>VTLG01003961.1_pt1 | contig 69296 bp, 59 predicted proteins | sample 4694571 | NCBI WGS metagenome assembly VTLG01 (sample SAMN12604809, study PRJNA352737) | marine metagenome | biome: ENVO:00000447; feature: ENVO:00000209|ENVO:00000569|ENVO:01000036; material: ENVO:00002151; isolation source: viral sequences binned using virsorter ...
TCACTCTTAAATCCACTTGTCTTAAATACCGTATTTTCTTCTCGTGGTTTTCTTTTTGTGGTTTTTCTTGATGCATGGATTCCTCTAGATAATCCTTCTCTATTTGGCTTTTCCCATCCACCTTCATACATCTTACCTTCACCTTTTTCATATTTCCCATCAAAGTTCATCATACCTGCAACATTATCTTTATCAAATTGTTCTTTATCACTCATACCTGCAAATGGTATTCTCACATCATCTAACCAAGTTACACCCTTTTGATTATCAAGAGCTTGTTCCATATAACCTTTTTGTTCTAACGGTTTCATTGCCACAATCACCACTTCTACTGCTGGTTTTGGTTGATATCCTGCGTAACTACCATCAAGTGATTTTGCCTCATCCGATGCTGGTGCAGTAATCAATCCACTCTCTCTGGCCGCATTTGTATGACCACCACCTGCTGCATTTCCACTTCTTATGTCTGTATTCAAATACTTATGTCGTGGATCTGGATGTTTTCCAACTACTTTTCGTTCTTTACCTAATCTCTTATCAACCGCCTTACCAATATTCATAGCCTTTGGAAAACCTGTTGCGTATGCCCAATAGATAGGTGTGAAACCAATTTGAAATCCAACTTTCTCTAACATTTGAACCATTCTGTATTGAACATCACTTCGTGGTGCTGACATAACAAATGCAAATGAACCTGGTTTCAATACTCTATAACATTCTAGAAATATATCTTTTGGTGGTAGTGTTTTATCCCACGACTTTCCCATAAACCCATATCCATATGGTGGATCTGTACAGAGTAAATCTACTGAATCTTCATCATATTCTTTTAAAACTTCTAATGAATCTCCATTTATCAATTTACTCTCCATATAATTTCTTCCTACGTTCTTCAGCTATTTCTTCTTGTCTTTTCTTTCTATACCTATCCCTTGCAATTTTACGAAGCTTCTCCTTATTACGCTCATAATGTTCCATCTGCCATTTACGCTGAGCTTCCCTTTGTTCTTTTTTTGTAAAATATTTACGAATTCTTCCCATGACTCATTCTCGCGTATCTATTTAATTGGGTAAAATTCTGAGTTAACCAACCTTGTAAATTTGGTAACGCAGTAAATAATTTATCTTGATAAAACTTAGTTTCAAATTTAAATTTTATCAACTCAGTTATAGGACCTTCAACCAAATCCATAATTTTCATCTTACTACTAGGTGTTATATCTACATTAAATAATTGCATTAATTTTCTATTAAGAAACAATTGGTCTTTACAAATACCTACACTTTCATACAACTTCAATTCATCTTTCTTTTCTTCTGAAATTTTTATACATTCTTCTAACGTGTAATATGGTTCATCTCTATCTGTTATTTTAGGAAATCTTTTTATGATACTTTTAAGTCCAGCGCCTCTTACACCAGGAATATTATCCGATTTATCTCCTTCTAATATCCTATAAGTTAAAAAGTTTTTTGATGGAATTCCATATTCTTCATATATTGCATCCCTATCATATATTTTCTTTTTAGTAGGACTATATACTTTGATTCTATGATTTATAAGTTGAAGAAAGTCTTTATCAGTAGATGAAATTACTACTTTACTTTCATTAAAAACTTGTTTAGATAAATGTGCTATAACATCATCCGCTTCAATATTATCCATAGCAACAATTGTAACTGGTAACATTTGTAAATATCCAATCACTGATTGTAATTGTTTTAACATATTTTTTCGCTCATCTTCCTCACTAGCGAAATCATACGCGCGCACTAATCTACTCTTTGGTTTCCTACCAGCTTTATATTCAGGAAATATCTTACGGCGGCGGGTGCTCCCACCCTTACCATCAAATACTATAATGGCTCGGGTGGGATTGAAAAGATGGATTGCATAACCTATACTTTTTAGAAAGCCAACTATTCCCCCAATATGAATCCCATCATCATTAAGAGTTGGCATAACGCTGAATACTCTTATAAAGGTATTCAGGCCATCTACAATAAGTACCTTATCATTGAAGTGACCACCATCTAAACTGCCGCCCTTTTTCTTAATCTCATCAAGTATACTGACATATCTTTTATCCATCGCCATCCTCATCTGTAATTTCTACGTCGTCTATCCCTAAAGCACTTTTATCATACTTTAAGATAACTTTATCACAGATGAGTTCATAGAGATATTCTCTTAGATCTTTATCTTTTAACATATCAGCAAAATCTTTTGATTGAAACTTCTTTTCCTCTAATATTTCACCAGTTTCCATATCAATAATTGGAAGTGTATACCAAGCTCCAGCAACCTTAGCTATACCATGTTCTTTCATTATAGTTAGCCAACTACCTTCATCATCAATACCACTCTCAAAATAAAGAGGGAACTCCGCTTTTCTTAGCGGAGGTCCCAATCTATTTTTTATAACCTGTGCTAGAATCGTCATCCCAATAACATTCTTCTTAGAATCTTTTATCTGACCTTTATTCTTCAATCTAATTCTAGTTGACGCATGAAATGGAAGTGCTTTTCCACCACTTGTTGTCCAAGGGTCTCCAAACATTACGCCAAGTTTTTGTCTTAACTGATTTGTAAATACTAGAGCAACTTTCTGTCGCCCAATCATTTGAGTAATCTTTCTCATCGCTTTAGAAACGATAATTGCTTTTGCAGTAGCCCAACCGTCTTTGTCAAAATCAGCATCTAATTCTACCTTAGTTGTCGCCGCTGCTAAAGAATCTACCAATATTGTCACCAATCTATCTTTATTTGAACCTCGTACTTGTAAAACTATTTCTTCAATACTTTCAAATATATCTTCAACTGTCTCAAGATGTAAATATAACATTTTTGTAACATCTACACCAATAACTTCTAAAAAATCATGACTTACTGATGTTTCCGTATCAATGTAAACTGCTACACCACCTTTTTTTTGAGTTTCAGCTAAAATATGAGCCCCAACTAAAGATTTACCACTTGATTCCAATCCATTAAGTTCTGTAATTCTGCCAACAGCAATTCCACCGTTAGGTTTATTTGATATTGCTAAATCCAACATAGTTGAACCTGTAGATACAAAATCCTTTATATCTGTTGGCGTACTATCAGAACCATCTAAAAAATACGCTACTTTCATGTCCTTAAACTTCTTATTTAAAGTATCAGCAAGGACATCAGCTAACTCATCCCGTACAGACATATATTATCCTTACGTTTTAAGCGTTTTGATTAAATAATTCATCAAAAGCTGACGAAACTGACTCTACAGTTTTTGTAGTTTCTGCAACTTTATCTGAAGTTACAGAATTACCTTTTTTTTCCGTAGTAGATTCTTCTTTTTCATCACCTTTACCTTCAAGCCAATCATTCAAAATCTCCGTAAGTTCATCATAAGTACGTTCCTGATAAATTTCAGTAAGTTCCCGCTGTGTATCTGATACCAATTCAAGAATATTCTTATCTTCTGAAATTGGTGAAACAACTGGTTTAACTCTAATAGTAGTAGATGGGAAAGTAGCTCCCGTTTCTTCTGCTGTCTTAAACTCAACATTAACATCACGTCCATTTAATGGATCTGTAATATCACCATAATCTGGATCTGAAATAACTGAAAGAAGTTCCTGGTAAACTGTTTTACCAAATCCCCAGAATTTTACTCCTTCTTTTTCTTCACCGCGAACAACAACTGGAGCAAAAGTTCTCATTTTTGCTTCAAGTTTCTTACCTAATCTATAATCATCACGATTACCAGAAGATTTCAACTTCTGCGCAAATTCTTCAATTGGGTCTGGACGACCAAATGAGATTGGTGATAGATAAGATTTTCCACCTAAATTGTAATGGAAAAATAATTCTACAAAAGGATTGTCCTTGTTAAATTTATAAGGTACAATTCTAATAATCTGTGTTCCTGGTTGTGGTTTCCAAAGAACGGATGTTCTTTGATTTGTTGCTTGTAACTGATTTAAACGTCTTTTTACTAGATCTAAATCCATTGTCTATTCTCCTATATTCATTTATTAATTAGTAATTGTAAATGGTCAATCAATTTAAGAACCATTCACATATAAGTATCTAGTAGTTCTACAAACTACCAATTTTTTTTGAATTTTCTATCACTTTCAAAACATTGTCTAAATAAAATCTTCCATCTTTTGGAGAACCATTTAATTTACCATCAGATTCCCCTAATGGTTTAATCCATAAAAATGCATCACAATATTCGTGCCCTGTATCTAATGTTGGAAGTTCTCCAATAGCTATATTGGTAGGATTAAATATAGTATCTGCAGATCCCAATCCATTCCTTGAAGTATCTATAACAAAATTTTTCTTAATTCTTTTAGATATCTTATTTCCATATTCCAAACATTCATCAATGTATCTAAAATTAGAAACATTTATAGAAAATCCATCAAAACTATTTTTATCTAGTTTTCTCAATACCTTATACGCTTGATTCACTTTCAACCATCCTGGGTGTCCTATATCAACATACACCTTTGCATTTGTTTTTCTTAAAATATCTAAAGATCTCCGTATTAACATAATTCTATTATTAGCTTCTCGTTTATTCATTTTATTAACATGAGATAACGCATCAGGTTCAAAAATAACAATTGGTGAAAACTGTCCAATACCCAATGATATATTATTAATAAATTCAATATAACTGTCATTATCAATTTCACCACCCTTAGAATATCCATCCAAATCTCTTTTAGGTATAGAATAAACAACCAAAACTATAATATCTGGGAATGCTCTATTTAATAACCTATTAATTCTTGTAACAACTCTTTTTATTGGTTTTTTATCATCCCTACCATACCAAAATGCTATAGGTTGTTTATATATTTCTAATAAATCTGGATATGATTTTGATAAATTTTTGTGCCTATCAAAATCTGGATAATATAACTTATTTTTCATTTATGTTGGTTTATCATTACTCCAAACAGGTAGACCTGTATCATCTGTGGTTAATGTTCCATGATTACCATTTACTGATAAATCTTTAGCAGTAGTTCCAAATCCTTCATCAAATCTCCAATATCCTACAAGACCACTTTCAGTTCGTAAATCTGTTGGTACTCCATCATTATATGCATTTGAAACCCAAGTGGCATCTTTAGCTGTATTAAAAATAGATACTTCATCAAGACCACAAGCCCATCCATTGTCATAACCTACGTTTCCAACATTACGAGCACCGAAATACATCCCACTAGTTGAACCACCTGTGGAGCTCCAATTGAAAGAGTCTGTCTGACGAAGCACACCATTTACATATATTTTACGATCCGCAACAGAAGATGTATCTGAACGGTCATCATATGTTGCCACTAAATGATACCAAGTACCATCTGTTTTTAAATTTCGATAGCTGCCTTGCGGAACCAACAATGATTCTTCTACTGGAGTGTCCATATCATTCCATTCCTCTATACCTCTATTTGGTCCCATGCCAAAGTATGATTGGCGTTTTCTATAAATACCAAATGAAAATCGTTCGTTATTGCTATGTTTTCTACCAAATGCAAACATAGTATTTCCTATTTCATCTGGTCTAACCCAATAAGAAACAGTACATCCTAAATTAAGATTATAAGTATCAGGATTAAAATCAGTTGATACATAAGTTTTACCTGCACCTGCTCCATTCCCACTAAATGTTAATGAATGCCCCTGCTTACCACCTCTTGGTGGGTTTTCATCTTCAAATCTTCTTTTTATTAAAGTATTAGTTTCTTCAAATATTCCTTTAGCTATACCATCATTTACATGGAACAAATATTTATTCTCTGGTATCTTTAACCAATTAACCCAATTTAATTGTTGATTACCTTGTTTTTTTCTTCCAACAGTTGTTAATATAGGTATTATCTTTGAATCTACAACTTTTATTTCACCAAGAATTGTTTTAAATTTACCTTTATATTTTGATGATAAGGTAACTTTATTTTCCAACCATCCTGATTTCTTTAATTCTTCTGAAATAACAGATTTCTCTTTTTCTATTATAGAAATTTGATTCTTTAATTCAGTTATGTCTTTCTTTAAATTTTGAATAATCTTATCTCTATCTTGTATATCAGTTTCCAGTTTTTCAACAGGGGCAAATAATTTTTCAGTATAATCAATTTCTACAGACTCTGGATGTAATTCATCAAATTTTTCTATATGTTCTTTTAAATTCATTTTAATCTGGGTCTGTCCACTCCGAAACTTTAACTATCTTATGAATCTTAGTTTTTATTTCTACCAATTTATCATCATTATATAATAAAATACAATTACGATAATCCTTCCAAGGAACAGGAAATCTTTTATCTAAAACTCCATTATTTAATTGAACTATAATTTGATTTAATGCATTTATTGTATATAATGTATTGGTGTGTTTTTTTCTATGTAAAGAAATTGTATTTGGTATTCCTTCCATAAAATCATTTTCAAATTCAACATTATAAGTGCAAATCAAATTAGCAGGTTCTTGTGCATTTTCAAAAACATAAATTTTATCAAACAAAACGTTATTACAACTAATAATAATATCAATTATTTCATTTAAACTATTCTTTTTTGCAAAAGTGCAAAGTAGCTGAGTTTTCATCAAGATTTTCCTTTAAAGCATTTCTGAGTATCTTTATGCCATTGATATGTTGTACTTAATTTACCACTTTCACCTTGCTTTGACCTCTGAGTTTTAACTGCTACTGGTATTCTTTCGCCTTCCTTTGTAATTGCATAAACAAATATATTCCTACCAGTTACTTGTTTAGTTCTTGGATTAACTATCTCTTCTTCACCATCACCAGGTTCACCAACTTCAAAATGAGTTACAAAATCATCTGAATTTTTTACATTTAAACACCCCTTTAATTGTTCTGCTTCAACAATTGTTCCACCCATATTCAAATTAAATAAACCAGGATATTTACCTACCCCATGTCCTTCTTCACCATCTACAACTCCAATATGTAACTTATCCATAACATTTTGTGCTTCAACAAAATCACCTAGAGGTTTTTTAGTTCCATCTGGTAGTGTAACTTCCTGTTTATTTAATTCAGAATGTGTTTCTCTTTGAACTTCAATACTTTCTTTTCGTATTTTACCTAAATCTGAAGATATATCATATCCATTTTGCTTTGCAGAACGATATAATAATTTTAACTGTGATTCAGTTAATTCCTTTTCTCTATCATCATCTCCAGCAAATTTATAAAATGCTATTAATAAATCTTTTTCACTATGTGGTTCATCTCCCTCTAAATAAGGAGTAATACTTGGATGTGGTTTACCTCTACTCATTAATGATTTCTTCAAATGAGAACTAACTATTGCCTTACCATCTATTCCTTTATCACTTTTAATATCATCTAATATCTGATCAATATTACCTTCTGACATTTCTCTTGCTGGTTGATTTGCAGCTTGTTTTAATTCATTTTCTTTTTCTGATAACTTCCTTTGTCCTTCTTCAATAATAGATTTAGCCTTTTGATTATCTTCATCAGACATATCAGAATCATCTACTACTAATTTTGCTTGTTCACTTTCTTTATTTGGTGTAGAGTTTGCTTGTATATCAGCAGTAGTTAATTTATCTGAATGAAATGTTACAATACCTCTACCCTGTTCATCTATTGCTATAGTTGAAGTATCTGATGGATTCTCTCCACCACCACTTTTCTTTATTAAATCTATTAAAACGTCTTTTGGAACTTTAACACCCTGATTTGTGTAAAAAGGACCATCACTTTGTTCTATCAATTCTACCTGTTTTTGTATTGATGTCTCATGTCCATAAAAATTTCGTATTTTTACTGGTTTACTAATCTTATCTTCGGTATCTAATCTATCTACACTTTCATTCATTCTCGTATGTTTTTCTCTACCAGCTTTAGCAATGGATTCACATTTTTTCATTAAATCTGCATTAACACCTTCATACTTTCCACTTTTATTTCTTTTCCTTGTATGATCTCCATTCTGTTTACCAAGTGTAGTATCTTTTACATGGTCGTATATAGCCCTTACCAATTCTTCATCAGTCATATCAGGATTTTCATCAAGAAAAGAACCAACCTCACCACTCATAATTTCTGCTAACATAGAGCCTGCGTTACCTGGTGCTGGTTTAAAATCACCTTCTTCTTTAAAACCTATGTCTAATCCCTTTTGTTTAATTTCACCATCTGATAAAATGTCGTCTTTATCTGATAACTGTCCTACTTGTCTTTCTGGTTTATCTTTAGGTTCTTTTTCTTTCTTTACTACATCTCCTGGTTCTGCATCTCTATCTCCAGCCATTTGTGCATCTACTGGTTTATCTTTTTGTGTTGGTTCTTTTTTAGTATCCTTTTCTTTTCCAAGCTCTACATACTTTCCATCATCTGTTTTTTTAAAAGTTGGAGTTCCTTCTTTTCCTACATCTTTAACTAATTTATATTTCCCATAACCTATATGTTTATATTGACTATCATTTGGCGCTTCTAGTAGTTCAATAAGTTCATTTATAACATCCCAAGTCCATCCTTCTTCTAATAACACATTTTCTAAATGATAGATATGATTCTTATTTTTAAGATCTGGTTCTATTTTATCAATTTTATGTGACCATTTATCCACTATTTTTTTGAAATAGCTCATACTGCAAATTTCTCCGTTATGTCCTGCATCTCATGATAATTATTTCCCCAACTTACCTTTACAGGAAACTTCCCATTTTGTTCCAATATAGACTTAATTGTTTGTAAATATTCTAAATCATCCCCTATGTTAAAATCAAATAAAAAACTATCATAAGAATATAAAATTAATTTACTCTCATACTTTTCTATTCTAGGCAATAAATTATTTAATACTTCCATATTTCTTTCTGTCTCTAAATTCTGAATAAAATAATTAAACAATTTATCTCTATTCATCTCATTCATATTATTACTATATATCTTCTTCCTATAAATATAAGATTCTATATATTTATTTGTCCTATAAAACTTCCAAAGCTTCTTTACAAACTCTTTTACTTTGCCAAAAAATTCTATATTTTTTCCAATATCATACGGCACTCCACCATATAAATATTTAAAACTTAACATCTTTGACTCACTATAAGTAACACCATACTGTTCTGCAAAATGTTCATGTACTGAAGTTGTTGGTAAATCGTAATCTAAAACATCTGCAATTAATCTCAAATGATACGCATCATAATCAAACTCAACCAACTTACCTTTGTCACCAAATCTACTTACATATGGTTTTCTACTTCCATCTGTTTTATTTAATGCTGCAAAATTAATACCACCAAACCTATTAGATGGTCTACCTGTTGATGTAAAATTATTATACTGGGTGTAAACTAATTTATTATTTTTTAACAATCCATTTTTTTCTATACTGTATAATATTTTAGTTACATAATCATATTTTAAGTTTTCAAATTTTTCATTAAAATTATTTTTATCCATATATTCTTTAATGTACTCGTAATGTTTTAATAAAGGAATATAATCATTAAGATTTTTTTGATTGTTAAATTTATAATCCCAAAAAGATACATAATTATTATTTTCATAAATATCGTTATAATCTTTATTAGTTTCTAAATATAATGTTGTAGATATATCTACCATACTTTTAAAATCTATCTGATGTAAAAGATTCTTTTTATTCCACACAAACTTTTTAGTAGGTGTTTTTAATTTATTTAAATACTTAACAGGTAAATTTAAAGCATCATTATGATAAAATGGTAATATATAATCTTCATCTAATCTTACACATAAAAAAGATATTCTATTTTGTGTTGGATGTAAATGTATATCTGAAAATACATAGTAGATTACAGGCGTCCAATTATAATCGTTATATTTATATAAAAACGAATCAAATTCTTTTTTTGATTCAATTACTTCCAATATACATCACTCCATATCTTAACTGTCTCTGGATATATGTCATACATCATTTCTTTTAAACATCTAGCATACTGTTGAATTTCCCATTGTGCAGTTGTTTCATCTCTTAATTCTATAAAATTCATAATTGCCTGAAATGATGCCGTCCAATAAACTTCTGTATATTGTGATAATGGTAATACCACTCTGGCTTGTTCTTTAGCCATTCCACTTTTTACCATTGTGTCATATACTCTCTCAACTTCTAACAAATATCTTTCATATAAATGTGCCATTCTCTTTTGTTGTAAGTTATCCAACTTACCTTCTGATGCTTGTTTGTTATCATCCGATTGTTTTCTCCATACTTCTGGAATATAATAATCTGTCACAGGAGTGTATCTACCACTAATCTCATTCCAAGCATGGTCTTTGGTGGGATATGATGATGTGGTTTCTATTCCAACTACGTGTTTATACCACTGTCGCATAACAAACTCTGGTGCTTTGAGATGGAATTGAACCACCATATGTCGAAATGGTGAGAAGTGTTTATGTTTGGCAAGAAATCTTACAAGTGCTCTATCTGACTTATCATATACTTCTTTTCTTTTACCAAATGAAACTCGTGCTGAATTTACTACTGTTAAATCTGAGCCTAACGAATCTATAACTTCAACAAATCCCTTATTTAGAACCTGTTTTTTCATTTTATAACCTTTTATTACCTATAAGTATTGAACTAATTTTCAATAATTTATTTTTTATTCACATTATTAAGGACTAGGATTATTAATTAAATATTGACATTTCAATGCATGTTCAAATATATTTTTTGATACTAATGTCTCTATGTGACCTACATCGAGATTACGAATTGCGTCACCTTCTTTAGAATTATTATAAAGTTCTAATAATTTCTTATCAAACACGTTCCAATTTGGTGTACGTATTGCCCACTCACCACTAACACCTGCTATTGTCGGAATACCAAGCTCATTTTTCAATATTGCCGCAAATACTATGTTCCAAAATGCTATGGTAAATTCAGCATATTGCTCATTTATCGTTGTTGGTACTCCTGCGTGTATTGGACCTATTAAAATATATTTATCATCTACTTCATCACCACTTATCGGATCTGTCATCCATGTTGAAATTGTTGGAGTTGGTTCAAAAATATTGTAGTCTGAAGAACCTCCATATGAATAAAGTAATCCTCTAGCTAAATCGTCTGAAGTAAAATTATTACCACGTCCAGGAGTGTCCTTACCCCACATTTCTTTAGACCATGTAAATTCATCTCGGAGTTGATCCGTTCCAACAATCTTATCACTATGACCTACACCAAAATATTCATATACTGCTTCTTTTTCTTGTTTTTCTAACTGACCATAATATATTTCTGTTGTAGGTTCTTTTTTTCCTATATTATCTGGATTAATTAAAAACTCTCCTATAAGTCTAGCCTTTGTATTATTCATTAAGCCTTTTGGTCTATTTGATGGCCAATCCATAATATCAGCTAATGCTTGTGAATAAAAAACTCTAGATACTGTTGGTGGAGCAAACGTTCGTTGATCATAGTCAGATCCGTGTCCAAACTTAACTTTCATAGAATTATAAGATATTCCAGTAATAACACTAGATATTTGTAAAAATAACATCATCTCTAAAGGATTGTAAACTGTTTCAGGTGGGCCTGAAACCTTGTCATTAAAAAGATTTGCTATTAATGTTACTCCACCAAGTCCCCCTCGCTTAGCCCTTTCATACTTTGCATCTTTTGGTAGTCTTTCTGGTACTGTTCTTAAGTTAGAGCCTTCAGATAAAGCATTATAAAAATCTGTATAATCAGCATATCCAGGATCAGAATCTTTTAGAGATTGTTGAAATGAAGCACCAGATCCTCTTTCCCAAGATGCTTTCTTTATAAGAGCTTCTTGTTTCATATCATACTCAAAATTCATAATGTTTGCAAACGAACCTATATCATCAGCATTAGGTGCCCAAGTTTCTGTATCATCTCCACCAACAACACTTGTATTAATTCCAATTATATTTTTTATAGCTTGATTAGCAAAATCGCCATTTAAATTGAAAATATTCAAAAACCCAGATAATCCATCTGTTATTGCATCTTCATCTCTAACTAGATCCGATGGACTACCATCATATTCATCCATATATTCATCTACTGATTCATCATCCAACTTAAACTCTGGAAATGCTCTATTATTTAATCTAGGCATTCCAGTAATAGTTGTATTCCATCCTGATGGATTTATTTCATGCTCTATATTGGTTGCTTGAAATATAAGTGGATATTCTCCTGCAGATTTTCCATCAGTTCTTTTTTCAAACGCTATTGGTAAATATTTTGAAATATAAGAATTTCCAGGAAAAATTCCAGCAGTACCATCAATAGTTAATCCTAAACTCATCAATCCATTCAAAGCTGAAAAATTACCTGTAACTTGTGTAAATATATCAAATTCAAGATCATATTCCATAGCTACTCTATAATTAGTTCCTTTATCCTCACCATATGAAATTGGATCTCCTAATCTTCCTGTTGGATTATACCACCCACTCATCTCACCATTTTCCCATGGGCCTTCTAATTTGCCTCCACTTGATTTTACCTTCCCAACTTCATAATCAGAATAAGATGGCTCATCTACCCCTCTAGATGCCAAAATCGTTCTAGAAACATCAGATAAACTTTTATAAAAATCACCTGAATGTTGATACTTAATCATACCTTTTTCATTTATTCCATTACCAGAACTCACGAAATTTTTTGATTCAAATAGTGGTCTCATCTTTGATTTACTACCTAATGATTTCTTACGTGGATCATTACCAGTTTCATCTAACTTTAAAAATTTTGCTAACTTTTGAACTTTTAAAGACCCTATACCCTTATCATAATTAAACATATTAGCTTCATACTCATTTCCAGCATATAAAGCAGTAATAGCCATAGAATCTGGAATACTAACTTTTAAATCCTGAGATTTTACAATTGATTCTTTTTCCCAAGCTGGAAATTCATATACTTCCATATTCATAGATAATTTATTTATATTAATATCAGACGAAGTTTTTGGCTTTGTATAAAGACCTAAACTGTAGAGTAAATTGTTATCAACTATACCAACCATACCTTCATCTTTACCTGCTTGAACTTCAAAATCATGTAATGGACCAAAATTTCTTCTCATCACCCCGAAGAAATTTTCAATTCCTTCTCGTAAACTTCCAACATTTAAAAACGATTCCTTTAAAACATCTACTTCAACAAATAAATTTCTGATATATCCCATTCTTTTACTTGGATCTTTTTCTTCATTTCTATTTTTTTTATAATCTATTTCTACTGGATAAATTTTTGCAGTTTTACCAATACCATTTTCCAAAATAGTTCCTAAAGTACCATAAAATTTAGCATCCAAAAGTATACCTTCTCCAATTGATGATATATCACTTAACTTATCTAATGTTTTACATCTATCAGGAATTATTATTTCATTTACATCTGTAGTTTTAAGTTTTGCAGGTAATGTCATTTTATTAGACTCATACCCAGGAATAATATCACCTGTCTCTTTATTAACCTTTGGTTCTACTGATTTAAAAATAGATACAGGTTTACCTAACGGAGTTGGATTTTCATTAGTAACAGGGCTATCAACACTTTCAAATCCTAAATATTTTGTAATTACATTATCTTCAAACCAACCCCACCTTATCCAAGTACTTGGTAAACTTCCTTCCACAAACCCGTCTAGAAAAGAATCCGTACCTTCTTTACCAAGTGTTTCGTCAAATTTTTGTTCTTCAATTATATCAGGATCTCCACCTCCTGTAAACATTTTTTCACAAAAAGGTTTAGCAAGTTCATCAAACTTTGCTCTTTTATCCCACTTAAAACCTGTAAAAGCTTGTACAGTATCTCCTTGATTATAAGAAATAAAAATAATTTCATTATCATCATCTATTTTTTCTGAAAATCCATCACCATAAGTTCTAAAACTTTCTGATTCTTTCTCATCTTCGTCTGGAGCGTCGAGACCACTTAAACCTTCTTCCATTGATTTTGCTCTATCATAAATTTCTTGAAAAATATCACTATTACCTTCCAAAGCTGGATTTGAAATACCAATCATAACAGTTTCATTAGTATAATAATTATGGTAATATATATCATCAGTATTTATATCTTTAAATTCCATCCATTCTTGTAAACTTTTAGCTTCAGCTACTTTTTTAAACTTTTCTATTGTTTCTGTTAATAATCCAGATTCTGAAGTTGAGGTTTTTTCATACCAATTAGAAAATGCATCATTACTTAGAATATAACCAGAATTGTTAAGATCTATCCCAACAGGACCTTCACCGCTTAAAGTTGAACTTGTAGAAGAATCAGATGATTCAGATGCACTAACTTCGTCTCTTGATAAATTTCCATTAGTATTAATATAATTATTTATAATACTGTATGTCATAATTTCGGGTAAATTCTCTATAACATGATAAAAAGTAGTATGAGGTTTATCAGTGGCTTTTTCATCTTCTATATGTAACTGTTGTTGTAAAATTTGAGATGGTGATTCTTCTCTATTAACTTTACTATCTAATAAACTCATACCAACAGTTGAAACTACTACGGTACAATCAAATCCACCATCATCCCTTAAACTATAATCAAAATTTTTAATTGTTCCTAATACATACTCATAATCACCTTTTAGATCAAGTATAGATTTTTCATAATTTTCCGCAGTATTATTTCTTAACAAATCTATAGATGATATACCCTCTAAACTAGATATTCCTTTATTATGATATGTAGTTATAATTTGATTACCCAATGTATTAGAAAAATCATACTTATCCGAGTTCCATCCAAACTCAAGTAAAACCTCACCCCCGACTCTAAAAAAATGTGGAGATAATCTATCAAGGTCTTCTAATGAAAAAATAGTAAATTGTACAGTAGCTTCTCGTCTAGACTTTAAAGTTCCTTCAAATCTAGTTGAAATTGATTTTATTCCAGAAATAGGTTTTATAAGTGTAGAAGAGTTGTCATCTCTAAAAGGTCTATAGATATCTTCAAATGAAGTTCTCATCAAAGGTTTATTAGCAACGTCTTTACCTCCTGGATCTTGTTCTAACTCTCCCCCACCTATTATTGCCAATCTAGATTTTTCATCAGTAGATTCTATAACTGACAATGATATTAAATGCGCCCATGTAGTTCTATTAAAAAACTGAACCATCTCCTCATCATTTACAGGTGTTGAAGCTATTGCTTTTTGATCAGTATCAGTGTTATATCGTGCAAATGCTCTTTGCTTCTGTAAAAGCTTCTTTCGTATTTCTAAGTTTATAGGTCTTAAAGCAAAATTAGACATTTTAATTAAAACAATTTATTTTCAGATTCTAAATCCATCATTATACTTTTTATGTCTTGTGGAACTCTAATTTGTTTTTCACTATTCAGATAAATAGAACCATTATGAATATTATTAGCTTGCGCTATTACCCACCAAAGTGATTGATCTCCATAAAACCTATGAGCAATATGCTCACATCTTTCCATACCGTTTGGATTAATAAAAACATCACTGTCCCGAAGTGGAATTTTAGGATATATTGTAGGTTTTAAAACTTGTTGTTTTAATTTATTATTCCTCTTTTTACTTGTATGTTTATATCTATCCATTTATAGCCTCAGCATATTTACCACCACCAACAGTTTTCATATCTAAATGTAAAATCTTTCCTTCTTTTGCTGGTAAGTCTTTACCAATATATTTAAAATCACAACTTACATTTATGAATTTTGGAAATTGTAATCCATCTTGAATCTCCCAAGGACTGCTTTCTTCAACAGTATAACTTAGACTATTTAAAAATCCAGGTGAGTCTTTTAAAATATCCCCAATAGTTAATTGCACAAACGGAGCAACCATCCTATTATTATTATTCACATCATACATAGGATAACACAATCCCATCAAATAATTTAACTTTTCCATTAATCGTGGTAACTCAACTTTTGATTTAGGAGCTATAGCAAAATTAAAACTTATATTTCTTTCTGCTCCAGAATAAACATGAACTTTATCTGCTCTACCAATATATTTTTCCGAATTCCACTCTGGAGATATATTATCATTTATACCAGATAAAATTGCTCTAAATACTAAATATTTACCATTTACAACATCCTTAAATCTAAATTTAATTAAATCTTTTAACATCTTATTACTAGATGGGTCAGTATATTTTTCTGGGTTTTCTTCAGATATTGGCTGTAGATTTATTTTATCTACTCTATTACTTTTATGAGTTGAAGTTAGTCCAATGCCATAATCTATAGTTTTAAGAGGTCCAGCTAACTCACTTGCTCCATCTGGTGTACCCTGATTTCCAATTTGACCTATAGTACGTTTTCCTACAGTATGAACGGATCCTTCTCCAGATTTAGTAATACTTCTATCACTACCTTCATTCACTATCCTAACAACATTATCTGGCATATTCCCTTCATTACTTAAGTATAATCTTTGATCCGCATTTTCAGGCACTTGAGCATCAGCCAAATTTTGCGATACACCACCAGAACGTAAAGTACCTGCTGTTAATTTTTCATATCTATACTCATCTTTACCCAATTTTGAATAATCTAATGTAGCATATCTACTTTTACCCCCACCTTTATTTTCACCAACATTTACTTTTTCACCACTAGGTGATAACTTTCGTTGAGATTTTACATATTGTTTAGGTGGACTAGGTACTCCATGTCTTTCTCCTGTAAGAGCCATTAATGTATCATCTCTAAAATCTTCAAGCTTATCTATAACCTGAGTTTTAAGAATTCCTGTAGCCGCATCTTTTATTTTTCCAGTTACCAACTGACCAAAACTTTTCTTAGCTTCAGCTATACTCAGTTTAGGATCTGGATCTGGTGGTGGTATAGGAGTTGCAATTCCTGATTCATCTACAAATCTTGCTATAGACCATTGATATAACTTATTACCTTCATTTCTTCTACCTTTCTTTCCAGTTGCATCAAGACCAAACAACCCCGCAGTGCTATCTGTATTAAAATCACCAGGCATATAATCTTCTCTATTCCAATCATATCCCTCAAATCTCTCATAAACACCATATCTTGAAGTAGATTTTCCCATCAACTCATTCAAAGTATCAACTGCTGAATGTCTTATTGTAGATACATTAATATGTCTTGGCATTTTAAAATAAGATGTTCTTCCACCTAAAACTGTAGAAAATGGATTAAATATCTTTGTATTTGGATCAGGTTGAGCTAACTGCATTGTAGTTTGAGTGCTAAGTAACTTTGAAGGATCCTTGAGAAAATCTTTAGCTGCTTCAAATATTAACCCTAAATCAGTAATAAGACGTACCCCTTCAAGTCTTTGTAATACAGCTTGACCAGTAACAGTACTAGCCCACTCTGTATTTATTGGTCCTTTTTTTCTATCCCTCATCAAATCTTCATAATTAGTAAATTCGTCCCCTATATGCTCTACATATCTATCAACAATAGCCGAATCAATTAAACTTAATCCCATATGTTGTGTTGGACCTAAGTGAATAGCAGATGGATATCTTCTATTTGCGTTTAATGACCATGTTCCAGCATTTGCAGGATAAAACCTTCTAGCATCTTGTATTGGAATTGATAATGTGTTAGGTACCCAACTATCATTTGATAATGTATAATTTGATATAGTTACATTCATATTATCAAGAGATACACTATGACCGTCCGACATAAACATAGTATCAGTCATATTAGGTGTAAATCCCTTTGGATGCCCTCCAGGTGGTATAAATCCTCTACCTTGTGGAACACCGTCCATATAATCTGCAAAATCTAAATTACCCAAACCAAGTCCTAAAGTATCTGGGTATGTATAAGTGTTATTTTCAATTCCTACAAATTTAGATTCTCTAAATATCATATTTTTAGTAAAACCAACTGCATCTGTATCTGGAATTATATTTTGTATTCCTAAAATTCCTAAATTTAATCCTTGTGAATTTGGATAATTATAATTATTTTCAACTATTCCTGTAAATTGTGGAGAAACTTGTTTTTTAGTAAATCCTTTAGCATCTTTATTATGAAAAAAATCTGTTAGACCCAATTGTGTAAATTTAGTTTGAAATTGTTCAGGATATGTATATGTATTTTCGTTAATACCTACAAACTTAGTTTCTCCTAATTGTAAATTTTTACTAAATCCTTCTGCAAAAGTATTCTTAAGATAATCCACTAATGATAATTCAGTTTTATGAACTTTACTAGGATCTGAACTATGTCTACGTTCAATTGAAGTTTTCACATATTCTTTAATCTTTGGTATATTTAAATCTTTTAATGCCATTATCCTAATTCCTCAATATTTCTAGCAATCTTAGTATTTCCTCTTATTAATTCCGTTAATAATCTATTAGTTTCATTCATATTAATACTTTCAGTTCTAACAATTGTTTCACCAGCATGAGCTACAGCAGCTCCACCTCTTATATTTGCCCCCGTTCCAGGTGGTAATCCTTGAAATGATGGTATTTTTGATCCAAATGCAGCACCTAATCCCATACCTATACCTGAACCTATAGCCGCGCCTGTTGCCATTTTTCCCCAAGATATAGCACCTAATCCAGGTATAGCTCCTACAAAAGCTCCAACTATTCCTAATAAAATTCCTCCAATAGCAATCCATTGATTCTTTTGTGCCGATACAGCTTTAACACCTTCCTTTTGAGTAGTAACCAATTTAGCTAAATTTTGAACATCAGTTCCAATAGCTTTAGATAATAAATCTCTCTGTACAACATTCAATCTATTAAATGCAGCTTCTCCACCAACCTGTTTCCTAATTTCTTCTAATAGTAATGTATGTTTTCCTGTAAGTGCTAGATTTCTAGCTCTATCTAAATTTAACTGTCTACCAATTACTGCTGAAGCTTCAAATTGTGCATTTATAGACCCTTCAATATCTAACAAATGTGTAGCTATCTGATCTACAACTCCCAAATTCAATCCAAGTTTTTTTGCGGAAGTAGCAGTTTTCATTACTGCTTCTCCACCTGCTACTGCATACTTAGCAAAAAATTCCATATTATTAGTTATATCTTCAAATACTTTTGCTGGGAGTACTCCTTCTAATCTAGCCGCAACGGCAACTTCTTTCTGTAAATTTAATAGTTGATGATTAGTTTGTCCAGATATTGCTGTTTGAATCCTTAATATTTTTACTGCTTGATCTGATTGAATACCAAATCTAAGTTCTTGCCATTTTAATAATATTGCAGTACCTTCATTAATATCATTAATAGTTCCAAACTCTTCCGCCATAGCTTCAACATATTTTCTATTAATTAATAGTTCCAAACCCAATTTCTGTACTTGCATAACTCCCAATCCAGTTTGGAATGCAAATTTAGCTGCATTTAAAACCATACCAGTGAATGCTAATACAGTGGCTGCCCCGAGTAATCTAAGCTTCTGCGAATTTCTTAATTGTCTGACCTGTTGTGTAGTTAACTTCTCTCCGTTCTGTTTCTTTTTCATTTGAGTAAATAATTCTTGATTCCATAGTTTTCTTGCAACTCTATTATACCATGTAAGATTTTCTTTTTCTTTACCAAAGGCTTCTTCTTGAGGTCCACGTAACCCCATAGCTTTCCTGGCAAATCCGTGTTTGCCTGTGCCAAATACATCACTCCATCCTAGTCCCTTACCTTTCATCTCTCCTTTCTTCTGCTTAGTCCATTCAGCAAATGACCATCCTGCTGTACCTTCTACCAACCCTTGCCTAAAATTATCAAACCAACTAGCACCTGAATCTTTACCTACAGGTTTCATCATATTTCTAAAATTACCTATTAAACTTTTTGATAGATCATCAAAGTTAATAGCATCAGCTATAAAATTTCCTATAATTGGTAAATCACGTACAGTAGAATCTAGAGAAGAAGTCATTTTCTGTATAGAATTTGCACCTGCATTTACCAAATTATTATAACGTTTTTGCATCCCCTGTATTCTTTGCATCTGTTTATATTGGTTTATTAAATGTTTATTTCCAGTTTTTTGAGCTGCAACTATTGATTCTGAAAGATCTGCCCAATCTACAGTTTCTTTATGAATCTTTTGGGTATTTGATAAAACTGTTTTAGATATTCCTAAGAATGATTTATTAGCACTAGCAATCTTTTCAGACTTTTTTGCAGAATCCGATATAGATGTATTAATTCCTTTCCAAAGCCCTTCTATCCTTCTAAGAAATTCTGGCTGTTCTCGCTTTAATTTCTTAAACGCCTCGTATTCTTCTTTTTGATTGAATTTATCTGCCATTGATTTTATCTTAGTTTGTTAAAATGATATAAGACCCATTTAGGTCAAATTGAATTCCAAATATTATAATGGATGTGTTTTCAACCATTGATCTAGCTCAGGTTCGTCCTTTCGCCTTTTCTCAATATGTTGTTCAATCTCTTTACCTATTTTATTAGCTGCTTTTATATGTCTTTTCATAACTGGATCTTTTGCTAAAGTTTTTATAAGTTTAGAAGATTTCCTTTTTACTATTGCCTTAAAAAGACTACCAATAAATTCGGTAATTAATTTATTTTCTTTTATGATATATTTAGCCAAGATTGACTCCTATAATTGGATTCATATATAAATATACACATCATTATTTTTTAGTTTTAGGAAAATTTGGTTTTGAAGATTTCTTTTGTGCTTTTTCGATAGCGGCATTTTCTTCCTCATAAGCCTTTGATAACCTTTGTAAATACCATCTTCTTAAATAAACTGGTAGATGGTAGGCTTGTTCGAAATTAAAAGAACCTCTACCGTTAAATGTTAATTGAAATATTTGTTCGTGGATTTCAGTTTTATATTCTGGAAGAAGGCCAAAAAAACTGTACCGTCATCGGGACGGCAACTTCTACCTCCTCTCCATCTATATCAACTGAAATTTCTAAATCTATATCTGGAGTGTTATCTACAATATGTTCTCTAAATGCTAAACTATCTACTGCAAAAAATTCATTATCTACAAAATTATTAATAGTTTGTTTTTCTGTATTACCATCTACTTCAATTATCATAGATTTTAATCTAGTAGTGAGAGTTCTATCTATATCACTAATCTTATTTAATGATTTAGCTTCTCTATCTATATTATCAACATCACCACTTGTTAAAAGTTTATATTTTATAACTCTTTTAGAAGTTGGTAAAGAAAATTCAAATTCATTTTTTCCTTTAGGTAATTTACTAAAATCTACTGGAATGTCTTTTAATGAAGTTAAATCTAAATTATGTGTTGTAGGTTCACCAGTAACAGGAGATACAAGTTCAAACTCATAATTTTTACCATAAGCTAATACTCTCGCAGCTATCAATAAAGCATTTTTATCACCGATTAACAAATCTGATACTTTGATCTTTTTATCAATCATCAAATTAGCTAAAAGTACATCTAAAACAATACCTTTAGCAATAAGATTTTGTGATGTCAAAACATCTTCATCTTTAGCTGTCATATATTTTAATTCGACTGTTCCACTAGATAATGGACTTTTTTCAGGATAAAAGTATCCTTTAGACGGAAGGTCGATAATCTCCGTCGGAAACTTAGTTTCGGGCATATTATTCTCCTTAATAAGACTTATAACTAATTGTAAATATAACTAAATTTTCTTAAATAAAATTATTTTTTGCCAGGTTTGGGTAATGCATCCCAAAGTGGTTTCAACACTGCATCAAAAATAACATCGTCTTTCTTAGAAGGTGAAAGCTTAACTATTTTTTCTAAAGTGTAAAAAGCCAACATACACCATTCCCAATTTTCTATTAACCATTCTTGCATTTTTATTCTCCGTTTTAATTAGAATTGTAAGATTGCGTAATCGTAACGTAAACTTAATTCAACATCTGCTGGGTCTGTTCCATTTGCAAAATCTAAATCATTAAAATTAGCATCTTGAACCCATGCACCTTTTAATGTCCATTCTTCAACCACATCACCAACTGGACCTAACATATTAAATGTAACATCCTTTTTATAAAAATCTGAGTATCCGTCTCTACCAGTTACAGATTCGTGGGACAATCTAACCCATTCCATAACCGACTGTGCTGCTGACGGAACGATAGGATCATATAAAGTTAATGCTAATGGTTGCCATTCCCCTTTTCCTTTAACATACCTCTTTACATTAATATGATCTAAAACTATTTCTTCAAAAGTAATTTGTGGTCTATTTGCTGTCTTTATCAAATATGCTGGAATAGACTCAATGTACATCACAAACCGATTTTTAGTCTTCGGCTCAAATGGTGTAAACATTATCTCGGTTGCGTCAATTAACTCAGGCATCTTTTAATCTCCTAAATGAAATTTTTCCTTTTCAGTAATAAATATAAAGGTGATGAAAAATTGTGCATATATTAATAATATCCTTTGGAAGTTTTTTTGAAGTTTTTATAAAAACAAAAAACCCCAGTAAAAACTGGGGTTCTTTGACTCATATTTGAGATATTTTACTACTCTGGAAACGCTGCTCCAGTAGGTTGAACAACAAAATCAAGTACAATGAACTCTGCAGTTCTTGTAGGTTGAATAAATATTTGTCCAACTAATCTATTTCTATCTATCTCATCAGGTGTGTTATTACTATCATCCATCACTACCCTAAATGCACTCAAACCACTATTGGATTGAACACTTTCAAGATATGGATTAACAACATTCAAGAAACGATTTCTTGTAGCGGTTGTATTCTGTTCAAACACTAAGAATCTAGATGTAGAAGCAATAAACTTCTTCAAATTAATCAACAATCTACGAACATTAATCCTATCAAGTGCTGAAGGCTTGGCTTGTAGTGTTTTCTGTCCAAATACCGTTACACCTTGACCTGGGAATGTTGCAATTGGATTAACTCTATTTTCATAAAGTTTATCACGTTCAGAGTGTGTTAATCTTGTTTTAGCTTCCGTCGCAATAGTTAAACCACCACGATTCAAACCAGCAGGAGCAAACCATTCTTGACCAATCTGATCATTGAATGAAAATACACCAGTTAATGCCACTGAAGGTGGTACCCAAACAGGAGTATTATCACTTGAATCTAAAATCTTGACCCAAGGGTAATATACACCTGAATAGTTAGTATCTAATGCTTTAACACCATCTACTGACTGTTGTATTGTATCTCCCCAATGAAATCCATCCATGATATAAAAAGCATCTGCTCTAGCTTCAATCTTCTGAATTGCATATTCTGTTACTGCGTTATGGCAACTACTACCATCTTGACTATGTAGAATTCCTGGCATCACCAATAAATTTATATCAATTTCGTCAGGATTAGATACTGCATCTATGGCTCTTTTATAAGATTTTGAACCACTTGCATTAGCTCCACTACAATCAAATCCCATTGTATTTGTATTACTAGTATCATTACCAGTTTTAGCTATAGTAGTAGGATTATTTCCATCAAATCCGTATTGAAATGGTACTGCAAACTTCCGTTGTGCAATATCTGACAAAGCTAATGTTACAGCTTCTGCAGCATCTGAAAATGTATCGACACTCAATATAGTACCTGCGTTAGCATGTCCATATACATTATTCAAACTAAATACATCATTATCACCAACACCTGCTCCATTTGGAATTGGTGCTAAATATGATTGTGCATCTTTTGAAGCAAAATCAAATCCATAAAATTGATTTGAATCAAAATTACCTAATGTATTAGTCTGTTGAGTTTTAAATGAACCTGTCGGTATCCAACTACCCAGTACTGGATTTGTTACTTTACCAAATCCATAAGGTACAACTGATGTTGGATGATTTTCTATAGCAGAATAATCACCTACTCTAATATGTCTAGATCTATTTGGATAATCTCCATGATATGTCAATTTACCATTTGAATCTATTGTTTGATGGGTGTCACCTATTTGCTTAGCAAAATAATTTGGTGCAGTTTTGTCAAAATTACAATCATCCCACTGTTCTAATACAACATTATCTCCATTTTCACCTGGAGCATGCCGTCTAACTTGAACTGAAAATGTACCATAATCAGAACCAGGTATTGTAGCTGCAGCTTTTATGTTCAAAATACAAACTTTGATTGAACTATTTACATCTGAACCATGACTTAATGAATAAAAACGAAATAAATTCCTCTGTTGTGAACTTGCTGTTGCTCCTTGATCTATAATATATGGAGTTCTAGCTACACTATAATCAGAATTTCCACCCCAAGATGTTCCTGCTCCAACTGCATCATATTGACCAGTGTATGAAGAATTTGCACCACCTTGAAAGTCTAATCCTGCAGAAGACGATGTACTACCTGTTACTGTTAAGGTAATCCAAGTAGACGCAGCAGTATTCGCTGTATTCTTAAATTGTTTATAAAGATAAACATAATCAGTATTATTTTTTGGATCAGAAGTTATTACTTTATCAATGTAATTAGCACTTCCAGTATCTAATGATGCTGAAATTTGTTGTAATTCTCCACTTGAACCACTAACTGTAATTACAAAATTACTTCCGGATCCCCCAGCCTGTGCGGGTCCCACATATGTAGCTTCAATACCGATACCCTGTGCTTTTAATGTATTACTTAACGTAAAAACCGTTTGATGTGGAGTACCAGAACCTTTACCTGAACCAGATACTGCAAAATTTACATAATCAGCTTTATATCCACCAGTATGTAATACTCTCACAATAGTAACAGTTGATGCGGACTTTAGATATTCCTGTACTGTGTACGGAACGTATGATTTCTTATACAATCCCCCAAATCTTTCCTCAAATTCTTGCATATTACTTATCACAGTTGGAACAAAAGCTGGACCCTTTTGGGTTGGCCCAATAACTGCTGCTCCAATGTTGGAAATTCCTTGAGGGAGAAAAGAAAGGTCAGTTTCCTTAGTGAATACACCAGGACTTACAATTCTCTCTGCCATTTACTTTCTCCTAAGAATTAAGATTAAGAATTAATCTTAAAGGTTAAATATTATCTAATATAAATATAAAGTAAAAATCTCAAAGTTACTCATTTGGAGTAAAAATTCCAGTATCTAGATCTAAGTTGCCAGTTCCATAAGATTCTGTTAATTTCTCTACTAATGCCCTTTCATCTTCCTGAGCAGTATTATGTTGAGCTACTAACTCTTCTCTTTGACTTTCTAGGGTTTCTAGATTAACCTTTAATCTTTCCATAGCTAGAGAAACTTGTCCTAAATTTACTGTAACTTGAGTATACCTACTTTGTAACTCCTGAACTTGTTCTCTTTCTTCGTCGGTAATTGTAGTTAACTTCGGTTCTTTAGATTCTTTCTTTTCTTCGGCCATTATTATAACTCCTATTTTTTAATTAATTTCATTGTATATATATATATCGAATTGTTTACTTAAATAACAATTTTAATTCTGATTTTTCTTCAACTCATCAATTTCTGATTTTAATTCTTTAATAGATTCTACCAATATTGGTACTACCTTTGCATAATCAACAGTTAAATGTGTACCACCACCTTCTTCACCCTGTTTTGTTCCTATTGTATCAACTTCTTTTACCAATTCAGGAATAATTTCTTGAACTTCTTGTGCAATAAAACCTAAATCTCTTTTACCTTCAAATTTTTCTTTCCAATTGAAATCTACACCACGAAGTTTTAATATATCACTTAAACCATATTTTGTATCATTTATATTAGTTTTAAGTTTTTCATCAGAAGCTACAGTTGAAGAATATGCAACTATATCTGCATCTGCGTGGAATGTACCACCAGAAGTCATTTGGAATTCATGTACATTATTTGTATAAAAATTAATTGTATCTGCAGTTTCAAAATCTATTTTTGTTTGATCATCTTCACCAATCTTTATATCAGTTGCGAATAATGATGTAATAACTGTTTGAGCTGCATCAACATTAAATGTTCTACTTGCTGCTATTGTACCACCACCATTCAATCCATCACCTGCAGTTAGTGTTACTCCACTATGTGCAATATGTTCATCTGCTACAAAATTACTTAATGCATCGTGGTCAATCTGACCATCATTTGTTGTAATATTATCAGCATTTACAGTTATTCCTGTACTACCTATAGCATTTAAAACACCACTTGTAGCAGTCATTCCTGCACCTGCCATAAATGTAGCTACATCATCAATTGATTCTAATTGTTCGGTTGAATTATCACTATCTAATACTAAAAATTTATCACCACTTGCAATCTGTACATCTGAAAACTCTGAAATATCTACTGCTATAGTTCTTGTTGATGCTATAGTTCCTCCACCACTTAAACCAGCTCCTGCAGTTATTGATACAGATGAATGATCTATATGTTCGTTTGCTACAAATCCACTTAAATTATCATGAACAATATCTCCATCGGTAGTTGTTATCTCATTAGCATTTGCAGTTATACCTGTTCCACCAATTACATTCATCACTCCACTTGTAGCAGTCATTCCTGCTCCTGCCAATCCTGAGGCTACGCCATCAGAAAGATGGTCATCATCAACTGCACCAGATGCAATCTCATCACTATCAACTGCATTATCTGCCAAGTGTTCATTATCAATACTTGCTGCTGCATAGTGTTCAGAATTAATAACATCATTTCCAATGTTATCTCCATCTATAAGATCATCAGCAAGCATCGCGTGAGTAATTTCACCTGCCGTTACAGTCATATTCGAAAAATCTGTATAATATGAACCTTCTTGTCCATCAAGTTTATCTGCATTTAAATTACTAACTACAGTTGTTGATTGAACTGTTAATGGTGCTGTTCCTGTTGCTATAGTTGAATGTAATTGATCTGCTTTTAAATCAACACTTGAAGAAAACATAGTTGTTGAATGATCATATCTTAAAAATGCTACACTACCACTTACACCAAAATCTAATCCAGCTTGGTTCATTAAAGCTGATGTATTTGAACCACTACCAACTGTTATTGTATGGTCAGCTACTTGTAAACTACCAACTTGAGCTTCTATTCTATCTCCTGTGATTGTTAGATTACCTTGAATTGCTACATCACTAGTTGCAGTTATTCCTGTAAATGTTGGTGAAGATGAAGTAGTTAAATGTTGTCCAGTATTATACTCAAGTTGAGTATCTCCAACCGAATCTGCAGTTATTGCTATGTCGTTTGCATTAGCTGTAATTCCAGTTCCACCAATTACATTCATAACTCCACTTGTGGCTGTCATTCCTGCTCCTGCCAATCCTGTGGCTACGCCATCGGAAAGGTGAGCGTCGTCAACCGATCCTGCGGCTAACTCAGCACTATCTACTGCATTATCCGCCAAATGTTCATTGTCTATAGAAGCAGCTGCATAATGTTGACTATCTATTTTATCATTACCTATTGTAACTACACCAGCATTAGTCATTGTAACATCACCACTTAAAGCTGCGGCGGTAAATCCTGTTCCATCACCAATTAATATTTGAGTGGTTGCTAATGCCAGATCTGATGGATCTCCAGAAGAATTAGCATTTCTGACTTTAACTGTATTAGCAGCCATATTTTCTAACATACTATTTGCAACGGTATCTGCTCCGATCGTAGACACTCCTGTTCCAGCAATCGTAATATCTCCACTCACTTTACCAAATGCAGAACCAGAAATAAAAGCTGCTACATCATCAACTGATTCTAATTGTTCGGTTGAATTATCACTATCTAATACTAAAAATTTATCACCAGATGCAATTTGTACATCTGAATACTCACTTAAATCTATTGCAAATGTTCTTGCCGTTGCTCCATTAAATGTTCCACCAGCACTTATACCATCTCCTGCTGTTAATGCCGCGTTTGTTTCAGCCCCTGTTACAGTTGCAACACCAGCACCTGTAATTGATACGTCACCACTTATTTTACTAAATGCTGAACCAGATACAAAATCTGCTATTCTATCAATAGTTACCTTTCTATTAGTACCTCCTGCACCATCATCTACCGCAAATATATCTCCTGTTGCTAAATCAGCACCTATATCTGTCATTCCATCGATATCTAATGCTAAGTTTGATACTGCTGCAGAAGCATTATAACTTGTCATTCCAATACCGCCATTTGCAGTAATGGATAATGCATTAGTTAAAGTTCCTGTTAAAGTAGCACCTGCTAGAGTTACAACATTACTTGCTTGTGTTAATGTTGCATCACCACTATCCCAATTAATAACTCCACCTTCTGCTAAAAATAAATCACTAAATGCTGTTCCAGCCTGTCCAAGATATGCTCCATCGTTTGCGTCTGGAACTATTCCAGTATTTGTAGTAAGTGTTGTAACTGTTGCTGTGGCTGCTGTTTCACCACCAATAACTGTTGCGTCTATTTCACCACCACCAATATATGCAGTTGCTGGATCACCATCTCTACCAATTGTATCTACATTCAAGTATCCAAATGAACCAGTTGAAATTGAAGATCCTGATATCGCCATAGTTGATGTCATTTGAGCTATATCAACTGCTCCTGCTTCAAAAGTTATCACATCATCTGCCGAAGCCCTAATTGAAGTATCATCATCCGCATCTAAATCAATTCTTCCTGTACCACCTATACTAATACTTCCCTGACCATTTAAATCTATGTCATCTATCCATAGTTTATTCCAAGCAACTCCTGATGCACCTAAATCATCTGCACTATCTGAATTTGGTATAAGATTACCATCAACTTTAACTTCACCACCCGCTGGGTCTAATACTATATCTGCTGCCGCAATTACTTGTAAATCTGTGGATACATCTAAATAATCAGATGCGGAATCTATTTCTATTTTAGTTGCTCTAACTGGAACATTAACATTAACTAATGAACTTCCACCAGTAATTGTAGTATTTCCAGCGTTCCAATTAATAACACCAGCGTCTGCCAAGAATAAATCACTCCAAGCGGTTCCACTAACACCAAGTGCTGAACCATCGTTTGCTGAAGGTTTAACATTTCCACCACCCGCGTTTATTGAAACATCTGCGGCTGCAACAATTTGTAAATCTGTAGATACATCTAAATAATCATTTGCTCCATCTATTTCTAACCTAATAACTCTTGTGTTCCCACCAGCGACACTAAGTAAATTAGCTGAATGTGTTGCGGTAACATCACCGTTATTAAAATTAATTACTGCGCCACTACCTAAATGTAAATCATTCCATCCTTGAGAACTTGAACCTAAATCATAAGTGGCATCTGCGTTTGGTATTAAATGTGAAGTTAAATCTGCTGTTATACTAACAGAATCACTAGCTGCATCACCAAGTGTTAAATTTCCACCAACTGTAATATCACCAGTAAGATTTGTGTTACCTATTACTTGTAATCTACCAAATGAACCAGTTGAAACTGAAGAACCACTTATAGTAGCACCCATATCTCCTGTTATTGCTATACCAGTATTTGTTGTTTCAAATTTCTTAGAATCATCATAATAAAGTTCTGCTCCAGCATTTTCTGTAAATTTAGCAATGTCTTCAGCAGTAGATGTACCCTGTATATTTATAATACTGGCTTTAATTCGTAAGTTGCCCGTACCTGTATCTTGAATAATACTATGGGCGCCTGAATGATATATTTTTAAATCATTACCATCACCAAAATTAACTCTAACACTATCTGGTAGATATACGTTACCACCAGAAGCTAAATTTAATTGACCAAGAGAACCAGTTGAAACAGATGAACCTGATAGAGCCATAGTTGAGGTCATTTGAGCTATATCAGTTCCATTTGCCTCAAATGTAATAGTATCATCATCAGATGCTCTAATTGAGCTATCATCACTTGCATTTAAATCTATCCGTCCAGTTCCACCTATTGAAATACTACCTTGACCATTTAAATCTATGTCATCTACCCATAGTTTCAACCAAGCAGTACCAGAAGCCCCGAGAGAGTCAGCAGAATCACTATTAGGAACTACATTACCATCTACCTTTAACTCACCCCCACCTGGATCAACTACAACATCTGCCGCAGCTATAATTTTTAAATCTGTATCTACATCTAAATAATCCGATGCTGAATCTATTTCTAACCTAATAACTCTTGTGTTCCCACCAGCAATACTAAGTAAATTGGATGAATGAGTTGCTGTAACGTCGCCTGCATTAAAATTTATAACTGCTCCATCACCAAGAAATAAATCACTCCACGCAGTTCCACTCACACCAAGTGCATCAGCATTATCTGAACCAGGTTTAACATTGTTTCCACCTGGGTCTAATGTAATATCTGCGGCTGCTATAATTTTTAAATCTGTATCTACATCTAAATAATCATTAGCACTATCTATTTCTAATCTATCAACTCTTGTGTTTCCACCAGAAAGTGTAAGTAAATTATTTGCTTGAGTTGCTGTAAAATCGCCATTATCCCAATTAATAACTCCACCTTCACCTAAAAATAAATCATTCCATCCTTGAGAACTTGAACCTAAATTATATGTAGCGTCTGCATTTGGAATAAGATGTGATGTAATATCTGCACTAAAACTAACAGAATCAGTTGCTGCATCTCCAAATGTTAGATTTCCTCCTATTACCGCATCACCATCTACATTCAAGTATCCAAATGAACCAGTTGAAATTGAAGAACCAGATAGAGCCATGGTAGAAGTCATTTGAGCAATATCAACTGCTCCCGCTTCGAATGTTATCACATCATCTGCCGAAGCCCTAACTGAAGTATCATCATCTGCGTCTAAGTCAATCCTACCTGTACCACCTATACTAATACTTCCCTGACCATTTAAGTCAATATCATCTACCCACAATTTATTCCATGCAGTTCCACTAGCACCTAAATCATCAGCACTATCTCCACCTGGTAAAACATTATTTCCAGCAGGATCAAGTGTAATATCTCCAGACGATGCTATTATACTTAGACCTTCATCATTAGTTATTGTATTTGCAGTTATTACTAATCCATCTATTGTAAAATCTGTTGTGGCATCTATAGTTGTACCTTTAATTGATGTATGCGTATTAGCACCAATTGCTGTACCATCAATGGCCCCACTATTAATATCAACATTAGTCATTGCTTCATCTGAAAAATCAATGGCTCCTGCTGCTTCAAATGCTCCAATCTTTGTTGCTGTTAATGTATCACCACTAAAAGTTAAATCGGAATCGTCTTGTAATTCACCACTTCCACCCGCTATGACAACTCTACCACTTGTTAAATCACCTATTGCCGCAGTTCCGGCTGATAAACTATCTATATTTGCAGTACCATCTATGTATAAATCTTTCCATTCTAAAGTAGCCGAACCTAAATCAAATTTATTATCTTCACCTGGAGTTATTGAACCAGTTATATCAAGTGAACCTGTAAATTTATGTGTATCACTAACAGTATCACCAAATTGTGTAGAACCACTTGAAAAACTTGAAGTCATATAAGTTACAGAAGAACTCACAATGTAATTTTCAGCTATAACGTCACCCTCGGTTATAATATTACCAGTTGATGTAATTCCTCCAGTAACACCTAGTGTAGAACCATCGAAAGTTAAATTACCTTCTCCAATTACAGTATTTGAATCAGACCAAGTTGCAAGTTCATTATTTGCACCTGAACCATCTGTATCTACTAAAGTACTTCCCCAAACTCTTGAATCAATTTCGTCTGTTAAAAGTGTAGAACCATTATAAACAACAACTGTATTATCTGTACCTGCTGCTATATTGGCTGGATTGATAGTTGCTGCGTTAATAACTAAAGAATCACCCGACGCATCTCCTATTGTAGTAAGTCCAGTAGTATTTAATGTTGTGAATGTACCAGCGGCTGCGGTAGCTGCTCCAATAATAACACCATCCATTGCCCCATCACCACCAGAATCATCAATATCAACATTTGTCGTTGTAGTTAAACTATCAATATAACCTGTATCAATATGAGCTTCTGCGAATTGTAATGCAGAAGTTCCTAAATCTCTTGCACTATCTGTAGAAGGTACAATGTCAGTATTAAATCTACCAGTTGCTGTAATGGTATCACTTGTTGCGTTACCAAGAGTAACTGTACCATTAAGAGTAGTTGCTCCATCTATATCTAAAGTGCCTGTAGAGTAAATATCCGAACCAGTAATATTACCTCTGACATCAATTCCTGTTGCTAATGTAGTTCCAGTATATTGATATACCGTCATATAGAGATATTCACTATTAGTTGGATCTAATGAAGAATTCTTAAATTCAACTACACCAGTCTTATAATCAAAAATATAATCATTAGTTGAAACTATATCATCACCATCTAATGAACCTGTTTGTGTACTATGACTAACAGCCGATGATTTATACAAAGTAGCCAAATATCCAGGAGTTGAATCTGCTGTTGTAGAAGTTGCTAACCCAGCTATTGAGTATTTAGGTGATATAAAATTTACTTCTTGATCATCATGTATTAACTGTGCACCAATTCCATTATCACTTCCAGATGGATTTAAAAAGAACCAAGTTTCATTATTAGTATTTGATTTTGTTAATTTATGTCTATGCCAATATTTAAATACATTTGATCCAGATACTCTATGACTTAAATTAATTTGTGAACTTCCACTAAATGGTAAACTTGAAGATGGTATATATGCAGCTTGGGTATAAGTTTCAGATGCCTGTAAATCAAGTACATTCGTAAATGATTCTTGAGCATCCGTAAGGGTTTCGTGAGTATATCTACGAGATGCTAATAATCGACCTGATTTTGAAGCTGAACTTATTAAAGCCATATCTTATTCCTAACTAAAAGTTAATGTAATATCATCTATCGGTGTTGGATCACCTTTATATCTTACTATCACATAAAGTTCGTTATCGTTACTATCTAAATACATTCCATCTGCATTTCTTATTGGAACTGTATATGTTCCACTTGCTATACTACCACCACTATTTCCATATAAACTAATTGCTGTTGTAAATGGATTCTTAAAATTGTCTGCTGATATATCTGCTTCTATCAAATTACTTGTGGTTTTTACTGGGTCGTAAATTCTACACACACTTAATTCACTGTTATTACCACTACCACTTGCTGCACTTTCAAATAATAATGCACATGAAACTCCATTTGTGGTTGCGTTCCAAGCTATCAAAGTATTATTATTAAGATTTACAGTCATACTTGAATATGTGCTACCACCTGTTTGGAATCTTCGTATGTAATATTTGTATGTTCCAGTTCCATAATCTGCAGGATGCCAGTATCTGTAATCTCCCCCTGGATCTACTAAGTATCCAGGTTTTACTTGTAAGTCATAATTACCTAACTGATCTAATGCGTATGTAGTAGTCCATGCCGTACCATTAAATGCAGTAACATTATCTAATAATTTTATTCTAAAATCTTCACCTGTAAATGTTTCGGTTGTTCCTTGTAACGAACCTCCATCATACCCCTGTGCCCTACCATAAATAGCTAAACTTCCACTTGCTGCTGGTTGACTAAAATTGCCTGCTGTATGATAAGATATTGTTTGAGTATCTAATGTATCATTAGAACCATCTCTATCTCGTCCATATAATGCTACTGTAAATGAAGTATCTGAAACACCAGTTTGACTTATACTATCAGCATTTCCACTATCGTAACTTACTGACCCTGTTATCAAAACAATATCATTATAATATGGAACGGTTCCTGTTGATCTTGCGCTTGAACCAGCATTATTATAAACAGCTGTTCCAGTTTGTATTGTTCCACCAGCAGTAGAAACTGTATCTCCACTTAATGAAACACTACCAACTCCCACTGATGCTGCTGTCATATTAACCAAAGTAGATGAAGCTGCATATGCTGGATTAAATAATCCTGTAATCTTTGTTGACATTTCATAAGTAGCATCTATTAAATAAGGAACACCACTCAAACTTCTTGATGTAGCCGTTAATACTTTTACTGCAGTTCCAACATCAGCTATAGAGTTATCACCTACTGCAGTATTTATAGTACTCATTGGAGCCCAAAATCTATTTTTTGTAGTTCCATTAACTTCTTGATAATCACCTGAACCAGAAGCCATTCCAACTTTTAATCCGTGAAATCTGTAATACCCACTTGCAGATACAGAAGTCCAATTAGCATTAGTTGCGTGATGTTTTCTATTCAAAGAACCACTTAGAGTAGTTCCACCTACATTTTCGAATTTACCATCTTGATAAGCTGAAGGTATAACTGCTGGTACATCTGTTGCTATTTTTGCTAACTCTAATCCATTTGATGTTCCAAATGAACTTATTGATAAATCTAATCTAGATTGTGTAGTATAAGTATTAGAACTCTCATCTGGTGCTGCTATACTTCCAGTATCACTAAATGATTGAGTAGCATGTACCCTAACTTTAAAAGCCGTTGCTCCCCCACTTGTTAATCCACCCAAACCAAATAATTCACTATCTGCGGATGAGCTTACAGTTGAGGAGCCGCCTGAATTTGAATCAAAATCTACTGTATATGTTGCACCATTCTGATAGTAAGTTGTTATCCCATCAAATGATTCTGATCCGATTCTCCATAAATCTTTAGAATTTAAATAATCTAATGTTGCGTTACTTATTGAACCAAAACTTTGTGGTAAATAACCACCTACTGTTGTAGAACTACCTAGACTATTCTCATTTGTATCTACACTAGCAAACGTTCTAGTATTAGCTGAAGCGTCTTCTACATCAAGAGAATGACTCATCGCTCCTGCTATAAATCTTAAAATTTCACTTACATGAGTTGTATTGTCAAAATTATTAAAATAACTTCCTGCTAATCCTGTTCCCCAAGCGTTAGAAGTAGGATATCCATTTGTAATATTATTAGTAGTTATGGATGTGGACGCAGTATGTGGTGCTGTTGCAGTAATTGAACCAGATACATCTACACTACCAGTCATTTCATGTGAATCATCAGATTTTAATCTAAATTTTACATCAGAATCATTTTGACCGTCAATTCTAAATAACATTGTACTGTTAGCCCCGTTGCCATCAATATCTGCTGACATTGTAAGATGAGTATTTTTAGTATTTATATCACCCGCAGGTATCCACGCAGTTCCATCAAATATTTTTAAAATAGCATCATCGGTATTAAAATATGCCATTCCTTCCGCAGTTGCTGATAATCCTGAAGGGTCTGATGAAGCTGATGGTAACATCATTCCTGCTTTACCAGCCATCAATACAGTAAAGGAAGAACTTGGATGTAAACTTCCAGAACTAGTTCCACCGTCCGTAGCAGATCCAACTAACGCTGTTGTAAATGTAGCAGCTACTGGAGTTTCTCCACCTATTACCGTACTATCAATTTCTCCACCACCGATATATGCTGTTGTTGGATCTCCGTCTGTTCCTAATTGGTCAATATAACCTATTCTCTGTATATAAAGATCTCTCCATTGTTGACCACTTGAACCTAAATCATAGGTTTCATCTGCATTTGGTACTAAGTTGGAAGTAAAATCTGCGGCTACAGTGATAGAATCACTAGCTGCATCTCCAATAGTAATATTTCCACCTAGAGTTAAATCTCCAGTTATATTACCACTACCATTAATCATCAATCCAGAACCACTAATGGCTGAACCACTAATTTGTCCACTACCAAAACTTACACCACTAGAATCTGCCGTAAGTGACTGTATTGTAGCTCCTGCTGAATTTACAAATTCTATTGAATTTGATATTACATATAATTTACGCCAAGCTTTAGCTGCAGTACCTAAATCATATGTATTAGTAGTTGCAGGTAAAAATGAACCACTAGATTCCAAAGTTTGAGTAGATGCACTTATAATTAAATTCTGAACTGATCCAGATTCTACACCAATACCTTTAGGATTATGTAATTCTGTTCCAGTTAACTGCGAATGTCGTTTTGCCATTAATTACCCTTATATATCATCATATGATGTTTGCGTAGATAGTGTTTCATTTTGTACAATTATATCTCCAGATTCATCTGTTATAGTTTCAAAATCTAAAAAACCTGTACTTGCTTCTGTTACTACTAATTTTTCCATAGCTTCTATTATCCCAAATACTGGTTTTTCTATTAATGTACCACCAGCATCATCAAGTAAAGTACTAAAATCTGCTAATTTAACATCAGCTCCAATTATATTACCAGTTGTTTTCACCTTTCCTGGTTCAAATGCTCCTACAACTGTTAAACTGCTACCACTTATAATCACATTATTAGCAGCGGTTGGATCAATTGTAATATCACCTGTTGCATTTATTTTTGCTGTACTACCACTTGGTAATGTCAAATTTCCACGTAATACTGAAAGTCCGTGATTATTAACATTTTGTCCAATATAAACTAAGTCACCCACTAAGTAATCTCCAAAATACTTGCAAAAACATCAATATCATCATTTGCAGATGCTTGAGTTTCTAATTTATCTCCCGCTCCCAAATTGATTGGTTTTTCAATCACTACTGTAGAATCTGCAGGTACATTTACTGTCTTTAATAAATATTTCCTTGATGAAAAGTTAGCACTTCCACTAACAGATATATTAATTGTTGCATCATTTGTCCCATCAACGTTACTTAAATACATAGCATGAACAACTGAAGTTGTTGCTCCTGGTGCAGTATATAAAGTAGTTATACTTGTATTTGAACCAGTTGCTGCATTTTTAAATGTATTAGCCATTTATTAACTCCCAAACACTATACTAAACACAACTGAATTTGGATCTGATGCATTAGTTATTGCAGACCCATCTCCACTAAAATAGCTAGCAGTAACTGCTCCAACTAATTCAATTGAACCAGTTGTTTGTGAATTTGTTGTTAATATAGTTTGAATTGTCGCAGAACCATCATTTTTTTCAAAATAAACTTTACCATCATTCGTATTCATAGCGAGTTCACCCAACGCCAAATCAGACGTTGAAGGAACTTTCGCCGCTGTTGCGCTTCTCTTTAACTTTAACACTTGTGCCATATGGCTTTATCTCCGACAATATTTATTGTCACTATGTTATAGGGTATATACCCCAAAAAATCTTTGTTCGTTAGAACGAACCTCCATCAACTACACTAGATACAGTTAAAAGTCCTGTACTTGTATTATATCCAACCAATCCAGTAGTTACTGCTTGCGTATCATCTGACGACATATATCCCAGTTGAGTACTTGATGGAACTTGGAAAGCTACTGAACTTCCTGACACTACCGATGCCCCTGTACTTGCAAAAATCGAACCAGTTACATGAGTAGATACACCCATATTTACAGTTGTACCATCATCAGTAATTCTTGCTGAAGATTCTAATCTACCATTTCCATCCACAATTACTGGTTTATTTTCTGTTAAATCTGATACCGCCGCTTGTACTGGTACTCTATATTCTGATCCAGATAAACCTGCTACCCAATAATCATTAGTACTATCCCATACTAAAGATCCAGTTTGACCAGCATTCACATCATGTACATGAAGTCCACCGTATCTAACAGGACCTACACTATTTACCGATATTATATTATCACCAATATCTAATTGGCTACTTGAAATAAATGTAGTAGTACCATTTACGGTATAATTACCTGTGACTGTTAAATTTCCTCCAATATTAACATTTTCAGCTACACCAATTCCACCATCTACTAAAAGAGCTCCTGTACCTGAGGTTGTTGAAGTAGTTGTGTTGGCAACTTCAGTAATTCCATCAAATCTTACATAACCGTCAAATTCTACATCAGGATCACTTGTTGAACCACCAGTTCTACTAAATAATACATCTTGATTAGTATCAATAGCAATTACTGCCGTACCATTTTCCTTTATATCAATACCAGTTTTACCTTCTAAAGTTAATGCTCCAGCACTAGTTGTTAAATTAGAAGCGCCCGCGGCATCCATCGAAATACCAGCTCCAGTAACATCAATAGTAACCGCATCACTTGCATCAATATCTAAAGTTGAAGTATCAATATCAAATGCTACATCTGAATCACCACCTAAAGTAATTGAAGCACCATCAATAGTAACTGCTCCAGCCGCATCTACATCAAATGTACCGGAAGGATCAAATGCCATAGTTGTAGATGTCATTGTTAATCCTGCACTTGCATCTACATCAATACCACCTGCTGAATCAATATTTAATGCATCTGCGTCTGTACCATCAGCATCAATATGAAGTGAATCATTACCAGCTGCTAATGTAAGACCACCTGATTCTGCATCTATTTTAATTGCATCATCAGCTGTTCCTGAAGTATTAATTAATGATATTTTTTCACTTGACGCCGTACCGTGTGGTGTAAATACCATTTGAGTAGCTGAAGAAGGACCTATTGTTAATGTTTTTCCATTTATTAAATTTGGTGCAATAACCATATCACCAGCAGTTGCATCAATACTAACTGCGTCAGTTCCCGTACCTGCCGCTGTTATTATAATAGACGAATCATTTGCACCTATTTGTTGAATAGTTAAATCTTCTCCACTAGTGCCTGATGTAATTGTAAAATTCATATCATCAGCACCATCAATAGAAACTGTAGAAGTGCCATCAATCGTAATTGCTCCACTTGCATCTAAATCAAATGTACTTGAATCAAAATCAACCGCTACATCTGAATCACCGCCAATTGTAATAGAACCACCATCAAGAGTAAGAGCACCTTCAGCATCTACATCAATTGTCGTGGATGAAATAATATGGTGTGGTCCTCCACTAGCTGATATAGAACCGCTTAAATAAAAATCATTCCACCTTTGACTATCACTCCCTAAATTGTATGAATCACTAGCATTTGGTATAAAATTAGAAGTAATATCTCCTCCAAAACTTACTGCATCTCCTGCATCATCACCAAGTGTAATTGTTCCACTTGTACCAGCTTCAAATGTAATATTTCCTACTGCGTGTAAATTACCACCAATCCAAACATTTGAAGATGCACTAACTACTCCAGTAACACTTAAAGTCCCATTAACAGTGTTATCGGCTATAGCTCCAGTTAAATCTAAATCTGTATTTCCACCTGTATTTAACCTATAAAGTTTATAATTATCTGAATCATAATGTATTAAATCATTAAAATTTGCTCCGCCTGTTATTCCACCCAAATTTGGAACTGCGTTACCATAAGATAACCTAGCTACTGGTAATCTATTAGTTCCGTCTGTATGACCTACTACTATTGCAGTTTTAAGAGCAGCATCTCCTATATTAGCAACAGAACTTGTAACTATACCCAACTCACCATTATTAAGTGTCACTCCACTTAAATTTGCTAAGGTTCCTCGTCGATGTTTTATAATTTGTGCCATTACATACTACTCCTAAAAGAATACTTTTCTTCTACTATAAATATTGTTACTTTCTATTTTAATCCCATTCATACCAAACCTTCTTTCATTACTACCCGTTTTGGTGTAAGATATTTTCTAGTTGTAACTAAATCATTAAAAGCATTTGGTATTAAATACCCATTTAACACTATACTAAACTCTGTTTTTACTATTCGCTCATTATCTGAAACTTCTATTACATCTGTAAAACTTTCAATGTAAGTTTTAAACTTCATTTTACCAGGTTCTCCCCAATATGATCCATCACTCCAATTTATTTTCTCAATAAGCTTATTCATTTGTTCAATATAAGATGTCCAAATAATAAAGTCATAATTTAATACCATATAATCTGGAACTGCTACATTATAATATTCCTTTTGTGGTATTAAATTTTGTTGAACAGTAAAATTATCATATCTATTTTTATTTGTCCATTTTGATCCAAAAGTATAATGTAATTTAGGATCATTTGCATCTAATTTATCTACTGGTATACTTTGATTTTTTTCCATTCCAGTTCTCTGAAATATAATAGCTGGAGTTAAAATTTGTCTTTTTCTATCCCTTATATATCCAGTCTTTTTAACTGAAAACCACCGTTCTGGATTAGCATATAAAATAGGTACTTTAACTTGTTCACCGGCTTCCTCAACTACTGGTTGTATTACCTTTTCAAAATAATACATAATAGCAGCATCCATATCCATAACACCTACAGATATGTTTTTTACACTATCATCTCTTTTAATTTCCCTACCTCTATTAATATCTTTCTTTTGTGTTTCTGGTGTAGGTTTTTTTCTTGCCATCAATTACTCCTAATTAAATGCATCACCTAAATCTAAAATTCCTGCACTATCTCTATCAGTTAAAGTCCCTAATCCTTCTACCACTAAACTCCCAGATAAATTCAAAGAACCTGAAACTTGAACATCTGCTCCACTGTAACCAGTTGAAAACGCCGAACCAGTTGCTGTAAATAATGTATTTATATCCCCTGTACTTAAATTTGAAGATAATGTTTGACCTACATACTGATATGTAGTCATATAAATTCTATCACTTGCACCAGGTTTATTAGCATCAAACTGTAATACTCCAGTTTTATAATCAAATTGATAATCATTAATTGATACTTTATCACCAGAATCTAATGAACTTGTATCTGTAGCAGTGGATTTGTAAACAACCACGTTATATCCTGGAGTAGCATCTTCCGCCACAGCATTAGTTAAACTCACATCAGAATATTTATTTGATGTAAAATTAGTCAACTGTCCACTTTGAATAAGCTGTGGAGTTACTCCATCAGAACTACCACTTGGATTTACAAAAAACCACACATCTCTATCTACATTCGACTTTGTTAGTGGGTGTCTATACCAATATTTCAAAACTGTATTACCACCAGTGGTATATGTAGATCTATTTTGAGAACTTCCACTAAATGGTAATCCACTAGTTGGTAATAAATTCTGTTGAATGTATATTTCATCAGCATTTATATCTAACACACTAGTAAATGCTTCTTGAGCTGTAGTTAAATCACCACTTGTATATCTTCGTGATGCTAATAATCTAATTGCCTTTGATGCTGATGCTATTAATCCCATTTCGTATTCCTAGCTATAGCTCAATGTTATTGAGGTTACGGGAGATGGATCTCCCTTATATCTAACTATCACATATAATTCATTATCGTTATTATCCAAGTACATTCCGTCAGCGTTTCTTATTGGAACTGTATATTCAGTACTACTTTTGCTTCCACCTACATTTCCATATAAATCTATCGCAGTTGTAAATGGATTTTTAAAATTATCTGCTGCTATACCCGTTTCTATCACACCACTTGTTAAATCTGATGGATCAAAAATTCTACATACACTTAATTCACTATTATTACCACTACCACTTGCTGCACTTTCTAAAAGTAACACGACGGCTACACTATCAGAAGTAGTTGCATTCCAATTAACTAATGTTTTACCCACATCAACTGTCATTGATGTTTTTGTTCCACTTGATTTTTGAAATCTTCTAATATAATATTTGTACGTTCCACTACCAAAATCCTCTGCAAACCAATAGCCATAATCACCTCCTGGTTCTACTAAATATCCTGGTTTAACTTGTAAATCATAATTACCTAATACAGAATTACCAGCATCGTTTGTTTGATAAGAATCAGTTGTAAAATATGCTCCATTAAATGAAGTTACATTGTCTGCTATTACTATTCTAAAATCTTCCCCTGTAAATGTTTCGGTCAAATCTTGTAAAGTGTTTGAATCATATCCTTGAGCTCTACTATAAACTGCCATACTTCCACTTGATGACTGTTGTCCAAATCTAGAAGCATCATATAATGAAAATGTGGGAGAAGTAGCATCTACTGCAGTATTTTTCCAATTTCTACCTCTTGCTCTAAATATCAAGCTATAATTCTGTGATTCATCACTTGACCTATTTTGGTCAATATTTTCAGTATTACTATCTAAAGTAAAAGAAAGAGAAGAACTAACAACTGATATATCAGAAAGATGTGGAGTATCATTCGAACTTCTTTTTGTAGTTTTAGTACTATCAATTACATATGTATTATTTCCTGTTGATGAAACTCCACTATTATTCACCGTACAAGTTGTATTTGATAAAGTTGTTGAGCCAATATTTTCCCATTCATCAGTTGTATTACTATTAACCAACACCGAACTACCATACCCATAACAAGGATCAAATGACTTAGTAACCTCTGATTCAAAAGTAACAGTATATGTAGTTGTTAACAAATATGGTGCACCACTTAAACTCCTTGATGTGGCTGCAAATGCAGTTATATCAGCACTACTTGTTACTACTGCTGTTGGTTGACTATTTGTAATGTCTTCTGTTATATTATAATATAAATAAAATCTTGTATTTGAATCACTTCCATTCTTAAACGTAAATTCTGATTGAGAACCTGACTTTAATCCTACCACAACATCATGTGTTGCATAATATCCACTTGCAGAAATACTTGTTGCACTTGTTGCTCCTCCAGTATAAAATCTACCACTAATTGGTCCCGCTACACTATTAAAATCTCCATCTTGGTATGCCGATGGAATAACTGCTGGTTGTGCAGTTACAATTTTTGCCAATACTAACCCATTTGATGTTCCAAAAGAACTTATAGAATAATCTGAAAATGATGCAGTTGTATAAGTTGAATCTTCATCTGGAGTAGCATCTGCGTAATTATCACTAAATGAATGTGATGCTATTGTTCTTACATAAAATGCTGTTGCTCCACCACTTGTTAATCCACCCATTCCAAAATAGTTAGAATTACTATAAACTGTACTTGAACCACCTGCGTTTGCAGTAACGGTATGTGAATTTGTACCATGTGTTGCTTGAGTTTGTATTGTTGAAGGAATACGAGATGCATAACTTCCATGAAATGGATTCGTTCCTGTATCATTTCCCCAATCACCTAAATCACTTGATTGTACCCAACCTTTTGCCATTAAATAATCTTGAAGTTCTTTGTATGAACCTGTATCACTCATATCTATATATGCTGAAGAAGTCCAATGTTGAGATAACCTCGCGTTTTCATAAGTTGAACCTAATACACCATCTAACAATGAACCTTTTGATGTAGTTGAACCTTCTGTATGAGTAGTAGAAAGTGTATTCCAATATTTTGTATTAGGTGCCGCATCTGATACGTCAAGTGAATGACTCATTGCACCTGCTATAAATCTTAAAATTTCACTCACATGAGTTGTGTTATCAAAGTTATTAAAGTAACTCCCATCTAAACTATCTCCCCACGCATTGGAAGTTGGATATCCATTTGTAATATTATTTGCAGTAATTGCAGTTGATTGTGATGTTGATGAACTGACTACAAGAGATGCCATAAAACCATCTCTCCATTTTTTAGTTGAGCTACCTATGTCATAAGTAACATTTGCATCTGGTATAAGATTAGAAGTTAAATCTGCAGCAATAGTTACAGAATCCGAAGTTGCATCACCAATTGTGATATTACCACCAAGAGTTAAATCACCAATAAAATTTGAATTACCAGCTACATTCAAATATCCAAATGAACCAGTTGAAGTTGATGAACCACTTATATCTCCACTTGCAGTTATATGACCAGTAAATGTATGTGTATCATCTGTAGAATTTCCAAATTGTGTATCTCCAGTTGAACTAAATCTTCTTGCTTCTATATGATCATCTGCAATTATATCATCCACGAATATATCACCACTAGCACTTATGTTTCCACTTGCAGTTATATGAGTAGCTGTTACATCTCCTGTTACTAATAAAGAACCAGTAACTCCGGTACTTCCAGAAACCTGTAGTGAACCAGTTAATATTGGATCTAATTGTTTTAATCCTATGTAAGCCATTCAAGTTTCCTATATTTTGATGCTTCTTGTTCTTTTCTCTCTTGCCAGTATAAAGTCATTCCTTGAGAAATATTTTTCTTGTGTGTATTACTCTTTGGTTTCTTCATTTTTTCAATAGTCTCTACTGTAAGTTTTCTATCCGCCTGGGCACATGATTTACATACAGCATTATTTCCTACTGCACGATCAAAAGTATCCTTTCTTGTATAAGTAATCATTTTACTACAATCAGGACATTTACGATTTTTTCTATTCTTCCAATGACGTTTTCTCATACCAATAAATATCAAGAAATAGTAAAAGAAAAGTGGAAGTGTGGATATTAGGAATCAAATTTTCCGTGAGCAATTATTTCATCATCTGATTCTAAAACATAACCTATTGAAGTAGTATTAACCTTTAAAAGAAAATTACTACCATTTTGTTGAACTTCTAATGCATCATGTTCCATATATTGACCATTTAGAAAAAATACAAAATCATTTTCACCTACAGTAGTCAATCCACTTGGTGCGGATGCCGTAGCGGCTGTAAAACTTGCAGTCTGATAACCAGTTACCTCATTTAAAGTAGCCGAACCTGCAAAAGATGCTGCTTTTTTTACATAAGTTTTTCTTAAAAATTCATTTCTATGGTCTACATAAAGTTTTGAAGTAGCCGCCCCATTTGCACTAGCAGTAGCTGGTAATCCCAATACCTCACCATCACCACTAAAAGTTAAATTACCTGCACTTGCCATTGTAGAAGTTGCTAATCCTGTAATTGTTTTATTTGTTAGTATATCAGTAGTAGAAGAACCTACAATATTAATATTACTTCCAGCCGCATTATCTATAGCCCACCTCGTTTCACTATGGTCAAATAACAATTGAGCATTTGTACTACCTGCTCTACCTACTCTAATTCCAGAATCTTGAGATGATAATGCAGTTGAACCTGAAAAATTTAAATCTATAATTGGATCTTCCGCTGTGAGAGTATTAACATTTTGTATTGATTGACTGCCTTCTACAATTAAATCACCATAAACTTTTATTGATCCAGTAGTATGTCCATCTGGATTTAATTGTAAAACTAACTTAGTACCATAACTTCCAGTAGTGTATAGGTTTCCACCTGTTAATTCATCATACAAAAATAAATCTGCTCCTGATATTTTACCAGTACTACCAGCGTCTAAGGAACCAGCAGATATATCTTCCATAGTAAATGTATCCCAAATTACATCATATAATCCAGTAATAGAAGATGTTACAGAAGCTGTTCTAAGAACTTGTAATCCAGTTGTTGAAGCTTGTGCTTGTCTTGTTAAATCAATTAACGCCATAATCTAATCCAAATCTCTTGGTTGTATTTTATATCTAAAAACAATTTGATCTCCACTTTCTAAAGTTATACCCCTAATAACACCACTTTCATTAACTCTTTTTTTAACCCTTACCTTCTTATAATTATCAGCAAAATAGTAATCTGTTCCTGTTGATGTTGTCCAGGGTGGTATATTAAATTGTACAATTTGGTTAATAGTAAGTTTAAAAGATCCAGGTCTAGGTATATATTTAGAAACAGAAAATAAATCACTCAAATCAAACTCTTGATATTCTGAAGTAATAGTTGATATATCAGAATATCCATATTCCTTTATTCTTTCCCTACTAAAATCTATCATAGCACCCATAGATAAAACATCATATTTTATAGTTGGTTCACCATCTATATTATTCATTCTATAAGGTAAATTAGAACCAGACATATCTGTAAATTGAAGTTTATCAGCATTATATTTTGACTCACTTACTGGAGCGTAAAATTTCCTTAAATTTCCCTTATATCCTTCTAATTGTGTTCTCATATTATTATCGTACTATAATTTATTGTAATGTTATCACTTTCATCCAAAGTTATTCCACCATTAGCGTGTAATTTATTTATACTAACAGAACCACCAATAGATGAAGAAATGAAAAAATCTTTCATACTTCCAGTTTCTTCTTGATTTGCTGGTGCTATTAAATTTGCTCCATTAACACCTATATTAAGTGAACCATTTCTCAGTTTATGTCCAGATGTCATTGATAAAGTAAAAACTTGTCTATCAGGAGTAGGTGTGGTATCTATTGAAGATGATTGTGATCCAGAAAAATGTGTAAAAACTTCCAAAAAAGAAGCACTTACATATCCAAGAGTCAATACTGCACTAGTATCTGCAGAACTAGTAGGTTCTCCACCATACCTCATAGTATACCGAGTATCTCCACCAAAAATATTTGTAAATTCTAAATCTTGTATTTCTTGACCAAGTGCTGGTGAAACACCTCTAATAAAATCTGTCGCTCCTGCTAATCCACTTGGTAATGAAGATCCCAATGACCCTAAAATTCTAACTGTTTCTGATCTTGTATCTGGTCTATAAATTGATGAAAAACTACCTTCAGATTCATCTAAAATACTCAATCTTTTAGGACTAAAATATTTTGTAGTAGTAACATAATCATTAAATGCCTCTGGTACTAAATATCCCCTAAAACTGAAAGTAAAATTAGTTTTAATAATACGCTCATTGTCAGCCATCTCTGTAGTATTATCAAAATTATCAATATTTACTTTAAATTTAAATTTTCCAGGTTCTCCCCAAAATGCACCATCACTATAATTTATTTTTTCCACTATATTATTCATTTGTTCAATATATGGTGTCCAAATTATACATTCATATGTCATCGTAACATAATCTGGCATAGCTACTGTATAATATTCTTTTGAATTTAATAAACCTCGTTGAACATTAAATTTATCATATCTATTTGCAGAAGTATATTTTCTTTCAAAAGTAAAAAAGTTTTTAGGATCATTAGCATCTAATTTATCTACTGGTAATGTCTCATCTTTTTGAAGTGTAGTCCTCCTAAAAATAATAAGTGGTGTAATTAATTGTCTTTTTCTATCTCTCAAATAACCAGTTTTACGAATAGTTTTCCATCTTTCTGGGTTAGCATATAAAACTGGTACCTTTACAGTTTCTCCAGCTTCCTCTACTGTAGGTTGTATCACATTAGTAAAATAATACATAATAGCCGCGTCATGATCCATCAATGTAACTTCTACATTTTTTACATTATCAGTTGTACGCTTTCTCTCTAATCCTCTATTTAACGGAGGAGTAGTAAATCTTTGTCTATTACTTCTTGCAATTGGTTTCAATCTAGCCATTAATTAGCTCTAATTCTTTCAATTTGTAAATTTGATCGTCTTACTAAAAATGCATTACATACTACTGACCAATTACTATCAACCTGACCTCCAACTAATTGATTTTCATTCATCGAAGCAACTTCAAAATGAGCATAATTCCAATCAAAAACATCACCTGGATCTATAACTAAACTAAGTTCTGTAAGATACTCTCTTTCAAACCAAAATTGAGCAGTTTGTCTTAAATCTGGTCCAAATTCATCAGTATTAAAATCAAAATCGTCTGCTTGTATTAAACATGGTAATTTAACACCTTTTAAATATGTTTTTCCAGCAGAAGATTCTCCATACAAGTTTGTTGGCGTATCGGCTGCTGATACTCTGTATAATACACAAGTTTGATTGATAATTCCATCTTTTTCATTTTTTAAATTACCAACCAACTCGCGATTTACAGAAGTAAAGAAATTTCTATCCTTCTGACTTAAAAAACGACTTGGCATATTTTTATCCTATCCGATGTAAATTGGTAAAGGCACTTTTTGTAATTTTTCCTGCAACATATCAGATTCATCTTTATCTCGTTCCATCAATGATCTTCGTGTAGTATCCTCTAACATTTCTCTCAATTGGGTTATTAATATCTCTTTTTCTGTAGATGCTTCACTTCTTAACGCATCTCCATCTAAAGTAGTCTCTGAATTTGGAATAGGAATACTAGTATATTTGCCTCTAATTGTACCTAATAATTCTTTTGCTAATGCTAATCCATATTTTTTAATCCACTGTTTCCCAACATCATTTATTTGTCCAAATACCATATTATTATACGGTATATTTGAAAAATCAGAAATTACTCCTAAATTTGAACTACCAGATGGTACTTGTAATGAGCTTTCTTTATCATTTGATACATAATACTCAAACCACAATCTAAAATCTGTAGTAGGATCTGGAAATATCCTTACCTGATTATTAACTAAATGAAAAGAATACGCAGATTTTCTAATTTGATCATTCAATTCTATAGCTTGAACTCTTAATAAATCTTCAAATATAGGCATTAAAGTAAAAGTAATAGCTGGAGACATACCCCCAAATCCAAATCCTTCTATTAAATTCTGAGTTCCATACCCAGTAGTTGCATATGGGTCAAAATATCTTTGAATAGCTGGAGTGGGACCATGATGGATCCTTCTTATTTCAATTGGTCCACTTTCTGATACCTGTGCATATAAACTATTTAAATCATAACTTTGCGAACCACTTCTAATCATAATACTTCCAGTTTTTAAAGTAGAATATCCACCTACTGGTGTAGTTGCTTCCTGTCCATATAAATTTGATAATCGCACTATCCTACCTAGAGAAGGCGTAATATTTCTATGTGTCATATTAGACGAAGTAGCTTGACCTGTCAAATTAAGTAAGTTATCTTTAATATTAAATTGATTTACTTGTGCTGAGTATTCTGTAACCGCTTCTTCATAAACTGCATAAAAAGAACCAGATTGCATTTCAACATCCATAATTGGGTATCCCAACCTTTTAGCACACCAATCTGCAAATCTATCAACCGAACTTGCTCCAGATCCAGAAAATTGTGTGTCTGTATCATATAATCCGAATGGTGTTTGTCCAGATGCAAATGAACTACTACCAGGCCAAATTGCTGTTTGTGGCATTATAATCTCCTAAAATAATTACATTTCATCACTTATAAATATAAAACCCTATATAAATAGGCATAAAAAAAGCTCCTCAAAAGAGGAGCTCTTTTTATTTAATCTCAGAATGACTAACTATTAGACTAAGTTAACATCTGCAACTACTACTGATCCAAAGAACTCAGGTCTAACCATTTTCTTCGCGTAACGAGTCATTACACCCTTACGTGGAGTAAAGTTAGCTGGGTCATAAACCAGTGGTGTCATGATCAAAGGAACATACGGAGCATAAACCGCACCAGTTTCTAAGAAGTTACTGCCGCGAAAACCAATCAATATTGTATTTTCTAGCATGTAAGGGTTCTTATAAACTGTAAAGCGACTATTCAACATACCAACCTTTTGAACACCCATTGCAAATTTATTAGCCATAGCATCACCAGATGAGTCAGATGCGTATCCAGGAATACTCTCTATGATAGTTGCTGTTTCAGGTGAACACACCATCCAGTTAGCACCACCACGTAGAGTTTTTTGATGAATTGCATTACTTACACTTTGAACCTTGTTTCCAAGAGTCTGGAACCAAGTTTGTTTAGTATAAGCGTTAGAATCACCACTAGTTTGTGCAAATGATCCATCAGACCATTCAAAACCAGTTTTTGCTGACCAATACTCTTTCTTAGCGGAAGCGTTTGCCCTAAGCATGTCTATGATTTCCAAATCGATTTCCATCGAAACGTATTCACTCAACATTGCTGTAAGCTCTGCTTCTGCATCAACGCTATGATAAGCGTTAAGATCTTGAGCCAACTCAGGAGTCCAGACTGCTTTCAATTTACGTGTTTTAGCAACAATTGCTACCTGACGTAATTGAATATCAATCTCGGGAATCCCGATATCACCAGTATCTCCGCCAGACCAATCTTCGCTTGTGCTAACTTCAAAGTCACCACGTTCTGCTGCTGTTGGTTGCTGACTATACTTAACTGTTACTGGACCAATTGTACCTGCGGCATTTTGTCTAACGATAAATACCACTTCGTTATCGGATGAACCAGACAGTTTTGTATATGCTGGGAAATACTCGTCAAATCCTGAACCAGATATCACATATGATCTAACTGCGTCAAGGTCTGGACGTGTCATAGCACCTGTGGAAACCGTGATCTTTGTTAATGCATTATCGGCACCTGCGGAACCAATAGTTGCAAGATCGGGTTCATGGTCAACATCTCTTGCTGCGACAGACCCTGTTGGGGCCGAACCAGCTGCTGCTGAGCCAGATGTGTTTATGACAGCTTGTGCAGAAGTTTCTTGCTGATTGGTTGAGTAAGCGAACTTACCTGCGCCATACAGACCACCAGATGCATCACCAGATGCAGAAGTGTTACCATAAACATCTTCACCAACGCCAAATCCTTGATTAGCAGTACCATATTTGAAGTCTAGATAGAAAATAAGACCACTTGGTAGGTTCATAGGTTGAACAGAAACAAATTCCTGTGCAGCCAATTCACCGAAGATTCTACGAACTAGAGGAAGTGCAACTCCACTCCATTCTTCAGAACCTGGTCCACCAGCTCTTGAACTTTCATCAATAAGCTGTCTTGCTTGGTTTTCAAGCAACTGTGCCATGTAGTGAACTTTATTTTCATTTTCTAAGCCCTCTAACAGACCTGTAGCTTCCCACTTTTCCACCAATTTCTTGGTTTCTTTTCTACGTTCAACGTGTGGGTTGTAGCCATCCATAATTTCTGATATTGCCTTACTTGACATAATAATTCTCCTATAGGATATTAGCCAACTTCTGGAAACGAGCTTTCATATCATCTGATTCAGAAATAATTTCTTTTTCCTGTTTTTCAGATTTTGTGGAAGCGGTTGCTTTAGAAGCTGACCCCTTTTTGGATTCTTTAACAATTTCTTCTCTTGTAGACTGAGAACCAAAAGATTCTGCCATAGTTGAATAAACCAACTTGACTTCTCTTAGACTCTTAGCTCTATCAAAAGTCTCAACCACTTTCATTTTCTGTTCATTAGACAAACCGTACGACCTGAACAATTTGTTTGTAAACAAAAGTTTTGCATTAAGTAGGTTGACTTCGTTCAACTTGGAACGAAGATATTTTACGACATCGCGATGCTCTTTAAGCTCTGATTGAAGTTTTTCCATATCTTCAGTAGTAGTATCTTCTTCATCTTCTTCTTGAAGTGCTCTCAATACTTCTTCTAAGTCAATTTCTTCTTCTTCAGTGATTTCTTCAGATTCATCAGATTCTTCAGCTTCATCAACTGTTTCTTCAGCTTCTTCAGATTCATCAACTGTTTCTTCATCTTTTTCAGACTCGTCAACTGCTTCTTTATCTTCTTTAGCTTCTTCAGCTTCTTCAACTGCTTCTTCAGATTCATCAGATTCATCAGATTCTTCCACAGATTCCTCAGAAGGATCTGCTTCTTCATCTTCACTCAATTCTGCTTCTAATTCACGAAGAACTGCTTCTAGATCTAGGTCTTCACCCATATCCTCGTCATCTTCTTCACCTTCAGGAGCTTCTTCTTCTTCGCCTTCTTCCTCTTCACCTTCTTCAGAAACTATTGGTGCATATTTAACACCATCAATTTCAATGATATCAGATTCATCAACTTCCAGGCCTTCTTCAGGAGCTTCTTCTTCAGGAGCTTCTTCTTCTTCACCTGCTTCTTCAGAATCTTCATCACTAGGATCTTCGTCATCTTCATACATGCCTTCTTCTACTTCTTCTTGCTCTTCGTCAGATTCTTCAACTGGTTCTGCATCTTCATCAGATTCAGAATCTTCAGTTACTTCTTCTTCCTCAGTTACTTCATCTTCAGTACCTTCATCTTCAATCTCAGATTGAATTTTCTTGGCAAGCATAGATTTTAGGCGAGGTGTGAAAGCTTCTTCAAGTGCCATTTTGGCATTTTCGAGTGCTGTTTCACGAACTGCTTTTGCATCTGCAATGGCTTCTTTTAAAAGATCATCCATTACTTTTCTCCTAATTGAAAATTAGATAAAAATTACCTAATTTTAAATTGTTTACTTGGATTTAAAATAGTTATTGGGAACTATTATAAGACTTAATTACATGTACACTGTATGATGGGAAGAAAATCCCGACAGTGTATTTATTTAAATATAAATATAAACTAAATTTTTAAAAAGGTTAAAAATCAGTAAGAATTGTTGTTTTTCTCTGTAATTTGCCTCATTCGGAGCTTAGATCTAAGCTTTTTCCGCCTTCTTTTAACTGACGGCTTAATATAATGACTCTTTTCAGATAATTCTAACATTAATTTAGAGTCTTTAACTTTTCTCTTAAAATCTCTTAAAGCTCGTTCGAGGTTATTATTTTTTACTTTTATTTCTATCAATTAAAACCTATATTTTATTTATTTTTCATTCAGCTTCATCAAGCTTGACAGCTTCTAGTCTAGCAAGTTCCATCTTTTCCTCTTCTTCTTCAGTAAGTCTCCTGTTTACTGATACTAAAACTTCATTTGCAAAAACAGTGTCACCGCCTTCAATCCATATACTACACATTTCACGTGAACGTGCCCATTTATCTACACCCTCAACAACTACATTTTCTAGCATTTCACCAGAATCAATATAAATTAAATCACCTACGGATATTTCTGACATTCCAGCCCTAGAATCAGATTTATAATTGTCTGATTCAGTATCGTATAGTTCTAAAACTCCTTTATCTGATTCTGCAGAATATAAAGTAGTTTCAGAAACTGAAAGTGTACTACCATTACTTAGAACTAATTTATATACGTCTTCCCCTGGTATAGTTTCTGTCATAATATCTATTACTGGAATTGGAATTTGCTCACTATTACCAATATGAGACATATCAAATTCCGGGGATGCCATATTATATGATTGTACTTTATCACCCACCTTAAGGTCTTCAATAGCTACTGTAGATCCATCTTCTAATGTTATTAAAGTGCCTTTATCTATGTATGAACTTTCCATTTCTTAACTCCTGAATAATATTTATATGTATTCTATTATAAATATATCTTTAAATTTATTTTACTTAATTCGTTCCCACATTTTACGTATTTCCTCTTTTGCTTCGTATAAAGGTGTGGGTTTTTTATCTTCTTTTATTGCTTTATATTTTTTACCGTTTATTACTTTAATTGTTTCTTTAAAATCTTCTGGTCTATCATATATATTTTGCATCATTTGTTGTATCTCTTCAGCATCATTTTCATCACCATCACCATCTCTTATATCCGCAGCCTTATCAAACATCCAACCAGGAACTTTTATACCTGCTTGTTCCATATCATCAAATGCATTATAAATTGATTGAGGGTCATCTAAAATATCTTCGTGTGAGGCATCCACAATATCTTCTACATTATCAAAACCCTCTGGTTCATCTTCTGGTTTTTCAGGGTCTTTCATTGAATAGGTTTTATGCCATTGACTTCCTTCAGGTTCATCATGGGCAATCCATCCATCATCATCATCATCATCTTCAATATCAGAAGAATACTTATCTAACCCATGTTTGTCAGGGTCAAATTCATCATCACCTAGAGCTGCCATTTTTCTAGCAACTTCTTCAGCTTCTTCTTCCGTATCTGCTTCAGATCCAGGTACAACTACATCATTATCTAACCCATCAAGCTCTACCTGCCAAGTATCTCCATCTTCTTGATAATCAATAGCTACGAGTTTACCACCAGAACTATCATCAGAATCACTGTCTGCATCTTTTCCTGTATCTCCACCAAATGGTTTATCTTCTGGCTCTCCCCCATCTCTTTCAAAATCTCCACCACCTAATTTACCTGCTGGTTCATCTTCTGGTTCATCATCAGGTCTTTCAGTATCCATATCACTTGGTTCATCATCAGGTTTTTCTGGATCCGATAATCTTGGATCGTCATCATCTACCATCTCATATCCACCACTATCTTTTTTTATATAACTAGGTGAATTAGGTAATGGTTCTCCAGTAGCCTTATTCACTTCTTTATATCTTCCACCACCAACATGAACGTAGTTATCATCATCAGATTCTTTCATTACATCTTCTAATGTAGGAAGTGGATCACCAAACTTTCTATCCCATACCGATTCTTTTATAATGTCTTTTAACTTAATCATTTTTTCTTTGCTAATGTAGATTTTACATAAGATGCTAAAGTAGGTAAAGGATCACCCCACTGTCTATCTTTCCAAGGATCTGTAGATTCTTTATTTACAGCTTTTGAAATAGCTTTGCGACGATTTCTCAAATACTCATCACTATCATCAGAATCACCATCATTATCAATATCATCATCTTCCTGTCCTACTGGATCTAATTCTTCCTCTTCTTCTTCATTCAAATCATAATACCTATTAATAATATGCCCCATATCTTCATATAAAGCTGACATTCTTTCTTGAAGTGATTTTGCCTCTGTAGAAATTTTGCTAAATTGACCTGAAAGCGTGTTTAATTCTTTCATATTACGATTTACTGTAATTTTATCAAACCAATCTTCTGTTTCACTTAGAGCGTGTTGTCTTGATGTTTTTGCCAAATAAGAAAGAGTTTCAGCAACACTTTTTAAATCATGTTCACCATAAATTGCATTACCTAACTTTGGAAACGTTCTCAATGCTTGATTAAATTTACCTGCATCAACTGGAGTAGATTCTTCCTCATTTTCAATAAGACTCTTTAATTTAACATCCGACACCTTATCTTCCCTCTTTGGTTTAATTTTAGTTCTAAACATATCCAAATCGACCATCGCTGGTTGAGATACAAATCCACCAGCTATAATATGCTCTGCTAACTGTTTAAATTTTGTCTTCTTTTTAGCCATTACTTATCTCCGTAATAATTTATAGTGTTTTCATTTAATAAGTTCTTTTTTAATTGTAGCAAATTTCCAAGATTTTGATCCAATATTCTCTTTCATATAATTTTCTGCTTCTTTCTTTGAATTAAATACTGCTCTTATTCCGCCAGAAATATGTTTTGGAACAGTTAATACAAATTTATAATCAGATTCTTCAAAAACATCATTCTTTTCAAGAACAAAATCATTCCATTTACGCCAACTAAAATTTCCCCACCTACTCACTATACACCTCTTAAAATATCATTAATTATAGACTCTGCTTTACAATATTCTCCACAAGTTCTACCTGATGTTACATTTTTATCTACTGATTCATTCATTGGATACATAAAAGCACCTTGTGTAGATGGATTAGATACGAAATCAAATGCTATTAATTCAAAATCTGGTTGTACTTCTTGTGTACCAGGATCAGATTCATCGCCCTCATCAACTGTTTCCACTGAACCCATTCCACGAGAACTAATACCTAACTTAATACCTGCTTTAAATAATTCTGTTAAAATGTTACCTGCTGGTGTTCCCAATACTTCTACAGTGCCAACTAAATCATCATTGTTCCAATGCATTTCAGTTATATTATGTGATACGTTTTGTAAATTTACTACTGAACTTTCTGGATGATCTAATTCACCCATTGCCCTCTTTTCTTTAATAAAAGATTCTGTATATTTTTTAGCCTCCCTCATCAATACATCTTTGGGATAAACTCTACCATTCTGATTCTTTGCTTCTGCTCTTTGTAACACCCCCCTTACAACCAATCTACCTTTATTTTCCTTCATAGATTCATTAATCTGTTGTGCCGTTACTTCAAATGGTAAATAATCTACTATAAGTTGTTTCATTTATTTCATCCTCTTTACTAATGACATCATGTCTCTCATAAATGTTGTTACATTTTTCTGATATGATTTTATTAATTGGTCTGCTAATTTTCTATTCGGTACATCAGCACTCATCCTATCAGCTAGCTCATACATATTCAAACGTAAACGACTCTCGCTGTTTTGAATACTTTTTTTAATTTTTTTAGCCTTCGCTATATCTTTTATATCTTCTGTAAATAATAAAAGCTCTTTTAATTCTAACATTAGTATAATTGCCCAACTCTATTTGCCAATTTTACTAATCGCTCACTAACTTTTCTCATCGCTTTATGTGTGTTTTTCCAATATGACCTTGAATCTACATCCATTTCCTTCTTTAATCTAACATTCATCTTAGTCAATTTATCAATTTCTGTAAGGTGGTCTCTAATCTCTCTCATAGAGCGACCAATTTTCTGTCTTGGAGTTAAAGTATCATCATTTCTATAATCATGATACTTACCTTCTGCAATTGAATACCCAGTTGAATTAGTAGCTACCTCTTTCTTTTTCTTTTTCCCAGATTTATCTTTTCTACTAAACGCAAATGGTGTATTATATGCGCCTGCACCACCACTAAAAGATGTTTCATCTAATTTATATTCGTCTAACAATTCCTTTATTGTTTTACGAATGAAGGTTCTTAACTTTTCCTGTGACATTTTCCAATTCCTTAATAAGTTCATAATATCGCATCAAAGTAACAACTTTATTTTCTGTTGCCTCATTTCCTCCTGAAAGTTTTCCTACTTGTTCAGTTACTTCTTTTAATTTTATACTTGTAATATCATCATTTACAGATGGTAATAATTTTTTCAATGTTTCTTTAATATTAATAATTTCACCATCTATAAATTCTGTTAAAGAATTTGTATTTGATACATTATTAATATACTTCCGTAAAACATTCTTTTGTGACTGACTTAATTTACTATATTTATCGTTGAATTTTTCAACCATTAAAGTATACGCTAATAATTTTACATCCTTATCTTCACTATTATATTCTCTAATTAATTCACTTTGATTTTCTATCTTACTAGGTCCAACAATTAATGATTCAACTACATATTCCCTAGAATCTACAACTTCTGTTGGATTTATTTCTTCCCCAGTTGTTTCATATAAAAATAATTTATATATGGACGCCAATTTTTTATAATTTGGCATTTTAGTAGAAAATAAAGCTTTTACATCATAAGATTCTTTTATTGCTTTAATAAGATTATATTTTTCAGAACGCAAGGTTTTATTGGAAATTCTCTGTCTAGTTTTAATAACTACATCAATAAGTCTTTCGGCCTTACTTCTACTCTTATAAGATTCTGTAGTAAGAATATTATATAGCTCTAATTCTTTCCCCAATGTAGAATTTTTATTAAAATGTTTTTTAATTAACGATACAGCTTTAGATTCTTTCCCATCTATTATATCTGCTGTCACTTGACGGGTCAATACTTCAAATAACACACCTGTATTTTTTATTTTAGTGTGTCTTAATTTTTTAGACATAAATCACTCCAATGCATTTTATCATAAATAAATATAAAACTTCTGAAATATTAGCTATATCTTTATTCATTATTAACATCTTCCTTATAATCCTTATGTATTTCTTCAACTTCGTTTATCAATTTTATATCAGATTTACGTTTTAAAGTGCTTTTAAGCTTATCCAAATGTGCTAAAGCCATAACTTTACCGTATTTTGGATTACTAGATGCTTGTTTTTTCATATCATGAGCTCCTAATGGATCTCTACCTCTAACATGACTGTCTTTTTTATAATGTGAAGTCTCTTTTGGTCTCCCAGCACCTTCCCATCCACCTTCTGGACTTCCACCTTCTGGACCCAATTCATCTTCTAATTCGTGTCCAGTTCTTCCCATTGCCATATCTGATGGAGTTCCTGCTGCTTCTCCACTTTTAGCTGGATCATTTCCTTCTTGTTCAATTTGACCTCTACGAAACTTTTGTTTATAATCAAACACTATTTCGTTATCCATTTTTTTAATTTCTTCTTCAGTAAAATTAAAAATATTTTTATAAATCCACTCAGAAGAAGCTATTCCATCTTGTAACATAGACGAAGCTAATCCTGTTTTTTCACTCCACAATGAAAGTTTTTCTTGTTCATAAATTGTAGATGGGTTCATTAATTCCAAATCAAAATTAACTAATTCTTCATCTTTAAATCCCTGCGCATATAAATGAATAATACCAATTTTCATCAATTCACTAATAGTAATTCTCTGTATACGCTCGATTGTTCTTGCGAATCTAACATCTTCAGCTGCCAATGTAGCTTTTTCTCCTACATTTTCATCAAATCCTAAATATGGTTTTGGAATTCTTAATGATGCTAACAATTTATTTTTAAGATAATCTATATCTTCAATAGATTCATAAGTTAGTCCTGGGGTAGTATCTATTTGAGTTCCACTATCTCCACCTCTAACTGGTAAGAAAAAATCTTCTGTAATATTTTGCATATTATATTTCAAATTATACTCTCCAGTCTTTGTATCAATAACTGGAGCCTTTTTCATTTTATCAATAATTTGATTCATGTAATTATCAACTTCTGCTGGTGGTATATTACCAATGTCAATTTTAAAAATTCTCTTTTCTGGTGCTCTCATAATTCTATGAATTAACATTGCGTCTTCCATAAGACTTAACTGTTTCCAAGTCTTACGACCACTTTCAATCATTGATTTACCATATGGTAAATAATTACTATCTGACAATAATCTGAAATGTGCTACTTCGTAGTTTTCAAATTCATCTAATGTACTAGACATATGTCTCTGTGTGCCCTGATCACTTGTACTGTTTTCTAATTTAAATTTTACATATTCTGGATTTTCTGGATCAGTATTTTCCATCCGAGTAACATCATAAACAGATAAAGGTTCCACATTTCTAATTCCATATTTTTCATCTATATCTAATTTTAAAAAGTGATCTCCATATTTACACATATTACGAATCCACGGCCATAAATTAAATTCTATATTTATTATATCATAATATAAATTATGTAAAATTTTAAAAACTTGATCATTATCTGTATTAATTTCTAAAACATTTCCATACTCTGATTTCATTGTAGATTCATCTGCATAAATATCAAGTGCACTACCTATAATTGAATCATTATCCATAGACTCATAATCTCTAAACAATCCAAGTCGTAATGATTTAACCAACTGGTTATCTGAATACCCAGATAACCCAGCACCACCACCAGTTGTATACATTTTTTGATATCTATCAATTAATCCTCTTTGTGGTAAGAATTGTGATTTACTAGTATCAACTACTTTTAATTGTCTTCCCCCGACGTTTCTAACAACTACGTTAGTTGAAAATAATCTTCTTAATCTAGCTCTTAAACTCGTGTCAGCCATTTTTACCTCTTACTTATTAATTAACCAAGTTAAATCTTCTTTTTTGTCCTTAACATCCCAACTCCAATGTTCATTTTCTGTATTGGGTGTGTATATAGCTTTATCCAATCCTATACTAGAAATAGTTTTCTTTTGTAATTCTATTCCTTCAGATCTTAAACGTAAAGCAGTATCTCGTATCCATAAAGCAATTCCAAAGGATATAACAAGGTCATCATTATATCCAGACATAGCTTCTGCTTTATTGTTGTTATATATAAATACGAATAATTCGTCTATTAGACGAGAAGAAGAAACTTTAACAGATTTCTCCCTAAAAAATTCTTCCAATTTTGCTATAACTAATGGTCTTGTTTTCATTGACATTGTAAATCCAGGAACCATTTGTTTTTCTTGACTATAAATTTTATTAGTCATTTGTTTTTGAGTATCTACATATTGTAAATCTTTTGACATATAGAATAAATTATCATACTCTCTATCAATACATTGTTGAATAGCTGCCCAACCAATTGACGCATTTTCAATTACTAGTAATGCGTTGTTATATTCTGTTGCCACATTTACTAGTAAATTACCAAAATCTCTTGTAGATAACTTACCTTTGTATTCTGCTACTTGTTTGCAATCTTCTACATCCATAACATGAAATGCAGAATAATCTGTACCATCACCTCTACTAACATCCGCACTTATCACATAATCTTTTGTATAGTTTGGTGGTTCCCATATCCAAATATTACTATCTACTCCACGTCTTTCAATTGGATCTTTAACTTGTGTAGCTTTATATTCTTCCAATATACGACCATCTATTACCATCTGTCCTGAAGTTACAAAATCACAATCACATTCTTGTGCGGCCATTGAAGGACCAAGTAACTTATCTTGATGATCTCTCCATTCTTGATCTCTATCTGGATGTACTGACCAATGTAATCTTAAAATATTCCATTCATTTAAACCATCTTCTGCATCCATCCAAGTTCTATGAAACCAATTACCAACACCATTTGGTGTGGATAGTGCAATACATCTACCACCCAATGCCAATGTTTGTGATGCTGCAGTCCATATTGAATCTATTCTAGGAATAAATGCGGCTTCATCTAAAATCAGTAATGATAATGCTTCTGAACGACCAGCTTCTTCAGAACTTGCTACTGCTTTTATCTGAGATCCGTTCTTATATCTAAGTGATAATTTATTATCTTCTACACATTTTTGTTTTAACCAAGCTGGTAAACTAGCATGCATCACTCTAACTTTAGTCACCAAATTTTTAGCTACATCTTGTTTTGTTGCAATTACAAGTATATTCTTATCATCAAAAAATGTCATCATCCATAATGCGTATCCCGCAGTAAGTGTTGATATTCCTAACTGTCTAGCTTTTAAAAGAACATTATAATCACTAGTAACAAATTCTTTTAAAGTTTTTTCTTGATAGTCATATAAATCAAATTTTATTTTACCTTTTTGTGGATGCTGTATATAACAATATCTTCTTAAAAAATGTGCAGGATCTTCTGCACACTTCTTAAATTCTTGACGAATCGCTTCCTTTAATTGTTTTTTATCAGTAGACATTATTATAAAATGTTAGTTATAGAGTGTATAAAATCTGTTAGACCATATGATAATATTGCACCATACGTAAAATATAACCATTTGTTTTCATACCAAGATGCTTTAACCAACTTAGTTTTTTCTTCAAGTAACTTTTTATCTTTTTCTAAAATATTTATTTTTTCATCTTGTGAGGAAATTGTAGTACTGTCTTGTATAATTGTTTCCTTATAAGTAAATATCAACTCATTTTGCAGGATTACAATTTTATTTAAACTATCAGCCTTGATCTCCAGCTCTTGTGTTTTTTTAGCAAGCGATACTGCTTCTTCCTCACTAAGAGTTACTTGTCCTAGTAAATTTGAAGTAATAGATATTGCTAATAATACTATTAACCATTTCATTATAATTTAAGGTTTCCAGTTATCTCAGTAATGTTACTACTGTAGAACCACCATTTACCACTTTTTTCAATGCCACTGGATGTATTGTATTAGCTAATACAGGATTAGTACCACCTACTATTGTTAAACTCCCATTCGCTGGAGTTAAAGTATAATTAGTCCCCGTGTGTACCATAAATGCCGTACTAGTATTAGACCCAGTAGCTTCAAAAGTTGTACTTGCTGCCACTACTTTAACTACTTCTCCATATGAATTTTGTGCTGGATTAATTGATTTACTTCTACCAACAAACGAACCAAATTTTGCTGTTGCCATAATTTACTCCTATTTTTTTGCAAATTTTCTTAAAAAATCCTCTGCATCCTTAGAATCTTTTATTTCTTTACGACTTTTACTGCCCTTTTTAACATTCGCAATTTCTTTTTCTATATTGGCAGCTTTATTTTTTAAGTTTTTAGATTCTTTTTTTGATGATTTAATCTTTTTATCTACAGATTTAATCTTTTTAGCAGAATCTTTTAATTTTTTATCAATTTTTTTTACTTTTTCACGTTTTATAGACGATGCTTTACCAGAAATGCCCAAAAGTGATAAAATAAGTGCTATTATCTTACCAATACTCATAATCTACAACTCCCGTTTAATTTTAGTTATATACCTTGCCAATTCTTTTCTATCTAAACCTAAACCATCAATTATTTTAGCTAATGCAGCAATTTGCTTCCTACGATTTAAATTAGCACCTTTTATAGCACTAACCGCTTTATCTAAAAATCTTTGTGCTTGTGCTGGCAATTTTACATCAAGTTTTTCTAATCCATCTTGTTCACCAATTATTTTCTTGATCTCTTCCCGTATTAAACTTCTAATTTTTTGCACATCGGACATAAAATTCTCCTATTATATGTAATCCTACACATATAAATATATAAATATATTAAATTGATTCTTCCAATTTTGCAAGATATTCTTCAGCTTCTTCAATTTCTTTATTAACATAATCCTTATCTACTTCCCACTGTTCTTCATCAAGTGAATATCCATCTGGTTTAACTTGATTAAAAAAAGAAACTGTATCTGGAGCCTTTTTCCACTCTTCAATAGACTGTTTTAATTCTCTTATATAAGCTCTTTTATTTTCTTTAACAGTTTCTTCAACATGGTCTGTTAATTTTCCTTGTATAGCCAATTTATTCTCAAATTCTACCTGACAATCCAGACAATGACCAAATTTACGATAATATTCCGTATCTATTCTTTTTTTCATTATTCTATCACATTTTGGACAGAACCATGGAGTACGAGCTTCTTTAAAAATGTCTGCTCTCTCTGAACTTTCTTTTAATTCTTTAGCCCTTTTTTCATCCATTTCTTTTTTAAACTCTTTATCAACTCCACCAACAACTATGCGTTTCTCTGGTTTATCACCATCTAAAATGGATTGTAATGCCTCGTTTTGTCTTTGATTTTCTCTACTATATCCTGCCATAATAACCTCTAAAAGTTTAATAATCCTACTATCTGATTTACTGGTGCAAATGCTCCTGTAAACTTATAAGTGTTACCTTTATACTTAAACACTATACCTTCTGATGGGACGATTGACTTTAATCCCCCAATTGAATTTAATTTACCTACTTGATGTTTTAATGTTTCTAATTTCTTAATATCCTTACTCTTTTTCACCGTGTTAATTGCACTAATTACATCTTTTCTTATTTTTTGTACAGCTTTATCTGGTGAAACTGCCAAGTATCCTTTTATATTTTTCAAAATTTCAGTCCCTACGGCAAAAAATAAAACTTCAAAAGGTCTCATATTCTGTTTTACCATTTTTTGATGATCTACTTTATCAGTAGTTAATACCCAATTTAAAAATTTATCATTTTTAATTGTAGATTTCATGTCCCTTATACTATAAGATTTATCAAAAAATGCCCACCGTCTTGTTAATTTATGTAAAACATTTTTAGATATTTTATATTTAAATTGTTTTGCAGCATTATAAATATATTCTTCCCAGTATGATTGATGATACTTAGACAATGTATCATTATTTTTTAATCCAAACTCTTTTTGTAATTTATTTAATCTACCTAAAAAAGTTTTCTTTTTAGATCCAAAGTTTTGAGATTTAGGTACAGTTAAAAATTGAGGTTTACCAATTTTATAATGTTTTTGTATATGTTGATTAACTTGTTTAATCATTCCCGCTAACATACGAGCAGAACCTTTAGGTTGTCCGATAGCATTTCCACTATCATCATATTCCAATGTTCCATGGAATATTATCTCTGCCTTGTCATAATTAATCACATTTGCTGACTTGGGCCACATAACTTCAAGATTCATCCACATCTTACCATTTCCAAATACTTTTTCTTTTTGTTTATCTGATAAACTTCCGATAGATTTTCCTAAATCTTTCATAGCGAATACAAAGGCATCTTTAATATCACCTCTACCAGCAAACTTAGAAGCAACACCTTTTATATCCATAGAATTTGCACCAAAATTCTTTAATTGTCCTTTATTTCTTGCTGTAACTAATTTTCCATCTTTCCAACTTATCATTAAATTCTGGCCATCAAGTTTCTCTGTAACACCATCTTCTCTATCTAATTCTCCACCTAATCCCAACTCAATTATCTTTTTTAAATCACCAAATGTAAGATTTTTATCATCAAAGGGATGATTCATATGACCATACGCTCCACCTTCTAATAACAATTCTTCACTCCACCAATCCTTTGAAAATAGTTTTGATTCTTTCAAATCTGTATTTACTGTTCCTTCGTCTGCTCCAGGTAAAACTGGAGGCTGTACTCTTACTTCACCATCTTCTAAACCCATCCATTTAATAACCTCAAAACCTAAGTTAGATAACACAAAATTTAATCTTTCTTTATATTTGTTATGTAAAGAACGTTCACTTTGTCTACCTTTTATACCAACAGTTCCATAAGATGGTGTTGGCATAAATCTATAATTTAATGTATAATCAAAAGCTGGATCGTGCGCTTTATTTGAAAGTACGTGATTTAAAACCACCCAACCAGTATCCTCAAACATAGAATTTATCCATTTTTCAGATTCACGTTTATAATCACCAAAACCTTTATAAAATGTTGGAGGACCATCATCAACTGGTGCATTAATTTGAGCAGTAGACTCTTTTAAAATCTTAGATACATCTACATCAACTAAAAAATCTTCTATAAGTTCTTTTGAAATTACTACTTCCTCTCCAAATAGTTTACTAAACTTATTAGTCATCATATTATAAACACCTTTATCAAAATAACCAAAGAATTTTTTAAATCTCCGCTCCCTATCATCTGCATATTTTGGTGAACCAAGTAATTGTCTCATAGCAGTACCACTTACTTCCATTCCTCCTGCCTGTATAGAAAAGTGTGGAGCTGTTAATATATAGCCATGTTTATCATGTCCTACTAAATTATTTTTATTTTTTTTATAATCTTGGTAATAAGTTTTTCCACCACTTTTCTTTGTTCCACCTTTTAACCTATCTGCATCTTTCTTTCCAAAAACATAAACTACTGCTGTGGTATCTTTATCAAACTTTTTAAGTGTATTTACTGCAACATATGGTTGTTTTTCTTTAACAATTTTATTAGATGGGATTCCCATTTTAAGCATATGTCGTTTCTTCTCTTTAAAATTCATTGGATGCTTTGGTGGCTTTTTAATATCTGATGTAGTAATGTAAGCATCATCAAATTGTTTTTTCAACCATTCATATACTTTTTTATGATGTGGACCAAATGGTTGAAATCTACCAGCATATATTCCTACTACTTTTTTAATCTTTGAAGTTTCCTCACTCATTTTTAATTTTTTTCGTAGTGCGTCAATTTGTTTTTTAACCTTTTTTTGTGCAGGACTGTGAGGCATCATCTTCATAGCTTTAGTATATAGTTTCATCAATTGAGCTTTATCATTTTCATTAATATTTTCACCGAGTAATCTTAATAGTTGAGTCATTACCATTGGATTATTAGTAAGAAAAACTTGTAATTTTCTAGTATTTTTTGCATACATTTTAGGTATTAAGTTTTTATCAATTAATTTTTGTAATGCCTTCTTCATTTTTGGTTTATTAATAAATTCATTAAGATGTTGTAAACTAAATGTATCTGTATATTTTAAATCTTTCTTTTGTTTATCTACTTGTTTCTTAACTTTTTTAACTGTTTTTGGATCTGGAGCTCCACTTATAGTTCCATCTCCACCTACTAATCCAATAGATTCTTTTACAATTTTTTGTTTATCTACCCACATTTTAGCAATCTTATTTTTCATCGGTCTTTTAATAAATTTACCTATACCTTTACTTACCAACATATTAAACTTTTTCCGTGCTTGTTTTGGTGAAAGATGTTTATTATTATCTACCAATAAAAAATTGGCATTTCCAAACATTCCTTGAAAAACTGCCATATTTTTTTGAACTTCATGCCAATACTTTTCAACAACACCAGCGGGTAATACCCTATCTCTTTCTTCATTTCTTTTTTGAGCAATTTCTAATGAAGTATTTACAAATACCATAAAAGTATCATAACCTAGATCCATTAACTCTTTTCTCTGTTTTTTAACTTCCTTAAATTTATGACCAGTTCCATCAATAATAACTCCCAATCTACCTTTCTTATATAATTCTAGTCTTTTTTTACTTAACGCCTTTGTACGTGTTCTCATTCCTGAATAATCTTTTGACTTTGGATCTGTTAAATTTTTAAATAACTCATCAGGCATTTTATCAATATCAACATATCCAAAATACTTTTTCAGAAAATTTTCTAATTCAGTATCTTGGTTGACAAGTTTTAATCCATAGGCAGATGTATTGATTTTTTCGGGGATTCCGAATAATTGAGATGCGACGTATGATTTACCACTACCAGGACCACCAGCAAGAAACACTGCTTTGAATATTCCTGGGTCATTTACTCCCTCAGTAACTTCTTCTTTATCAAAAATATTAACTGTCTTGTGAATTCTGAATGTAGTTGCTTTTCTACCATTAATAGTAGGCATACCATGTTTGTCTTTACCAATATCTTTGATTACCATCTTCTTGTTTTTAAATTTACCTACAAGAATAGTATCACCAACTTTTACTGGTATATTAATATCTTCGTCGAGATCTTCAACAAACGATTCTACTAACCAATCAGTAAGTTTATTCATTAACATTTACTCCACATAATTACACTTCCAAAGCTCTACGATACCACCCAAACAAAAATCTCTCTTGTTCTGGTTTCTTATTTACTAAATCATAATAATGTTTTAATCTGTAGCATCGTACCCTAGCTAATTCTGGGGTATGTTTTGCTAATGCAGATCTAGTACCTGGCCCAAATCCACCATCAACTGATATTTTACCACCTTTACCATTGATTGCTCGTTGTAATACCTTTACGGCAGTTCCCCTACCTTGATTTACACACATATCAAAAAAGATATGTTTTAAATTTTCTGGTAAATCGTCTACTTTATTTTTATCCCAGTAATCTCTTTTATAAATATCTTTTGCCTGATCTTTGGTTAAATTTTTAATATCTACATCTGGATAAAATCTTTTTGCTATTCCAAAATTAGTCTCACCACCTAAATCTTTTGGATCGTGAACGTAACCACCTTCGTGTTCTAATGTTAATTCAATTATCTCGTCAAATGACGTTAAAACTTCTTCTCGCATTTTATTGCTCCTAATATCTTGTTCAATATTGCTTTTTTTAAAAAACGAAATTAAAAATTCTATAATTTTACTTAATTCCATCACCTATAAATATAACCGTTATTTATTACTTTATAACTTTAGTTTTTTCCTTTAATTGTTTAATATCTGATTTACCAGTCAGTTTATAACCTAAAACTTCAGCATTTCTCTGTCGTCTTTTTTCAAATTTTGCAAGATCCTTTTCACCCATCAATTCTACGCTACCAAAACCCTCATCAATCTGTTTATCTATTTCTCTTAATAAATCTTTTAATTTAATCATTTTATTTCCAAGCTTTTACATAATCTTTCATAAGACTATCTAATGCTTTCTTAACTTTCTTTTCCCATTGACCTAATTTTTTATCTCTACCTTTTAACATTTTACTATTATTTTCCCATCTGTCCTTTTCATACTCATAACTATCTGCGTCAAACGAACCACCTCGTTTTCTATCTATGTTTTTCTCAAATTCAGCCAAATGACTTTCAACATTGCGGACATGAGATTGTAAATCACCCCATTCATTTAATTGTTCTTTTTCTTCTTTTAAAAGTTTTTTTAATTTAATCATTAGATTTTATCCATAATTCTTTTAATTTGTTTTAACTTTTTTGAAGTACCTTGTGCGTTTTGAAATACACCATAATCTTCACCAATCTTTACTAACTCATCAAATTGGTCTCTCAAATCGTATTTCATTTGTCTCCAAGTCTTACTATCGATTTTTTTAGATTTGAGTACTTTTATATTACTCTCTATAATAGTAGGTTTTTCTTCAACTGTTTCTTCTTTTACTTTTGTAAATGCTTTACCATGACCTGTAAACACTTTACCAACTTCCACACCTTGTGGTAAGTCAATATTAAATGCAGATTCATTTAAAAGTTTTTTTAATTTAATCACTTGAATATAACCTTACTTATTTTCTTCAAGCCATCCAGTATTATGTTCACAAATACCTTTCAAAGTTTCAATAGCTCTGATGTACTTCTTTACATGACCTTTTTTTACATTTTCTAATGCATCCTCTACAGGTAGTTTACTCAATTCTCCTATCATTCCCATAATCTTTTCATTAACAACACCTACTGCCTTCATCATCTGTTGTCTTTCACGTAAACCCATTGCTTTTTCTTTAAACTTTCCCTGATGTGTAGCATACTCTTGTTTAAATTTGTTAACATCACTTCTGAACCCATAATCTTTCTCTTTACCTTCAGCCTCTTTACTTTCAGTAAGACTCTGTAATTCATCTTCAATCATTTCTTTTATTTTTTCTTTAAAAACTGTTAAATTAAGTTTTTTTCTTTTCATGGTTCCTTTACCTCCTGCCTTTTTCTTTAACAGAGCTAAAAGTTTATCATTCTGTTCTTTATCTGCATCAAAAGTTATTTCCATTCTATCTTTATCATCTGGATCCAAAGCTGGTTTATTCTTAACATTTATCTTTTTAATACCAACCTGTTTAGTCAATGGTAAAATTGTTCTTTTAATAAACATTGTGTTACCAGTTATACTTTGTTTCATAATCTCATCTCCCAATTATTAATAAATAGCGCTATACTTAATTTGAACAACACTCTTTTCCGTGTCGACAATTATCACAGCAATCTTTATTTGCTATAGATTCTTTAACTTTATTCTTCAACAATTTAACCCAATCACCATGTTTTAATGAAATAGAATTAGACCTTATATTACCATAATTTACATTACTTTTATCTCTTATAGAAGTTGCACCGATAACTTTAGCAGCCTTCAATCTAAGATCGTTGGGTATAATATCTTTACCAAACTTAGCCACCCTAATTTCAATCCAGGGATTTGGGCCAGCTTGTTTTATAACTCTCGCTTTCAAAGGTATTTTAAGAAGTTTAGTCATATATTTTTTTAATGCTCTACCATATTTTACATATTTTTGCCATTCTTCTTTTGAAATAGCTTCCCTCAACTTATTAATGTTTTGTTTTCTATCCCAAATATTATTCTTTCTTTTATCACCAATCCATACATTCTTATTTCTATCTAATTTTTTAAGTAACGCTGGAAACTTCATTACATCTGAACTACTCAATCTAAATTTAATAGTATCCATTCCTACTGCATCTACTTTACCACCCCATATCTTAATAGCTCTTTCTAATCTATTTTTTAATTTACTATCACCTACATTACCTAAATGGTATTTTTCAAAACCTTCACTTACAGATTCGGTTTTTTCTTGATAAAAATATTTTTCAAGATTTCCAAGTGATTTTATAACATCAGCTAATTCTTTAGATCCTTTTTTACCTAAAGATCCTTCTTTCTTTGCTATACTTAGTAAAAAATATAATTCACGTTTTGACCTATTTACTGCTTTCCAATATCTATTTTTACCTTCATTTACGGATTCTAACATTTTATCTTGAGCAAGTTTTTTTAGTTGTGGAGCAAACAAACGAAGTTTTTTCTCTAAATCTATTTCCCACTTATATAATCCACCTGATAAAGAACTATTCAATCTATTATATGGACCATCATCAATTATTTTTCTCAAACCTTTAATGTAAAAAATTAACTCTTTTAACGCACCAAATATATCATAAACTGCTTTTTTTGATTTTTTACCTTCATTTACGGATTCACTAAACTCTATTGTATGACCACCTTTTTCTATTTTACCATCTTTATGTAACTGTGCCATTTCTTCTTTAGAAAATTTAATATGATCTTCACTTACGGAT
>VTLG01010423.1_pt1 | contig 69255 bp, 98 predicted proteins | sample 4694571 | NCBI WGS metagenome assembly VTLG01 (sample SAMN12604809, study PRJNA352737) | marine metagenome | biome: ENVO:00000447; feature: ENVO:00000209|ENVO:00000569|ENVO:01000036; material: ENVO:00002151; isolation source: viral sequences binned using virsorter ...
GATGAAGCACTATATAATATTCAAGATTTAAAAAATGAGTATGGTTTAAAGACAGAGGAGATATGGCACGAGGCACTCGATCGTATTGGTCAAAGAGACAGAGAATATATTATTGCTGCTTTAAGACGAGGGGAAAAGCTCACACAAAATGCACGTATTCGATTTTCAACAATACATGGAGCGAAGGGTGCAGAGGCAGATAATGTGCTAGTGCTCACTGATGTTAGCCCACGTGCTTATGAAGAGTACCAAGTACATCCCGACGATGAAACAAGGGTATTTTATGTGGCACTTACTAGAGCAAGAAAGAATTTACACCTAGTGATGCCTAAAACAGCCAAGTATTTCGGTATTTAATAAATGGCTAAAAATAAGGAAAAAATTCTTCCCGTAGGGAGCAGTCAGCTCCGTTTAAGGAAGTTCCGGAGGGTTTTATACCCCCCTAAATTACTAAAAAGGAGGCAGTATGTCTATTCAATCTGATTTATACAATGCACTAAAGAATAAATACTTTTCACAAATGAGTGAAGCCAAAGCTGTTCTAGAAATCTATTTTAATAATCCTGTGGGGATAGGTGAACACCCTCAGATAGTGGAAGAAATAGATAAACAACTTGAAAAATTCTCATCAGCTAATGGTAAAGTGCAACAACTACATAATTTGTTTAAAGGATACGAACAGCAACCAGAAAAAAAGAGTAAATAAAACTTTAAAGTCGTATAATCACCCTTTATATATAATTATATATTATTTATAATGAAAGGAGAAATAATATGGCACATGAAGTGGAAAGTATGGCGTATGCTGGACAAGTACCATGGCATGGGTTAGGTAATCAAGTAGGAGACGAAATGACTCCTGAAGAAATGATGATTGCTGCTGACCTAAACTGGACTGTTAGTAAACGCCCTGCTTATACGATTGAAGAGCCAACATGGAAAGACGGAGTAGGTTTACTGAGTTGTCCTGATGATCATTTTGTTGTTAGGGATTCAGATAAAAAAATTCTGTCTCATTGTGGCAATGACTACGTGCCTTTCCAAAACGAAGAAGTGATGTCTTTCTTTAAAAAGTTTGTATCTAACAGCACTATGAAAATGCATACTGCAGGCTCATTAAAGGATGGAAAAGAAATTTGGGGACTAGCAAAGCTTGACGCAAGTTTCACTTTAGCAGGGGGAGATAGAGTAGAAGGATTTTTACTTATTCACTCACCTCACGTTTCGGGAAAAGCACTTACTATTAAGTTCACACCTGTTCGAGTTGTGTGTAACAATACTTTAACTTATGCTATTAATACTGCTTCTAATAGAGGTACTTTTAGAATACTTCATCTTCAAATGTTTGATGATGAAATTAAGAGAGCTGCAGAAGAAGCATTAGGTATAAGTGCTGAAGCTATTGATCTATACAAAGAACAAGCTGAATTTTTATCTAGTAAGAGGTATACTCTTACTGATTTTCAACACTACCTCGCAGAGCTTTTTCAACCTCAACTACTTGTAGAAAGAGCTAAGGATAATATTCGTAGGGAAGTTCCTATGGATGATCAGTTTAAACAAACTGCTTTAGCCTTATATGAAATGGTTGATTCCCAACCTGGAGGTCAATTAGCCTCTAGCAAGGGTACTTGGTGGGGAGCCTTTAATGTAGTTACCTATTATTTCGATCATCAGAGACGTGAAGCTATGCATGGAGGACGTCTTCATTCAGCATGGTTTGGAACTGGTGCAAATACTAAGGTAAAGGCATTACATAAAGCTGTTGAATATGCGGAGAAGGTATAGATAAAAAGAAACTTTACTTTAGCCTGTGTTTAGGCTATAATATAAAGTGGCTTAATAGCTTTATGTTTAATTTTACATAATTTTCCTTCCGTAAGAGTGGGGAGTTTACGGACTCCCCACCTTCAAAAGAAAGGCAAGAATGATTGATGAGCAAGTAGAGAAATTTTTTTATTGGATAGAAGAACGTCATAAAATTTTCTGGAAAAAGGAAATACAAAAAAGTCCTTATCCTTGGACTGAAGATAAAATCTTAAAAGAATATAAGTTCACAAACCCTTTTCGCGAGAACGATAGAACAACAATATGGTTTCGTAAAAATATAAGAGATCCTCTTAGAAATAACCCTAGTGTATTAATGGCTACCGTCATATTTAGATGGTTTAACCTTATTCAAACAGGAGAAAATCTTTTAAGATTCGATTTACTAGAGGATTGGGATCCACAGATAGCTTATAATGTAATAAAGGATCAAGATAAATGGATAACTGGGGCATATATGATTAAGAGTCCTACAGGTTTAGATAAAATCGCAGGCATTAATCAATGTATAAATAACCTTTGGAAAGATAGAAAAGAATTAATAGAAAAGTTTGAGAAAGCCGATAACCTACATGATATGTGGTTTAGGCTAACAGGATACTCGCATTTAGGAGGATTCCTATCGTATGAAGTAATAACAGACCTACGACATACTTATCTAGGTTGGAATGCCAAAGATATAGATACATGGGCTAACGCAGGTCCAGGAGCAATGCGAGGACTGAATCGTATTTGGGGCAGACCTTTAACTTATCGCCCTAAGAAACAACCTTGGACATATGAAATGGTTCAGTTATTAAAACTGGCTAAAGAGAGATATAAAGAGAGTACTGATAAAGCTTTAACAAAGATGGAATTAAGAGATATAGAGCACAGCTTGTGCGAATTTGACAAGTATGAGAGAGTCAGGCTAGGTCAAGGAACACCAAGGAGTAAGTATGAACGAAAGGCTTAATTTATTTTACCTTGCTAACAGTCGCTACGGAGGGTGGGTTACATTTACAGCTCATTTAAAACATGGTTTGGGTGACGGAGCAAGAATATTTAGAATAACAAAAACGGATGAACGAAAGGATAGAGATTTTGGGTATGGAGTACGGTATCGTAATATTACTCATGAAACTGCTGTTCGTATGAAAGGTCCAAAACTTATTGTTGCTGCTGATAAAAATTTCAGAGGAACTCAAATAGAATTAATTAAACAGGGAGCATGGCTAGTGATACATGATCCTACGGAATTACGAAACCCTGAATTTAGGGATATAGTGGATGAAAGGCGAACAATTATACTAGGGAAAAAGGCAAAAGAATACTTGCCACAAGCAAGTTATATTCCTCATCCCTACAAGCCTGTAAATTCTGTTAATATAGTAGACGACGATTGGAAAAAAAGATATAGTCACTGTGTAAGTGTTTCACGATTAGACTTTGATAAGAATTCTCATTGGTTATTTGAGGCTAATAGAGTTTTACCTGAACCAAGAAGAATATTAATCAGGGGAGCAGAAAATAGAATGTATACTAGGACAAAATTAATGCCTAAATATCCTGAATATTTACAAGATAGTAAGAGACCTAAAGATGATAGACAAGTTTTCCCTAGAGAATTTAGTTGGGCTGTTAATTTCTTATCAACAGCTAGGTACATGACAGATTTTTCACTAATATCAGGAGACGGTGGTCGTACTCAATATACTTTTATGGAGGCATGGGATGCAGGAACTATCGTTCTACTACATTCAGGCTGGATATTACCTGATGATGATATGGTAAATGATGTGATAGGAATGAGGCAAAATTGTATCTCTATTTCTAATTGGGAAACATTAGCCTCCTTCTTACAAAAGGATTTACCTCTCGGAGAAGTTGATAAAATACGAAATAATGGTAAAGAAAAATTAAAACAACATGACTGTATAAAAATAGGTCAGCAATATTTGGAGGTAATTGGTGTATAAACAATCCTCTCCTTATTGTATTCAAATAGAACTAACTGAAGGGTGTAACCTACAATGCCCATTTTGTGGTATTCAAGGAATTAGAGACGCTGGAAAAAGCTCTCCCCCATATAAATGCTTAACTGTTGAAAATGCAGATCTTATTGCTCAACAAATAGCACAAAGTGGCTGGAATCCTCGGATCGAGATGGCCATGCATGGAGAACCCACAATGAACCCAGACTATTACGAGGTAGTAAAAGTGTTCAGAAACCGTTTACCGAAAACTCATTTACAAATGACTTCAAACGGAGGAGGATTTCTAAAAAAGCCTGGAATAGTTGAAAATATAAACAATATTCTTGAAGCAGGGATAAATGTTCTTTTATTAGATAATTATGAAAGGGTGAAGATATGCGATAAAATACGAGAGTCGTATACAGGTCCTCATCCAGTATTTGAATATCCTTCAGATAAAAGATCTAATCCTCATAAAAGGCGTAAACCTACAGAACATCATATAGTTATTGTAGAGGACATAGATGCCGCAGATTCCGGAAATCATGCTACTTTAAATAATCATGCTGGGTCAGGTTTTCAAAAGAATAATAATGCCCAAGGTAAACGCTGTGCTAAAGTGTTTAGAGAAATTTCTGTACGATGGGACGGTAATATTGCTATTTGTTGTAATGATTGGCGAGGAGAATATAAATGCGGAAATGTTTTTGACACTAATATAGTGGATATATGGCACGGTGAGGAATTTGAAGCTTCTCGTAAAAAACTATATCATGGAGAAAGAGACTTTGGTCCATGTAATGGATGTGATGCTCTAAGCTATCGTCCTGGACTATTACCTGATCCTAAGGGCAAAGAAACTCTACCCAAAACTACAAAAGAAGATTATAAAGCAATAAACAAGGCTCTTGATGGCCCAACTTATTCGGAAGTTGTCAGGCGACCTTGGGAAAAGGATCCGGATTATTTTAGAAAATGGAACAAACAAAGTGCGGTTGCGGAAAAGAATGTTCTTGCAAAAAACTAGAAGAAGAAGTCAAAAGACTTCGTCGTTTTTGTTTACAACTAATAGTAGACAAAACTCGTTTGGAAAGAAAACTAAAACCACAATCTTGGAGAGACGAGGAAGCTAGAAAATTAAGAAAGAGGAGAAAACAAAATGGAAGTAATAGAATCTCAAGGAGTAAGCGAAGCATTTTATCTTGGTTTACAACTTTTAAAAGAGGGAGGGATAAAACGGAAGAGTAGAGCAGGCGATGTAGTAGAATACCCAGAACCTGTTTGTACAGTATACCGAGCTCCCGAACAACGAGTTTTATTTTATGAAGAAAGGGACGCTAATCCATTTTTTCATTTTTTTGAAGCTTTTTGGATGATTGCTGGAAGGCAAGACGTAGAATACGTTTCTAAATTTAATAAACGAATGAAAGAGTACAGCGATGACGGTGTGATTTTTCATGGAGCATATGGATATAGATGGCGAAATTATTTTGGATATGATCAACTTGACAGAATAGTAAAAAGACTAGGCAATATTCAAGGAGACAGACGAGCAGTTCTCAGTATGTGGGATGCTCGGATGGATTTAAAGAAATATGATCAAGATAATTGTAAAGATTTGCCTTGTAATACTCATATATATTTTAAAGTAAAACCTTGCGACGATCGTTACGAAGGAAAAGATATAAAAAATCCAGCCCAATTAGACATGACGGTATGTTGCCGTTCAAATGATATTATTTGGGGAACATATGGTACTAATGCTGTACATTTTAGTATGTTGCAAGAATACTTAGCTGCAAGATTAAACGCCCAATTAGGTGTTTACAGACATATTAGTGATAGCTTTCATGCATATAGTTCTGTATTAGAAAAAGTAAAGGACATACAACCTGACTTTAAACCTTACGAGTTATGGGACTACGAGGTAAAGCCGTTGGTTGATGATCCAGAGAGTTTTAAAAACGAGTTATTTCGTTTTTTAGAAGATCCCCATACAAAAATGGGTGGGGCAAGGAACAGCATTTTTCCAACTGTTGCTTATCCAATGATAACTGCTTGGGAAGCATATCGAAATGTAAAAGATCTAGAATATGCAATAAATGTGGCAGCTACCATTGAAGCAAAAGATTGGCAAATTGCGTGTGTTGAATGGTTAAAACGAAGGAAGGAGAATATTAATCATGACAAGTAAAAATATAGAAATAGTAAATTGTTTAATAGAAGACGATGCAGTAGGTTTGGAAAATTCAGAAAAAACCTACGGAGATAGTTGGAAAAAACGAGGAGGTGTCGGAGCATTTATGATGCTCGCTCGTAAATGGGACAGAATAGAAAATATATGTGAACAACTTAATTATGATATTTTTGAAGGAATAAAGAAAGACCCTTCTTCCACAGGTATTATAGATGATATCAGGGATTTACGAGCATATTTACTTTTAGTTGAATCTGAAATGGAAAAAAATTCTATTATAGAACCAAAAAATAAAAGGCTCGAGAGAGGAAGAGTTTTATAGTGGGACAACAACTTCCTTTAATTCAAAGTGAAAGCACATGGTGTCCTCCTAGCTCGTTTCCCGACCTAACTAAAGAGAAGCTTATAGCTATAGATTTAGAAACCTATGATCCTGACCTTATACAAAAAGGGTCAGGATGGGCTACTAGCAACGGGCACATAATTGGTATCGCTGTTGCTACAGAAGACTGGAAAGGTTATTTTCCTATTAGACACGTTAATGGTAATAATCTTGATGAAGATTTAGTTATGGATTGGTTGCAACGTCAAGTAAATACTTCAAGTAAAAAAGTTTTTCATAATGCTATGTATGACGTTGGTTGGTTACGAAGAGAAGGAATTGATTTAAAAGGTCAAATTTTAGACACTATGATTGCGTCGCCTTTAGTAGATGAGAATAGATACAGCTACTCGTTAAACGCTTTAGCGAAGACTTATTTAAAAGAAACTAAAGATGAAGATTTACTACGAAATGCAGCTATAGAATGGGGAGTCAATCCCAAGAATGAAATGTACAAACTCCCTGCCAATTATGTTGGTCCATATGCTGAGCAAGATGCTAGTCTAACTTATCGCCTTTGGGGTATTTTAGAAAAAGAAGCAAAAGAACAGGAATTAGATAAAATCTTAAAACTTGAAACAGATTTACTACCAATACTTTTTAAAATGAGGTGGACAGGAGTTAGGGTAGATTTAGAAAAAGCAGAAAATATAAAGAAAGATTTAAAAGCTAAAGAAAACAAAATTCTTCACGCTATCAAAAAAAGTTACGGAGAGATAGAAATTTGGAATTCTAGGTCAATTGGTAGAGCGTTCGATAAGGCAAGTATTCCTTATGAAAGAACTGAAAAAACTGGTGCTCCTAAAGTAGAAAAAGATTGGTTGCTTTCCCATAAACATGAACTTCCCAAAATGATAGGAGAAGCTCGAGAATTAAATAAAGCACATACAACTTTCATAGATTCTGTTTTACGCTATGAGTATAATGGTAGAATACACGCTGAACCACATCAATTACGAAGCGATATAGGAGGAACAGTATCGGGTCGCTTTAGTTATACAAATCCTAATTTACAACAAGTACCCGCTCGAAATAAAACTTTAGGTCCACTTATTCGTTCCATATTCTTACCAGAAGAAGGAGAACAATGGGGATCGTTTGATTATAGTCAACAAGAACCTCGTCTAGTAGTGCACTATTCTAAACTCATGAATTATCCAAAAGCAGAAGAAGTAGCTGATGCCTATAATGAGGGTAATGCAGACTTTCATCAAATTGTTGCAGAAATGGCACAAATACCTCGTAAACAAGCAAAGAATATAAATTTGGGATTATTTTATTCAATGGGTGAAAGAAAATTATCAGAACAATTAGGTATATCTTACAACGAAGCTCAAGAAATTTTCGAAAAATATCATCGTAGAGTACCTTTTGTTAAGATGTTAAGTTTCTTTTGTAGAAACAGAGCGTCGGAACGAGGAGCTATAAAAACTTTGTTAGGACGTAAATGTCGTTTTGATTTATGGGAGCCTAGAGATTGGCAAGCTGGTAAAATCATGACATATGAACGTGCGAAACAAGAATTTGGTCGTGGTATTCGACGTGCTTTTACACATAAAGCATTAAATAGACTAATTCAGGGCAGTGCTGCTGATCAAACTAAACAAGCCATGGTAAATTTACACAAAGAAGGAATAACACCTATGATTCAGATTCACGACGAGCTTTGTATTTCTATTGGTGATTCCGAGAAAATAAAAACCATAAAATATATCATGGAAAACTGTGTTAAGCTAGAAATTCCATCTGAAGTTGATGTAGAAATAGGGGAGAATTGGGGAGAGATAAAATAAGAGAAAATAAAACTTTTATCTTTTTAAATTATAACTATATTATAAGTATGAATAATAAACTAACTAATAGTGGAAGGAATAGATATGCCTTTTAGAAATAAAAAATTGTATAATCAAGAAAACCTTAATAAAATTAAAAGGTTAAGGTCTCAGGGATTTAATTTTCATGATATTGATGTATATTTTAAGTGGCCACGTGGAACTTCATCGTACCATCTTCGAAAAATTGCGAAAGCGATGAAATCAGTAGAAGGTCTTGAACACCCTGCTTTTGTTCCCGTGACTAAAACTGTTTCCGCCAGTCTTGAAAGTTTAAAAAATCCGATTGAGGCAACTGAAGTGCCTAAAAAACGGTTATCTATCACAAGACAAGAATATCACTCGCTTACGCAAGTGGTTTCAAAAGTAGCTGAGATAGTTCAGACTAAAACGAACAGAAGTAATGCCCTAGCACAAGTCGAAAATATTCGAGGAATACTGCTTGGACATGACTTATTAACAAGAAGAAAATAACTAACAAAGGAGAAAGCTTAATGTATGGTGCGTCTGTCGTAGGATATAAGGTCAATCAGAAAGAAGAGCGAAGACGTATTGTCTTAAAGACCATTCCATTTACAGACTTTAAACGGATAGATATTCCTGACCTGATTTATAAATCTAAAGAGGAAAATAAAGATAAACCTATCGAAGATATCCATGTAGTCGTATTTGAAATGACAAACAGTGCTAACCCACCAACGTTGAGGAGGAGAAAATGATATATGAAAGAAGAAAGAGAACCTCAATGTGTGAGGGTGTGGGAAGCGACAGTAAAGAATTCCGAGGGAGTCTATGATTTTCTATATTTTGCTGCTGAAAATGAAAAACTTGCTAGGAGGAGGGCAACTGAAGAGGGAGAAGAACTTGTCAGTATTCAAGAACTTAGTCCAGAAGGAGTTGCTTTAAATTAGCCGATAAAATAGATAAAATGAATATTTACTTTCCGTATCGGCTTTAGTATTATAAGGGAAGTAAATATTAAGAGAGGAGAATGCTTATGTCTACTGCAACTGCAAAAAAGGCAAATGGAAATGTGCCTAAACCTGCTCAGCCAACTACTGGAGCTAGAGTAAGTCGGTTTGCAAGAGAGAAAAAGATAAAGGTAATTGGTGATAAAATTCCTGTAAGAGCGAATACTCAAAGAGCGAATATTTTTGGGTTATTCAAAAAGCTTGAAGGAAAACCTTTAACTGATTTTTTTCTTGCTGCTAGAAAATTGCGTGGTGGCGATAAAGATGTTGAAATTGCTATCAATAAAAAATACATTACTCTTATATAAAGGGTAATGCAAGAGCTACTTTGTATCCTCCTATATGAAAAAGGTGATAGCTCGTAGCACGTCAAGTGTGATATGCCGTAGCCGATAGGGATACATCGTACGAACCCAGTGGCTGAGGGGACGCTGGCAAAATCTCCCCCTCACTTGAAGGCAGGAGAAAGCTAGGATATCAGTATCCTGCCTTCGCTAAGTTTAGGTGAGTAGTACTGCGTGTACCGACTTTCTAGAAGTTAGAAACACGAAAATGAGTGATAAACGCAGTATAGAAATGCCCACTCTGTGGTTTCAGGTACTGCTCACCTAAGTTTAGAGTTTCTGTTTGATCGACAGAATACGACGTATGGCTGAACAACAGTAATCGAGTTGTAAGGCAATGGCTCTAATGAGTACGGTCAAGTGACTGAGGGGTTAGAGTTAGGTACTGAGTACCGTTATCCTAGGATGGATCGATCGGAAAAGGTTGAGGGTAAATCCATAAATCCCTCTACGTCACTTTTGTAGTAGTCGAGAGTCTAAGTACTTGGGAGAAATCCTATTGGCACAGCTTCACTGTAAGGGGTACATTCACCACTAGCAGGGGAGATTACTACATGAGGGGATACCGTGACAACAAAGTGCGTATAGGTGTTACAAAAGGAATCTATAAAGATTCAACTGATGTAAACTTTGGGTTCGCACCCCCTCATTAACTATAAAGGAGAATATTATGGGAAAAATGAAAGCACTTTTACTAGAAATGGAAGAATATGCCATAGATACAACAATGGAAGAGTTTTTAAAGAAGTATCCTAACAACGAAGATGTCTGGAAGTATATGAATATAGGACATACTTCAGAAGATCCAGACGAACCATGTATACCAAAGGAGAAATCAGCATGACAGAAGAAAAGAAAAAAGAAGAGCATAGTTTAGCAAATTATGCATTAGCAAAAGGACAAGCTTTAAATGTTCCTGCCCTACAATTAATACAACAACGAGTAGCTAATTTAGAAAAAGAAGTTATTATATTATCGGGCTTTATTTCCAGCACTATTAATGATATACTGGTAAAAGAAAAGGAAGTTGATGATGCAGAAAAAGAAAGGGAAGAAGAGGAACTTAACTGGAAAGATGGTCCGCACGAAAAAGCAGGATACATTGATTCAAAAGAGAATAACTAACATAGCTGCAAAGCTATTTGCTTGGCATGTAAGACAGCCTGAAGAAAACTTTTTTAAGTTGCACTTATTTGATCAAGATTGGTACAGAGCTCTTGCTCAAGTAGGTAGAAGATTTGTTTTCAAATTCAAATCAGACTATAAGTTTAACGATAAACATTATCCCAAAGAACTATTTGGGTTTGATAAAAATAGAGTAAAAAATACTAATCATTCTAATCCTGTAGTTTATAATAAAATAAAGAAGAAAGGCAAATATGTCCGAAGAAATGAAAGTCGGAACACTGAAACGGATTCTAGAAAACTGTAGTGATGACGATACTATAAGGTTTGAAAGAAGAAGTGGCACATTTCTGCCCTATATGGAATATGAACCTTGGGAGCAATGGTTCGAAGACGAAAATCATATTCTAGTTATGAGTTTTGTTGAAATAAATGATGAAAAACTAGAAGAAAGAATGAAGGCACAAGATGCTAGAGAAGAAGAAAAAGAAAGGAACAAGAAGCATAAAATATCTAACCTATGATGAGCTGGTTCGTTTAAACAAATTAGCCAAAAAAGATAATAGGAATCAATCTTTAGATCCTATCGTTTTAGAAAAAATAGATAAGCAAACAGTATTTCCTGTAGTTTATTCAATGGTACATAACGATATCGAGATGCGAATAGTGTTACAACTTAACAAAGATGCTTCTGCCCGAGGTTTATTAGATATATCTTTTAAAGAATATAATAATTTACCTGTACACATGGTTTAGTGAGGGGGACCCACTAATATGGTCGGTATAGTCGATAGGTGTTGCTTGTGTCCCTATTGGCATGGTTTACCTCCAATACTGTCCAAAGGTCAAGGTGGTTTGAGCCCACGATCTTAAAAAAATGGGGAGCGAGACTGAAAGATCAAAGATATAAAAATTGAGTAGGATTGCTCCCTATATAATATGAGGAGGACAACTCTTCTTGTGGCACATTAGGTGCTTGTTGTTCCTCCTCACCAGTTTTACTGTATTTCTATTCTTTTAGGTTTTTCCGAGTCAGGAATATTTTTACGAATAAATATCTGTAATATTCCATCACTCATATCAGCAAGTGTCACTTCCATATATTTAGAAAGAGAAAATACTCGTTTGAAATCTCGTGTTGAAATACCCTTATGAACATATTCGTTTAGAGCCTCGTCCCTTTTTCCCTCAATAGATAAGATGTTATTTTTTACTTCAACTTTTATATCTTTCTTAGTGAAACCAGCTATTGCCATTTCAATTATATAATCGTTTTCGTTCTTACCTTTTTTTACATTATAGGGTGGATAAGGTCGCTCGAGAGGAGCGAAGTCGTTAAAGAATTCGTCAAAGCCAAGAAATGCATTGCGAAATATATCAAGATTATTAGTCATTTGTGCCTCCTTTTATAAGCAAGATCTAATTAAACTCACCCTGAGTCTAATAATAAACATGGATATTGTATTCTAATTTTAAAGGGTGGTAAAGAGAAAAAAGAACTTTAAAGTGGGGTCGAATAATTTATAATAAAATAAGTAAGAAATAAGGAGAAAGTATGGAAAAACATGTTGTAGTTATTGGCTCTAATATCCTTGAAATAAAGAATATTATTGGTGTATTTAACACACGTGCTGAGGCATTAAACTTTATCGTTAATTATGGTTTACGAGATAAAGCAAAAGTGATACCCTTAATTTCAGAATCTGAGTATGAGACTCAGAGACAAAATCTTCAAGAAGAAGACCCTATGTATATAGCTTCGGAAAGGAATAATTGGTATGAGTAAAAACATATTATCAACAACTTTAAATAAGATGGATGCATTTTTTAAAAATAAACGAGTAATGGTCACGAAACCTTACGAAAAATTAACTGATCAAGAAAAGAAAAAATTAAAACCAAAACAATATACAGATAAGAAAGGACATATTAAAACTTTTGTCAGAGTTCAAGCAACAGGTATTGAGGATTTTTAAATGCCTCAACTAACTAAGGATGAGCTGGAAAGAGATCAAGCAAATACGGACGAGCCTTATGTTCTTCAATGGTGGTGGAGTAAAGACCATGGAAATAACTGGGTCAAAAACTATTATCATGGGCCAAAATTAGGTTGGACTCATTTAATAGACGAAAAAGTAGATCCTCCTAAAGATGCATAGTCTTTGTGCTAACTTTTTAGTTTTGTGTTCGTTAATGAATTTTGATTTTACTTATGAAACTCAAGATGAATTTATAGAGGGCATTCGTAATTGTACATTACAGGCAAATGAAATAGTTGATCCACCTCAACGAATTCCTGTTAATCTTTCTATTGCTCAAGCTATATTAGAATCAGGTTATGGAACAAGTCGCTTTGCGATTGAAGGAAAAAATTATTATGGTATTCGTGAAACTGATGAAACAGAACCACATATAAAATCATTAGATCCTAATGCACACAATAAAATGTTACGTCGCTATGATGAAGGTTGTGGTTCTACTTTTGATTATATAGAATTACTAAATATTGACGATCGTTATAAAGAATTTCAAGATCTTTTATTTAAACAATGGATCACCGATGAATATGATCTACATGCTTTAGCTGACGCTTTAGCGAAGCCGTATGCTAAAGACGTGCTGTATGCTGAAAAACTTCATAACATGTTGGATAAGCTAAATGACTGAAAAACTAGAATATTATAATCAAAAGAAGCCTACATCTTCAAGGAAGAAAAAAAGAACATGTATAATGTGTCGTAAAGAATTTATGAGCGATTGGGCAGGACATAGATTTTGCAAAGAATGTAAAGGAACAGGAACATATAAAGTAGGACATGATTCATACCGTGTTCTCAAACGATAAAAAGAAACTTTATACTGTAATTATCTTATAGTATAATAAAAGTAGAAAGGAATAATATGAATATCTTTTTTCTAAGCAGAAATGCACAGACTGCTGCACGTTATCATTGTGACAAGCATGTCGTTAAAATGGTTTTAGAAACTACACAAATGTTATCTACGGCAGCTCGTCGTCATAATTTTGATGTCGGTTACAAAACAGCCTATCCCAATCATCCTATGACTAAATGGGTTGGCGACTCTTGGAATAATTTCAAATGGGCATTTATTCTTGCTCAGTCGTTAGGCAGAGAATACAATAGACGATACAACAAAATACATGCATGTTGTAAAGTTTTAAAAGAACTCAGACCTATCGCTTTAGATTCTGGTGGAGTGTCTTTTGGACATTCTCCTCCACCATTATGTATGCCCGACGAATTTAAAGAAAAAGATTATGTTGAATCTTACAGAAATTATTACAAAGATAAAATATACTCTTGGGAAACTACTCCTCGATGGCATGGTATAGCCATTGAAGAACAATTCTATACTGGACCTATTCATCCTTTAAGATAAAATAGATTATGTATAGAATAAATAGAACTTTGGACTCTAGGGTCTTACTATATAATAAATGTAAGCTTAAAATATGGAAGGAGGCTTATTATGGATACAGTAGCTAAAGAAATATTAGTTGATGTTATTCGATTTTTAGACAACAATCATTATAAAGATGTCCAAAGGGTCAACACAGAGGCAGGTGCTTTACGATTTAAGGTAGACCGTAGACTAAATTATGGTATCACCGATATCGGGCGAATTAATGAAACATTAAAGCAACACCAACGAGTTGAAAAACAAGTTTTGGAAGAAAGGAAAAAACAAAGTGTCGGATAAATTAGATAAAATAAAAGAAAAGATCAGACGCCTTTCTGAAATGACCGTAGAAAATGGTTGTTCAGAAAACGAGGCACTCACTGCCACCGAGAAAATGGGTAGGCTGTTAGATGAGCATCAGCTCAGTATGTCTGATATAGAACTAAAAAAGCAGGACTGTCAGCAAAAAGAAGTATGGACGGGAATGACTATTCGTGACCATATGCAAGGGTGTATAGGTGGTATTGCTTTTTATTCTGATACAAAACCGTGGATGAGTACAGGGGGCAGAACAGGCATGAAGTATGTCTACTTTGGCTTACCTGATGATATAGAGCTTGCTCATTACACACATTGTATCATTAACCGAGCTATTTTAGAGGAGAGTGAAAACTATAAACTTTCTGATGAATATGCATATTATCCTGGAGCTCGTAAACGAAAAGCACTTCGTGCCTTTAAATATGGTATGGCTGAGCGTATAGGAACTCGCCTTAGAGAAATAAAGAAAGCGAGGCAAGAATGGATGAAGTCGCAAGGTAGAGATCTTATTGTATTAAAAGATCAGCTTGTGAAATCGTCTTTCCAAACTTTGGGTATGCGTTTACGAACGACTACTGGACCAAGGGTAACAGACCGATACGGTTATGGTCAAGGTCAGGTTGCTGGCAATAATTTTAATCTTAACGAGGGGTTGAAAGGCTCTGCCTCTAGAAAGGGTATTAGTGGATATCAAACAAAGTAAAACTTTAAGAATATTACTTAGATGGTTAGATGACTGTCCTTGTGAGGCTATAATAAGTTCAATGTCGGGGAGAAATGTACATATTCGAGTCGACAGCTCAGTAATGACTAAATTAAACGAAGGGAGTATATATGTCGAAGAAGAAAATAAAGTGGCAAGGAAGCGTAGAGTGGAAGCCAAGAAATGAGTGGCCACAAATTAAGTGGTGGGCAGGTTTTAAGAATGCTGCATCAAAAGCAAAGGATAAAGGCTTTAAGGAAATGTGGAACCGAAAGGCTCGGCTCTTGGTAAAGACTGTAAGGCTAAATAGGGAGTTTGATAGACTTATAGAGTTAGAGAAAAAAAGAAAAAATAAAACTAGCCCATCAAATAGTCACCCTATATAATAATGTTATAAATAAATTTACGGAGGGATTGATGAAAGGAAAAAGAGATAAAGAATGCTCTCAATGTGGCAGCATTAATCATAAATCATTTAAAAACTTTGTTTATGATACATTAAAAATGTGGCTTTGTGTCGATTGTTATGACTTAATGAACGACCTGAAGGCTTCAAGAAAGAAAGGAAAAATATAATGGACAGGAACACATTTGAACTAACCAGTATGATTACAAAAGCCTTAAATGGTATTGAAAAGAAAATTGAAATTTTATCGGCTAATAATGAAAGATATTCGGAGCTTTTAGATAATGCACTGAATAGTTTAACTGAAGTCAATAAAATAACAGCAGAGGCAATGGAAGAATTGACTAAGGTAATAAAAAACGAAAGACAACAGTAGGAGGTATTAAATAGTGAAAAGATTATTGATAGAAATTATAAAGGAGATAGATAAAAGTGACGGAAAGGATGCAGGTAAATTGCTTAGCTCGATTCGAAATAAAGTACAGTCGGTACTTGACTTTTTCTATCCACAACCGAAAGGATAACTAAGTGCTTCAAGATATACCTAAAACTAAGAATAGTGGTCCATCTAGCAAACATAAACCTACGGGAAAACGAGGTTATGTGTCTACGGATCGTGCGAGAACTATACATTTAGGAAATATAAAGAAACAATCTAATAAAGCTCGCCGAAACATGAAAGGATAACCAAATGTCAGCAAAAAACAAACAATACAGATGGTTTCTTACAAAAAGAAAGAGAGTTAAGAAACCTTTACCAAGAGTTACAGATAGAGTGGGACAACCTGTGGCTATTGGACAAATGTTGCCTCGTATAAAGGCACGATTGGAAAGTAAGTCATGAAGTGGATACTTGTTATAGGATTCTTAGCCTTGCTTTGTATTCTACTATGAGTTGGTTTGTATTTACACTCATTATCGTATTTTTTACCATTGTTTATTGGGCTCTCTATATATACGATATTGGAAATAAGTTTATCATTCCGTAAATGATGAAGGTGAGGCAATAGGATAATAGGTTTTCATAATTACTCCCATAATACAAAGACTTAGACCCTATTGCCTTGACTATTGGTTCGTATTGGTAGTCAAAATGCTAATAGGTTTCACAGACCTCGCGAAGTTCTAAAAATTAGTCGTTACTTTTTGTTACAATTGGTATATATAAGGGCATGGCTAAATTAACTCCTAAACAAGAAAGATTTATTCAGGAATATGTTACTGGTCGCTGTACTCAAACTGAAGCTGCACGTCGTGCTGGATATGCTGTTGAATCTGCAAAAATAAGAGCGTCTGAACTTCTTAACTCTCTTAAGTTTCCTCATGTCGTAGATAAAGTAAATGATCTTCGTAAGGAACTCGCTAAGAAATACGAAATCTCTTATGAAACTCATATTAAAGACTTAGCAGAACTTCGTGAAAAAGCAGTTAATGCTGGCAACCTGTCGGCTGCTGTTATGGCTGAAACTCGTCGTGGTATGGCAGCTGGTCTATACATTGATCGTAAAGAAGTCATGCATGGAAAGATTGAAACTATGAGTAAAGAAGATATCGTAAAAAGAATTATGCAGTTATCCTCTGAATCTGATGGTGCACTACCTGCTCCTGCTAAAGTCGTAGAAGGCAACTTTTCGATTCCTGGTGAAGTAGATAAAGTAGAATAAATAACATTATTAAGTCTAAAAGTCTTACTATATAATAGTCTTATAATTAACTTTTACGGAAGGTGTAATATGGTAGACCCAAAAGTAATTCAAGATGCTGTCATTGATGGGGATGCAGGCTATCCTAACGACTTAGAAAGTAAAGGTGTAGAAATAGGTAAGTTTGTCTATGTAGATAACCCTAAACAACACTATATAAATAATGAAGATATTACAATTCATCATTATAAAGATAATACCTTTCTATCTATTGGTCAGTATAGCGGTGGTATTAATGTACTTATCAAAGGTAAGTATTCTTTACAAGATATTAAAAAGTGGTTTAAATGGGGATATAATCACTATAATGAGTTAGGTTAAATGGCTAGTCCTGAATCAAGGCTGTGGCATATGATTAAACAAAAGCTCCCTGACGTTCACTGGACTCGATTAGAATCGTGGGCGTCACAAGGGGTGCCTGACTGTAACGGTTTTTATCGTAGTAAGGAGTTTTGGATAGAACTTAAAGTATCTAGAAGTAACCGAATCAGCCTCTCACCCTTTCAAATATCCTGGCATTATACCAGATATCGTGCTGGTGGGGTAACTTTTGTCTTGATCTCGGATCCAGGACGGAGGCTCCTAGAATTATATGAAGGGTCTAAGGTGCACGAGCTTCGGGACATCGGTCGTCGTGTTACGCCACTCCTCAAGCTGTCGTCGCCCTATGACTGGTCCAAGCTCCTCGAAACTCTTATAAAATAACACATCGCCCATCGTTACTGTCGTCGTCGTCCATCGACGATGGTGCAAGAACACTGCCACAATGTACAAGATCCCGAGGATCACGAGCCTGTACACGATGTACAAGATCCCGAGGATCTAGGTAGTTTAGACCAAGATAAATTAGATAAAAAAGAGCTTTACTTATAAACCGTCTTATAGTAATATGGTCTTGTAAATAATTAACGGGGACATCTAGTCTCAGAAAGGAAAATTATGTCTAATTTATTTACTGGTCATGGTGACCCTAAAAAACCTCGTAGTGTAGCCGAAATCGTGGCTTTCATTACCGATAATCCTAAGGCGGTTATCAAGGTAACTGGCTCAAGCCCTTTATCAAAAACTGCTGGCCGACGAGCTAGTATATTTGCTATCATGGCTCAAGGCGGTTTAATCGCTGAAATGCTCCCTAAATTCAAAAGGTTTGGTGGCGGTATCAAGGATATTCAAATAGCTTTAAATGGCTCTAAAAAGTCGTCATTTAAACCTTATATCACTCTTCAAGCTAAATAAATCTCTTGGGGCGTCGTCGTCGTGTCGTCGCCCCTAGTCGTCGCCCACTGACGCGGGACGAGAGAGTATAATACCATATACATATACATATACATATACATAATCATAAATGACTGTCGTCGTCGCTTATAAAATCACAGAAGATGGCGAGGATGGCGAGGGTGGCTGTATACTATTTTTTTATGATAAATGTTAATGCTCAAAAAAATAAGAACTGGGCACGAATGCCCAGTGTAATGATTTAAAGTACAGTAATCGATAGAACAATGATTACTGCTGCAAACAGTCCTGTAAGAAAACCACAGAAGAATACGATATTATCATGTACTCCCTGTTTATCTCTTACTTGCAATGATCTCCTAAGTTTCTCAATCATAGCATTCCCATAACTACATTCACAATACTGAATGTAAAGTATAGAAAAGAACAAAGTAAGAATATTACGATGATTGGTATGAATTGCACATACCCTCCTTTCTGTGTTTAAAGTTAAAAGCTGGTTTCTGTTGCCAAGTACCAGCTTACTCCGAATCCTATTCATAAGGTAGATTCATTAACCTACAAGCTCAACGAAACCCTGCCCGTAGCTTTTTGAACTACGAGAATAGCCACCGTTAATTAGAGCTAATATATCAGTAAATCCACGGTTAGTAGCACCGAAGCGTCTGCTTTTTGAAGCAACCTCTACAGCTTTACTACCGTTAGAATTACTAACTAGCGTAAGAATCTGGGCTCTTTTACCCCCTGTGCTACGCACAAAAGGTGGCAAGCCACCAGCTTTCAAGCTATTAGTTAGCCTAATCTTAGCGTCTGGGTTTTCAGCAATGAACTTGAAAAGGTCATGAACTTCTACAGTACCTTTAGGTCCTGTAGCTTTCAATACCTTAGCGTCAGCCATTACGCATCCTTCCGTAAGATGAGTTATAACCAAGTTTGGTAGGTTCTAATTTTCCTTCCCGTAGTATGATCCGGTCCGGAGGTTATTATTACCATTTGCCTAACCAAGCTTAATATACTTTGACTCTATACTACCTAGCTTATAAGTAAAGCTTATAGTTGCCTTATAAGTAAATTAAAAGCCTTATATTTCAATCACTTAACAAAGTTATTGAACTACTATATATAGTATCGTCGTCGGTCTTTTCGTCACTCGGCATACTATATATAGTGGCTCCCTGCGGGAGCTGATGGGAGGATCCCCAACCCACCCACCCACCACACTAGGAGTGTATTTAGATTCTAGATTTAATACTGTTCACCACTGGGGTGGCAGTAAGGGGTAGCCCCCCCTACAGTGGTTTAGGTTCATTTAGTTTAGTATTTTGGGCTTGATCCATGTCTCTCGGGCAGTCCCAAAATAACCCAGCTATAAGGAGTAAGAAGAAATGTCTTTACTTCTATTTTTATTTTCATTAGTATCCGCACTTGTTAAAGGGATTACGAAACATCGATTAGTGGAGTTAGGTTCACGTTGATGAAAAATTTTAAAAATTGTAAATTATTTCCACGCCTATTGAGAGTCAATACCAATTATTGGAGACAAAATGGCAGATGAAACTTTAACAGAGGCTCGTGAAAACCGAGAAGACATCATACGAATACAAGGGGACATTAAGCTAATACACACGAAGCTTGATAATCACATCACCCATCTTTCACAAAAAATAGACACAATATATAAAATTGTTTGGACGGTTTCAGTAATGGTACTAGGACTAATATTGAAATCAGTTTACGCAATGATGTAGGAGGTACTATGGCAGTAACACCAGAAAAACAACTCGCAGGAACGGCACCGTCATTGCCCCCTAGAGAAACACTAGGTGCGATAAGAGATATTTTAATGAACGAAGGTAAAGGCATTACACAAGACGCGAATGCCGTTCAAATGGCATCAGACACATATAGTCAAATGAGAAACGCCTTAATACGAGCAGAAGTTGCCGCACCACAAGATATTTTGCAAATGAATATTGATCAAATTTTTCAATTATACAATCAACATTTTGGCGGAGCGACAGGGAGCGAGGACGCATATGGTATATCCATGAATCAAGGAACAATGCCAGGAATGAACGTACCAAATATGATAGGTAAGCGACTTGGCTGATAAAAGCCCACTAGCAGGTAACGAAGACATTGGCATGTTAGCCGATGCCGTAGCCCAAGCCGATGGTTATTGGGGAGGGGCAGGAGGTGCACGCGACGCAATACGTCACTTAATAGGAGCCTCGTATTATGTAGAGGGATCCGATGGCGTAAAAGGTTTTTTTAAAGATTGGTTAGCCGATTCAGAAGGCTCTTTATACGGTTTTGCACTAGACTGGTTAAATGCACAGCACCACAAAGATCAGGGAAGAGAGATCGAAGCAAACCGTGCCATGACTAATAGAACCATAGATAAGCATAACAATAAAATTGGTACATCAGGCATATTTGAAGGTTTACCTTTTGAAGAACGATACGATATAGCAAAAGACTTAGTAAATCAACAACTACAACATTATATAGAAACAGGAGAGTTAGACGATAACCTTCCTAAGTTTGATTTAGAACACGGCTCGATGGGAACACCTGATAATATGCGAGAAGTGCCAGGAGAATATACAAAAGAGTTTGCCCAAACACAATTGGATCATATTTTAAATCTACAAACTAATAGCCCTTTTAAAGATCTGTCTGTTATGGAAAAAGCAAGGGCAGAAATACTTGAGCCTATTAAGGAAGAGATAAATCAACTACGAGCAAATGGGCAAGAGGAAAAAGCTATTAAATTAACAGGAGGAGCAAAAAATCTTTACGGACAGGACATGGATTTTTTAATTCTACCCCCTCGTCATCATAATATTTCTCAAGCAAACACACTATCAAAGAAAACAAAATACTATAAGCTAGATGAGGAAACAGAAGATCTTTTACAAAAGGAACAAGAATTTTATAATCAAGATAAAGTATCTTATAATATAGACAAAGCACTAGAGGGAGGACAAAGATTTGTATAAAAAAATTTTAATTATTTTATGTTGTTTACTATTCACAACACAAGCATTAGGTGATTCAACAAATGACACAAATTCACAAACGAACACATCAGGTAGTAATACAAATATTACAGGAGGCTATACAGCAACTACAACAAATAATAACGATGGACAAACAAACACAACAACGTCAACAACGACAAACACTACGTCTTCTACTGGGGCAGGTATTCCTGTTAATTCTGCCAATTCGCCTAGCTTCTCAGCTATGTCTCAAGATGTATGTAGTATGGGTGTTAGTGGGTCCGTATCTACTGCCGTTGTTGGTTTATCTGCTGGCAAACATTACAGGGATCTAAATTGTGAGCGTATAAAATTATCTAAAGTTTTATACGACTATGGTATGAAGGTTGCTGCTGTTTCAATACTTTGTCAAGATGAAAGAGTATTTGAAGCAATGATGATGGCAGGTACACCTTGCCCATTTGAAGGAAAGATAGGTAAGGAAGCTGTTTCTGAATGGAAGAAGTATGATGTAGAAAGACCTGATTATGAAATTTATATTTCCAAATTAGAAACAAGATCTCAAATAGATGCGGAGTTAGAAGAAATAGCAAAACAAGAGGAAGCTAAAATACTAGCAGATGAAAATGCTAAGAAACTTGCTGAATCTAAAAAAGAAGAAGTAATAGTTGAAGAAAAAGAGGAGATAATAGAAAAACCTGTTATTAACAGAAGTGATTGAGGTAATTGTTATGGCATATGCAATTAGTATTGCAGGTGGGTTAATTGTTATAGCTTTAGATTTATAATGATAAGGTATTTAATTGCATCATTATTAATTAGTTTTAGTATTAATGCAGAGACAATAAATACAGGAAACATACTTACAAACTCTACGTTTGGAACGGGCAACACTACAACTACAACTGGTTGGTCAACAAGTGGTGACGATGGTATTCATACTCATGGTGAATGGGGATTTCCATATCAAACAGGTATGGATGATAGTGGTGGTGTATTAGCATTTGAAGGGCATACGGAAGATAATGTATATCAAGATGTAGATTTAGTTGACGATGGTCATTTAACACAATCAGAAATGAATCAAGGTTTTACCTCAACCATGTCAGCAGACGTATGGTTTTGGAACAGTATTGAAAATACATTTACCCTTAAACAAACTATTACAGGTTCTGATGGTTCAGTATCTACACAAATTAGAGATATAAATGATCATGACCCTAATAGGTCAATGAATGGTGGACAATTTACAAACTATACAAATGTTCATATTCAAGGCTCAAATACACAAACAGATATTACAATTAGAGCAGAATTGTATAATGAGACTGCAGGTACAACTTATGATGGCTCTCATCGTGGTCCAGATGTGGATAATGTTACATTAAATGTAGCATATAGAGATATACCCCCTATTAGTGAAGATGCACAAGAAGCAATAGACGATATTGACAATACTATTGACGATGTGGTTGACGATATAGACTGGGAAGAAGACTATACTTGGAACGATGATTGGTACGAAGACGAATATTCTTGGGAAGAAAACTTCTATTTCGAGGAAGAATATGCTTGGGAAGACGATTTTTACTTTGAAGATAACTATACTTGGTCCGATGAGCTTTATATAGACGACGAAATAACCTTTGAAATGGAAGAATGGGACTTAGAAGAGATACCTTTTGACGAAATACCTGTAGAAGAAGTATTTTTTGAAGAAACTTTTGCTGAAACGCCTATGGATATAGTAGAAGAAGTGTTTGAGGAGGAGTTCGAGGAGGAATTTACAGAATTTTTAGAAGAAAGTGGAATGCAAGAAGAATTTGAACAATTTTTAGAAGACGAAGGCATGACACAAGAAGAATTTTTTGAAGAGATTGCCGAGGAGGAGTTCAATGATGAATTTACTGAGGAGTCTTTTGAAGAATTTGAGGAGCCGATGGATGAAATCGCAACGACTGAAGAAAGCTCACCTGAGATTATTGAAGATGAGGAAGAAACAGTGGAAGAAACAGTTGCTGAACCAGAAGAATTAGAAGAAGAAACAGAAATTGCTAGTAATTCAGAGTCAAATACAGTACAAGAGGAAGATGAGTCTAGTGAAGTTACTGAAGAAACAAATACTGACGAAGAGGAATCCGATAGCGAAGGAGCTGAAGACGAAGAAGTACAGACAGAGGAAGAAGCCGAGCAAGATACTGTACAATCGGAGGAATCCGGAGTGGCAGAAGGAAGGACTACTGAAAATGTTAGGATATCCGACAAAAAATTAAAAACAGACTTAAAAAAAGTAGCAAAAGAACTAGCAAAAATTGCCAAAGAAACTACTCAAAATCTTACAAAAGAAGAAATATTTTTTAAAAGTAATAACACTTTAGACGCTTATCTTCAAACTGATTTCTATAAATCCAAAGATATTTACACAAATACCGATATGGATTTTTTTAATCAAGCCGATTTAAGCGTCTATACCGAAGATATATACACTTCGGTTACACTAGCACAATATACAGAAAATGATCCTGTGGAGGTGCATAATAATAAAATGAAAGAAATATCTATTAAAAAGAGAGAACTTATGATAGAACTACAACAATTAAGGAGTGGCAAATTATGAAAGTCATTGATAAATTATCTACGTACGCATCTCTCGTTGGAGTGGTCGGTGCTATCGGAGGAGGATTCTACGCTTGGGGCGAATTTAACACTCGTTTGGAGGTTTTAGAAAAGAAAGAATTTGTTGTCAACGAAACTGTCGATCTTGATCCTGTTAATGAAAAAATTTCAAATCTTGAAGTTGATATAATTGATAGAATAAAAAAAGTTGATGATAAAATTATTCCTGTTGATTTAACAAAAGTATTTGCAGAAATAGGTAAGGTTAAAGAACAGATAGCTATGTTACCTAAACCTATTGTTATCGATCCTATTCTTGCTTCTATAAAAGCACTTGAGGGCTTAGTAACAGAACTTAGTAAACAAGTTGCTATTGTTCAAAAAGAAAACGAATTACAGGATGTGTTAATTGAAGAAGTAAAGGAATCTACAAGTAATCCTCTAGGAGGATAATATGAAATTATCAGACAGCACAAGCGTAAGCATGCCTATGAGAAATCTTCTCAGCATACTTGCAGCTGTAGCAGTTGGGGTATATAGTTATTTTGGGATTGTTGAACGTTTAAATAACATTGAAACACAAGGCAAGTTAATGTTATCTGAAGTTGAAAAAAATACAGAATTCAGAATTAAATGGCCAAGAGGTGAAATGGGTGCATTGCCAGCAGATGCTCAGCAGGATATGTTGATTGAATTTATGGCCACACAAATTGAAGCCATGCAGGAAGAAATGGAAGGCATGATGAGCAACACCGTAAATATAAAAAGAGCACAACAGGATATCGAAAAATTAATTACAGACACAGAAAAACTTGAAGACAAAGTGAGGGCAAATGGAAGTAATTAGTATAATTGTAATGTTTATGTTTGGAAATATGAATGATCAAGAACATCAAATGACACAATATATTCCTATGCCTTCTTTATCTGAATGTATGAAAGAAGTTAGGACATTAAAAAAACAACAAACTGATTTTACAAAAGATGCTTTTTGTAGTCCTGCTATTGTAGAAATTAAAAATGATGAAGTAGTGGCTTTATATAATGAAGTGCCCGAAGGAGCAACAATGGTTAAAAAAGATATAAGTAAAGAAGCTTTTCAAAGATGGACTTTAAAGGCTAAAGAAAAATGGGACAAAGATAGAAGTGATTAAAGTATGGTTTCTATTAGTATTAGTATCTATGCCTAATTACCCCTCTATTAAATATAATGGATACATATACCCAAATGAGGAAGAATGTCAAATGGCTAAATATGAATTTCATGAAACATACGATAGTCAGCCAACAGAATATAAATCAATTGTTTTAATGGAGGCATATTGCATGGAATTTGAAAGTTTTCCAATACAAGGACTAAAACAAACAGGAGCATAACATGAAAAAACTACTTTCAAAAAAGATTAAAAAGATTAAAAAGATAAAAAAGATTAAAAAAGAAAAATTAAATGAGTTAGGTTATCCAGTAGACGATCCTTATGGTTTGGGTGCTGCTTTTCGTAGAGCATTTTGTGGAGGGAAGTAGTGATTAAAGACTTTTACGATCACATGGAAAAAGAGCAAGAAGTATTAAATTTAAGTTATAAAGAGTCATTACGCCAAAAAGAGGAAAGAATGGGGTCATGTAAAAATTGCGGACACGGATGTCATTGTTCAGATAGTTCAAGTTGCTCATCCTGTGGATGTGCCTCTTGTGAACATTCAGATGAATGAAGAACAATTATTAAACGTATCGGAAGACAAAGCTAGAGAGTATCTGGCTTTAGTTAATCAATTATCTAAGATAGATAAAAGGTCTGATGCTCAGGATAATTTTTTATCTTTTGTTAAAACTGTATGGCCAAACTTTATAGAAGGAGCTCACCATAAACAATATGCTAGAAAATTACAGGCTATTGCCGACAAAAAACTAACTCGTCTTATTGTTAATATGCCGCCAAGACATACAAAATCAGAATTTGCTTCTAATCTTTTTCCTGCTTGGTTAATAGGCAGAACACCTACTTTAAAAATTATTCAAACTACACATACTGGTGAATTAGCTGTTAATTTTGGTAGAAAGATGAGAAATACTATTGATTCTCCTGAATATAAATCAGTATTTCCAAGTACACGAATTAAAGCAGATGTTAAAGCAGCAGGACGATGGGAGACTGAACAAGGCGGAGAATTTTTTGCTTCAGGTGTTGGTGGTGCAATTACAGGTCGTGGTGCGGATTTATTAATTATTGATGATCCCCATTCAGAGCAAGATGCTATGAATGAAAATGCCATGGAACTGGCATATGAGTGGTATACTTCTGGACCTAGACAACGTCTTCAGCCTGGAGGCACTATCGTTTTAGTTATGACTCGTTGGTCTACTAGAGACTTAACAGCAAAATTATTAAAAGCTCAAAGTCGTGATATCAAAGCTGATCAATGGGAAGTTGTAGAATTTCCTGCAATATTTCCAGAAACAAATAAACCTTTATGGCCTGGATTTTGGAAGTTAGAAGAATTGGAAAGAGTAAGAGCCTCTCTATCAATAGGGAAATGGAATGCTCAATGGTTACAAAGACCAACTATTGACGAAGGAGCGATTGTTAAACGAGAATGGTGGAAAAAATGGGAATACTCACAATTGCCTAAAAATACTGATTTTATCATTCAAAGTTACGATACTGCATTTACCAAAAAAGAATCTGCAGATTATTCTGCTATAACTACTTGGGGAGTTTTTTATCCTGATGAAGATAGTGGACCAAATATAATATTATTAGACGCTAAAAAAGGAAGATGGGAATTTCCTGATCTAAAGCGAATAGCTTTAAAGACTTGGAATTATTGGGAACCTGATATTGCTATTGTTGAGGCTAAAGCATCAGGCTTACCTTTATTACAAGAATTACGAGCAGTAGGAATACCTGTATCTAACTTCACACCAAGTCGTGGACAAGATAAAAATTCTAGGCTTCATGCAATTGCCCCTCTTTTTGAAGCAGGATTAGTTTGGGCTCCCGATACACCATGGGCGGAAGAAGTTATGGAAGAATGTGCTTCTTTTCCTAACGGGGATCATGATGATCTCATGGATTCAACAACACAAGCACTTTTACGCTTTAGACAAGGAAGTTTTATAAAGCATCCTGAGGATTACGAAGATGAAAAAGAAGCTAAAGAAAAAAAGATTTACTATTAATCCAAAAATAGGTTATAATACACGACATGAATAACAGCACACTTACGCCACAAGATCAAAGCGAAACTATCACGGTTGAAAAAACTGTTGATGGGTATTGGCAAATAGTTGTCCGAGTAGGATTTTTTTCTACACAAGATGATGCATCAGATGCCGCAGGGCACTTACTACGAGGAACTATGTGGGAACACAATGATGGTATATTTAATCCTATAACTAGACCTCCTTATACAATACATTAATGGCTAGAAACCCAAATTCAAATATAGATAAAGCATTAGCTGAGCAAGAATTAGCAGTTAATGATTTTTTAGCTACAGAAGTTGACTTAGAGCCGACCCCTGAAGCATCTCCTAATGTAACTCCAGGAGCAGACGGTGGAGCCACAATAAGTTTTGGCAGAGCGTCAGTAGTTGGACAAGAAGAAGATCATTATTCAAATTTGGCAGAAGTAATGTCTGATGAAGCTTTAGAACGATTGGCATCTGAAGTATCTGATCTTTATGGAAGAGATAAAGATAGTAGAAAAGATTGGGAACGAACATATGTTGAAGGATTAGAGCTTTTGGGAATGAAGATAGAAGAACGATCTCAACCATTTGCTGGTGCTTCAGGAGCACATCACCCTTTATTAGCTGAATCTGTTACTCAATTTCAAGCACAAGCTTACAAAGAACTTTTACCAGCAGGTGGACCAGTTCGTTGTCAAATCATGGGAGAAAAGAATACTGAAACAGAAATGCAAGCTCAAAGAGTAAGAGACTTCATGAATTATCAAATTACTCATGTCATGGAAGAGTATGATCCAGACATGGATCAATTATTATTTTATTTACCACTATGTGGTTCAGCATTTAAGAAAATCTATTATGATGAAAATATTCAAAGACCAGTTTCAAAGTTTATTCCAAGTGAAGAATTAGTTATATCTTACACAGCCACAGATTTAGAAAGTTCACCACGTGTGACTCATGTTTTAAAAATGGCTGTAAACGATTTACGAAAATTACAGGTATCAGGATTCTATAGAGATATAGAAATGAAACCTTCTGGTATGCCTACTGTATCTGATTCTAAGAATAAAGTGGACGACCTCTCAGGAGTTAGTAAAGATCACGATTTCGGAGATGATGTTAATACATTATTAGAAATGCATGTTGATTTAGACTTAGAAGGATTTGAAGACCAAGACGGAATCAAATTACCATATATTGTAACGATAGACGAATCGTCTAATCAAGTATTATCTATTCGCCGTAACTGGTTAGAACAAGATCCTTCTAAATCTAAAAGACAGTACTTTGTACATTATAAATTTCTTCCAGGATTAGGTTTTTATGGATTTGGATTAATTCACATGATAGGTGGGTTAAGTAAATCAGCAACATCTATATTAAGACAATTAATAGATTCAGGGACGTTAGCTAATCTTCCAGCAGGATTTAAAGCTAGAGGATTACGAGTTAAAAACGATGACGAACCACTTAGTCCAGGAGAATTTAGGGATGTAGACGCTCCAGGAGGAGCTATCCGAGATGCCTTGATGCCTCTTCCCTATAAAGAACCTAGTCCAACGTTATTTCAATTATTAGGATTTTTAGTAGATTCAGGTAGAAGATTTGCCTCTATTACAGAACTTCAAACAGGAGACATTGGCGGACAAAGTAATGAGATGCCTGTAGGAACAACATTGGCTTTATTAGAACGTGGTACTAAAGTTATGTCGGCAGTACATAAACGGTTACATAATGCTCAAAGAATTGAATTTAAACTATTGTCTAAAGTTATTTCAGAATTTTTACCTGAAGAATATCCTTATAATATTCCAGGAGGACAAAATAAAATTAAAGTAGCTGACTTTGATGATAAAATAGACATTATCCCAGTAAGTGACCCTAATATTTTTAGTATGTCTCAAAGAGTTATTATGGCACAATCTCAGTTACAAATGGCTCAACAGGCACCACAAATACATAATTTACATGAAGCATACAGACGTATGTACACAGCATTAGGTATTCAGAATATAGAAGAAATACTGCCTAACCCTGACCCAGAACTTTCAAAAGATCCTGCTTCAGAAAATGCGGACGCATTAGTAGGCAGACCTTTAAAAGCATACATACATCAAAATCATCAAGCTCATTTAACAGCTCATACATCTTTTGTAAATAATCCAGTAATGCAACAAAACCAACCAGCAGGATTGGCACTACAATCACATATACAAGAACACTTAGCTTTACAATATCGTCAACAGGTTGAAGAATTAATGAAACAACAACTTCCACCTGAGGGTCAACAACTTCCACCTGAAGCCGAGAATCAAATTGCACAAGCTGCAGCAAAAGCAACAGAACAATTAACTAAGGAGGCACAAGAAATGATGGCTCAACAGCAACAACTAGGTCAGTATGACCCTATGGTCCAAATTAAGCAACAAGAAGTAGCTATAAAAGGACAAGAAGTACAACGTAAACAACAAGAATCTCAACAAAAACAATCAGTAGATATTGAAAAAGAAAAAATGAAAGCTACTGTAGATTTGAAGAAAATTCAGTCAGATGAAAAAATTCAAAGAGAAAAAATGAGAAGTCAAGAGAAAATAGCTCAAATGACTAAAAAAGTAGACGTAATATAGGAGGTACATATGCCAAGAGGAGCTGGAACTTACGGGAGTAAAAAAGGTAGACCCCCGAAGAAAAAGAAAAAGAAGAAAAAGAAAAAGAAAAAGAAAAAATAGGAGGAATCATGAACTTAATTAAAGATCTATTAGAACACTTAAAAGAGTGGTCTGATTGGAGAATGAAAGACTGGATTAAAGCAGGAATTGTAGTTATAATCGTTCTTATTGTCTTGTCAAAAGTAATAGGACTATAAATGGTACTTGGAAAACTTTTTGGTGGTGGGGCAATTAAAGCAGTTGGTAATATTGTAGACGAGATTTACACATCTGACGAAGAAAGAGAACAAGCAAAACTTGCGATTAAAAAAGTAGAGGCTGAACTTAAAAAGCGTCAGATGGATATTAATCTGGCTGACGCTCAGTCTAAAGCAGGAGGACTTTCAGGAGCCATACAAAGAGTATGGCGTCCGTTGATTGGATTTAGTTGTGCTTTAGCTATCTTTTGGGAATATGTTTTAAAACAATTTCTAATGTTTGCTTTAGCTTCCTTTAAAGTCGAAACATTACCATTACCTGAATTAGATATGGGAACTTTAATGCCTTTAGTAATGGCTTTATTGGGGATGGGAGCATTAAGGACATACGAGAAACAAAAAGGACTTAATGTGGACAAACCTAAAGAAGATAAGAAATGGTAACCAATGGATGAACTGAAATTAGCAGACTATTTGCTAAAAAAGAACAGAGAAAGACAAAAAGAAATAGGGGAAATTCTTATTACAGGTGGTGCAAAGGATTTTGTACAATACAGAGAATTCGTCGGAGAAATCCGAGGTTTGACGTTTGTAGAGCAAGAAATACAAGCAATTTTAAAAAACTATGAGAAAATAGATGAATAAAACAGCTAAGAAGAAAGAAAAAGAAGAAGATATAGAATCAAAAAAATTTGCGTTATTAGATAAGTATGTAAATCAAGAAGACGTAAAAAAAGTATTAGATCCTTCTAAAATGGATTTAACTGTATTAGAACGGCTTCCAAAACCAACTGGTTGGCGAGTTTTAATTTTACCTTACTCAATGTCTCCTAAAACAAAAGGAGGAATTTATATACCAGAGAAGACTTTAGAACGTGAATCTTATGCAACAGTTGTTGGATATGTTGTTTCTTTAGGTCCAGATGCTTATAAAGATAAGTCAAAATATCCTGATGGACCATGGTGTAAAGAAAAAGATTGGGTAATTTTTGGTCGTTATGCTGGAGCAAGATTTAAGATGGAAGACGGAGAAATGCGTCTTTTGAACGATGACGAGATCCTTGCAACTGTTCAAAATCCGGAAGATGTATTTAATGCATAAAAAACTCTTTACATTTAAGAAAATACACTCTAAATATAAACACATTAAACCATGGAGGTAAACCATGCCAGAAGTACAAACAATGGCGGACGCTAAAGAAGTCCCGTTGCAAACAGATGGAGTTGAATCTGTTGAAGTTGAGTTAAAAGACTCATCTAAAGACAAAGGGGTTCAAACTGAACAACCATCTGCAACAAAAGTAAAAGAGGCTACAGAGGTAGACTCTCAAGACGCTTCTTCCGAGGAAGAAGTAGAACAGTATAGCTCTACAGTTCAAAAAAGAATTGACAGACTTACTCGTAAGATGCGTGAAGCAGAAAGACGAGAACAAGCTGCACTAGACTATGCAAAAGGTGTTCAAGGTCAGGTTGAATCTTTAGAAAAGAAACAAGCTGAGTTTAGTAAGACTTATCAAACGGAAAAAGCTGAATCTCTTAAATCTCAAATAGAGGCAGCAAAAACCAAGTATAAGACTGCTTACGAAGGCGGAGACACAGATAAGATAATTGAAGCAAATGAAGAACTTGCTAAATTACAGGTTGCTCAAGCAAATCTTGCTGCAACTCCTGTTGCTGAGACAAAATCAGAAACAAAATCTGAAAAACCTCCTTCTGAAAAACAACCAACACCTGAACCTGATCCTCGAGCAGAAGCTTGGGCAAAGGAAAATGATTGGTTTGGAAAAGACGAGGTTATGACTTATGCTGCTTTTGGAATTCATAAAAGAGTAGTAGAAGTTGACGGATTTGATCCAAAATCTGAAGATTATTACGCTGAAATAGATAAGCGTATGCGAAAAGAGTTTCCTCATAAATTTGAGGATAGTGCTGAAGAAGAGGTAGTAGTAAGACCTAAAAAGGTAAAATCTGCTGTAGCTTCTGTCAACAGAAACGTTCGATCTGGACGCAAAACGGTTAAGCTCACACCTAGCCAAGTTGCAATTGCAACTAAATTAGGAGTGCCTTTAGAAGAATATGCTAAACACGTCAAGGAGGCGTAGAATCATGGCTACTGAACAAATAAATAAAACTCCACGTGCTGAACAAACTCGTGAAAAACAAGCAAAACGAAAACCATGGCAACCCCCTGCTATGTTGGAAACTCCAAAAGCTCCAACTGGGTATCACTATCGATGGGTGAGGGAAGCCGTACTAGGTCAAGCAGACCCAACAAATATGTCTAAACGTATGCGTGAAGGTTATGAACCAGTACGAGCAGAAGATCATCCTGATTGGGAACTACCTACTGTAGCTGATGGAAAACATGCAGGTGTTATTGGTGTCGGAGGGCTTATTTTAGCGAAAATTCCTGAGGAGACTGTCAAGGAACGGGAAACTTACTACGCCCAAATGAATCAAGATCAAATGGACGCTGTTGACAATGATCTCATGAAGGAACAACATCCAGCGATGCCAATCCATAGGGATAGGCAAACGAGGGTATCGTTTGGTGGACCTAAAGTTTCTGATGAGCAGAAAAAAGGCTAACCAAACAAATAAGTTTTAACTCAAGGAGGAACTAGACCATGGCAAACAGTGATGCAGCTTTTGGTTTAAGACCTGTGAGACATTTAACTGGTGGCGAGATTCGTACTAATGAGTATGCTATTGCTGCAAGTTCATCCGCAATGTATACTGGTAGCTTAACAATAGCTACTGCTGCAGGTGGTTGTACTATTGCAGCTACAGACTCAACTGACGTTCTTGGCGTATTTATGGGTTGTTTTTATACTGATCCTACTACTTCTAAGCCTACTTGGTCAAAATACTGGCCAAATAATGCGGCAGATGATGCAGTAGCCTTTATATGCGACGATCCTGATGTCGTTTTTGAAATTCAGACTGATGGAACAGTAACGGATGCAGCAATTAATGCAAACGCAGATAGTGCGGGAGTCTCTGGCTCCACTACTACTGGAGTTTCAACCACTGAGCTTAGTTCCAGTATTACTGGTTCGGGCACAGCACAGTTAAGAATCATAGGCAGGTCTAAAGATCCGGATAATACAGATACTGGTAATGCGAACAGCAACTGGTATGTTATTATCAATGAGCATGCTTATAGACAAACCACTGGTACATAGGAGATATAACACATGGCAATAACTAGAGCCCAGCTCGTCAAAGAGCTAGAACCTGGATTGAATGCGTTGTTTGGACTAGAGTACGCTAGGTATGACAATGAGCACGCAGAGATCTTTGACACAGAATCTTCAGATAGAGCATTTGAAGAAGAGGTAATGCTTTCTGGCTTTGGTGCAGGACAGGTAAAACCTGAAGGCACTGGTGTAACTTACGATAGTGCACAAGAAGCATGGACTGCAAGATATACACACGAAACCGTTGCTTTAGCGTTTTCTTTAACGGAAGAGGCTGTAGAGGATAACCTTTATGACCGAATTTCTGCAAGATACACTAGAGCTCTCGCTCGTAGTATGATGCACACAAAACAAGTGAAAAGTGCTAATGTATTAAATAATGCATTTAGTTCATCTTACACTGGTGGAGATGCAGTATCTCTTTTAAATACAGCTCACCCAATGACACAGGCAAGTAATGGTGCTAATAAACCTAGCACAGACGCAGACCTTAACGAAACATCTGTGGAAAATGCAATGATTGATATTGCAAAATTCACTGATGAAAGGGGATTAAAAACTGCCCACAAGGCAATGAAATTAATCATCCCTGTAAATTCTCAGTTTATCGCTGAGAGACTAATGGCTTCTAATCTCAGAGTCGCAACAGCTGACAATGATATTAACGCTCTTAGAAGTTCAGGAATGCTTCCGCAAGGATATGTTGTGAACCACTACTTAACCGATACTGATGCATGGTTTGTAAAAACCGATGCACCTAATGGCATGAAGCACTTTTCACGTGCTGCTGTTAGTTCTGGTATGGAAGGAGACTTCAATACTGGTAATGTACGCTATAAAGCTCGTGAGAGATATAGCTTCGGTTGGTCTGATTGGAGAGCTATGTATGGCTCTTCTGGAGCATAATTAATTATTTAAGAGGGGGAAGTTAGTTCCCCCTCTTATACTAGGGAAAAACCAATTATACCGACTGCCCTAGCAGACGATCGTAGAAGCGACGGTATGATTTAACTACGAGGAATTTAAAATGGCAAATACTACATTCACAGGACCAGTCCGTTCGAAGAGTACTAATGGATTTCAATCTGTTACAGTCAATGCAACAACTGGTGCTGAAACTACTTATGGTAAATTGCAAGGTACACATCTAAAGTACACAGCTACTACAGGATATGCACCAAGTGATTTAATTGTAGGTAAAGGTGGAAGTCCTGCAAATACAGTTGACCCATTTGCTGAAAGTTCAAGTGCATTATTTCCACTTGGAACTAAATTAATTTATAACGATAGAGAATTTAGATATGGCAAATGTGGAGGCACAGCAATAACTGCTGGTAAAGTTGTACAATCAAAAGCACGTGTTGGTGCAGATCACACAAATTGTACAGCAACAGCTGCAGTTGCAGCTGGTCAAACAGCAATATCTATTGAAACAAACGGTACAGATATTACAGCAGATCAATACGCTGAAGGGTATCTTTGGGTAAATGACGTAAATGGTGAAGGGCAATGTTTGAGAATCAAAACTCATAACGCTCATGATCATTCAGACGATCCAAGTATATCTTTTACTTGCTATGATGATTTAGCAACAGCATTGACTACTAGCTCACAACTATCATTAATGGAAAACCCATATAGTGCAGTAATTGTGGCTCCAGCTACACATACTGGTCCAGCTGTAGGTGTTACAACAATTGACACAACAGCTGATTATTATGCATGGTTCCAAACTGGTGGACCTGCTGCAGTTTTAACTGATGGAACAATCACTTTAACAGGTCCAGTTGTTCGTTCTGATGGAACAGCAGGAGCAGTTGAGGTTCTTGATTCTGATGCTGACGCTGAAGGTCAAGTTCTTGGACAAACCATGGCAGTTAATGCTACTACAGAATATTCGCTTATATGGTTAAATATTGGACCATAGGCAATTAAATAAATAAGGATGGGGCGTAACTGCCCCATCTAGTAATCTTGATTAAGGAGGGATTATGGCAGATACAGTAACAGGACCAGAAGTTCTACAAGAAAATGAAAGACGAGTAACGTTAAAAATAGTTGTAGAATCAGATGGCTCAGGAAGTACAACAGTATTTTTCGATGCTTCAGCACGTACAATTGCAGGAGCTGCTTCACGAGGAGCTTTACAAAGAATTTGGTTTGCATGTGATAGCGGAGATGGTGGCGATTCACACGCTCGTTTAGACTTTGAAGATTCAGATGGTGATCGTCCTTTACTTGGACTAGTAGGCACAGGATACTGGGATTTTAGAGAATTTGGTGGTATGCCACCTAGTACAGATACTAATACAAATGGTGATATAAATATTGTAGTACCAAGTCAAGCAGACGATGGTAATATGTATACAGTTGTAGCAGAGTTCGTTAAAACTGGCACCGTTTAATAAGGAGTAGAGATGGCTACATCAGGCACTACGTCCTTTGACCTCTATATAGAGGAGATTATAGAAGAAGCGTTCGAACGTTGTGGATTAAATGCTCGTACAGGATACGACTTAAAAACAGCTAGACGTTCTTTAAATCTTTTATTGGCGGAATGGGCAAATAGGGGATTAAATCTTTGGACTATTGAACTTCGTACAAAAACATTAACAGCTAGTACAACAAGTTATGATCTAGATACTGATCTTATTGATATACTTTCTGGGGTAGTTTACGAAGCTTCAGACACTACAGTAGACTATGAAGTTGAGCGTATTAGTCGTGCCGAATACTTAAATATTTCTAAAAAGTCTACCAAAGGCAGACCTGTTCAATACTATCTTGAAAGAACGATAACTCCAAAACTTTACTTATATCCTACGCCTGATGCAGCTGATACATTTAAGTATTACGGTTTAACACGAATTCAAGATGCAGGAGACTACACTAATACAACAGAGATACCATTTAGATTTATACCTTGTTTAACTGCAGGATTGGCTTATTATCTGTCTATGAAAAAAGCACCAGAAAGAATTCAACTATTAAAGGCATCGTATGAAGAAGAATTTCAACGAGCAGCAGCAGAAGATAGCACACGAGCAAGTATTCACCTTGTTCCAGCAGCAGGAGTAATTTAATGGCTTACGCTAGAGGAAAGTATGCAAAAGCAATTTCTGATAGAAGTGGTAGAGAATTTCCATATACTGAAATGGTAAAAGAATGGAACGGATCATTGGTTCATAAATCAGAATTTGAAGCTAAACACCCTCAACTAGAAAGAGGATCTCATCGAGCTGATCCTGAATCTTTAAAAAATGCTAGACCTGATTCAGAAGCCTCTCTTATTGTGAATGATGGCGATGTAGTAGTTATAGGTGGCTCAGGATTTTTTGATGGAAACAATACGATGACAACAAGTATAAAAGAACCAATCTTGTCTAAAACAATGTTGGGCGAGGTAACAATTAGCACATCATGACTACATTCACAGAATTACAAACACAAATTAGAAGCTATACTGAAGTAGACAGTAGTGTTTTAAGCGATACAATAGTAAATGACTTTATTGAACATACTGAAAACAGAATATTACGAGATATAGATTTACCAGTATTTCATTCTCAACAATACTCAACATTAACTTCTAGTAGTCCTTTTCTAACACTTCCAGGAGGAGCTAATCAGTCTCCTGAATCTATAACAACTATACGAAGTGTCCATATTTATCCTGCATCAGGAACAGCAACTAGGACATACTTAGAACAACGAGATTTAACTTTCATGAATGAATATTGGCCAAATAGAGCAAGTACTGGAACTCCAAAGTATTGGTCTAATTGGGATTACAACACGATTTATCTAGCCCCAACGCCCGATTCAGCGTATAACGTGGAACTAGGTATTAGTAGACTACCGAGTAGGTTATCTAGCAGTAATTCTACAACGTGGTTAGGAGACAATGCTCCAACTTTACTACTATATGGTTGTTTAGTTGAGGCGTTTAAATATTTGAAGGGTCCAGTAGAGATGTTACAATTGTATGAACAATCTTATCAAAAAGCTCTTCAAGAAATAGGAGTGGAACAACAAGGTAGACGAAGACGAGATGAATACATGCATGGCGTACCTAGAATACCAATACAATCACCAAATCCATAGGAGGATAGAACATGGCAATAACTCAAGCTGTCTGTACAAGTTTTAAACAAGAAATACTTGTTGAAGGACATGATTTCACAGCAACAACAGGAGATACGTTTAAAATTGCATTATATACAAGTTCAGCTTCTTTAGATGCTACTACAACTGCTTATTCAAGTACAAATGAAGTTTCGGCTTCAGGAACTTATACAGCAGGTGGTGGATCTCTTACAGCAGTTACACCAACAACAAGTGGTACTACTGCTCTTTGTGATTTCGCTGATGCTTCATTTACATCGGCAACAATTACAGCAAGAGGTGCATTAATTTATAATAGTAGTAATTCTAATAAAGCAGTATGTGTGTTAAATTTTGGAGGCGATAAAACGTCAACAAGTGGGACTTTTACAGTTCAATTTCCTACAGCCGATGCAAGTAATGCTATATTAAGATTAGCATAGGAGAAAATAAATGGCATTAGTCATTAATGATCGTGTAAAAGAAACGACTACTACTACAGGAACAGGAACTGTATCTCTTGGTGGTGCTACCACTGGGTTTGAAACTTTTGCTGCTGGTATAGGTAATAGTAATACAACATATTATGTAATTGCTCATCAAACAGCAAATGAATGGGAAGTTGGTTTAGGAACACTAGACGGTGATAGTTCTGATTTAGCACGTACAACAGTTATATCTTCTTCAAACAGCGATAGTGCTGTTGATTTTGCAGCAGGAACAAAAGATGTTTTTTGTACAGTACCTGCTAGTAAATTACTTGTAGAAGATGCTAATAATGATATAACCATAGGTCGTAACTTAACAGTTACTGGTGATCTTACAATATCTGGTGATGACCTTACTATGGGCACTAACACTAGTGGTGCAGCTCTTATTGGTGACGGAACAAACTTTAATCCTGTTACAATATCTGGTGATATATCAATAGGAACAACTGGAACAGCAGCAATTGGTTCTGGTGTTATTGTTAATGCTGACGTTAATTCAAGTGCAGCTATTGCTATGTCAAAAACTGCTTTTACAGCAGGAACTGGTGTAAGTTTATCTACTAATACTTTAAATGTAGACGCTGCACAAACAGGAATTACTTCAATTTTAGCAACAGATGTTAAAATCGGAGAAGACGACCAAACTAAAATAGATTTTGAAACTGCTGACACAATTAATTTTTATGCAGGTAATGAAAAACAATTAATCTTAACTGATGGTGCTTTAACACCAGGAGCAGATAATATACTTGATCTAGGTAGTAGCAGTGTTGAATTTAAAGATGCTTATTTTGATGGTACGGTAACTGCTGATGCTTTTGCTGGACCAATAACTGGTGATGTAACTGGTAATGTGTCTGGAACTGCAGCTACAGTAACTACGGCAGCTCAATCAAATATTACGTCTTTAGGAACATTAACTACACTTACTATTGACAACGTAATAATTAATGGAACAACTATTGGTCACACCAGTGATACAGATTTAATCACGCTTGCAGACGGTATCGCAACTGTAGCAGGTGAAATATCTGTAACTACTTTAGATATTGGCGGGACTAACATAGCATCTACTGCCGCAGAACTAAACATTATGGATGGTGGCACTGCTGCTTCATCTATAACGTTAGCAGATGCAGATAGATTAGTAACAAATGATGATGGAACAATGAAGCAGATAGCTTTAACAACATTAAAAACATATTTAACAAGTGCAGGATTTTCAAGTGAAGACCCAACTGCCCTTGCAATTGCATTAGGATAATAGGAGGATAAATGGCTAATACTTTTAAAGTAGTGACAAAGGCAGGAGTAACGAGTGCTGATGTTATCTATACCGTTGCAGGTTCTACTACTACAGTAGTTCTTGGAATGATGGTAGGTAATACAACCACTGGTCAAATCACTGTAACAGTTACATTGACTTCCGATACCTCTAACAGAGCAGGAGCTAATAACGAAGACAACCAAACGGTTGAACTTGTTACTACGGCACCAGTACCTGTTGGTGGATCGTTGGAGTTGCTTTCAGGTAACAAAGTTGTGATGGAAACAACAGATTCGCTGACATTAACAGCGACTGGTGCAGCAGACATTGCTTTGTCAATAATGGAGATAACGTAGAATGGCATATGTAGGAACACCGTTAGACACAACTAACGCATTTCAATCATTAGCTGGTAAAAGGTTTAGTGGCGACGCAAGTACAACTGATTTTACATTAGATTCTTCACCAAACAGCACACTTGATATTGAAGTTTTTGTAGAAAACGTAAGACAAGATCCAAACTCAGCTTATACTGTAAGTGGAACAACTTTAGGATTCACAGCTGCACCTCCTAGTGGCACGAATAATATTTATGTTGTACACCAAGCAAAAGCTGTAGGAACAATTAATATACCAGATGATACTTTAAATTCTCAAACTGATATTGGCGGAGCTATCGCTGATGCTGATTTATTTTTAATAGATGACGGAGCAGGGGGTACTTTAAGAAAAACTGCTGCTTCAAGACTTAAAACTTATGTTGGTGGTCCGGATCCTTCTTCTGCTGATGGAGATTCTTTAGGTACAGCTTCGGCTGAATGGAGTGATTTATATTTAGCAGATGGTGGTGTAATTTATTTTGGTAATGACCAAGATATTAATATTACTCATGTTGCTGATACTGGTCTAACTACTAATGGTACTATTACTGCAAATGCAGGATTAAAAGCAGATAATATAACAATAGATGGAACAGAGATTGATTTATCTAGTGGCAGTTTAACTGTAGATAGTGCTGGTAATATAACATTAGATTGTGGTACTGGAGAATTACTATTTAATAATGCAGACAATGGTAATCTTTTAAAAATTCAAGCTGACAGTAGTAATGTTAATATTATAGCCATGGTTCAGGATAAGGACATTGTATTTAAAGGCGATGATGGTGGTTCATCAATTACACCAGTAAGTATTGATATGTCAGAAGGCGGGAAATTAAAGGTAACTGGCGGCACATCAGGAGATAATATTTGTGATTTTGACCATACTTTAAATGGTAGTGCTTATGGACCTGTATTTAAAACAAGTGGTGTTGCAAACGATAATAATACAACATATTTTCTTACTTGTGTGGATAGTAGTGCAGTAAGAATGAGACTATATTCAGATGGTGACCTTATTAATCACGATAATTCTTATGGGGCAATATCAGATGAAAGAATTAAACAAGATATTGTTGATGCTAGTTCTCAATGGAATGATATTAAAGCATTAAAAATACGACACTACAAAAAGAAAGATGATGTTATTACTTATGGTGACAAAGCACAAAAAGAATTAGGTGTTATAGCACAAGAACTTGAAGCTAGTGGAATGAATGGTCTTGTTAAACCAGAAGTTACATACAAAGATTATGATGCTGATGTAAGAAATGGAATAGTAAAAGAGGGAGATGTTAAAGATTATAAATCAGTAAAATATTCTATATTATACATGAAGGCAATTAAATGTTTACAGGAAGCAATAACAAAAATAGAAACTTTAGAAACAGAAACGACTGCTCTTAAAGCAAGAGTTAAAACATTGGAGGATGCATAATGGCTAAAACAGAAATACCGCCAATAGCAATAGACCTCGATGGAGGTACTGATATTGGAGCAGCAATAGTAGATGCTGATCTATTTTTAATAGATGATGGTGCAGGTGGCACTATGAGAAAAACTGAGGCATCCAGATTAAAAACATATATTGGTAGTTTAGCAGGTATAGATGACCAATCCTCTTCTAATGATGACCAATTAACAATTTCGGATACAGCAGTTATAATAAATGAAGACTCAGATGACGTAGACTTTAGAGTAGAATCTAATGGTAATGCTAATATGATAGTGTCTGATGGTGGAACTAACCACTTAGGATTAGGAGTTGCCGCAGCTGCAGGCGTTTTTTTAACAATTAAAGATGGTACAGGAATTGACGGTGATTGGTGGATTAATGCTGATAATGTTCACGCAACTAACCCAAATGGTATGATTATGAATACAAGTGGTAGTGCTAATGATAGCACAGCCCAAAAGTTTTTTGCCGCACAAGATTCGGGTACTATGCGTTTCATGGTTTTTGTAGATGGTGATGTTGTAAATCACGATAATTCTTATGGAGCAATATCTGATCAACGAATTAAACAAAACATAGTAGATGCAAACTCTCAATGGGATGATATTAAAGCATTAAAAGTAAGAAACTTTAAAAAGAAAGATGATGTTAGACAATACGGAGAGGATAAAGCATGGGCAGAAATTGGTTTGGTTGCACAAGAAGCTGAATTAGTTTCTCCAAAATTAATAAAAGAAAATCCACCTTCAGTTAATGATATTTTATCAGATAGTGCTTTTGGTACATTAGTAGATGATACAAGTAGTCCTAAGTATTATCAAGATGGAGATACAATACCAAGTGGTAAAAAAATTGGTGATGAAAAATTAGATGGTAGCGGCAATGTTATATATAATAAAAAAGTTGGAGAAGAAAAACAAAAAGTTAAATCAATAAAATATTCTGTATTATATATGAAAGCGATTAAAGCATTACAGGAAGCTCAAACTCGTATTGAGACACTTGAAACTAAAGTTAAAACATTGGAGGATGCATAATGGCACTAAGTAAAGCAGGATTAGTACAAGTAGGAACTGGAGTAGCGGTAGATACGTCACTTATATTTGATGGCAATGCTATTGATTATAGGTTAGGTATTGATGATTCTGCTGATACTTTTGAAATTGGAATAGGTTCGACTCACGCTACAACTCCTCAAATGAATTTTAGCTCAAGTGGAATTGTTGTTAATGAGGGATCTTCAGATTATGATTTCAGGGTAGAAACTAATGGTAATGCTAATATGTTATTTATTAGTGGAGGCAATGATGTTGTGGGAATTGGTGCTGAAGGCGACTTAGGTGTCGGACTTCATGTTAAATCTGGTGATTCTAGTGCTACACCTATTGCAAGTGCTGATGAATTGGTTGTTGAAGGTTCTGCTAGTGCGGGAATATCTATTCTTACTGGAAATGATGACAATGGTTACCTTTGTTTTGGTGATGATGGTGATGCTGATATAGGAAATATTAATTATCGTCACGACACTAATATGATGAGATTTAATACTAATGGTACAGAAAGGTTGCAAATAGCAAATAATGGAGATATTCATATTCCTGGCACTGCTGGTGATGGCTATATGACTATTAAAGGTGGCTCGACTGAGGCTTATGTAGTTCACAATGGCACAGCAACTGGCAATACAACATTATATATGTTTAAGGTTGGTGGTACTGAAGTAGGAACAATTAATAGAACAAGTTCGGCAACTATATACAATACTTCATCTGATTATAGATTAAAAGAAAATGAAACAGCTATAACTGACGGTATAACAAGAATTAAACAACTTAAACCTTACAAATTTAATTTTAAAGTAGACCCAGACACAAAAGTAGATGGTTTCTTTGCTCATGAAGTTTCTAGTATTGTACCAGAAGCTATTAGTGGAGAAAAAGATGCAGTTTACGAAAATAAAGATATTAAGCCACAAGGAATTGATCAGTCAAAGATTGTTCCGTTATTAACAGCGGCACTTAAAGAATCAATTACAAAAATAGAGGCTCTTGAGGCAAGAGTCACAACATTAGAAGGTTAAAATATGGCATACGTAGGACAAGGAATTAAAAACGGCACATTTAGTGTACTAGATACAAGTGGAAATACTTATAATGGTTCAAATGTAACTTTTAATTTAGGCACACAAGTAAGTTCACCAGCACAACTTTTAGTGTCGCATGACGGGGTAATTCAAAAACCCGTAACAGATTATACAATAGCTACAGGCGGAACACAAATTACATTTACTACTGCTCCTGCAAGTGGAGCATCAATATTTATAACAGAAATATCTGGTGCAGTAGGTGCACCAATGAACCGTGACATAAACGGTGATGAATTAATTTTAGATGCTGATGGTGATACATCTTTGCATTGCTCAACAGATGATCAAATAGATTTTAGAATAGCTGGTGCTGATGATTTAAGAATGTCGGCTAATGCTGTAAATGTATTATCTGGTACAACTTTAACTATTGATTCTGGAGCGACCATTACAAACAGTGGTACTGCAAATGGATTTTCGGGTGCCGCAGATAATTATTTTGCTAGTTCTGGTTTATCTTCAAAAGATTTAGGTGCAGGACTACATATTAAAATTTCTGATAGTAGTGCGACTGTTCATAGTAGTGCTGATGAATTAATTATAGAAAGAAATGGCGATAACGGAATGACATTTCTTAATTCTACAAGTGGCGAAAGTTTTATAAATTTTGGCGATAGTGGAGATAATGATATAGGACAAGTAAGGTATCATCACGACACAAATCATATGGCATTTGTTACTAATGCTAATGAACGAATGCGTATGTTGTCAGATGGTAATATAGTTATTGGAAAAACAAGTGCTACTTTTGAAACAGCAGGACATAGTTGGTATGGTGTGTCTGGTGATGTAGGGAAAACTGAAATTACATCAGAAGCTGGTACTACTCCTTTACTTTGTAATAGATTAGATGATGGTAATATAATAGCTATGTTTTCAGCTAATGGTGTTGAAGGTACAATATCTATAAGTGGTACTACAACAGCTTATAATACTTTTTGTGGTGCTCACTGGTCAAGATTAGCAGATAATTCTAAACCTACAATACTTCGTGGAACTGTAATAGAATCTATTGCAACAATGATTGATTGGTATCAAGCTGTTGCTACTGATAGTGATGGAAATAAAATTATAGAAGATATTGCTCTACCAAATGGTAAATCTGTAGGTGATGCAGTTACTTTTACATCTAGAGGAAAAGAATATACTGGTGTTTATGCTAAAGAGGATAATGAACAATTACCTATGTGTAAAATATCAGATACAGCAGATAGTAAATCTGTGTATGGTGTATTTATGTGTTGGGATGATAGGGATGATGGATTAGATAATGATGTTAATGATATGAATGTTGCTTCTTTAGGGGCATTTATAGTAAGAATACATAAAGACCAAACAGTTGCTATTGGTGATTACTTAGTAAGTAATGGTGATGGCACAGCAAAAAAACAAGCAGATGATATTTTAAGGTCTAGTACGATTGCTAAAGTAACATCAACAACAAAAACAATTACACATGGTGATGGTTCATACTGTGTACCATGTACATTACATTGTGGGTAATAGATGTTATTAGGTCATGGAACAATAGGACAATTTGCAGTAGCTGAAGCTCTATCTGGACTTGTCGTTAATGCAGGAACAGTTGATGTTTCCATGGGCCAAGCGGCAACATTTACTATTGGAACAGAAACTGTGGCAGCTTCTGCGAATGTGTCACAATCTGGAACAGATTTAGGATCAACATTTACTATTGGAACAGAAGTAGCAACAGGGGGAGCAACTGTTTCTCCTACTGGTAATTCTATTTCAATAAGTTTAGGAGAAGAGACAGCATTTGGTGAAGCTTTTCAAATCCTTATTAATCTATCTTCAGGAGAACCAAATATTATTTTATGGAACGAAACAGATGATAGTCAAACAGCAACATGGACAGAAGTAAGTCCAGGGTCGACAGATTAGGAGAATAAATGGCAGATGATGCAACAATAAGTTTAACGGCAACTCTCTTACCAGATGAGATTTCTAAAACTATTAGTGGTTCTATGACGGTGACACCAGATGATGCAAACGATAAATGGTATTATAAATTAACTTCAATTACTACGACTAGTGCTGATTTAATTGCTGGTCGTTTTATTGATTATACTGCCGTTGATCAAGATACTGATATGACCGCAGTGAGCACAAGCGATAAAGTAAAATTTTTATTTATTAAAAACACAAGTACAGCAGATGGTATTGTTATATGCTTAGACGGTGGAACAGCAGCCAATGATCTAGCAGATAGTATTTTTATTGGACCATCACAATCATGGTTTGGAAGATTACCAAATGTGACTGTTGCAAATATTCACGCTATATCTTCGGATATAGCTGATGCAGGTGATGCAAGTGCAACAGCAATTGTTGCTGCTTTAATAGACGACGTGGCATAAGGAGGATAGATGGCTTCAACATATTCTACAATATTAAACCTCGAACTAATGACTACTGGGGAGAAGTCAGGTGATTGGGGGACTATTACAAATTATAACTTACAAAAATTAGAAGCTGCTGTTAAAGGTTATGTATCTGTAGCAATTGCAAGCACATCAGATGCACTTACCGCTGAAGACGGTACAACAGCAGATGAAACAAGTAATGCAATTATTAAATTAACAGGAACACTCACTGGTAATACTACCATGCAGTGTGAAGCTGTAGAAAATTGGTACATTGTTGATAATGCAGCAACAATGGGAACTTATACATTAGGATTTAAACCTGCTGGTGGAACAGCAACAAATCTCGTTTCAGGTTCCAAGCACTTATTATATACGGACGGATCGACAATGTTCGATGTCTTAGATGATGCAGGAGATATTACGGCTAACGGAACATTAGATGTTGCGGGAGCTGTAAGTTTGGATGGTGGTGCTTTTGTATTTAATAATACAGGAGCAGATAAAAATTTTACTATTAAATCAGATGATGATGCTGCTAACTTCTTTTCTGACGGAGGAGAGGACAGGATAGGTATAGGAACAGCGACACCTACAACAAAACTACATGTTGTTGGTGGATTTAAAGCCACAGGAGATGTTGATTTAGATGGCGGAGGATTTATATGGAACCAAACAGGAGCATCTTTAGATTTTAGATGTGAAACAAATACTTTAGATGATGCTTTCTTTATTGATGGTTCGGCTGATAAAGTTGCCTTTGGTTGTCAAGATCCTGCAAATGCACTGGTTGAAATTAATCAATCAAGCACTACAGGAGCAATCGCTTGTTTATCTTTAGATCAAGACGACACAGATAAACCTTTTATTCATTTTGATGGAACAACTGCTTCTGATCAATCTTCAAGTCTTTCAACAGATACAAGTGTAGGATCATTAACAGGTCATATTCGTGTTAGTATAAATGGGACAGATTTTTGGGTGCCATATTACGCAACTAATTAGGAGGTTAGATGCCCTTAGCAAAGCTACAATTTCAACCTGGACTCGATAAACAAAATACCGAGTACGGAGCGGAAGGTAAATGGGTTGATAGTGATAATGTTCGTTTTCGTTATGGACTACCTGAAAAGATTGGTGGTTGGGCAAAAGTTTCAACTACAACCCTATTAGGAGCAGCCAGAGCGATAAATACTTGGGCATCGTTAGATGGTGTAAAGTATTCTATAATAGGTACAAATAAAAAACTTTACGCTTATTCAGAAGGAACATGGCAAGATATCACGCCTGTTCGAACAACAGGTCAAAGTATAACTCAGTTTGCTACAACGAATGCTTCAAAAACAGTTACTGTAACAGACGCTAGTCATGGGGCAGTGATAGGAGATTTTGTCACTATATCAAGTGTTAGTGGTGCTATTGGTGGTTTATCTCAAGCCAATCTTCAAAATGAATTTGAGATACTAACTGTACCAACAGCTAATACTTATACCATAGAGGCACCTACTACAGCAAGTTCCACTACAACGGGAGCTACGGCAACAGCAGAATATCAAATTAACACAACTCCTGCGACTTCAATATTTGGTTATGGTTGGGGAGCAAGTTCTTGGGGAGCGTCTACTTGGGATACAACTCGTTCAGGGCTAACAGGTGCAACAGGTGTGCTCCTTGATTCAGGTAAATGGGCTCTAGATAACTGGGGAGAAGATATTTTAATTTGTCAGTTTGACGGAGGATTGTATTATTGGGACACTTCCGCAGGAATGTCTAGTAATGCTGCATCTACAACAAATGTCTCTAGTGCTCCAACTAAAAGTAGATTTGTCTTAGTATCAGGCGAAGATAGGCATGTTATTTGTTTTGGAACTGAAACAACAATAGCAGATACATCTACTCAAGATAATATGTTTATTCGTTGGTCTGACCAAGAAACAGTAAATACTTGGACACCTACAGCAACAAATACAGCAGGGACACAAAGATTAACTGATGGAAACTTTATAGTTACAGCAGTACGAAGTAGAGGTGTTACATTAATTTGGACAGATACAGCACTACATCAAATGCAATTCATTGGTCCACCTTTTACTTTTGGTTTTAGACAATTAGGTTCAAATTGTGGAGCCGTTGGATTAAACTCGGCTATTGATATTAACGGAATGGCATTTTGGATGGGCACTGATGCGTTTTTCGTATTTGATGGACAGGTGAGGAAATTACCTTGTTCTGTGCAAGATTATGTATTTAATGATATTCAATCTAGTGCTCAAAGAGATATAGTTGCTTCGGCTAATACAGAATTTAATGAAGTCACATGGTTTTATGCATCGAGTAGTTCTACTCAAATTGATAGACATGTCACCTTTAATTATGTTGAACAACTTTGGTATATAGGATCACTTGCTCGTTCTTCTTGGGCTGATAGAAGTGTTTACGCTAATCCTTATGCAACAGAATATAGTTCGTCAAGTACGGATTCTACGGTATCAACAATTTATGGAACAACTGCTGGTCGTTCTACGTTATTTGCTCATGAGAATGGAGTTAATGCAGATGGTTCAGCAATAACTGCTTATATTGAATCAGGAGATATTGACGTTGCAGATGGAGATCAATTTATGTCTATTCGTAGAATTATTCCAGATTTTAAAGATCAAACAGGAACAGTTAATGTGACAATAAAAACTAGACCATATCCTTCAGCTTCACAAACAAGTCATGGAGCATACTCTATAACAACAAGTACAACGAAACAGGATACACGTATACGAGGAAGACAAGTAGCTGTTCGTTTAGAAAGTTCAGCAGTAGACGATAAATGGAGATATGGAACAATGCGTATTGATGCGCAACCAGATGGATTGAGAGGAGCATAATGGCAAAGAAGAAAAAAGGCGAACATAAACTTTCTAAACAATATAAAAAACTTGCTGCAAAGTATGATAAAAAGGGGAAAGACTTTTCTCAGACTACACAAGGTCAAATGCTTCTGGGTTATCTTAAAAATGTGCCTCACGATAGAGGAGGTAATCTCGGAGCTCCAGATAAAACATACGGAACAGGTATATTTAAAGATTATCAAGGCGAGGCAGATAGACAAGATCTTCTAAAGACAGTAAAAGAAGCAGGTACAAAAGACGCAGCAGGGATATTAAAAGCTGCACAAGAAAACGTAGATATTTATAGAGGAAATTTAGCAGACAACCAATACTTTAATTGGAGACAACAACTTTACCAAGCAAATCCAGAAGCGTATGAAAAAGCATTTCCTTGGTCAAGTGGGAAAGGTGTACAAAAGCTCATGACTCCAGTAACTTCTTTTATAGCTGACGCAGGGAAAGACATGTTAAATACTTTAGGATTAAGTAAAAAGAAACCTGTTGAAGATACTACTGTAACAGATTTTCAAAGAATTGATCCTTCGTTATATTGGAATATAGCAAATAATCAAGTACCTGATAATCAATCAGGAATAGTGAATGCTAATCTTCAAGGAGTAGTGCCAAATATTGATGAACTTGTTCAAAACGCAATGGCGGGACAGACTTCTGTAAATACAAATAAAAGTATAGTTCCTACAGATTTAATAGATGTATCGCTTCGAAACTATGCAGGAAGTCCTACTTATAAACCCAATGATACTTTTTTCTTTGGTGGTGGAACCTATGGTTTAGATAGTCTGGTTGATCCTAGTCAAAATATTATTAGCCTTGCTGGTGGGGGCATGGTTCCAGGATATGCTGGTGGTGGTATTATGGGAATCAATACTTCAAAACCTGACTATTCAGCTTTCGGTAAATTTATTTTAAATAATTTACCACAAGGTGGTGTAGCAAACATGGTTCCGAGGATTGTATAGATGGCACAAATAAATATACCAAGATTACCACAAGCTCCACAAGAGTATGATCCTGTACAAATTAATCAGATGATCCAAACACTTGAACAGTTGATTGCTATATTGAATAGAAACTATACTCCTGAAACACTAAGAGATGAAGATGAACAAATAAGTTGGTTTTTAGGATAAATGGCAAACGTCTATACAAATTACAAAGCAAAACTTACGACAAGTGAATTGACAACACTTTATACAGTAGGTTCAGAAACAACAGCAATTATTAAATCTGTTCGTGTTTCTAATATTGATACTGAAAATAACTGTAAACTCTCATTATTTCTAGTCGACTCGAGTAGTGTGAGCTATAACATACAAACAGATAGACAAATACAAAAGGGAAGATCGGAAGAGCTTCTTGCAGCAGGAAACTTAGACCAAGACTCTGGGGACTCTTCTGCTTCAGCTCCTGTTCCTCTCGTTCTGAAGGAATCAGAAGTTTTAAAAGCACAAGCAGAAAATGGTGGGGACATACATGTTCTTATCAGCGTATTGGAGATAACATAATGACTGATGAAGTAGTAATTGCAGGAAAAGCGGTTGAGCCAATTATAGACACCCCTACAAAATTAACAGTGACAAATAAAAAGACAGGTAAGGTATATAGTTCCCCTGAAGAAGCTCAAGCGGACGTGACGGATCCTAAAACGGGTACTAAGGGGGAAGATATACAACAAGATTGTTCTATAGAAGTAAAAAGTTTACCGAAACTATTTGCAGAAAAAGGGTTATAGCAGATGGGATTATTTAAACAGGTACAAAAGTTAGTCAAACAAGCAGCTCCAACACTTGGTGCTGCAATTGGCTTTATGGCAGGTGGACCAGCAGGAGCTGCAGTAGGCTCAGGTATTGGCTCTCTAGCAGCAGGAAAAGATGTTTCGGAATCCCTTAGAAACGCAGCTTTTGCCTATGCTGGAGGAAGTCTCGCAAAAGGATTTGGAGTAAGTCCAAATACCAATTTTGCATGGAGTCAACCAAGCACTTGGCTGCCCACCTATGCCAAACCAGCGAGTGGACTTTTCAGTATGAGTAATGCTTTTGGTGCACCAGTACAAGAAGGTGCCATGTCTACAGCTACGGGAATTGTAGGGGCAGCTCCATGGTGGAAAAACCCAGCAGTAATCGGTGGAGGTCTTTACGCTGCCTCTCAAATGTCACAACAACCAGAAGAAGTAGTAGACGAAGGTCCATATTTAAGTTCTGTTGATCAGTATTATGCTGCTAAGAAACGAGGAGAGAATCCTGATCCTGCAGATTTTGGTTTAGAACCACCTCCACAATCAGATTTACTACAAGGTTTAACTCCAAATTTAGGAACTGTAAAAACGGCAACAGAAACAGCAAAAGAATTAGCAGATTTAGGTGGCTCAAATGTAGGGCTACTGGAAGGAATACCAACCTATTACTATGGATTAACAGGAGGATCACCTTATAATCTAACATCATTAGCAGGAGGAGGACTTGTAGATCCTAGTGGTCCAGGAGGTCCAACTGATGATAAAATGTTAGCAAGGGTAAGTCCTGGAGAATATATGTTTACAAATGAAGAAGTTACAAATTTAGGGGAAGGAAATCATACGCTTGGTGCAGCACGAATGTACGCACTAGCTAATCAACTAAGAGGAATGGCATAATGGCAACAACAACAACTGAGCAGGTAATGCGAGAAGCTCCCTTTCTGGAGGATTACAGACGTAAACTCCTAGAAAGTGCTTATCAGCTCACTAAACCAGCAGTCACTCTTCCAGGACAGCAACTTGCTCCGTTTTCTGCGGATCAACTTGCATCTCTTGGATTGGGTAGAAAAGGCATCGGAGCGTTTCAACCGTACTTAACAGGTGCGACACAAGATTTAGGAACGGCACAGGCAGTTACTGCAGGTCAGCTTCCTGGAATTGCACAGGCAATGGGGACGTTAGGAGCAGCTCCCGGAATTGCAGCTGGTGCATTAACTCCAGGAACGGCAGCAGGAATTGAACCATATATGGATCCTTATTCAGACCTAGTAACACAAGAAGCTTTAAAAAGCATGCAACGTCAAGGTGAGATGCAAAGAAATCAACTTGCAGCATCTGCAGTAGGTCAAGGAGCTTTTGGAGGAGGACGTTATGGTGTCGCTGAAGCTGAACTAGGTAGGGGATTACAAGATGTAATGTCTCAACGTATCGCTGAAGATAAGGCTAGAAATTTTGCTTTGGCAAGACAGGCTTTTGAAGGTGATCAACAAAGAAAATTAGGTGTAGGTCAATTACTGGGACAATTAGGTGTTCAACAAGCAGGAACTGCAGGAGCATATGGTACAGCTGGAGGTCAATTAGCAGGACTCGCAGGTCAACGAGCAGGACTCGGACAACTTGCTCAGGGGTTAGGTCAAGGTGATGTGCAAATGCTCAGCCAACTTGGTGGGTTACAACAGCAACAAGCTCAAAGATACTTGGATCTTTCTCAGCAAAACCAATTACAACAACTTTACGAGCCGTATCAACGTGCTGGATTCCTTGGAGATATTCTTAGAGGTACTCCTAGTGTACAGTCAACGATACAAACACAAACTGCCCCAAGTCCAAGCTTTCTTTCTCAGGCTTTGGGTGCAGGTATCACAGCTGCTGGAATCTTTGGTCCAGGAGGCGGAGGTCCAATGGGACTAGGAGGTGGTTACCTCTTCCAGAATCCAATGGCAGGAATGGGTATTGCTCAAAAAGGATTAATATAGTAAGGAGTATGAATGGCATTTAATTGGAAAAACAGACCGTTATTTATAGGACAACCAAAAATTGCAGGACTCGGCGAAGCTGAAACACTTGATGCAGTTTACCGTCCTGATTCTCGATTTCAAGGAATTACAAATAATTTACATCCTAACTTATTGATGGCATCAACTGCTACAGATATAGACCAGACCTCTGCTATAGAGCCAGAAGGTATTGTAGGTCCAAAAACTCTGTACCCTTCAATGTTTGAAGATCCCGAAGGATTGAAGGAAACTTTTAAAGATGAAGAATTTAAAGATGTTGGGGGGAGGGAAGGATTGGGGTTTGGTGACTTTGTAACTGTTCCTGGACTTGGAAAAGAAGTTACTGGAGAAAGTGGACAAGTGTGGAAGAGCACCTATGGCACGTATCTCAAATTAAATGCAGACGGAGGATCACTTGCAGAAGATGCAGACGGAAACCATATAGACATAACCGACGAGGTTCGTGCTGCTCAAGGCGAGGAAGTAGCAGCAATGGATATTAGCGAGGACGTTGCAGCAGCAGAAGAAAGAGATGCAATAGCAAATCTAGCAAATCAAGAGCTATTCACTGCTTCGGAAGATCCGCAAGGAGATGCAATATCTCAAATAATTACACAGAAACTTACAGCATTAACTGAAGGCGAGGTAGATACAAAAGATTGGAATTCTGAAGCAAAGAAGATATTAGGACTAGATCCTGATGCTCCTCAAATGCCAGATTGGGGGATTCCTTTAGCGATGATAGGATTAGAGCTAATGAGCGGAGATTCTACAGGAAGTATTTTAGGGGATATAGCTAAAGCAGGTAAACAGGCTTTACCTCTATTTGCCTCTGTACAGCAACAGCGTAAGCAGGAAAGAATGGCAATTGGTAAACTTGCCTATGAACTTAAAACTTCGTCAGCTAAAACTAAATCAGATGAATTCTATAAACTACTAGAATTGCAATTTAAGATGCAAGATCACGCTCTTACACAAAAGAAACATACTTTCGAGAAAAATAAAGCATTCTCTGGAGCAATGGTAGATCTTGTTGAAACAATTCCACAAGAGAGTAGGCTTGACGTTATGACTTATTTACCAAAATTTAATGCAGATATGTTTGAAAAGTATGGAATAAATGTTCAGCTAACTGCAGATGATATAGCACAGGCTCCTTTATGGTTTGCAGGAGCACTTCGATATGGCATAGAAAGTGGACAACTTGATAAGGATATATTAAAAAGCACTAAAGACTATAAGACACAATATGTGTCTTGGACAGATGATGGGGGTACTGCTTGGAAACAACTACATACAATTAATACTAGAACTAGGGAAACTGTACACAAATGGGGCAGTCCTATTAAAGCAGGAACTGCAAGTAATATGTTTTATTTGGATCCTAAAACGGATACGATAATAAGTGCATCTGGTCTTGATGCGGATAAAATGGTTAAAGGATTAATGGATGCAAAGACAATGGCAAGATTAAATGAAGTTCGTAAATCTACTATAACAGTAAATAAAATAGGACATAGTTTACTTGATAAACTAGCAACTGATCAAGGTGTATTAAAAATTGGTTGGGCTGGAGATATGGTGTCTTTATGGGCAGGACTTTCTGAAACAAGTAAGGCAACTCTAGGAAGTTGGTTTGCTTCAGATGAATCAAATGCAATATTGAACGATCAATTAACAAAAGGCTTAACCTTTAATGGTAAAACAATAAACAGCTTACAAGAATTAAAAGAATTAACAAGTATCGATGCTGTCGCTGCACGTTGGAAAGAAGAAAATAATCCTAATTATAAACTCATTAGTAATGTTCAACGATTGATTGGCGATAAAGCTGCAATCTATTCAGACGTTATTACATTAGGGTTTGCAATTGCGAATGCGAGAGAACCTGGAAAATTAACCGATAAAGATATTGCATACGCTTTAAGAACCGTAGGGTTTGATGAAACTAGATCATTTATTTCTCCTTGGGAATTTGCTGTTGGTCTTGTTAATGGTATTGCACTAATTAACGATGGGACTGAAGTAGAGTGGACAGAAGGTAATCAACTAGAGGAACGGTATAGTATCACAGGTCGTATGAGAGATGTGTATGGTATTGACGATATGCGTATGTATCAAAGTGGTAATCAATTCTTCCCAGATGGTAGTCAAGAAAATCTTGCTAATTTATTTAAGATGACTTTAGGAGATCAGCCAGAAGGAGATAATGTTATTATCGAGCAAGGTACAAAGAACAATACTTTAAACTTTCCTATCGGTGAACCAATTATGCCTTTCTTCACAGAGAATAAGGGTATATATGGTTATAATGGTGACAAAACAGCTATTAAGCCTTACAGTATGTGGCCAAAAGCTATAAGAGATAAGGTTATGAACATGGAAGATAAACAAATGAAAAAATTAATTATGGAATGGTTAATAGAATATCAAAAACATATAGAAGGACTGAAGTAAAATGGGAGCATTAGAAGATTTAGAAAAATCAGTAGCTTTAGACGATCAAGAAGTAATGGCTACGGAGAAGGGAACAAATGTTCTAGAGCAATTACCAGAAGAAGAATTAAGTAAGTTCCCTGCAGGAGACGTTAAAGTACCTTATCCTGATTCTGATTGGCTAGAAGGTTTTTTAATTAAAATGCTCGGACGACAACCTGATCCGGAAAGAGTAAAAGAAGTTCTTTCTCAAATGAAAGATCAACCTGATACATGGTCAGGTGCCGCAGAAAAAGGGTGGCCAAAAGGAGCTCCAGTAAAAGGACAAGACGCAAATATTCCAACATGGATGAAGTTTTTAAGAACGCCTGACGCTCCTGCCTCTGTTTTGTTTCAACCATCAGACGAAGATTTTTTACGTTATCAAGGTATAGAAACTCGTCCTCCTACTTATTTAGAAGAAATTTTAAATGAATCAAAAATAGATATTCAATATCTAAAACAAATTGAAAGCATCACTCCTGGAATCCTTGACGCAACAATTGGAAACAATCTTGCTTATGCTTATAACGAAGCTAACGGAACAGAGTACATGCCTAAAGATTTTCAAATTGCTTTTACAGATGATGGTGTTCCTACTTTTGTTGATCCTGGAACTAAACAACGAACTACATTTAATAAATATGTTCCTGAATGGAACGATCTAATGCAATACCAAGCTCAAATGATTCCTATGATGTATATGATGGGAGGAACTGTTGTTGCAGGAGGACTAACTATCGCAACAGGGGGAGTAGCAGGTGGACCAGCAACTATTATTACAGAAGGTCTGGCAGCATATTTAGGTGCACAAAAAATGAGGCACATCGCTTATGAGAAAGCAGGATGGCGTAAACTAACAAACGGTTGGGTAAATCCCAAAGCAAAAGGTGTGACTAATGATATGATGCATTCTTCTGATCTTCCAGAAGGATTAGTAGATGATCCACAATCTTTTGTTGCCGATACAGAAATCATGGTTGAATCTATCCCTGATGGTCTTTGGGGGCTTGGAGGAAGTGCCGTATTTAGAGGTCTTTTTCATATGGGTAAAATAGCAAATGCTCAAGTAATCGCTAATACTCTGAATATACCTATTACGAAAAGTATGCTACTGAAAGGGGCTGTGAACGAAGAAGATTTTTTAATGGCAGTTCAAAAATATGGAAAAAATGCGTTAGGTCAGGAATTAGATTTATTTGCAGAAACAGGATTATCAGCAGGACAAATGTATAAACTTCATGCTGAAGATTTATTTACTCAGGCAAAAGCTTTACTACAATCAACTGATGCAAACGAACTTGCTGCTGGAAAAGCATTACAAAAACAAGCAATAAGCGTTCAACAAACAGCAAATAAACTTTTAAAACAAGAAGCTGCATTTGTTCATGGAGATCCATCTAGTCGACTGGGTAACTTAAAAGCAGAGCAAGAATACTTTATTAATTCAAATTTCACAGATAAAACTTTAGCAAAGAATATTGATTGGGAAAGAATTGGAGATCCTCAGTATTTAGATGAACTAGGTCTTTCGATAGACGAAGCTTGGACAGGCTATCATAACCAACAAATCAAAGAACGTTTTATTAACTTATTTGCTACTCAAAATAATTTGCGTACACAATATGACGAGATATTTAAAACATCTACTTCGCTTGAAGAGGCAATGCAAAAAATTCAAAAATTAAATAAATCTATAAAAGATGACATGTTTAAACAAAATGATGAATTGTACAACACAATAGGTGCAGCCCTCAATAATAAAATAAAAGCTAAAAAATTAGGAACTACTAGAATTTTTGATTTAAAGACACCTGCTCTTATTAATTCTCTTAAGAAGGCAAATAGAAAAATCGATTCTGATATTTTTCATATGGCAGGTAAGTCTCAGTCTGAAAAAGAATTACTAAGAACCGTGAAAAAAGTTCTCACTGACGCAAATAAAAGTACGTTGTCTTATGATGAAATACACTCAGCAATAAAAAGTCTTAGATCATTCAGAAGTAATGGGAAACTAGGGAAAGAGTATGATGATGTAATTTTATCTTTAGAGAAAATTCGTAATAGCGGTTTAAAAAAATTCGATAAGGAACACGGAACAAGTTATGCTAGTCAAATATTAGAAGCAGAAGCAACTCATCAATCTTTAAATAACTTTTGGTTTAAAGGAGCCATTGCTAAGATGATGGAAATGAACCCTGGATCTACAGGAGGTTTTGTAATGGACGATCCTATGAAAATATTCCAAGCTCTCTTACCAAAGAATGCAACAAAAGACCATGTTCAAAATCTTTCTACAATATTTAAGCACACTACTTCAGCCGCTTCTGGAACTTCAGAAAATATAGTCAATGGTTCTGTTGTAAAAAATGTTTTAATTGATGGCTTTAAACAAGCATGGAGAAAATCTGTATTAGAACCAGTAGAGGACACTGGTGTAACTGTAGGGGTTCATATGGACATACCTGTTGATACTTTTACCAAAAAAGTTTTTACAGGAATTAAGGAAGCAAAACCCTATTATGTTATAGGATCTGATGGAAAAAGGTACAGAGTCAACACAGTAAAACATGAAAAATTTATGACAGAAAATGGTAATGCAGCCGAGTTTCTTCTTTCACCAAACGAACTTAAAGTGTTTGGAGATGTTAGGAAATTTAGTGAGCAACTTGTTAAGGAAGAAAAAGCTTTACAACAAATGGTGAATCAATTTGATAAATCGTTTCCTTGGGGAAAGGAACTTTCTATAGCTGAATTTAAAAATGGTCATTTAATGGTTAATAAAGTTTTAGAAAGTGGTAATGTAAATGATATGGGTCAGATAATAAAAGCTGTAAAAAATTATCATACAAAGAATGGTAAACTGTCAACACAAGGACAACAAATAATTGATGGTATACAAGACGCAACTATGTCTAATCTCATGAAAAAATCTAATGGTAGATGGAATCAAACTGCAGGAGTATGGGAGTTTGATCCTATGATGATGGATAAAGTCTTAACAGGTTCAAATAATAAATTTTATGCTTTCGCTTTTGGACAAGGTGACTTTGCAAAAGGAATACAACATGTTAATAATATGCGAACAATTTTAAACGCTATGCGAATAGTGAAGGATCAAGGAATTAAGGGAGGCGAAGGAATGAAAGCTTTTCCTTTCTTTACCGATGGTAATCCTGCGTACGAAGTCATTCGCTGGGCAGTAGGTGTATTAAACCGTAGAGCAAGAGCTTTGACAGGAGCAAAAAGAGTATTGGGAGTGTCTGCTTGGGATTCATTAGACGAAGCTTTAGCAAATCCTGAAGCTGCTGCAAACTTCATTAAATTGATGCACAAAAGTTGGACAGAAAAAGAAGCTCAGAATATACTAGGAAATGTAATGGGAATGAACTACGACGAAATAGAAAATTATGTAATGGAAGGAAAGAATTTTTATGGAGATATGGTTTCAGATGAAGTCATAGAACTTGAAAAACTAACGAGAGAATCTGAACCAGATAAAGTAAAAATAGAACAAATTCCAAAAGGTGGAACAATAAGAAAATGGGCAGATAAACTCGATACAATGATGGGATTTAACTAATGATAGTAGTAAATGATTTTAAAAAATTGGTCATAGAACCAACACTAGAGTACTTAGAGTTGTCGTCACCAGCTGCAATAAACTTGCTTATAGGAACGGCATTAATGGAAAGCAGATTAAAGCATCTTATTCAAAAGCCTAATGGTCCAGCTCTTGGATTATTTCAAATGGAACCTGCTACACATAAAGATATTTGGGATAACTTTTTAAAATATAAAACAGGATTAGCTGAAAAAGTAAGTGGATTAATTGCTCCAAAACCCGATAGTGAAACCCAATTAAAAACTAACCTTGCCTATTCGGCAGCAATGTGTAGAGTACATTATTATCGAGCTCCTACAAAGTTACCAGAGGCTGAAGATTTAAAAGGATTAGCTCATTATTGGAAAAAATATTATAATACAGAATTAGGAGCAGGGAAACCTGAGGAATTCGAGGAAGTTTATTCAGTTTACAATAAATAAAAATTATATTATATTAAAAAGAAAGGAAGAAGAATGAAAATAGTTCTAGTTGAATGGAACGACACGTATGAAATGGAAGCTGGTTGGCATTCTTTAGAAGATGCCAAAAAGTGGAACACATATACATGTTGTTCAGTTGGTTACCTCTTGGCAGACCACGATTCTCATGTTGTGATCTGTGCAGATTCAGGAGTAAATGATAATTCGGAAGTTGGTCGAGTACAAGCCATCCCTAGAAGTTGTATTAATAAAATAATAGAATTGAAGGAGGGTCTACATGTCTAAAGAAAAAATTACAAAAGAAGAATTATTAAATGTTATAAAAGTATGGAAGGAATGTGATAAATCACGTGTTAAAACAGCAGAAGTTTTAGGGATAGGTAATTCATCTTTATCTTACCGTTTGGAACTTGCCCGAACACAAGGATTAATGACTTCAGGGTCTGAGCCTGTTGTTGAAGAAAAAGTAGATGCTCCATTTTGGATAAAAGATTTACCTGATGAAGAACTACCAATAGAAGAAATCATTGATAGGGCTGTAGATCGTTTTCAAAGAAAACAAGAGGCAAAAGAAGCACGAAGTTTAATCGATGTTAATTTAACCAAGCAACTTGATGGTCCATTTGGACTTGCTATATTCGGAGATCCTCATTTAGACGATGATGGTTGTAACTGGCCAAAACTTTTAGAAGATATTGAATCAGTCAAACAAGCTAATATGGTTGCTATTAATATAGGAGACTTGACTAATAACTGGGTAGGTCGTTTAATGAAGTTGTATGCTTACCAAGAAACTACACGTCATCAGGCTATAAAGATGATAAAGTGGTTACTCACTGAAAGTGGTGTTTATTGGGCAGCTGTTATAGGTGGGAACCACGATATGTGGAATACTGAAGGAGGCGATATCAACCAGTTTATTTTTCAAAATGAAAAAGGCATCTATCAAGCCCATGGTGTACGACTTAATTTATTGTGCCCTAATGGCAGAGAAATACGAGTGAATGCTCGACATAATTTTCCAGGAAACAGTCAATGGAATGAAGCTCATGCTATTTCGAAAGCTGCTCGTTTTGGAAGTGATCATATATATGTTGCAGGTCATTTACATATTTCAGGGTACCAAATAGTAAAGGATCAAGAATCAGGGTTTATTTCTCATGCTGTGAGGGTAGCTGGGTATAAAGACATAGACTCATTTAAAGAGCAACTTGGTTTTAGAGATCATAAAATATGGGAAAGTATGGCATTTATTATTGACCCCTATGCCGATAATGAACTTGAGTTTATTAAACCAGTATTCAGTATACAAGATGCTGCAAAAGAATTAATTTGGAGAAAAGAACAATGGCAGAAACAGAACAGAAAGAAATAAGTTATGATATTTACCAACCATTTGGACCAAGTATTTTAAAAACTAAACTTCCTGAAGTTTATTTAGAGAAGATCATTGAATTATCGGACAAACTTTTAGGCAATGAAAAATTATCAAAAGATTTTAATTGGAGCTATCAATTAGCAGGAAATGTTCATAAGGAAGTTAAACTTCCTCATGATGATATAGAAGGTTTCCCTACATTTTTAATGGCACTGACCGAACAGTATTTATTTAAAACTTTAGGTAAAGATAAAGTACCTAAGGACACAGGTGTTGGATTACGTGCTTGGGCAGTTAGCCAATATGCTGGAGACTTTAATCCTATACATATACACGATTCTAATTTATCTGGTGTCTGTTTTTTAAAACTTCCTCCTGATTACGAGGAAGAGTACAAGCAAGAAGATCATCATCCAACAGTTGGTTGCTTAGAATTTTTAGGATCTGTCCCTAATCACTTTGCTAATCATAGTTATTTAGTGAAGCCTGAGGTTGGAGATTTATTTTTATTTCCTAGTTATTTGGCTCATCAAGTATATCCTTTTCGTTCAAAAGGAGAACGAAGAAGTATGGCGTTTAATATTCATCTTCAAAAAGGAGGCAAAGGAATAGATAGGTAAAATTACTTTTCTTTTTGTATCAATTCTTTCTTTAAATTTTGTAAGGCTTTTTTCTTGGGTAGTATGTACCATTGTCCACAGGTTGGACATTTAGCAGGACTTTTATCTTTAAAAAATTCCGTGTTACAATGACAAAATATTTTCCACAATAACTTATTTTTATCTATACGAGCCAATCTTTCCACCCTTCTCCCATGACTTGTGATGCGATATTTATCTTTTTCCTTAATGAATTGACAATCATAGAGTCTACAGTGCCTTCAGACATAAGGTCAATATATGTGACCTTTTTCTCCTGACCTATACGATGAGCTCTATCTTCAGATTGTATTCGTATCTCAAGATCATAATTATTAGAGTAGTATATCACGGTATTCGCTTGAGTTAAAGTTAAACCGAAGCCTCCAGTTCTAGGCTGACCTACAAAAAACCTTAGATTAGAGGACTTGTCTTGGAACCGTTCAACAATATTTTGTCTTTCTTCATTAGCTGTGCCTCCATAATAATGAGCAGCCGAGCCGTGCCCATATATTGAGTTAAGTTCTTTTGTTATTTTTTCAATATCGTATCTATAATTAGCCCAGATAATAGCTTTACCATCTACTTCTTCACATAAAGAAAGTAAAGTTGTTAATCTATTGCTTTCTATTTCTTGGGTTTTTCCTTCGTCTGTTTTTATAAAGCCACAAACTACCTGATGTAGTCGTAGTATTTGGGTAATAACGGCTTGGGCTGTGATTGTTTTTCCTTTAAGTTCAGTTACAGCATATCGTTTTAATTGTTCGTACATTCTTTTTTGTTCAGAGCTTAAAGAAACATACCGTACTGTATAAACTTTATCAGGTAAATCTAAACAGTCTTCTTTTCTTCTACGAAAAGAAAATTTAATTAGTTCTTTTTGTAATTCATCTAAGTTCTGATATCCTATTATTTTAGAAAAAGAATGAGTGCCTACAGATCGTTTTACCATTACAGCATATCTATTTCTAAAAGAATAATAAGATGAATATCCCAATAAAGCAGGATCAAGGAACGAGCATTGTGTGTATATGTCTAAGGGTGATTTAGTTATTGGTTGTCCAGTCAATATTCTTCTGTATCTGGCTAATGTTCTCAGCTTTAAGCATGCTTTTGTTCTTCTAGCAGTAGGTGATTTTATAGTTGTGCTTTCATCAATAGCCATTAAAACTTTTCCTGACATTAAAAAACGGTCAGCAAATGCTATACCCTTTTTAGTGCTAAGAGCCTCTATGTTCATAAGGAACACACTTAAATCCTCAGACGATTCAAATACTTTTTCTAATTTTTTCTGTTCTTTTTTAGAAGGCGAAGAGTTCCAAATAGCTGTTCTATGTAATATATGTTCAGGAAGGTGTTTGGGCAATTCGTTTCGTTCCCAGTTTTGATATACCCCCTTAGGAGCAAAGATTAATGCTTTATTTATTCTCCCTATATCGTATAGAATTGCTATATTGTCTATTAAAACTTTAGACTTACCCGTCCCCATTTCCATAAAAAGAGCATAGTCTTCTTTATCCCAGCACTTTTCTAATGCTTCTTGTTGGTGTTTATAAGGTTTAGTCTTATATCTGTATTTAGGTAACATTAAAATACAGCTTCGTTATTTTCTTTTACTTTTTTCCATTTAGATGGCCATTCTTCTTTGTTAAATTTAGCCATAATTTTAGTAGCTTCTTCTGAACTTATTGATTTTATATATCCTGGATTATAATTGTCTTTTAATGGGTGCCATCCATCTGCAGCTATGGGATGAAGGTTTAATTCTTTAAAAAGTTCTGTCCCAAAAAATTGGAAAGGGTTATGATCAAAATTTCTAAACCCTATAATTTTTCTTGGTTTGTTAAGTATGGGAACTGAGTGTCTGAACATTATATTATCAAATAATATAAAATCCCCAGCATCTAATCTAGGTGCATGGGTTTCTCCATCTAAAGACCTTAATACTATACCGTTAGGATCTTCAGTATTCTCGTTATGTAAAACTAAAACAGCTACAAATTGAGGGAGTATCGCTTTCTTCAATAAAAGCGTATAGGCATCTTTCATTTCATAATCTAAGTATTCTCCATCAAAATGATCTCTTACAGGTTTACTTCCTGAATAGTATGTTTGAAAATTAATCATTGTTCGACTTGAAGGGCTTATTTCTTCATTTGTAAATAAAGAAAGTATAAGATTAAACGGTTCTATTACACGACCTAACACTTCGTCATAGTGTATACTTGGAAGTTCTTTGTTTTTTCTTTCAGACACCATAATAGCATTAGATCGTCTGCTCTCTGATTCATCGCTTATATAAGAAACTCTTCGTTCTAACATATTTTCATTATAGTAAACTGTTCTAGCCAATTCTTCTGCTGTTGTGTACAGAGCTAGGTCTTCTTTTGATAAAAGGTTAGGGAGACAACACCAACCTTTAGTGTTTATATCTTCTTGAAGGATGTCAAGATGTGCCTGTACTAACTTCATTTGTTTTCTCCATATTATGTTTTATTATTTGTTCTACTTCTTGTGATGTTTTGTATTGATTGAAATCTATTTCAATAAAAGGCGTGTCCCATAAAGTGGTATAAGTGGGCAGCAAGTTGTCGTAATGAAAGTTAAGTTCCTGTATATAGCTTTTTTCTAAAGATGATTCCTGCCTTCTATTTCTTTGTTTTAGTCTATTATAACATGTTTCTGTATCAGCTTTCAAATATATAACCAGTTCAGGTAAAGGAAGTTTAATAAATATGTTAGAGATTTCTTTTAAATAGTTATGGTAATCACTAACTTCAATGTATCCTCTTTTATGCATAGTTACCGTAAATACCATATCTCCTAATAGACTTCTTTCTACTACATAGTTTTCTTTTTGTCTTTTCCTTGTTCTTGCGTTACGAATTCTTTTAGAACTAAGCCATCGTTGTAAGTGAATTGCATGATTTGTGTTGTTATTAAACGCTGATAAATGTTTTTGAAAATTAGAATCTGTTTCTACATTTTCTCCTTCTTCTACCCAATTCATCTGTTTAGCTAGTCCTCTAACTAAAGTAGATTTACCTACACCTATATTTCCTTCAACAGCTATCCACATTTTTCAGTCATTTCTTTTACCATATTTTGTATCATTCCTTCTTCGCGTCCAGTAAGTTGTTCTGTGTTATAGATCCGTTTACTTAGAAAGTCTACAGCATTAGAAAATACTTTATTGAAATTAGTATTTCCCATCTGTTTTTGTTCTACTGAATAGAACAATAGTTCTAACATATCTACAACTTTAAGCAAGTACTCTTCTCTATAAGAGAGGTCCCATTGAAAACCAGACTCTTTTAAAACTTCCTCTTCTGCTTCTGAGTGAAGATGAGCCATTTCTTTAAATCTCCATTTAGTTGGAGCAGGCACATCACCTACAAAACATTCTCCCATATCATGATACAAACACGCCTTTAATAATTCAGGATTCTTTGCATCTTTAGGAAAGAGTTCGAGCATCAAAGATGCAACGCCCCAGCTATGTGCTGCAACGGTTTGCTTATTCCCTGTGATTGGAATAGTGTGAAACCTTTCTACTCTCCCACCTTTGCGGATAATTTTTAACTTGTCTTTCATACTTTCTTAATTTATATAACTATACTATATATAGTTCAAGAATAAAAGAAGAGAAATAAACTTTTTTATCCGTGAGGTCTGCAATAGTGTCTAATACGAATATCCCGTTGAAATTTGGGAATATTAGTTTTAGACTATTAGACTATTACCTATTGGCTTCTAAAATAAAAAACTTTTTTCTTTTATTCAAATACTATATATAGTAAATATAGTTTTATATAAAAAAGAAGAGAGCAGATGACGGTATATGTAGTTCAAGAAGTCCCAGGAAGAAATATCTTAGGGGCTAAAGAGTATGGAGAGCTTGAAGTTTTATTGCCTCCAGGAATGAATATTGTTTTAAGTTCTACACCTACAATTAGAAGACTCGAGAAAAAGCTTCAAAACTTTTGCGACGAAGATTATCTTCTTCTAATAGGTGATCCAGCTGCCATAGGCATAGCCTGTTGCGTGGCTTCTAATAATAATATAGGAAAAATGAAACTATTAAAATGGGACAGGGAACGTAAAGAGTACTACCCTGTACAAATTGATCTTTTTAAGAAAGGAGAAGAGAATGTCTAATAATCCAATTTTAGATGAAATTGCTTCAGAGAAACCTCTTAATTTAACAGATGATCAGTTACGAAAAGTTTCAAGTCTTGCCCAATATCAATCTGAACTTCAGAAACAAATTTCTGATCAGGAATTAAAGGTAAAGGCTTTGAAAGAAGAGTTTCGTAAAGTAGCAGAAGACCAATTGCCTTCGGCTATGGAAGAACTTAACTTGAGTAAGGTCGAGCTAACTGATGGTAGCTCTGTTAAGATTAGTCGTTTTTATAGTGCTAAAATACCTGAAGAAAAGAAAGACGGAGCATATGGATGGTTACGAGAAAATAACTTAGGGGATATTATAAAACATAATGTCACTGTTTCGTTTTTTAAAACTGAAGACGAAAAAGCTAATCAGCTTAAAACTGATTTAGAGAAAAAAGGTTTCGCTCCTACAGATAAGGAGTGGATAGAGCCTATGACTTTAAAAGGTTTGGCTCGTGAACAAGAAGAAAATGGAACGCCTTTACCTGATAAACATTTTGATGTGTTTGTTGGATTAAGGGCAAAAATAACTTAAGAAAGGAGTCATTATGGCTAAAAGTGATGTAGCGAAGACAAACGCAAATCTACCTGCCGAATTATTAAATGATATGGCATTAGATGCAAAAACGAGCTTCAGCAATGTTACTCCTGAGGATTATGCAATACCTTTTATGAATGTACTGCAACAAATGAGTCCTCAAGTAAACAAAAGTGATGGAGCATATATTCAAGGAGCAGAGTCTGGAATGATCTATAATTCTGTTTCGCAAAAATATTATTCAGAAGTTAGAGTAGTGCCTTGTGCCTATAAAAGAATGCTTATTGAATGGAAACCTCGTGAAGATGGTGGAGGGCTAGTAGCTGTTCATGATCCAAGCAGTGGTATTTTAAAAGATGCTAAAAGAGATGGTGCTAGAGATATATTACCAAATGGTAATTATTTACAAAACACCGCCCATCATTATGTACTAATATTGGGGGAAAGCACAGAACAGGCAATTATGCCTCTGTCTTCTACTCAATTGAAGAAGTCAAGAAGATGGAATTCCTTGATGGTTAATCAACGAATTGATAATCAAGGTAAAAAAATTCCAGCACCACCTTATGCTTTTTCTTATAAATTAACAACAGTACCAGAATCTAATGAACAGGGGAGTTGGTTTGGATGGAATATAGGTGACCCAGAAATGGTAACCGATATTGATCTTTATCGTTCAGCAAGAGAATTTGCTAAATCTGTTCAGTCGGGTGACGTAGAGGTACAGCCTCAAGAAGATCCGCAAGTTTCGAATAACGAAGACAACGCTATAATCTAGGTTAGCGTTGCCTGTTGTTGATGAATTTATAGAGGTCTATCAGGGTCTCACAAAAGCCTATGGACATACTACTGTCGTAGGAGTCAGAGAAGATGGCAAACAAAAAGTAGAGTCTCGCATCGTTCATAAAGAACCAGATAAATCTTTATGGGAGAAACATCTAGAAGGTAAAGAACCAAGTCTTGGTATCATACCTATCCGTGAGGATAATAGTTGTACGTGGGGATGTATTGATGTTGATGATTATTCTTCTGATATAAAGACAGTAAATAGAAAAGTCAGAGAAGCTGAACTTCCTCTAATAGTATGTCGTAGTAAAAGTGGTGGTGCACATATCTTTATATATCTTAAAGATCCTATACCTGCAGCTGTCGTTCGAGCTAAACTCAAAGAAATTGCTGCAGGACTAGGTTTTTCTAAATCCGAAATTTTTCCAAAACAAGCCAATATATTAATAGAGCGAGGAGATACTGGAAGTTTTCTTAACCTACCTTATTTTGGAGGGGACAATACTACTCGTTATGCCCTGAAAAAAGATGGTAAACCAGCAAACTTAAATCAATTTATTCTTGCAGCAAAAAAAGTTTCTTTAACTAAATCAGAATTAAACAAAATAAAATTAGAAGTAAAGAAGGATGAAATACAGGACGGTCCTCCTTGTCTACAGTACTTAACTACTCAAGGGTTTCCTCAAGGCACAAGAAATAATGGACTGTTTAACTTAGGAGTATATTTACGAAAAGCTTTTCCCGATACATGGCAACATGAAATAGAAATATATAATCGTAAACACATGGATCCCCCTTTATCTGCTTCAGAAGTATTACGTGTCGCTAAACAAGTAGACAAAAAAGACTATAATTATAGGTGTAATGACCAACCTATTTGTGATCATTGTAACTCGGCTATATGCAAAACTAGAAAATTTGGTATTGCTCCTTCAAGTGCTATGCCATCATTTGGAAGTTTAACAAAACAAAACTCTAACCCACCTGTGTGGTTTCTTGATGTAGAAAGTAATCGTATTGAATTGGATACAGATTCTCTTCAAAACCAGCATAAATTTCAAAGGGTTTGCATGAATGCTTTAAATAAAATGCCACCTAAAATGAATGAAAGAGCGTGGCAATCTATTGTTCAAAACCTTTTAGATAACTGTAGTATAATAGATGTACCTGAAGAGGTATCTACAAGTGGTCAGTTTAAAGATTTATTAGAAGCCTTTTGTACTGACAGAGCTCAGGCTCAAGTCCGTGATGAAATAGTATTAGGAAAACCTTGGACTAATGAAGGCAGAACATTCTTCAGGCTAAGAGACTTAAATGATTACCTACATCGTCATAATTTTAGACACTATACTCAGGCTCAGATAACGGCTCGTTTAAGAGAAATGGATGCTGAATCTGGTTTCTTTAATATAAAGGGAAGGGGCTGTAATTGGTGGAGCATACCTGAGTTTAGGCAACAAACCGAAGGGTTTAGTGTACCTGATATGAAAGATAATACTATATAATGAAAAGAATACACGTTAATATGCACAAAATTAGGGCAAATAAAAAACATGGAACATACGAACCAGTGATCACTATTAAAGAAGGAAAGTCTAACACCTATTGTCATGGCGTGTCTATACTAGGCGAATCAATAGTTGTATATAGACCTGAAAAACCTTTAAGTTGTGGAGCTAAAGTATGGATAGAAACGGAAGCTGAGGTAGTACCTCTTATAGTTGAAGCATGAATAAAGCAGAACGAATCGTTATACTTGGACCTCCTGGAACAGGAAAAACTGCAACACTTTTAAAATTAGTGGAAGCAGAACTAGGACAAGGAACTTCTCCTGATAGAATAGGCTATTTTGCATACACTAGAAGAGCGTCGACTGAAGCCAAAACCAGAGCTGTTAATAAGTTTAATATAGAAGAAAAAGAACTTCCTTATTTCAGAACACTACATTCTTTGGCTTTTCTTCAGTTAGGTCTAACTCGTTCACAAGTTTTTAGTAAAGAAAGTTATAGAGAACTAGGTTCTATTCTAGGATATCGTGTCACAGGAGACACAGATGCTGAAGGGCTTTACCAAGTAAAGACTAAAGGTGATACTATATTGAACATAGTAAATACTGCCAGAGTACGAGGGATACCTGCTAAACAACAGTGGTCAGAAGCTAATTTAGATATTGGTTGGTATGAAGTAGATAGAATGGAACGAGCATTAGAGTCGTTTAAAAAGGAAAGACATTTATATGATTTTACAGATATGTTAGTATTATTCAATAAAGAAAATTCTGCTCCCTCACTTGATGTCGTTTTTATAGACGAAGCCCAAGATCTTAGTTATTTACAATGGAAGATGGTAGAACAAATAGAACAAAAAGCTAAGAAACTATACATAGCAGGAGATGATGATCAAGCTATATATCGTTGGGCTGGAGCTGATGTAAATTACTTCTTAAACTTACAAGGCGATACAAGAGTATTAAAACAGTCGTTTAGAATCCCTAGTAAAATTCATAAATTAGCAAATAACTTTGTTCAAAGGATTAGTAATAGAAAGCTGAAAACATGGAATCCTACTCAAGATGGTGGTACGATTAATTGGCACTCTAGCCCTGAACATGTAGATATGAGTGAGGGTAATTGGCTTGTCTTAGCTAGGAATGGTTATTTATTACATTCACTAGAAGAACAATGTAGGCGAGAGGGTTATATATATGAGCGTGGAAATAATAGTAGCATTAATAGGAAGCTGTTAGATGCTATTGTAAGTTGGGAAAAGTTAAGAAAAGGTGAGGCAGTAGAGCCATCGTCTGTTAAAACAGTCTATAATTATATAACATCAGGCAAAGGAATAGAGCGTGGGTTTAAAAAGTTACTAGGCATGGATGATGAAGCACTATATAATATTCAAGATTTAAAAAATGAGTATGGTTTAAGGACAGAGGAGATATGGCACGAGGCACTCGATCGTATTGGTCAAAGAGACAGAGAATATATTATTGCTGCTTTAAGACGAGGGGAAAAGCTCACACAAAATGCACGTATTCGATTTTCAACAATACA
>VTLG01016165.1_pt1 | contig 69167 bp, 66 predicted proteins | sample 4694571 | NCBI WGS metagenome assembly VTLG01 (sample SAMN12604809, study PRJNA352737) | marine metagenome | biome: ENVO:00000447; feature: ENVO:00000209|ENVO:00000569|ENVO:01000036; material: ENVO:00002151; isolation source: viral sequences binned using virsorter ...
TAAAAAATTCCTAGAAGGCGATATGTTGAAGCCCGCAGGTTGGGCGGCACCCGCTAGAAACTTTGCCAGAGGCAATGTACTTACTGGCAAAGGTGTTAAAATGGTTCGTTGGACTGGGATAGGTTAATATGATAGGTAGTGTGAAAATTGTTGGAATAAGTTTTTTACTTTTTATGTTAGCTACTTATATCTCATTTCAAATGGGATGGAGTTTTTGGCATTACGAATTTATTAAGTTTTTAAGATATATAGAATTACCATACGAAGGTTGGTATTTTTTAGATAGATATATTTACAATGGAGCATTATAAGCCTAAGCGTTCCGAGTAGGGGGTGGTGGAAATGGTTCAGAGATAGTATCCGTTAGTATACGGCTCTACTAGGGGTAACTCCCCCCAATGGTGCTCTGAGGTAGGAACGTGATGTGGATTGGTTACAATCCTTTTGAATGTGAAAACACAAGGATTGTTCACGCAGGGTAGAAATTGTCTGGTCGTGAGACAACAGGATTTTGTTACTATGGTGACGAAGTACAAGGATCAATCCATGGCTTCTTTTTTTAATTTTGTTATGAGAGAAACAATGAAAAATATTATTTACAGTTTATTGATTACAACAATGATGGCATCTTGTGGAGATGCACCAGAAGAATATTCTGATTCAGATACAAATTCTTCATCTTCTAACAAACTACATTATATTGATATTTCAAATGCAAGATCAGTATTCATTAGTTCTTCCAATTCTAATAGTAGATCATCTTCAAAAGAATATGGTGGTAAGGCAGAAGATAAAATATTTAAAATTACAGATGGTGGACTTGAAGAAGTTAAATTTTTAGACTCTGACAATAAGACACATACTATTACTAAATCTCCAATAGCTATAGATGTTGTTGATGAAGATTATATAATTTTTAGTTTTGGAAGTAGTATTGATAATCCCACATCTTGTTATCTTACCAATAAAGAAACTGGCTTAGTTTATCAATTAGGAGTATCACTCCACGAAGATACTTCAGAAGCTAAATGTCCATTACCTCAAAGTAATAATTCAAAAGATAAAAAGATTTTAACAGATAATAATAGTAATTTATATTATCGTAGTTATGGATGTGGTGATGGTTCTTGTTATATTATTAATAAAGTAAACTATAGTGATCCTAAAAATATTGTCCACGAACAAATTACTAATAAAGAAAGTGTACATAATTTTGTAGTAGATTATAAAGGCAATATTTCATATAATGAATTATCTTGGATAGGGTTTGATGGAGAAATTAAATATAATAATACAGATGTAAATTTAACAAGTGGTTATTATAAACTTTATCAAGAAGATAAGTTAATACTATTTGATCCTATGGGAAATGGTAAATACTTAATTGATAATGGTAAAGAGTTAGTTACTAAAGAATTAACAAAAACTTTATTAATAAGTTTTCTTTTAGAAGTAAAATGTAAACACACTTTCGAATGTTTAACGGAGAAATAAAATGGCTAGGAAAAAAATAGAAGTAAAAAGAAAACCACTTAAGGTGAAAAAGACTCGTAAACTTTCAGAAGAACATAAAGAGAAGTTACGAGAAAGACTTGCCAAAATGAGGGCAAAGAAAAAACCGGCAGAGTATAAGAATATAGCAAAGTCTGTTCTCGCAAAACCCGATGATGATAAACTATCTTTGAAAAATGTTAAAGCATGGATTAAAGAAACTAAAGAAGCAGTATCATCACACTTAAAAAATTCAAGAGGTCGTGGTTTGACACCGCAAGTAAAACAACGTGAATTGAATTTAGCAGATAGTAAAAAAGCGTATATTAGATATATGGAACACTACTTGAAATCTGGAGATTGGATTTCCGATTTTATGGGGCCACAAGAAAACGAAAAGACAACATGGAAATGTGTCGCGATGGCATATCATTCAGATGGAACTCCAAAGCGTGATGTGGGTGTATTTTATCCAGATATTAATATGGTATGGAAATCAGATATGATTGAAGCAGATTATGTACCTACAAAATCTGAACTTCATCATCTATCAAAAACAGTTGCAATAACAGATAAACAATTTACAGCAGATTTATGATTTGTTCTTATTGTTATAAAACACAGATTGCAGTAAAACATGATGTTGGACATTGGTGGAATAATCCAGAAGATTCAGTTTATGTTTGTTCAGATGATTGTTATACTAAACTAGAAAAACTTGTCAAAGATGGAACATGGATGGATCACAAGCCAGAAGCTATCTTTGGTAAGAAGAAACATAAAAGCCCTAGTTTTGATAAACCTTCTCCTAGAGATAAGGGGCCGAAGTCAGTAACAGATAAACAATTTTCAGCTGATTTGGGAAAGTTCATGACTTGACTTTTTAAATATACATGTTATAATAAAAGATATTACAAATACCACAGGGGTAATCGTGGGGGTTTTCTCCGCCTGATTAATATTAATTAGGTACATAGACCCGTTCTCTCACCACGAAAGCAAAGTTGCTCTCCTGTGGTATTACTATATATAGAGAGAAATATAAAATATGGAGAATTATGGTTAAAGCAGTGAACATCGATGAAAGCCCAAATACTTTAGGAAACCCCCCAAAACAATCTAAGTCAGATCTTCAGATCGAAAACCCCGATGCTGATGTAGAATTTGTTGTCAATACTGATAATGATAATTTACAATTAGATGCTGTATCATCTAAAGCTATTGGTGGTACAGAATTAATGAGGGATTGGTTATTTGGAGAATTAGATAAGAGAGAGCCTGGAATAAGAGATAAGTTTCAATTCATTAGTACTAGAGTTAGAAAGTTAGAACCAAATAAACAAAGAATTCTTTGGATTCATGATTTGGCAAATGATCCAGAAGTACAACTTTTAAAAGATCCAGAAAGTTGGAAACAATTTGAACGAATAGTTTTTGTCAGTCATTGGCAACAACATCAATTTAAAGTGCTTCTAGGTTTTCCTTATGAAAAAGGTGTAGTAATTCAAAATGCAATTTATCCTATTCCAGCACATGAAAAGCCAAACGATGGTAAGATCAATGTGTGTTATTTTTCTACACCACATAGAGGAATGGAATTACTTTTGAATGCGTGGGAGTTCATGAGGGAAGAACTTAAGGAAGGATTAAATGCAGAGTTAAACATTTATTCAAGTTTTAAGATTTATGATCGTGGACATTTAGATGAACAGTTTAGACACATTTATAAACGTGCAAGAGAAATGGATGGTGTTAATTATCATGGTACTGTTTCTAATGATGATATTAGAAAGATGTTGCCTAGTCAACATATTATGGCATATCCAAGTATCTATGAGGAAACAAGTTGTCTTACTTTAATTGAAGCAATGAGTGCAGGATGTTTAGGTGTAGTTCCTAATCTTGGTGCATTGCCCGAAACAGGAGCAAACTTCCCGTGGATGTATGGTTACGAAGAAGACGCAGATAAACATTGTCAAGTACATGGACATATTTTGGGAAGAGCTATTGGACATTTTTGGGATGATGATGTACAAAATCTTTTGAAGATACAACGAAGTTATTTTGATATGTTTTATAATTGGGATTTACGTGGTGGACAATGGTTACAATTTTTACACGCTATACAAGACACGCCTGAGGTGGAACAACAAAAAGCAGAAATTAGAAAAGAAGTAGAAGAGGAAGCTGAGTTTGAAATAATTGAATAATATGAAAGAACTTGCCTCTGAAGATATTTTAACGTTGTGGAGTAATACAAAGTTACAAACAGGAGTATATGTCCATAGCCCCTTTTGTAAAGAACAATGTACCTATTGTACTTATAAAGGTACTATGTTTGAAAAAGATGCTTTCCATCGTTATTATACAAAATATCTTCCTGATATGATTAAGTTTTATGAACCAATATTAAGTTCGAATCTCATCCGCAATTATTTTTGGGGTGGTGGAACTCCAACATTAATGTCTGCAGAAATAATGAATAATATATTTGAGCTTATTCCTAATTTCAAACAAACGAAAAGAAAGTTAATGGAATTCCACATGGCAGATTGGAATAAGGAACAATTAGATGTAGTAAAAGAATATAACTTCAATACAGTAGTGGCGTGTGTTCAAAGTTTTGATAAAGAGGTAGTAAAGCAACAAAAAAGAAGAACACCAAAAAATGATACTATTATTTTTGATTTTATAGACTATGCAAATTCATTAGGATTATTTACAATGTCGGATGTTATCTTTTTTTATACAGGAAACTTAAATAAAGATTTGGATAGACTTTCTTCAGATATACAAAAATTAGCAAACCACAATATATCGGAAATAACTATACAAACAATTCATGGTGAAAAGGGTGTACATCGTGAACATGAAGGTGGACAATTTGATGCAGAAGTTTCAAAAAGAATAACTAAATTTTTAAATGATAATAATCAATATTGGGCTGCAGGGTGGGAAGATGAAACAGAACCCCCATACGATTATTATTGTGATAGACAAGGAAGAAAACATAGAAAAGAATTGAAGGTGTATAAAAAAGAAATAGATTGGGATGAAATGTCACAACAAGATATACACCTTGACGGATTGTATACTAATCCAGCAATGTTATTATCTACAAATTATAATGTATTAGGAATTGGATCTTATAAAAATTATAAACACACATTTTCTAGAATAGGAGATGAATTAGAATACATTGAAGATGGTGATACTTATAAACCTAAATGGGTTTGTACTTATGATAAAAAAGATTGGCCTATGGAGAAATTAGTAGGTGACTTTTTTAAAAAATTAAGTAATACTATAGGTGATCCTCCAGATGGAATAGATTTTACCTTTGGTTCATTTGTAGATCAGTCTTATGAAGATAATCGTGATAAGAAAAAAATTGAAAGAAAATTAATGGTAGATTATCGTTGGTTGTCTGGAGAATCATTTGTTCATATAGATGAATATATACCTAAATTAAAAAAAGTAGTAGATGGCACAGTTAGTTGATTTTTCTCAAATCTTTATCGGTTCATATATGTCCGCATCCAAATTTGCTACTGTAGATATGGATGTAATTAGACCTGCGGTATTAAATACATTACGAATGTATAGAACCAAATTTGTATCTGAGTTTGGTGAATTAATTTTATGTTGTGATGATCGAAAGACATGGCGTAAAGATATATTTCCAAACTACAAGGCGTCTAGGAAAAAGACTAGAGCGGCCACTTCAATAGATTGGGATAATCTTTACGAATCTTTAAATCAATTAAAAGAAGAATTAATAGAATGGTTTCCTTATAAATTAGTTCAAGTAGAGAAGGCAGAGGCAGATGATATTATCGCTGTATTAGTAGAATTAATAAATGAAAGAAGTTTGATATTATCAAGTGATAAAGATTTTGTTCAATTACATGGTTTTAATGTTAGACAATATTCCCCTATGCAAAAGAAGTTTGTAGAAGGAGATGCTAAGTGGAATCTTCATGAAAAAATTATAAAGGGTGATGTTGGAGATGGTGTTCCAAATATTATGAGTGATGATAATGTATTTATAGATGAAGGAAGACGCCAGAAACCAATAACCAAGAAGAAAGTAGATGCTTGGTATGAACTAGATCCAGATATGTATTGTAGTAGTGAGATGTTAAGAAACTATAATAGAAACAAACAGTTAGTTGATTTGGGTGAAGTACCTTCATCAATTCGTATAAATATAACTAAACAATTTGAAACTATTGCAGTTGGTGATAGAAAAAGATTACTCACATATTTTATAAATCATAGATTGAAAAACCTTACAGAAAGTTTATCGGAGTTTTAATTTATGGCGATAAGAAGTATTCCATTAATTTTTGAAGATGTAGCAGCTGCGAATTCCATTGAGGCTAGAAAGAAAGTCTTATTGGAAAACGAATCAAATCCTCTAAAGGACTTATTAAAATATGCCTTTCATCCAGATATAAAATTTGCTCTACCTTCTGGAGAGCCACCATACAAATGTGTAGGATCTCCTGATGAGTATAATCCCACATATCTATATCCCAATATTAGAAAATTTTATCTATACATTGAAGGGGGTCATGACGGACTTACTCAATTAAGAAGGGAGTCACTTTTTATTCAGATGTTAGAGGGATTACATCCCAAAGAGGCTAAAGTAGTAATTCAAGTTAAAGATAAAAAGTTAAAGTATAGAGGTTTAACTTATAAATTAGTCAAGGAAACTTTTCCAGAAATATTACCATAATGATAGATGTAAATAAATTTGAAAATAGGATAGTTAAATTTAAGCGTATATCTGAAGGGGTTGAAAAGGTTAGTCACGCCGAAATTAGGCGTATAGATTATGATACTTCTTCAGCTATGCCACGTTCTGTCACAGCAAGATTTGTTGGGCCACCATTAAATGCAATAATGACTTTAAATTACGATGAAGAAAGAAAAACATTTAGAGGTGGATTAGGACCTGATATTATTGAATCGGATTTTAATATTGAAGAATATATTAAAGATTCTCAATTAGGTTCAGGAAACGAAACTGTTGTCAGAAGTCGCCGAAGGGGTCGAGCGAAATTCTAGGAACGTTAACCCAATAGTAAGAGGACTATGAAGAAAATTATTTTACTTCTTATTTTATTCATTGCTTCTGTTGGAATGACAGGATTTTCAGGAACATCTCCTAAAGGAGATTTCTATTACATGCATCCACAAAATACAACAACAAGTGGATTAATTGAAATAGCAGAAAACGTTATTAGTAAAAGTTTAGTAATAGACGATAAAGAAGTTACATGTATGGCAAAGAATATTTTCTTTGAAGCCGCAGTCGAAAGTACGGCAGGGAAATTAGCTGTAGCCCATGTAACATTAAATAGAGTTGATTCAAAACATTTTCCAAGTTCAGTTTGTGAAGTTGTTTATGAAGGACCACATTATACCGGAGCAAATGGTCAACTTTATCCTGTAAGGGATCGTTGTCAATTTTCGTGGTATTGTGATGGTAAAGGTGATGATCCAAGAGAAGGATCAAGGTTGTGGGAAGATGCACAAGAGTTGGCAAAATATGTTTTATTGAGATCAGAAGAATTGCCAGATATTACAGATGGTGCACTTTTTTATCACGCTAGTTATATTAATATTCCTAATGGGTGGAATAAGAAAAAGGTAACTACAAAGATAGATACACATATTTTTTATAGGCCAAATAGTATGAGATTGTAATTATGTTTTTTAGTCATGCAAGTCAGTTGAATATATTTTTTTTCGATAGTGATCCGTCAATGTGTGCATTTGCACATTGTGATGAACATATACATGAAATGATTCCTGTATACTCTCAGATATTATCTAATGCACATCACATCTTAGATCCAGAAGGTGAGATTATTGAACACATTAAACCTTTAGACCCAGGCTTTCCGAATGTTCAGATGGAAGTTCAGGTAGCTTGGGCTAAAGATGCAGAGAGTAACTATCAATGGTTACATGATCTTTGGTTTTGGATGAACAAAGAATATTGGTATCGTTTTGATGGAATGCACGAAGATTGGAATACGTTGTATAATAAGTTAAGTCATACTCCCCAAAATATTCCCGATAGTAATTTCACTTCCCCTTCCTCATTAGTTCCAGAAGAATTTAAAGAAACTAAATTAGAAGATGACTTACAAAACACTATTGCTGGATATAGAAATTTTTATCGATGGTGGGTTGATAATAATGATTGTAAATGGAGTGCTCCAGAGGGAGCAACTAGAACAGCACCAGATTGGATTATAAGAACAGAGGAAACGATAGATGCCAACGTATGATTATCAATGTTCAGAATGTGGACATACATTTGAGGAGACTTTAAAAATAGCAGATCGTAATGCGCCCTGTGAAACTCCTTGTCAACAAGATATACCTCAAACCAAACACATGAGTATTAAATGTAATGGTGAAGTAACACAAGTTATGCATGCTCCATATTTTGGTTATGATAATATAAAAACTAAACATTCACAAAATAATAAAGTTCCAAGTTGGTATACAGATAAAATAAAGGATCTTAAAAAATCGAAGAGATTTCCTGGCAATACATTATGAAAAAGTTTATACATCTTGCCAATAGACCAGAATTGTCTTTTGGAATGAGGACTGAAAATCACAATGGAAAGAGACATTATGTTACCCCTGAAGGTGGACTATATCCATCAATCACAACAGTACTTGGCGAGTTGTCCAAAGCTGCAATACAGGCTTGGAGAGAACGCGTTGGAGAAGAAGAGGCAAATAAAATTTCGGGAAAAGCTTCCCGTAGAGGAACAAGCGTACATTCTGTCTGTGAATCCTATATCAAAAACGAAGACGATTTCATTGATGGACAAACGCCCAACATTATTGAATTATTCAAAACGATTGAACCGTTCTTTGAAAGAATCAATAACGTTCACGGAGTTGAATTAGCATTATATTCGGATCATTTTGGGATCGCAGGGAGAACAGATTTAATTGCAGAGTTTGATGGTACGTTATCGATAATAGATTATAAGACAAGTAATAAGGCAAAGAAGAAAGAGTGGTGTGAAAGTTATTTCGCTCAAGGTGCATTTTACGGAGTTGCATACGAAGAACTCACAAAAATTCCTGTACCACAAGTTGTAATAATTATGGCAGTTGAAAATGAAGCACCACAATTATTTGTAGAAAAAAGAGATGATTGGATTGATAAGATTTGGGAAGCCAAAAAATTATATTATGAGTCACATCTTTTGTGACCTAAATATTATTGAAGCTGTTGAAGTTTCTGAATAGCAGGTAAGACACCGGTGCGATTCCGGTCAGCTCCACCAAGAGTTCACTATCACATTTTGTGAATTGTTGATGGGGCTGTAATAGAATTCGATTGGTTGTGATGTCAGAGAAAGAGGTTTCAATTAAACATAATCGCAAATAATAACGATTATACACCTGCATATGCATACGCAATCGCTGCGTAAGATATAGCCGAGTTGTGGCCGTCACTTGGGAACAGAAGCACGGTCAGCTAATTTTAATAGGAGTCAATTATGTCAGATTATAAAAATGGTTACAGATCAGAAGTAGCAAGATATATAAGAATACCTATTGAAAGAAAAGAATACGAAGAATATGTAGAGACAAGAGATTTGGTAGACTTGGCCGGTAGAATTGAAAGGGGTGAACCACATGAAGTTAATCCTAACTATGGTGGACAAGGATATACATATCTTTATCCTGAAACAAAAGATTTAGGTAGATTAAAAGTAACCCCTGTAGAAGATACATGGAAATTAGAATGGGAGAATCTTCATGGCTGAATATAAAAATGACGAACCTTGTGAATTTGTATATAGAGTTGAAACAGTTTCGAAAGTAGTAGATGGAGATACATTAGATTGTGTCTTTGATTTGGGGTTTGATGTTATGGGTAAATTTCGTGTGAGATTGTTAGGTATAGATACACCCGAATCTAGGACAAGAGATCTAGAAGAAAAATTCTATGGTTTAAAATCTAAGGAAGCTCTCAAGTCATGGGTACATTGGGCAATCATGTCAGATAGAGATGATATTGATATACAGATTAGATGTCCAGAAGCAGACAGTAGAGGAAAGTTTGGAAGAATACTAGGAGAGATCTGGATTAATTGTACTTCAGAAGGTGAACATAGTGGATGGACAAACATAAATAAATGGATGTGTGAGAATGGTCACGCAGTGGGATATCATGGACAAAATAAAGATGATGTTCAAGATGCTCACATGGCTAATAGAAAATTACTGAATGAGCAAGGAATAGTATATAAAGGATAATATGGCAAATCACATTGAATCTATAGAAGTAAGAAAAAGACGAGCACAATGGGCAAGGATTTCTTTATCTTGGGCTGTCGTTGGAACATTTTTAATATTATTATATTTGTTGTTTTTTTCTGATGCTGTTGCAGATAATCACATGCAACTGATAAACATTCTGGTAGGAGCCTACGTGGCTGTGCTAGCGAAGTCAACCGATTTCTGGTTCAAGGAGAAAGACGATCCTGAAACTAAGGAAGGGGAAGAGGCATTAGCAAATGGGCATTAAAATGAATAACTCTATGGTCTTCATGGAGAATATTGAGAACTTGGTTCAACAAACTAAGATGACCTATATAGATGCTGTTATGCATTACTGTGAAGAAAATAAATTAGAACCTGAAACCGCCGGTAAAATGATCGGTGGTAAACTAAAACAAAATATTCAGGAGGAAGCAGAAGACCTTCATCTTATTGAGAGGACTTCTAAACTTCCACTATAACATACTTGACAAATAAGGAAAGTGTGTTATAATATAATTATATGTAAGTGAAATAAATCGCAATACAATTAATACAACGCTATACGAATAATACGAAAGGAAAATATGTCGTTTGCAGATATGAAGAAAAAACGTGGAGATAAACTCCAATCCCTCCTAAAAGAAACCGCAAAAATTAATACCCCAACCAGAGGTCAAGGTGATGATGATCGTTTCTGGCGTCCAGAATTGGACAAGTCTGGAAATGGTATGGCAGTAGTTCGATTCCTGCCCGCACCTGATGGTGAAGACTTGCCGTGGGCAAGAACTTGGAATCATGGATTTCAAGGTCCAGGTGGATGGTATATCGAAAACTCTTTAACTACTCTTGGTCAGAAAGATCCAGTTAGTGAATATAATTCACAACTTTGGAATTCTGGTATTGAGGCAAACAAAGAGATTGCTCGTAAACAGAAACGTAGGTTGACTTACATTTCTAATGTTTACGTTATCAAAGATCCTGCCAATCCTCAGAACGAAGGTACTATTCGTTTGTATAAGTTTGGTAAGAAGATTTGGGATAAACTCAATGATAAGATGAATCCTCAATTTGAAGATGAGACTCCAGTAAATCCATTTGATTTATGGGAAGGTTGTAATTTCAAAATCAAGATTCGTAAGTTAGATGGTTTTTCTAATTACGATAAGAGTGAATTTGAGAATGCTTCACCTCTTGATGAAGATGAAGCCAAGATGGAAGAAATCTGGAAGGGTGAACATTCTTTGGAAGAGTTTACAGATCAGAAGAACTTCAAGTCTTATGCAGAATTGAAAGAGAAGATGGAACGTGTTTTAGGTCTTTCAACAGGAACTAACGAGGTTTCCTCTGATGTACCTTTTGATGGTGGTAAACCTATGACTGCCGCTCAAGCAGCTGTCACACCACCTGAAACTGCAACACCTGTTGTAGCAGAAACTGCAGGAGATTCAGATGAATATTCTTACTTTGCAAAATTAGCTGAGCAAGATTAATGTCAAATGAAAATAGTACTATGTATGGATTTTGGTTTTGTGTAATAGTTTTATTACTTAGTGTTGCTTGTTGGGGAACACCTGATTTAGTCGATGCTTGGATATACTATTTGTCAGATGGATTTTATAAATCATTGTAATCGAGATGAGGCATCTCCATTGTCTGTTTTGATTGATGAACCGCCAATGACAGTAGAACCTGATGTGTTAACTTGACTTGTATTATTAGTTTGAATAATTAATGGTCTGCCAGTAGCAGCGGCTTGAGCTGTTTGGACTTGTAATTGGGCTAACATTTGACCACTTACAAGTCCTTCTGTTGCAGCAGAGAATTCTTTTAGTTTGGCCATATCAGTAGCACCTAGAAACTTATCAAGACTATCTCCTATCTTTTCTAGATTATCACTATCGAAAGCATCAAATGCATTTGCAAGTGCTGTAACTCCCATACCTGCTTGAGATAGTCCCGGCCCAATCGCGGCGAACTTCTGAAACTTTTCTACGGGGTCTTTATCTCCCCCAATCCAACTAGAGAAGGCATCACCTAATGCAGAGACTGCACCGCCACCCCCAAACGCCGCTAATCCAATACCTAATTTTTTAATTCCATCACCTACCATACCAAAGTTAGTTGCATCTATTGCACCAAATTTACTAACAGATTCTGCAACAGATTCTAATCCTCCTCCTTCAACTTTGAGTAGATCTGCTAATTTACCACCAACTCCAAAAACTCCTAATCCTATACCAACTGCTGTCATACCATCACCAACCGATTTAAGATTTCCAGGCTCAATGTTAGCAAACTTTAAAACTGAGTTAGCAATTTTTTCAAGTGTTTCTGCGGATGGCATAAATGCACCAGCTATGGCCGCACCAGCAGAAAAGAGTACAAGTGCACCTGCCATTGCTGTTAATCCGGCAGCAACCGCTAACATATTTCCAGCAGGAAGAGCTGTTAGTCTTTCAACTCCTTCAACGATTTTATCTATTATTCCTATTATTGCATCACCAATAGTTTTAATAACTTTTGATATACCATCAAATATAGATGTAAGGATTTTATCAACATTTTCCATAACGGCTATTATGACATCACCTACCTTTTGAATTATCGCACTAATTTCTTGAAGTGCAATACCAACAGTATCTAAAACTTTTTGAATAGTTGCATTGAAGACGGGATCGGTAATAATATCTTTCAGTACTTTAAATATATCTACAACGATTGGATGTAATGCTTCAATTACTATTGCTATTCCTGTAAAGAAATCTTTAATAAACGGCCCCATATTTTTGACCATGTTACCAAATCCCTCTAAAACTTTTTGAAGGATAGTTCCAATTGCTTCACCAAGTGCTAGGATTATTCCAGTAATTATTTTCAATGCTTTACCTTCACCGGCAATCATTTCGAATACTTTAAATGCGGCGGCTAGTCCTGCAGCAAATATTGGAAGTGTAAGGGACATAACAGTTACACCTACTAATATCATTGGATTAGCAAAAGCGGCAAGACCTCTTGCAAGACCTTTTAGGAAACCTTCAATACCTTTTCCCATTTTACTCATACTTTTGCCCATGGCGCCAACAGGATTCATTATAGCTTTACCCATCCTAGAGAAGAAACCACCAGCCTTTTTTTCTTCTTTTGCTCCATCTGGTATATCACCTTCTTCATCCGTACCTTTTATTCTGGCTTGTTCTCTTAAGGCTTCAGCATTTGCTTTGTGGATTTTAGTTTGTAAATTGAATATTTTATTGAGGGCTTTGAGAGTTTTGTTGGCTACAATAAGATCTTCATCTTGTCCGGCTTTTATATCGGTTGCGTGAGTATCATTCGCAGTCTGATTCGCCGATAATTTATCGATTACGTCTTGTAGTGAGGCTGCAGCCATTTTATTCCTTACTTATATTTTGCGTTTTCGCGTTGGATTCTATCATTCTCTTCTTTAATCCAATTTTGTAATAACATTACATATACTTGTCTTTCAAACGGCATCATATTTTCTAATTCCGTTAGACTCCACTTGTGATGCTGAATCATAGCGAAATTTGTTTGAAAATGGTTCGCCAGGGAATCGTGACTCAGCCCTATCCGAAAAAAGAGTCAACACCCGATAATACTAAAGGTTTTAACTTCTTACACTTAGGACATATCCAATTTATTTCATGTTCTAATCTTGGCATTGTTTCGAAGAATTCTCTTATTTTACTAAATTGTCCAGAACTAAGAGATTCAACAAAATCATCTAATTCCTTTTTAGTGGAATCTTTTCCTTTGTAAATTTCATCACCATCCCAGATATAATCAATACACTCAGAAATTAATTTAAAAACATTATCAGCAGATATATTTTCCCCCGCTGTAGCATATTTATTTACTAGGTCGAGATTTGGATATCTTAATTTTAATCCAATATCTTTAGTAATTTTTACTTCAGGAGATCCTTGTTTTGAAGTATCTACCTTTATATCATCAATATTAATATCTACATCACAAAGATCATCTTCTTCAGATTCTTTACAACATTTAAACTCTTCTGGTCTTGGAACTTTTACTGTTATATTTTCACCAACAGATTTTCCCCTAAGATGTAAAAAGAAATATTCAATATCAAAAGGTGCAAGGTCTTTAGTGTTTATTTTTCCTTCTGCACATGCTTCAATAATATCTACCATCGCTTTAGTCATTGATGTATCAGAACCACTTTCTAATGCCATCAATAAGGCCTTTTCTTCTTTTACGAGAAAAGGTCTAAATTTAACCTTTTGTCCAGTAGATGGAATTTTCAATTCATAAGTTGGTGTTACCACTTTTGGTAATGCCATAATATTCTCCTATAATATAATAATTATTTAATTATGTAGTTCCCATTTTTTGTATACTATATCTACAGTAAAATCTAATAGTTCAGAATTTTCCCATCCTAGTTCTATAGCACTCATTCCTTTAGGCCAAGCATCTACTAATTCAACTTTATGTTTAGGCTGTGTCGCTTCACGTTGTGTTCCGTCATAAACTGAAATATTAATACTACCTTTGTACTTATCATAATATTGCATATTATAACCTCTTGTATTTTGTATATGCTCTAACCAATTATACCAAAATTTTCTACATTGCCATTTATCTGTTTCTAGAAAGGTAATTGATATACCTTCAGTTGTAGTTTCATAAGGAACTTCCATAGCATATTTACCGCCATATCTAAAGTTTGTTGTTCCAAAAGTTCTACTAGGAAAACTTACTGTCTTAACGAGAAATTCTATATTTGCAGGATCTATTTCATCACTTCCGTCTGCGGCAGTAATAGATGTTGGAGGTGTAACTTCAACATGATATCTATTTCTCTTTGCAAAATCTCCTTTGGCGCCTACTCGGCTTATAAATTCACTTATTCCGAATTCTGAATATGGTGGATTTCCTGCGCTGGCCATTAAAACCTTTCTCGGCTATGTTTCCACACTGCCTCATTGTTTACACTCTGTGTTTGTGATCGAAATCTTTCAACAGGTAAAAATAGTGCTGATTCCCACTCATTAGCACTAACTTGAATAAATTGTGATTTAACGAAACCATTTAAATATCGATGTATAGTTGGTCTTGCTCTTTTAACTCTGCCACTCATATATCCTTTTAACATACTATACGTTAATCTTAATTTGGTGGTATCATCATAATTTTGATTATTCGAAAATTCTTTAAGTTGATCCATTAATATTGCCCTATCTTTTGGAGCAAGATAATGGAAATTTAAACCAAGAAATCCGTCAGGATATAAGTCAACAGGAAAAACTAAGGGAAATGTATCATACCAGGGAAGAGTCTTTTTATGTTTAGGATTATAATAAAAAAAATACATATTTCCTAGATATGCTTGTGGGGAATATTCTTTATGTCTAGCCAGAATACTTTCTGGAGTTTCGTTAGTAAATTTACCCCTTAGACCCGCTACCCCATAATTTTCAATAAGTGAACGAAACCAATTAATTGCCGCTTTTGCTTGGGCAGTAACATTGGAAGTTCCAACTGCATCCTTTAATTTTTCTAAATAAGTTTGTTCGGCCATAATATAACTATTTAGTATTATTGAGAGTATCTTCTGTTAGTATTTTCCACTTCCATCCTCTCTTTTCACATACTATTTCAGCAGCTTTCCATTTTGCTTCATTTATTGCGAATGTTTTAACTTCCTTAAGATATCTTCTTTTATGTTTTGGATTGTGTTTGGGTGGTTTTGTTTGTTTCTTTGGTTTAATTTCTATTAATGTCTCACCTTTAGCGGTTTTAACCCAAAAGTCAGGAAAATATCGATGCCATTTACCATCGATTGGACTTTTATATGGTATAATAATCTCTTCACTAGACCATCGCAAGACTTCAGGTTGTCGGTCAAGGTATTTCATGAAGTTTAATTCCCACCCAGATCGATATCGAATATCACTTGAATCACCTTTATATTTGTTCCTGTTTTGAGGACGAAATTTCCCTTTGTATGCCATATAAATATATAGATAGTTCAATAATACCAATTAAATAATAATGGAGAAAATAAATGGCAGGATACCCTGGAGCAAATCCACAACCAGAAGATCCACCGGCTTCTAATCCAGTGTATTTAGAATACCCCTCTACTTTACTTTCGCAGGGGGGTTCATCAACGATGGATAATTATATGATGTTTCAGGCAACAGATTTTAAATCTCAAAAGCCCACACTTAATATAGCAATGTATATTCCAGGTGGTGCATTAAATACTGATTACAAAGCAGCATACGAATCAGTACAATTAGGGGGTTTAGGTGCAGCTGCGGTAGATACTGCAAAAGTAGTAGATAAAGCCGTTAATTCGGGAGCTGGATTTAGTGTAGATTCATTTAAAGATATTATGAATGCTCAAAAGGCGGGTATGCAAAGTGAAATGGGAAAAGTTGCTACACTTAAAATGGCAGAAAAAGCTAATGTTATTCAAGAGGGTACTAAAACTATAATGGAACGAGCTACTGGTGCAGTACTTAATCCTTTTACAGTTGCCGCATTTAAAGGTCCTACTGATATGAGAACATTTGAATTCGATTTTAAAATGTTACCACAAAATGAAGATGAATCTAAAACTTGTTTAAAAATTGCTAATTCATTTAAAAAGGCTATGTTACCTTCTCATGCGGGTGGAGATAGTGCAACTGCACCTTCAATGTTATTTGGATATCCTGATACTTTTGAAATTACGTTTTATATTGGTGGAAACCCTTTACCTACTGGGTCAGAGAATCCCATGTTTAATATAGGAAAATCTGTATTAACTCAATGTGACTTAAATTTTGATACAGAAAATGTACCTTTATTTTTTGAAGGAACACAATATCCAGTAACTATAGCAATGAAACTTTCGTTTATGGAAGTAGATATAATGTATAGAGAAAAAGTAGATCAAGGATTTTAATAGGAGAAATTAACTATGTCTGAATATTTTCAACATTATCCACAAATAAATTATGATATTTCTGGCGCAAAACCTATAAAGACCAAGACTGCTATTAATATTATGCTCAATGCGAAGATAAAAAGCATACTTACAAGTTCTATTGTTAATTATTTTCCCTATTCAATACCAGAAGCAGAAAGACCAGATATAACTGCATTTAAAATGTATGGTCATGTAAAATATACATGGTTAATATTTTTGATTAATGATATACATGATCCCGTTTTTGACTGGCCACTAAATTCTAGGGAATTTGGAAATTTTATTAAAGATAAGTATGGAAGTCTTAATCATTGTCAAACTACTGTACATCATTATGAACAAATTGTTAGACCTAGAGTAGAAGCAACAGCAACTTCTGAACCAATTCCATTAAAATGTATTGAAATTGATGAAACATCTTATAATGCACTTGACGAAGCAGACCGAGATATTATATATTGTTATGATTGGGAAACAGCTCGAAATGAGGCTAAGCGAGATATTAAATTGATTGATAGAAAATATGTTGCAGATATACTCTCTGAACATGCGGAGAAATTTGAATAATGGGAGCCGGAACTATTATTGATAGGACGAATAAAGGAGTAGGTATTACTCCAGAATCCGCCGATCATGGAACTAAATCTGAATTTTTAAAAAATCCGAAGCAGGGTGCACTCCCCTCTTTTCCTGGCGATTTTGAACTTCAAAAACTTACCCTTACTTCACCTCATAGAAAAGGATATATTGATTTGAAGGCCGCGTGGTCAGATTTCAATATCTATGAAAGTATTTTTTCACCTTATCTTACTGCTGATATACAATTAGTAGATGGTATTGGATTAATGGAAAGTGTACCTATTATTGGTGAAGAAACTATAACCATCCAAGTAAAAACAAAAGGTATTGTAAAAGAAAGAAAACCAGAAAATAATCTTCCAGGTCCATTTGAAGGTAGTCAAAATGAAGGTAGAATTAGTTTAAAGTTTAGAGTAGTTAAAATTAATAATATTGTAAAACTTAATGATCAAATGTTGACTTATAAATTATCTTTAGTTTCTGAAGAAGCTATTTTAAATTTAAAGAAAAAGGTTAAAAAATCCGCATTAGATCCTCAAACTTTTAAACCAAGAAAAATATCGGATATAGTTAAATCTCTATATACACAATTTTTTAAAAGAGGTAGAAATTCAAATAGTAAAAGAATCTTTATTGAACCTACTAAAAATCTTACAGATTTAATTATTCCAAATCAAACACCATTTAAAGCCCTTAATTTTTTGGCATCAAGAGCCGTGTCTGCGGGTAAACATGCAGTGGGTTCTAGTTTTGTTTTTTATGAAACTGTTAGAGGATTCTTTTTTATTTCTTTGGAAACACTTATGGCTGGTGGAGGTCTGGGATATCGTACAATTCCAGGATCGCCTGGATCACCAACAGAATTAGAGTATACTCAACCAGAAGATCCCGTGAAAGAAACCTATGTGATTCAACCTAAACGATTGGGCGCACAAACTAATGAAGCTAAGAATGTTGCAGTAGAAATGACTGCTGTAGATGAATATCAATTTAATTCTAATTTTGATGTTCTACAAAATTTACAAAGTGGAATGTATTCAAATAGATTACTTACACATGATCTAGTTAGAATGAGATATGATACATTAGATTTTAATTTGGTAAATAAGTCGGCATTAAGTGCAAAAATAACAGTAAATAGTGATACTGGTGCAGAAGAAGTTATAGAATTTTTAGAACAAGCACATGATGCAAAAAACTTTACTGATAATTTTACTCATTTGGGGTCAGGATTATTATCTACTGAAAAACAAGATGCCTTAGGTTCACCCGAATCACAAATATCTTTTTATCCTACTAATTTTTCACATGACATTATATTTAAAGAAGCTATAGGATCACAAGGAGTTCATGGAGAAATTAGAGAAAATGCAAGCCCAAGTATTCAACCTAGTAGAGTAGAACAATGGATGCAATCACGATTGGTACAAAGTCAACAAATGAATAATATTAAATTAAGTATTAGGGCGCCTGGGTTATCTACTAGAACAGTAGGAGATTTAATTGAATTTAAATTACCTACACAATATCTTGAAGATAGGGATGGATTTACACAATCCACACATCATACTTATTTAAGTGGATATTATTTAATTACAAAATTAAGACATCACTTTAATAAAGAAAAGTATGAGATAGAATTTGAAGCAATAAAAGATTCATTAAAAAAGCCAGTCGGTAAAGATAGATCAGCGCCAGCCGCTTCTGGACATGGTACAATGACGGGTAAAGATACTGAAGAAGCATTAGCTAAATCAGGTCGAATGAAGGGTCAATCAGGTAGATAAGGTATAACACTATGTCATATTTTATGGGAAAAGAAGGATTTGTATGGTGGCAAGGAGTTGTCGAAGATCGCCATGATCCTCTTTATCTTGGAAGATGTAAAATTAGAATACTAGGTTGGCATTCAGAAGATAAAAATGATCAACCAACAGTTGGGCTGCCGTGGGCGTATCCTGTTGCACCAATTACTTCTGCAAGTCAAACAGGAGTAGGAACATCTCCATTAGGTCCAGTTGAAGGAACATGGGTTGTTGGATTTTATCGTGATGGTGAGGCAGGACAAGAGCCAATGTTTTTTGGAACACTTGGTGGTATTCCTGAATTAGATGCAAAAGGAATTAATAATGATGGAACACCAACAGGAGGACAAGGGTTTCTTGATCCACGAAGAGAACAAGGAGATTTACCTCCAGGTGGAGATGTGGGTCACCCAGAATTCGATGATGAAATAGGCCCAAGAGATTTAGCTTATAATCCCGCAAGTGAGTTAGTTCCAAGAGAACCCGCAACTATTATTCATAATTCTAATCCTGATCCTGAAGAATCTGCAACGTCTGTTCAAGTGGGTTCAATGGGTGCACCCACACCACAAGTATTTACTGCAAATGGTGTATATGTAAGATCTTTAATGGGTCAAACTGGATTACAAGCACCAAGACCGGCATTTACAGTAAAGGTTGTAGAACAAGATGTAAGATCAACATTTCCTGATACTGGTATAGCAAATACAAATTTATCATCTACAAGACAATTAAATTATTTAAAAGAACCTACTACGAATAGATTGGCTAGAGGTATTCGGGGAAATACAGATTCTAGTGATCCAAAGTCTTCAGGGATTGTATTTGAAAAAATGCAAAATAGAAAGGCCGGACAATTAGATATTCCTACAGCAGATGGTAGGAATTGGTCTGAACCTAAGATACCGTGGGCAGCAATTTATCCATACAATCATGTTCATCAAACAGAAAGTGGACATATTATTGAAATGGATGATACTCCCAATGAAGAAAGATTACATTGGTATCATAGAACAGGAACATTTACAGAAATACATCCAGTTGGAATTAAAGTTGATAAAATAGTAAACAATTATTATAATATTATTTTAGGTGCAAAATATACACATATTGAAGCGAGTGATTATACAACAGTTGATGGTCATCAAGAAAATTATGTTATTGGTAATAGGACAGATAGAGTTGATGGTGATTATTCTGTTGCAATAGGTAAAGGTAGATTTAATGTTGTTAATACAAAAGGAGCAATTAATTTTCAAGCCTCTAAAATGAAATTAACAGCATCGGAATCTCTTGTACTAAGTGCTAATAATGTAATAATTGAAAAGAAGTCTTCTTCTGGTTCAGAAATAACAACAGGAGATGAAAAAAAGAAGGTGGGTGGTAAATACACTATTCATAGTGGATCTTTTAGTTTGAGTTCTCAAGGAAGTGCAGGATTACAAACTGGTGGTGGATTATCATATAATATTACCGATTCAATAAATGAATCAATATTTGGAGTATTACCATCATTAACTGGTGATTATGCAAAAAAGACTACGGCTACTCTAGGTAAGATTGGAATGGAATGTACTGATAATTTAGTTTCAGGTGGAATCTTAATGAATTTAGGTCTTGCGGGTTTAGGGGGAAATATAAAATTGTTACCGCCCGGAGATATAGAATTGAATTCTAATTTAGGAACAAGTGGTATTAAAGGAGAATCATTATTGGGGAATGTAGCATTTTCTTCTTTAGCGGGATATGCAGAAATGGCTAGTCTATTAGCCACGATGAGATTAGAGAGTTCAGGCGCGGCTACTTTACAAGGATTATTGGGTGAGGTAACAGTAAGTTCAGGAGGTAAAGTAAAGGTAGCAGGATTAATTGCTACATTAAAAGAAGTATTAGATGAATTAATAGACATAATGACAGAACATACTCATCCAACAGGAACAGGGCCATCTGGACCACCAATGCCACCAGCTACTGCTAAATTATCCTTATTGAAATCCTTAAAAGTTAGTGGGAGTTTTGAATAATATGGCATTAGTTAAAGCAACATTACAGGGTGAATTGATAGCAACGTATGGGGGTCATAGTCCTGATCCAATGAAGCCAGGAAAAGATATAGCAAAAGCATTTAAGAATTATTTAATGATGGCACAGAATGCGGGTGGATTTCCAGCATCAAATGTAGTAGATGCTCCAACAGGAATGACAATAGGTGGAGTTTATGCTCAACAATTACCATCTGGTGCAGCAGTAGGAACACAAATAGCATCGGCATTATCAACTATGGCATTGACATTTTTATCTGCAAATCAGATAGGGCCACCGGCGGTATCACCTTCACATACGCCGGAGTTAATACAATTATATTCAGGACATCAACCTTCAGGTGTAAGTTTTTCGAAGGAGTTGGCAAACATTTTAGATACATGGACAAAAACATGGGTAGTGAGTGGATTAATTCCAGGCGCTCCACCTGTTCCATTTTCAGGACCTTTATCATAGGAATACAATGGCAGGAGCAATTGATAAAAAAATAGTTGAAGTGAAAAAGGAGATAATTGATTCTCCTGCAACGCATTTGTCTGCGAGAAATGGGATTCTCAATTCTGTTGCATTAATAAGAGAATTTTCTGAGAGTAGATTAAATGCACTATGTGAAAAGTTTACAGCTTCTACTTATACTCTTTATCTTCAATTAGAAGATCAGGGTGCAGGTAATAATATTCTTTTAGAAGATGGTAATGAATTATTAATGGAAGCAACTATTTTGGATGCTAGTTATTCTCTTCATCAAGTATGTGAAAATCTAGCAGAACAAAGATTGGTATGTTGGGGTGCAAGAGACATACGAACTACTTTTAGAAAATTTGATTTACCTTCTTATGAAACAGTAAATGGTGCTTTAGGTCTTAGTGAACCGAATACATCTTATTTTGGAATTAAAGCCACAGATATTGGAGAAACTTATAGTATTAATTTAACTAGTTTAGAAGGTACAACTCAAACACAAGGTAGTAATACTTTCACTACTTATGTTAAAGATTATTATGTAGTTAGATCAAGAATAGATGGAGAGTTAGTAGATATTAATGATGATATGACTCCATATTCTTCACCAAATGATGATACCCCTTTTGGTAATGCCGTTGCTTGGGGTCAAGCTACAGTAACAGAAGTGGGAACATGGAATGAGAATTATGCAAAGGCAAATATCGCGGGTGTATCGACACAAAGTTCAGGAGCATATAATGAATTAGTTACTATGTCATTATTAGATCATTTAGTGGGGGGTACTAATACTTCATATACTCCTGTAGGTCCTTCTTTTGGTCAAAAGTTTTATTTGAAAAGACACGCGGACTATGTAAACACATTCACTATCACGGGTACAACTACAACGGGTAGTTTAGAGATAACAAACGTATCAGATACAGATCTTTCTAAAATTAAATATGGAGATGTTATTAGTGGAACAGGTATTCCAGATGACAATGTATCAATAGCAGCGGTACAAACTGCGGGTAGTAAAATTAGACTTAGTAATTCAGGAATAGCAACATCAGATGGTATAGTTACCATCACAGTAAATAGTGTTCCATTTGGATATGCAAAAGATGATATATTCTGTCAAGTAGAAGTGGTAGGAGAAGGTTTAGTTAAAAATCCAGATTGGAAACCAGTAGGTGATGATGCGGGAGATTATAGTGGATCAGATGCGGGACCGGATGATTTATTAAATGCTAATACTTCACAATTTGTAAGTCTTCTTGGATTTTTTGATCCTGACAATGGTAGTTCAAATGCAACGAATGATATAACTAAGGGCGCAAGAGGTGATTGGGTTTCTTTACAAAAAGAAGTTTCAGGAACTACATATCCTTATAAGGAACGAAATCCTTTTTTCCCAGCAATGGGAGGAACAGTTAAAGCTTATGAAGTAGACAATGGTGTAATTGTAGGAACACAACCTACTGGGTTAGGAGAAGATGATATTCCTAGTGGAAGATTTATTAGGCATGATTATGAAAGAGCAAATAGTGCAGGTACTATGCCAGAGAACAGGTATTATATTGACCAAGCTGAAAAATTCTATTATGAAGTACCTTGTACTAATATCTCATATACAAGTGGAACTAGTGGTGCAATAGGTACTAATCATACTATGCCTAATACTGGAGAGCCTCCTCATACTATGACTAAAACTGGATTAAGTGGTGCTATAAGTAGAATACAAGGAACATCAGTTACATGTGATGGTGTTTCAGTTGGTGTGGGTGCTACATCAACAGTACCAGTAGATGAAACTACCACACATCCTTCTTTAAGTGGATCAGCCGGAGCACCTAGTGTCAATGCAACTATAGGAAATTATTATACACTTGGTGCAAACAATTACATTTATATAAACAGATTACATTATGAGTCTGTTACTATTACTTCAGGTACAAATTGGACAGCAACTTTAGGTACAGATACTACTGTATTTCCATGTAGATATAATTTCATACAGAAACACTTATATGAAGCTGGTGGTTCTGGAGATAATTCAATGAATGCTGATGTTCAGTTTGTAAAAGATACAATAAATGATTTACAATCTTTAGCATCTTTTCGTGATCCAATTATTGATATAAACACTGCACAAGCAGGTGGAAGTGGTATAAGTGATGTTGCTTTTGATACTTATATTCAAGCAGAACCTTTAGGGGATTTGGCAACATTGACTGCTGCAACAGAAACTTTTCGTACTTCTTGGAATCACAGTAATAATACCAGAACAGGGACTAATAATGGTGGGAGTAATCTTGGTGTAACTGTATTTATGGCAAATACTGAATGGGCCGCTTTTCATACTGAAATATCTACATTTGGTACTAACTGTTCAAAACGTGCCGCAGAAATTGATACACGTATTGGTGTACCTACACGTTCAGGAACACCATCAACATCTTATAAGCAATACCCCGCTGTTTATGTGTCAGCAGTACCAGCAGCAAATACTACTGGTGGAGTTGTTCCTTATGGTAGAGCAATTTATGACAGTTGTAATTATCTATTAGGTAAGACACTTAAATTGGGAGTACAATTAATACAAGATATTCAAGGTTTAACTGATTTGGTAGATCTGGTTAAAAAGGCTAGAAACAAATATGAAATTTATAATGGTAGAGCGAAGGAGTATAGCTGATGGCAGAACAAGAACATAAATGGAAAGAAGCAGAATTAAGAAGAGATGACATTAAGAAGTTATTAGAGAATACTAAAAAACTTGCTGAAATGTATTCAGAAGTTCTTAATCTAAAAAAGTCTGGTTGGGAAAATGTTTTAAGGGCAAGAGCTAAGAGAGAAGAAAAGGAAAAACAAAATGGCTGAATTTGAAGCATTATTAACGGCGAAGGCCGAATGGAAACCCCATCAAATTGCAAAGGCGGGAGATATTTCTGCTTTAGCATCTGCAGCTACAAATCTTGCTGAAATAGTAAAGTCTAGTCTTGAACTTGCTAGAAATGGAATGGAAGTTGTTAAACTCTTAGCGGCATTACAAAATATTAATCCTATTTTAGTTGCATTAGATAAATTAGCAGATGAAGTATTAAAACAAATCCATGATTTAAAAGAGGCCGGATATTGGTACTTATATGTTGATCCATATTTTAAAGGAAATGTAACAGGAACACATCCCTTTGATTATGGATTTGAACAGTTAAGAAATGAAGCCGGTAAACGTTATTGGCAAATAAAGAACGATTCTGGTAATTGGGAAGATACTACAACCAAACCTGAAATGATAGATTTAGATCAAAAAAAGGCTAGACCAAAATTAGTTACACCAAGAAAATTAATTGCGGGTGGTTATAATTGGTTTGATCCCTTACCTGATCCACTTGAGGGTCAAAGTAAATTTCCTCAATTTAGTGTAAAAAATGTAATTAATGAATTTGTGAAGGCGTTTGATGATGAGGGTGATGTTCCCAGATATAGAAAAAATGCTAAAGATTCTGATTTACCAAAAAAGGATGATATATCAAAAGGAATGGATGATTCTGCAGCTTCAGTAGTATATGATATTGATGGTAATCCATTTAGAGGATGGGACCCCGCTGAAGATTTTGGATTAGAATTATTTGATATGGGAAAAAGAACCGCAGAACAATCACGTTGGCCTCTAGATTATGAAGCATCAAGAAAACCTATTAATACTAAAGTTTCAATAGGTAAACCTAATATTTTAGGAAATACAGAATTTGATGGTGGATCTGGAGCAATCGCAATTATAATTGCCGCAGATAACTTTGATAAATTTGCATCAGTCTTTAATGAATTTTCGAAAATGTTTTCTGATATTCCCGAATTTTCAGCCGATCAGGGTCAAAATTTACTAAACAAATTAAAAGAAATTATTACCCCAAATGATGTAAAAGTTAGTTTAACTCAAGTTGATACTAAGTATGAAAAATTTGTAGCTGGTGATATTATAAGTGGAAAACGATATGGTAGTCTTGGAGAAGTAAGATCTGTCAATTCTTCTGCTACAACCGCCACATCTATGAAGGGGCAGAAAGTAATAAAAGTAATTGATGATCTTGGAGAACCACTTAAAGATAAAGAAGGTGATATAATTGAGGTACTTGAAGAAATAGATTTAAATCCAGATGAACGATGGGTGGATATGGAAATAATGGTGAAGCCTATGAGGGGGGTTGATGGATATAACCCGTGGACTCCAGGCGATACAGTTTTAGAGATGGAAAAAAGAGGAAAGTTTGGAAACTCAGAAGCAACAACCGCCGAAACTGGAATTGATTATTATGATAATTATGTTATGGTGGGAGCAGAGACTGTCACCTTACCTAAAAATTTAAGAGTATATCCAAAGATAGGAAAAGTTTTAGTTGAAACATTACAAGTACTTCCAGATTCTACTCCTCCCGATTTTGATGGAATACAAATTAAAGATATTGTTCCTGGTTGGGGAGAATTTTTTCAAGAGTTAGAAAACTTTGTAAAACAAATAAAAGGAATGATAATAGATTCTACCGGATTTATTCAAGAGATGATTAATATGTTGGCACAGATTGAAGATTTTCTAGAACATTTAATTAAACTTATTGATAAATTTTTGGAATTTTTTAGAATAACATTACCATCATCTGGAGTATTCGCACTTTATATTCCAAATCAAAACGGAGGAAATGAGGGTTTAAAGAAGGAAATCAAAAATGCCACAGGTATTCCAGATATGGGTTACGCATCAGGAATATTATTTATTGGTACAGAAGGAGATAAACTCATTGCAGGAGGGGGTAGTAAAAATCCAATAGATTTGTTAGCATTAGTGCTAGGACTACTTAACTAAATTAACTAAATATTAAGAGCAAGATATGGCTACTACATACGGAAAAGATTACGTTGATTTTGATATGGATTTTACAAAACATCCATCTCATGGTGACTTATCTAAAGTTAAAAAATCAACAGCTATTAGCAGATCTATAAAAAATTTATTAAGCACAAAATCAAATGAAAGATTATTTCAACCAGATGTTGACAATGGTATAGGAATTCTTTTATTTGAAAATTTTAGTAATCTTACTACTGCTAGGTTAGAAAAAGCAATTAGGTTTACGATAGAAAAATATGAACCTAGAGCAATAATTGGTAATGTAACAGTAAAAGCTCAAGAAGATCGGAACGCATACGAAGTATTAATAACTTATATGCCGGATAATGACGCTAGAGAAACAAACCTAGAAGTCTATTTGGAGAGGACATAGATAACACATGGCAAGTTCAGATGGTAAACTTAATATATCAGAATTAGACTTTACTAAGATTAAAGAGAATCTTCAAGGATTCTTAACAAGTCAATCTGATTTTGTGGGATATGATTTTACGGGATCTTCCTTTGATGTTCTTCTTGATATTTTATCTTACAATACTCATTATAATTCATATTATGCAAATATGATTGCTAATGAAATGTTTTTAGATTCGGCCTCTCTTAGAAATTCTGTTGTAGCAAGAGCAAAACATCTAGGTTATAGACCACGTTCTGCACAAGGATCAAAAGCACAAGTAACACTTACTATTACACCAACAGATCAGCCCGCCGGTATAAACATCCCTAAGAATACCCAGTTTCAAGGAGAAGTAGAGGGCGTAACATATATTTGGTGTACTTCTAATTCTTATTCTGTAAATATTAATGCAAATGGAGTTTATACAGTTGCTAGTGTAGATCTTACACAAGGAATGCCTACGACATTTAGATATACTGCTAATACAGGAGATCCAGATCAAAAATTTATTCTTCCTAATGAGAATACAGATATTAGTACTTTAGAGGTTACAATTCAAAATAGTTCTACTGATACTGATTCGGCAGTATATTCAGAAGCAACAGATATAACTACTGTAAATTCTAGTTCAAAAATTTATTTTATAGATGAAGCTGAAGATGGTAAGTTTGTAATTCAATTTGGTGATGGAACATTAGGTAAACAATTATCAAATGGGAATATTGTTATACTATCAAGTTTAGTATGTGAAACTGATGCAACCAATGGTGCAAAAGCCTTTTCAGTAGTGTCTGATGTTGGAGGATATTCTAATGTAAAAATTGAGACTACATCTATTTCAGCTGGTGGAGCCGTTGCCGCAGATATAGATGAAATAAAATTTAATGCTCCTAAAAACTATGAATCTCAAAATAGATGTGTTACAATTCATGATTATGTGGCTCTAGTTAAAAGAGATTATGGTGATGCACAAGCGGTTGTTGCTTGGGGTGGAGAAGATGCAGATCCCCCAGTTTATGGAAAAGTTTATGTAGCAATTAAACCGGCATCAGGTTCAGTTCTTTCTCAATCTAATAAAACTTTTGTAGAAGATGAAATATTAAAGAAAAGAAATATTGTAGGAATTACTCCGGAAGTTGTAGATCCAGATTATATGTATTTAAAAGTTAGTAGTACAGTTAAATATGATTCTGGTGCAACTACAAATAGTGCTTCTCAACTTAAGTCAACAGTAACTAATCAGATTACAGCTTTTGGAGATACTAATTTAAAAACTTTTGATAAATCATTTAGATATTCAAAATTAATTAAAGAAATAGATGAATCTGAAATTTCTGTTAAAAGTAATCAAACATCTATTCAATTAAAAAGACTTCTTTATCCATTGTTAGGATCAGCTGAAGCCTATGATATGCCATTTTCTAATCAAATCTATCACCCTTCTAATACTTTTTGGGGTGCAGTAACTAGTAATACATTTTCGTATACAGATTCTGCAAATACTCAATGGTCAGGTTGTAGATTACAAGATAACAATGGAGTAGTTGAAGTATATAGAACTTCAGGAGAAGATAGAATTATTGTTAATAATAATGTAGGTACAGTAAATTATCTTACTGGAAAAATATCACTTACAAGTTTTAAACCTCTTATTATTGGTTCAGAGACTACAGGAAATACTACACCATTAGAAGTTTATATTACTCCGGCCTCATCAGATGTTAATCCTCTTAGAGAACAAATTATATTAATAGAATCAGGAGATATTAGTATTACAATGTTAGATGATGCAGGAACAGGTACGTATGTTGAAGGAACTATTTCAACTACTGATGGAACAACTCTAGCAACTGGATATTAATCGTGTCTGAAGTTAAAGATAAAAAAGATGTATCAGTTTTAATTGAAACTCAATTACCAGAGTTTATTACCAACGAACATCCAAAATTCAAAAAATTCATAGAAAAATACTATGAATTTATGGAATCCTACCAACTTTATTTTGGGTCAACATTTACATTTAATGAACCAAAGCTTCAAGATGAAGATGAAAATTTTCTTGCCTATGAAGATGGAGATCGTCTTCAATTAGAATCAGAACGAGATATTGTAGGTAATGCAAACCTTATGTTTACTGTAGGGGAAACTCTTACAGGTGCTAATAGTGGTGCAACCGCAGTTGTTACTGGTACAAAAGGTAATACTATTGCCTTTGTAAAAAAGACTAACGAAGCAGTTTTTACATACAATGAAAAAGTTACTGGTAGTGATTCTCGTTCCTATGGTAATTTAGCAAATGGTGTTAGTGATGGTACATTTCCTAAAGCGGCAATAGATGCATATCAAACAAAAGCACCAGCGGTAGCAATAAGAGAATTAGTTGATTCACAAGATATTGATACTTCATGTGAAGGTCTTATTGATGATGCATGGAAAAAGGAATTTTATACAAATGTTCCTAAAACTTCTGTTGCTGATAGACGACAACTTCTTAAGAGAATGAAACAAGTTTATCGGTCAAAAGGTAATGAAGCATCTTTTGGTTGGTTGTTTAGAACACTCTTTGCTAAAGAAGATATAGAATTTTATTATCCTAAAACAGACTTATTAAAGATGTCTGATGGAGAATGGTCACTTGATAAATCAATCAAAATTGTAACTTCTAGTGCAAATAATATTAATCTATTTACGGGTAGAAAAATTGTTGGTAGTCTTTCTAAATGTACTGCAATAGTTGAAAAACAAATTACATCTTTTGCAGGAGCCCTTCAAGTTACAGAATTAACATTATCAGATGTAGTACAGGGTGTTGTTGATGGTGAATTATTTTACTTTAAAGAAAACGAAATCGTTACCTCTGAAACTGATACAGATGGATTATATGCAGATGCAACAGTATCGGGTATTTTACAAAGTGTTACAGTAGATGTTGGTGGAACAAATTATATTATTGGTGATGAAGTTCATATTACCGGTGGTGGTGGACAGGGTGCACGAGCAAGAGTATCAGCAATTTTAGATTCTGTTGTTGAAGGAATTGATGTTATAGATTCTGGGGATGGTTATGCAGTAGGTGATGTAGTAGGTTTTATTAATGATGGAACAGGTGGTTCTGGAGCCGCCGCTCAAATTAATAAAATTGTTTCTACTGGAGCAATATTAAGAAATACTGATTTAGTTAGTGCTTATGCCGTAAAACAATTATCAGCAGGAGATTATTCTAGTACATTCTTAGGACATAATGCCAATACTCATTTATATGGTAACTCTTCTTTAATATTTTCGGCAGCAATTAAATCAGCTTCAGCAAAACTCTATGATAATCAAGGTAATTATAATGCTACACAACATATCCTTGCCGGAGATAGAATTGCAAAGGAAGTAACTGTAGATACTTCAGGACTAACCATTACTCAATCTGTAAAAACTGTTACACTTTCTGCTGGACTTTCAGAAGAAGAAAAAATAGATGTAGTTGGTGGTAAACTTACTTATGCAAACGCAAATACAACTATTATTACAGGTTTTAATGCAAATAATGTTTTAACAGTTAGAGATACACATAACTTTGGAACAGGTCAAACTGTTACTATTGAATATGCAAGTAATACTTATTGGGGTACAGTTATTAGTGCCAATACTACTGCATTCTTATATTCGGTTGGTTCTTATTATCGTGATAACGATATAGATGCATTGACAGTACAAAATTTTGTCAATGATGATAACATCATAGTATATGATACTAAGTTTACAAAATTAGGTGCGGCTGCAGATGGATCAGGCTCCGATGCTCATAGTATGCATAATGGTATTACATTTCAAGTTGGAAATACCCCCGCCACAGTAACAACTAATACCTTTACTATGGTTGATGCACATGGAGCAAGTCCTGACTTAGAGTTAGTTTGTAATGGTGCTCTTAATATGACTTCAGTTAATGTTGGAGCAATTGATTCATTTGTTTTAACTTCAGGTGGTGGAAAATACGAATCAAAACCCCCCGTTACTATAGCTAATAATTATACTCCAACTTTAGGAAATGCTTTAGATGTTGTAGGTGCACCTAATTCCATACTTAATTTAAATCTTCATTCATTTTTTGGGTCTACAGGATTAATTTCACAAGATGGTAATGTTGTTACTTTAACTAGTGATGATGCATGGCCGGAAGCTAATTCTGGAATACTTACACTCATATATGCAAATGGTGTTACAGATCAAGTAACTGAAGTTACAAGTAATACTGTTATTAGAGTAAGTAATGAAAAACTTTTCGGACAAGGTGTAGGAGATAATCCTGATAAGGAAACTTTTACTCTTACCTATATGGCACTCGCCAATAATATTACAAAAAATTCATTACTCTATAATGATGATTATACTGCAAGAGGTAGAGTTCTTGATTTTATAGACAAAGCACATATTGCTACTACTGCCAGACCATTAACAATCGCAAATGGTAATACATCTCTTAGAGTGGATATGTTAACCACTCAAGATTTTGGTTCAACAGTAGAAAATATATTATTAGAAGAAAAAGACTTTCATCAAGATCGATATTCCCACGAAAGACTTTTACTTGAATCAGATACAGCAGGATCGCAAGATGGTGGTGGAGGACTATTCATAATTGAAGATAGTGTTACATGGTTACAAATGGAAGATGATGATCTTATTTGTAATGAATCAGATCAATCAAGATTCTATTCTGAAGATACAAGTGGAGAACGAGTTACCGCATATAGTAATGCAGCTTCTGCATATTCTACAGGAACTTATGCACAATCAGGAACTACAATTACAGGAGTAGGAACTACATTTCCTAATGATTGTGTTCGTGGAACTTTTACTCATCATGACGACAGTACTACTACAATAACTGGATATACTAATGCCACATCAATTACAGTTGAAGATTCTAAAACAGTAGGTGCAGGTAACACATATTCAATGAGTTATAACCGAGCATTGACATGGGGTACAAACCGAGAAATTACATTATCAGCAGGTGGTACAGGAAATAAAACAGTTACAGTAACAGAAGAAGGACATTATTTAAGGTCAGGCGATAAAGTTAGTATTACAGGTTCTAATGCTAATCCAATTTTTAACGGAGTTTATCCTATTACTGTTTCAAATAATAGTACATATACTTACGTATTACCTGAAACTCCTGGAACAACTACACCTCCAGGCGACCTTAGATCTAGACCCGTTGCTTCGGCGTGGTTAGCATCATCAAATGCAGTTTATCAAGATATTACTCCAAGAGGTAATAATGCCATAATTGAAGTATCTGCAATAGCAATTGGAGCAATTCAAGCCATTGAGGTTTACGATTTTGGTGCAGGTTACTCTACTGTTCCTGCAGTTACTACTTCTGCGGGAGATAAGAATGCAGAACTTACCGCACACTTGGGGGCGTATGCAACATATCCAGGCTATTATAGTGGTACTAAAGGATTACTTAGTGGTGTTCCAAAACTTCAAGATAACAAATATTATCAGAACTTTTCTTATGTCTTAAAAACAGATTTCGATGTAAATGATTATCGTAATTCGGTAAAAAGATTAGTTCACCCATCCGGATTAGTAATGTTTGGTGAGTTAGCTATACGAAGTAAAGTTTCTGTTGAAATGTTTGATAAAGGTGAACGTAATGTAGAAACTGAAACTTCCGCTGGCGATAAAAAATATCGTACTCTCGTTCTATCTTCTAATGCCGCTTCTATGAATGTCCAATTTTCTAATACTTATTGGAATAATGAAATAGAAATTTATACTAATAAACATCCTTGGCATGCAATGGATGCAAGGATAGAAATAGGTGATGAAGTAAATATTCAATTAGAAAATTTTGAAGAGATTTCATCTATAGCAAGAACTAATTCCACAATGTATGTGGTTACTTCAACATTACATGGATTACAAGCTGGTGATAAAATTAAGTGGACTGGAGATGAATCAGATCAACGATTTAATAATGAATATACAGTTACTACTGTACCCACTACAAACACATATACTATTACTCCATCGCCAGATACGGGATCAGTAACATCTCAATCAATGTATGATGGAAATTTGTATATCACCTTAGAAGATCAAACTACTGGTAATACAATTCTCTTAGAGGATGGTGATGATTTGTTGATGGAGCCAACATCTTATTTGAAATCTTCAGTAATTTCTTATGCAGATGTTTTCAGAACACAATCAACAAATTGGGATAATCCCTTTTCTGGAAATATTTTAAATGAGGATGGTACAGATATTCAAATGGAAAGAGGTGGAACTTATCTCTATCCAACATTACAATTTCCAGAAGAAGAAACAGGAACTATTTCCATTGATGTAAGTTTTAATAGTGATATTCTTCTTGAAGATGATAATGGTACTTATGGGTGGGGATATCTCTTACACGAAGAGTCTGCCGGTCAAGGAAACGGCCCACAAAGATATATTTCTCTTGAAGAAGATACTCAAGGACCGGATCATCAATATGAAAGTATTCCGATTGTAGATACTCATATATTGGAGACTTGGTTTAATTCTACAAGAGCTCATCTAATTTCTGAGGATGGTCAAGATCGTTTTATGATGGAAGATGAATCGTTAGTGACCTTAGATATTGTTCCAATAACATTAGATAATAGTCTAGAAAAAGAATTTGATTTACGAATAATTTATAATGCAATAGTCACAGAAGATGGACATTATCTAATTGAAGAAAATAATACCTCAGGAAATAATTACATCAAGGTAGAAGATGATTATGGTTTAACTCAAAACAATTTATATTGTACAAAATTTAATCTTGTTGAAACTACCCATTGGCATCTAAGAATGGAGGACACATCTCATATCATATATGAAGATGAAACAAGAATGTTGTCTGAGGAAGATTATGTAAAAGCTCCTCTAGTAGAAGTCGAAACAGAACATTATGATACAATGGGGTATCATTTAAGAATGGAGAATGAAGATTATCTTCAACATGAAGATGGTACATGGGCTATAATAGAGAAAAGTTCTGTAGCTGGTGGTAATCATGTTGAAACAATACAATATAATCTTTATGAAACACAGTATTGGCATTTACTACAAGAAGATGGAATTACACACACTACTCTTGAAGATGAATCAGGAAGATTACTTACTGAAGACGCAAATATAAAAGCATCTGATTTATTAATACCTCCAGTGAAAAACATATATGGTGTGGACACTATGGGGTGGCACATACTAATGGAGCCTGAAATTCCAGAACTTGAGAGGGTTGATATTGTATTAACAAATGTATTAGGTGATTTTGCCTTTGATGGATCAGATAGACCAGTTTATACTTTTTCAGGGGGTAGAGAATATCGTTTTAATATGGAACATTCTTCATTACGTCCTTCAGAAACACCAGGCGATTGGCATCCAATTAGATTTTCTACAACAAACAATGGTACTCATGGTGGAGGTACAGAATATACTACAGGCGTAACAGTTGTTGGAGAGCCGGGAACTTCAGGAGCTTATGTTTCATTTATACCACCAGAAGACACGAATATTGATATTTGGTATTATTGTCTTAATCATAGTGGAATGGGAAATACTACTACAGCATCGAAAATTGTAACTTATAATACAGTTTATGCAGTAACTGCCGCAGGTGGAGCGTTTTTTATCGATGGAGTTTCTAGAGCATTAGTATCTATGACAGGCCAAAGAACATATCGTTTTGATTTGAGTGATGCATCGAACCGTCCTACAGAGGAGTCAGATTCTTGGCATCCCTTAAGGTTTTCCAAAACAAACAATGGTACTCATGGTGGAGGTACAGCATATACAGATGGAGTAGTAATAAATGGTGATCCTGGAACTTCTGGAGCTTATATTGAAATTAGACCATCAAACGATACTCAAAAACTTCATTACTATTGTGTTAATCATGCTGGAATGGGTTCAGAGATATTCATAGAGGCTAATATAATTGATGATGTATATCTTGCAATGGAAGATGTTCATAAGGATTTGGGTAGTGTTAATAATTCAAGAATTCTACAAGATATTCAAGAAAATAAACCACCTGTTATTACTAAAGAATATGTCACAGAAGAAGCACCAAGTGATATGCAAAGGTGGACTCCAGCAAACCATGAATTAGATTATATTGAAACTTGGCAAGATACAAAAGTTACAAGAACTTTTGGTATGCAACCATTTAGACCACATTATGTTTCAAATTGGTCAGATGCTAATTTATATTATGTTGATGATAAATTTACACAAGAGGATGATTCGGGTTTAATATTATTAGAGCATGGTATTACAGATCAAGATTATCTAATTCAAGAAGATTTTCCTGAAGTCAATCAAGATTTATTGAACCTACAAAGAGAAGAATTACATGGAATTTTATTAGAAGATGAACTTCAAACTTTAGGTACAGTCGATGGTAGAGCCTATGATTATCTTGCACAAGAAGATTGGACTATACACACAGTAACAGTAACAAATCCTACTGGTGACCAAAATGTATTTGTTATTGATGGAATTGTACAACCACAATTAAGATTGGAACGTACAACACATCTTAGATTTGATGTGTCAGATTCAACAATGGCCGGACATCCTTTTAGACTTTCTACTACAGCTCATGGTTCACATGCTGGTGGAACAGAATTAACAGCTGGGGTAAACAAAATAGTTAATGGAACAGAAGGTCAAGCCGGTGCTTATGTTGAATTCTATTTAGAAGGTTCAGTTCCGGATTTATTGTATTATTATTGTACTGCACATAATGGTATGGGAACGGGAGCTGGACATCCTACTAATGTTTACAAGAAAACGGGTACAGATTTAATATTACATGAAACATCTAAACCTTTTAATGAAGAGTATGGAGTAGACTATACTCCACAACAGGCTTGGGCAGTTCTTCCGTCTTATCGTTATAGTAGAATATTAACAAGACTAAAGGGTACAATTACATTTCCAGATGGGGGAACTACAGGAACAGGAGATGGATCTGAATTCTTAACTCAACTTAGTGTGGGGGAAGAATTTCAAACTGCAGATGAAAACATTATAGATGAAGAGACTGGTGGAGGTATATTATTAGAAACTGATGAAAGAATAGAACACGAAGAATTGCGTATTTTTCATGTACAAAATGAAGATCTCGCAGCCGATTTAATGGGAATACAAATAAGAAACTTTCGATGGTTAATAACTACTGAAGATACAACAATCAGTGCTCATGGTAGTCACGCCGGAGTAACAGGAGAATATTCAACTCCTGATTTTTCTTCAGAAACTTATTGGATTCTTACTGATGACACTAATCAAGCCCTTGTGGTTGGATTAGATCATGAAGTAGGACAAGTCGAACAAGAATCCCCAGAATGGGAAAATATCAATATGCTCTGGGAAGATGGATCAAAAATGATTGTTACAGATCCACAAGCTTTTATTGTGTCAGCAATTAATAGTGACACAGAATTAGTAGTTACAAGAAAACATTTAGGTGGTACTGATGATTCAGTCTACCAGTTGTAAGATAGTAACTTGAAAAAAGATATAAATATAACAATGAGGAATCATTACAAATTTAAATTAATCTTGATAAAATTTGGAGGAAAAACAAAATGCCTGCTATAGTAACCAATAAATTCAGGATTCACAACGCTAAACAGTTTGTAGAAGCTTTCGATGAAATTTCTGCAACTTCAGGCGCTGCGATTACTGATACTAACGGTGTACTTAATACTAATATGTACTTGTTTATTGGTAAAGTAACCGCGTGGGCTGATGATACAGCACCGCCCACACCTACTGATTCCGTTTCCAATACAGTCTACAATCACTGGAGAGACATGATTGCAGCTAAGAAAATTGGATCTACGGATGTCAGTCATGTCGCACCACGTTATAATTGGACTACTGGTTCAAACTATTTTGCATATACTCATGCAAATAACGCCTTGTTTGATCAACAGTACTACGTGATGACAGATGACTATAACGTATACAAGTGTCTCGCCAACAACAACGCTGGTGGAACATCTACTACAAAACCTACTGGAACAGGAACAACCATTATTTCAACTGCTGACAGTTATAAATGGAAGTTCATGTATCAGATCTCAGCCGCAAGAGCACTTAAGTTTGTAACACCTAGTTACATTCCTACTCAAAGAGTAAGGAAAGCAAATGGTGCAGTTGCGAATACTACCGATTCATCTTTTCAGTATGATGTTGAAATTGCAGCAAATACCTCAGGTAATGGTGCAATCGAAGTTATGCACGTAACCAATGGTGGAAGTGCATACACATTTGAGACTGGAACAGTTCAATCTGGTCATACAGAAACCACAACCACAGCTAAAATTACAGGTTCTGGTTTAGCAACAGACGCGATTGTAAATAACGATATTTACTTTACTTCTGATTCAGGAAGTGGAGTAACAGGAAAAGGTGGAACAATTACCGATTTTCAATCTGGTACAGGAGTTGTAACTTGGACACCTGCATTAGCAAGTGCCAACGTTCCTGCAGATGGAGATGGTTATTCTATCGGTCCTAAAATCGTAGTCACTGGTGATGGACATGGAGCAAATGCTCGTTCAACTAACACCGCATCTGGTGTAATCGGTGATATCGTAATGGTCGCAGGTGGAAATAACTATGGTAATGCCGTAGCAACAATCGTTACAAACGCTGGTTCATCGGGAGCCGTTACACCAGTTATCGGCCCACGTGGCGGACATGGTGATGACGCAATTGAGGAACTTGGTGGTTTCTTTGTAATGGTTAACAGTAGATTAGAATACGGTGAATCTGGAAACTTTACTACAAACAATGATTTTCGAAAAATCGGTCTTCTAGCACAACCATTATATGCAAATGGAGATGTTTGTACAGCATCTACGATTGATCAATGTATTACAGCTACAGTTCAATCTTGGAACAGTACAGCATTCGCAGAAGATGAACTTGTAACTGGAGCAAAATCTGGAGCAACTGGTAAAGTTGTTGACTTCAAGAATAATACAACCTTGAGGTTGATTGATGTTACAATGGGTTCAAATACCACTACTGGATATGATTCCATCGCAGGATCGTTTCAAACAAATGAAACTATTACAGGAGCGGGTGGAGCATCAGCAAACACTAATGGTGTAGCCGGTGGTGATCTTGAGAAGTTCTCAGGTGATGTACTTTACATTGAGAATCGTTCACCAGTAACAAGAGCAGATGACCAAATAGAGGATGTTAAATTAATTATTGAATTCTAATCATTTTATACTAGAGGATAGATTGAATGCCACTTTCTACTAATTTCAATGTTACGCCGTATTATGATGATTATGACGAGTCTAAAAATTATTATCGTATACTGTTCAGGCCTGGATATGCAGTTCAGGCTAGAGAAGTAACACAATTACAGACCATACTTCAGAAACAAATCGAAAGATATGGGCAACACTTATTCAAGGACGGAAGTAAAGTTCTTGGCGGTGAAGTAACATTAGATACAGATGTAAAATCTCTGAAACTAGAGACACAAGAATCGGGAACTAATATTAATGCCGCTTCTTTTGTTGGAACAACTATTATTGGAGCAACATCTAATGCACGAGCACGTGTTGTAGCCTCGCAGGCTGCTACTTCAAGTACTCAACCTACTCTAATGTTTCACTACTTGTCGGGTGATGATTTCGATGATGGGGAAACTGTCCAAGCTGGAACAGTTCAAGCAACTGTTGTTAGTGCCGCAGGACCTAGTGGTATTACTGGAGCAACGGGTAATGGTTCAGTTGTTAGTTGTGATACAGGCGTATTTTATGTTGGTGGATTCTTTCTATTTACTCCCGCAAATACTGTGATAATGGATGCCTATTCCGAAATTCCTTCTGGGAGAGTTGGTCTAGAAATCACAGAATCAACTCAAACAAGTGATGATGATACTACCCTACTTGATCCCGCCTCAGGGACTTATAACTTTGCGGCGCCAGGAGCGGCGAGATATAAAATAGAATTAGCTTTAAAAATCAAAACTTTAACTTCTACTGATCCTGTCTTACAATTAGCAGATGAAAACTTTATTCAATTATTAAAAGTTGAAAGTGGTGTTAAGAAGGAGGAAGTCAAGTACCCAATGTATGGGGAACTTGAAAAGACTTTGGCACGTAGAACGTATGATGAGTCAGGCGATTATACAATCACTCCATTTAATTTAGATCTAAAAATTCACAGAGGTATATCTGGAACTACTGAAGCTTCAGGTGTGGATGGTACTACTGTACATGGTAACAATACTTTATTTGAAACTGAATTAGATGTTGGAGATCAGATTTATCTTGGATCAAATACTACTACATCAACTATTACTGCAATCGCAAATAATACAAGATTAACAGTACAGACAACTCTTCCTACAAATACGGGTGGAGCAATAATTTATAATGAGTCTGAAATATCTGCAGGATTAGATGCAGGTAAGGCTTATGTAAAAGGTTATGAATATGAAAGTATTGATACACAATATCTTGATGTAGATAAGGGTCGAGATACCGATACTACTACCGATTACAGTATGACTTCTGAGGTAGGAAATTATCTTGTCGTAGATACTACTAGTAGTTTATTTGATGTGGGATCTTCTGAAGTATGTCAACTACACTCAGTTCCCTTTTCTTCAATCAACTTAACCAATAATACCACATATTTAGCAACTCAAGTTGGAACAGCAAGAGTTCGTAGTATGGATTGGGATGCGTCTTCTGGAAATTCAGCATACGCGGAAACAAATCATTCTAATTACAGACTATATCTTTGGGATGTTAATACTTCAAATAATATTGTAGGAACAGTTGATCAACAATGTGCAAACACAAGACTTATAAAATTAGACGCTGATAGTACTTCTTATGTCGATGCGGCGTATACAGGAGCAACTATTACAGTTAATACTGTAAGTGGTATTGATACTTCAAGTGATACTAGAGTTATCGATGACTATTATTCAATAGTTAATTATATTGAAGGGGAAACAAATACTTCTGGTATGGGAAGTGTAGGAGATAATATCTTAAACGAAGATGCTTCTATTATGTTACTTGAAGATTCCGGACATTATGTTGTTGCTAATACAGTATTCTCACAACAGACTCAAGCTAACACTACTTACGAAATAGATTTTAAAATCAAAGATGTAGAGACTATTACTACCTCAACATTAGGTAATCCCCCCTCAATTAATACTCATGCCGATATAGCAGACGCAGGAAAATATAATAGTAGTACTTCAGGAAATACAATCTTATCTAATACAGATAAAAATACTCTAGTCTTTCCACTACCACAAAGCCCAATTAAAGAGACAGCGGGTGGTGGTAACACAGTAAGTTATATTTTCAAGAAAGTCGAGAAGGCACTATCATCAACTTCTTCAGGAAAATTAACAATTACATTATCTAATCCCAATTATCGGTTTATGCCAAGTAGTGGAACATTATCTACAACAAATGCAAGAGAAAATTTCATAGTAGTAGTTAAAACAGATAATTCTGCACAAACATTTATTAATGCCGTTTCTTCTACCGCAACATTACCAAGTGCATTAACAACAGAAGCAAGATCAATAGCAATAGGGAATTACTTAGATTTGGGTGCAGTTAATGAAGCTGGTACAACTATTAGACCAGTTGAAATTAATGGTAGTAGACAGACAGTTGACATATATTGTAATACTAGTGCAACTTTTGTAGCAGATGTTATCTATACAGTAGAAAGTTCTTCAGTTAAGAAAGAGCCCGGACCTCGTACAAAAACATTAGTTTCAGGAAATGGATCACATATCGTAGCAACTTCAGGAGGAGCACCTATAACTTCTATAGCTGGTGGTCAGTTCTATTTCTCAACTCCAAACCAAACTGCAACAGGTACAGATAGTATTACAGTTTCAGATGCATTTAATTTGGTTAAAGTTGTAGATTCGGGACAACCATTTATAGATGTAACTACAGATATGATGACCGCAACTGCTAATAACATTACTGATAGATATACATTTGAATCTGGACAAAAAGATAACTTTTATGATCATGCAACTATTAAGTTAAAGCCTGGACAGCCTGGACCTGCAGGAAAAATTATGGTTGTTGTTGATTACTTTGATTGGGATGGTGGAGAAGGTTATCATTCTGTCGATTCATATCCAACTTCAGGATCTTATAACAAAGTAGATGCTGCAAGTACCTTAACTTTTAGTTATTCGGTAATTCCTGATTTTACTTCTCCAACAACAGGAGAATCAGTCAACTTAAGAGATTGTGTCGATTTTCGTCCACGAAGAGAAAATGGAATCAATAGTATGGGAGATACCCTAGCAATTGAAGGTATTCCAACTCCAGATCCAGATGGTACAATTACTTCAACTTTCAGTTATTATTTGTCAAGAGTTGATAAGATAGCACTTACTAAAGATAGAAAATTTAAAGTACTTAAGGGTGAATCTGAACTTGATCCAATTGCACCTCCAGATGATGAAGATTCAATGACATTGTATACATTGCAAATTCCCGCATATACTTTTAATCTCTCTGATATTACTACAAGATATATTGATAATAAACGATTTACTATGAGAGATATTGGTAAATTAGAAAAGAGAATTGAAAGAATTGAATATTATACGGCATTATCTATATTAGAAAAAGAAACCGCATCTAGGGAATTTTCTACTGGCTCCGCAAAAGATTCATTATTCAATCCAACAGGAACTGCATTTAAGAGTGGTATACTAGTTGATTCATTTAATGGTCACGCGGTTGGTGATGTAATTAATGATGATTATAATGTTTCTGTAGAATATGCTAAGAAAGAAATGAGGCCAGGATTCTATTATGATAATCACAGATTTACATATAGTTTGGCATATAGTAATAACGTAACAAAGACTGGTGATCTAGTTACTCTACCATATACTGATGTAGATTTTATCAAACAACCCTTTTCAAGTGACAATCAATCTTTAAATCCATTTAATATTACAAATTGGATGGGTCATGTAAAAACATTTCCGGCTTCTGATACATGGTTTTCACAAGGAGCTAGACCAGATGTTACAACGAACTTAGAGGGTCAGAATGATAATTGGACATTAAGCCCATCTACTGGTAGAAAAGGATTTGGTTCACAATATGATGATTGGAGTACGAATTGGAGTGGAAAACAAAAAACTGAACAACCCCAATCTGGTGTAGATAAAGTTGGTAAGACGGGTAAAGCAAATAGAAGTACTCAAGAAATGACCAATTCTAAATCAAGAATTGGTATTAGTGCAAATACTCCACCTGAATCTGTTCTTAAAACAATAGGAAACAAAGTTATTGATACAACAGTTGTTCCTTATGTAAGAGGTCAAACATTATTCTTTAAAGCAACAGGACTAAAACCACTTACTAATGTTTATGTGTATTTTAGTGAGACGGATGTATCTGCAAATATAAGACCAGCAAGTAAATTATCTCTTATATCTGTTAATGGTACATTTTCTGTAGGAGAAACACTTAAAGATGGTGCAAACAACTATGGAACAATTATGTTGGCGTCTAATACGTTTAACAATACTGCTACTGTCTTTATTTCTAATGTAACTGGAAATGTAGCTTCTACAGATAGTGCACAATATGGTCAAGCCAATTCTCTTCCAGAAGGACAAAGAGAATCATTTGGAACAGGAACTATTGGAGATGCAACTCACGTATTTACTGTAGCAAATACTGTAGAAGGATTAACAAGTGAAGCCACGGGTAATGTTTCTACTAGAGTACACTTTTCTGTTGGTGTAGCTAATGGTATTATGCAGAGTGATGATACTGGTTCAGTTGCAGGTGAATTTCACATGCCAGATGCAACTTGGAGATCAGGAAATAAACTTCTTAGAATTACAGATAGTGCATTGAATAATGTTATAGCTACAACTACAGCTTCAGAATCTACTTTTATAACAAAAGGTATTTTACAAAATAGAGAACAGTTATTGATTTCTACAAGAGAATCATTAAATCAAAGAGAACTTCCTAATGATGAAGCAATTGTTAGAGATACTACTTCACGTATATCTGAAAAGAGTAATTGGATTAATCCATTATGTCAAACATTCCATGTTGATCCAAATGCATTTCCAAAAGGACTATTCTTAAGAAATGTTACTTTGAATTTTTATTCAAAAGATACTAAACTTCCAGTTAAGATACAAATAAGACCGGTTGTTAATGGTTTTCCAAGTGCATCTAAAGTAATTCCTTTTAGTGAAGTTGTAAAAAATCCAGATAAGGTACAAGCTTCAACTACAGCAAATGCCGCTATTGCAAATACAACTACAAGAACAACATTTACTTTTGATTCTCCTGTGTATCTAACTCCTGATGAGTATGCATTAGTTATTACATCAAATAGTACAGAATATCAATTACACATGGCAGAAGAAGGTAAAACTTCTACAGGATCGATTGCAAAAATATCTAAACCTTCTTTTATAGGTTCATTCTATAAACCTCAAAACGCAGGAGTTTGGGAAGCCGATCCTAATAAGTATATCATGTTTAATTTACAACGAGCTGATTTTACTATAGGAACGGGTGGTTCTACTAACTTTGCAAAATTTATTACCTATGCAAATTCTGCTACTGGAAATACTGCTAACGTACATGCAGATGTAATTAAAATTGGTTCATCTGCAATAAATTATAGTGATACTGACATTCAATGGAAATATGCAGCATCTAATGGAACATTTACATTAGCAGATGGTACTGAAGGATCAGCTTCTTATGTACAATTTAGTCCAGATCAAAACTATTTCTTAACAGATAGAAAAAGAGTAGTTGCAACTTCAAATGGTTCATTTAGAGTTAGAGCTGAAATGACATCTTCAAATTCTCATGTTTCGCCTGTCATAGATGTTGATCGTTTAAATTTAATTTCTGTTGAAAATAATATTGATAATGGTGGTCTAGCAGATTCAGATTTTTCAATATCGACAAAAGGTTCAGGTTATGTGAATGTAATGTCATCCTCATATACTGCAACTATAACAAGTGGTGGAACTACTAATGCCGCAACAGCAAATGTTCATGTTGAAATGACAATGAATGTTAATTCAAATTCTACCACAATATCAAGTGCAAATGGTGGATATACTGTTGACAGTAGTAATCCAGGCGCATTCGTTGTTGGTGAAGCTGTTATGTGTAACGTGGCCTCTGATGTTAATGCAAATAATAGTGGAGTGTATGGAATTGTTTCAGCTGTTACACATTTAGAAGGTAATACATCAAAGAACGTTTCTTCAGTTACTATAAAAACAGATGCAAATAATAAAACTATTGCCACTTCTGGAGCCGGAGCATTTCAAAATGGTTGTCTAATATGGGCAAATCCAAACGCACAAACAAATGCAGTAACTGGAGCCGCTGGAAGTAATACTAAGATGACAGTCTTAGTTGCCAATGGATATGTTTCTAATGTTGTAGTAGTTGATTCTGGATCGGGATATACAACCAATCCAACAGTTTCACTTTCAACAGTTAGTGGAGCCGGTTCAATTAATGCAGTAGTACAATGTACTGGAGAAGAAAAGAATAGTGGAGGCCCAATTTCAGCGAAATATATATCAAGAAGGGTTACACTTAAAGATGGATTTGATGCCTCAGATTTAAAAGTTATACTAAACGCATACAAACCATTGGGTACAGATGTTCATGTATATTATAAAGTTAAGAACGCGGATGATCCAGATGATTTTGATATAAAGACATATACAAAAATGTCACAAGAAACTTCTTCTGGAACAATTTCTAAAGGTAAAGAAGATATTCAAGAATTTATCTTTAAAACTCCAAATGAAACTACAGCATATTCATCTAATAATGTAAGATACGAAACTTTTAAAATATTTGCAATTAAGATAGCATTGGTTGCAGCTACAACTTATGATATGCCAAGAGTAAAGGATATGCGAGCAATTGCATTAGACTAATATGGGAAGTATACAAACAGAAGATCGAAGATTTTTAAGAGATACCCACTCTAAAGCATTATTGAATACTGATTACAATGCTTTACAACAACATAGAAGAGAAAAATTGTATTTTCAGAAGCAACAAAATGATATAAATATATTAAGAAAGCAAGTTGAGGAACTAACTACTGTAAGAGGTGAAATGATAGAAATTCGAACACTACTTACACAAATTATTGATCAAAAAAAGGAGCTATAAACCATGACTGCTAATGTCGCCTTAACAGATACCTTTGACCAATGGAGAGTCAAGACAAATGAGTTGGCGGTGATGACTCAAACTGATGGAATGTCTAATTTCATTAAAGTTTTAGATACCACTAATTCAACAAGTAATACTACAGGCTCAATTATCACCGCAGGAGGTATCGGCGTATTAAAATCAGCAGTGATAGGAGAGAACTTAAGAATACATGGAAATGTTATAACTGATGGTGATACCACAATAAGTGGTAATCTAGTTTTCGGTGATGCTGCAACAGATCAAGTAACATTTTCTGCAGATATTAATTCTAGTGTAATTCCAAATGCAAATGTTACCTTTAATTTAGGTAATACTACAATGCTTTGGGCAAATACATTTACTGGCCATGCAACAATTACTCAAAAATCGGATTCAGGTAAACCTGCACTTAGTATAACTTCTGAAGATGCAGATCAAATTGCAATAGATGTTACTGCAAGTCAAGTTGGAGTAGATGTTGTACAACTTACAGCAGATTCAGTAACTACGGGTAGAATTATTGATATTTCTTCTGATGGACTTACTACTGGTTCAGCACTTTATATAGATTCAGATTCTGGAGCTACAGATACAAGAAGTGTAGCAACAATTATTCAGAATCATACATCTGCTACTGGTGCAACAGCACTTACAGTACAAGCTGATGCGGGAAGAGGTATTTTTATTAATACTGACTTAGCAGCAGGTGGCCCATCACTTGAAATTGATGCAGAACAAGCTACTACAACCGCAGTAGATTTTAATTTTGATGCCGCAACATCTGCTACAGCTATGAGTATATCAGCAGATGGACTTGTTACGGGTACAGCTTTTAAAGTTGATTCTGATTCTTCTGATACTGGTACAAGAAGTATTGCAAGTATAATTCAAAATCACGCATCAGCAACAGGCGCAACAGCACTTACAGTACAAGCTGATGCGGGTAAAGGTATATTTATTGATTCAAACCTTGCTGCAGGAGGGCCAGCACTTGAAATAGATGCAGAAAATACTACAACAAATGTAGTAGAAATTAATATAGATCCATTAACTACTGGAACAGGAATTAATTTAACTGCAGATGGATTGACTACTGGAGCAATAGCAAGTTTCGTTTCAGATTCTTCTGATACTGGTACTAGAACTTTGGTATCTATTGTTAATGATCATGCATCTGCTACAGCAGTAACACCATTTCATGTAAAACAAGATTCAACTAATATAGTAGCAAAATTTGAAGGAACAACAACTATGGTTATTCCGGTTGGAACATCTTCCAATCGTGGAACAGCAGTTCAGGGTGGTATAAGATATAATACTACAACAAGTTCTTTTGAAGGGTATAGTGGTTCAACATGGGCTGGACTTGGTGGACTTATTGATGTTGACCAAGATACAAAAATTATAGCTGAAACATCTGCAGGAGCAGATAACGATGATTTAGATTTTTATACTGCTGGAACTTTAAGAATGTCAATAGATGAAACTGGAAAATTTGTTGGTACAGGAAAATTAAGCATGAAAACAGGACATGCTTGGCATCAAACGACACACGCAGCTTTAGCTTTAGGACATTAATAATTAAATTTTTAACTGTTATAAATAGTATTGAATTACAAACATAAAGGAGAATATCAATGGCAATTCCGAGCGGATCTGGGACTGAAGTTCTAAAAGTGAGTCACTTCACCGCAACAGATACTACCGAACAAAAACTTATAGACGGGGTCGCAAATCATATATACACCGTACTTAGCATTTCGGTATGCGAAACCGCAGGTGCTGCAGAAACTTTTTCTTTGTTCATAGCAGATGATGGTGGTAGTACTGATTACGAAATTATTTCAGACCAAGCATTAAATGCAAATAAAACGTTTATTTATAATGACAGGATCGTAACCTCCGGTACTGATGAGTTAATACTGGCAATGGGCGGCGCATGTGATGTGGACATCGTATGTTCATACATTGATCAGGACTGGACATAATAGGAGTATAATAAACTATGTCACATAGAACGACAGGAATAATAGATGAATCTCATGGTCGAATTAAATTTGTGGCCGCGATTAACAATGCTTCTTTACCTACAATCCAAACCACTAGTGTACCTGTAGGACATACATGGATTGCACAAGGTGTATGTAAATTAGTAGAAGCAAAGGCCTTTTCTACAGGTGAAACCACAGGTACTGCAACAGGATCAGCAGTAGCAACAAATACATTTGGGGCTGAAAGTGGAACTTCCGGTGGTACAGATGGTGCAGCAGATAGTGGAAATACCGGTGGAAGTTTTTGGCAATGTGGGTGGATTCCTTATATCTGTGCAAGATACTGTTCACACTATTGTGCTAGATACTGTGCCCATTACTGTGCAAGATATTGTGGATTGGGTGGTTATGGTTACGGCTTTGGATATGGGTATGGTTTTGGATATGGTTTTGGATATGGTTCAGCAAGAGGATTTTCGGCTTCTTGTACTGCTGTTGCAGTAAATGGATCATCCTCATGGACACAAATTGTACCTGCGGGGTTTACAGTAACATCTTGGTTATACTATGAAGAAGAATCAAATGATTAAAACTTATAAAGGGAAAAGATGTCAGGAGAATTAGGTTTACACGGTGGAGTAATTTTTAAAGCATCCATAAATAATGCTTCCCTCCCCACAATTCAAACCAGTAGTGTACCTTTAGGAAAAACTTGGTTAGCACATGGTGTATGTAAATTAGTTGAGGCTTTAGAAACAGATACAGACGGAGTGACCACAGCAACATCTACAGGCGCAGCAAATGTAATTAACAAATTTGGTACAGAAGGTGCAGCAGACTCTGGTACAGAAGGTGCAGCAGATAGTGGAACTACAGGAGGAAACCTCTGGAATTGTGGTTGGATTCCACATACTTGTGCTAGATATTGTGCACACTATTGTGCTAGATACTGTGCTCATTACTGTGCAAGATATTGTGGGTTAGCCGGTTACGGATATGGTTTTGGTTATGGATATGGATTTGGTTACGGGTATGGTTATGGAACTGCTAGAGGTTACTCAGCAACTTGTACAGCAATAGCGGTACATGGTTCTTCTTCTTGGACACAAGTAGTACCAACCGGATTTACAGTCACATCTTGGTTATACTATGAAGAAGAAGCAAACGCATAGTATAAATTTTTAAATTTTAATATAATAACATATAAAGGGAATAGAAAATGGCAGTAGCAGATACACAATCAGATGGAAAAAATTTCATGTCTGATATAAGGTACAAGCTCTGGCTCCGAGCCCAAGCCGAACTAGAAATGACACAAGCAATAGTAGATCCAGATAATCCCTGGGAATGTACAGCTGCAGAACTAACTGCTTGGAAAAAGTATAGAAAGGATTGGTGTAAAATAGCAAAAGGAGACTTGAGTAAAGTAGAAATCGTTATGCAAAATGATATGATGTTAGGTGGAATTGATATACCTCAAATTCCTGATGGATGGGATTTTATCGTAAGAAATACAGATGATTTACCACCAGTCTTAACTCGTACAGATGTTGATGGTTATCTTCCAGATACAGAACAAGTTAAATCTGGTTCAGAGGCCACATCTGGTGTTAGTGGATAAGGAGAAATAATGGCGACAATACCTAAACCTAAACTAGTTGCTTGGAAGAGAGGAACTGCGGAGGAAGGAGATAGAGATGTGGGATATATTTTACACATGCTCTTACACATTGCAAGATCAGAAATGAAAATTACTAGATCTTTCATTGCTGAAGACAATCCGTGGGAACTTGATGCCGATACAATAGCTGGATTTAAAACTTACAGAAAAGCTTGGCTTGATATTGCTAATGGAGACAAAACTTATATTAATTTTACTGGTACAGGAGAAGATATAATAGGTGTTGATAGGCCTGACCCACCTGATGGTTGGGTTATGCCCATGAAACAATTAGGTGATTGTCCTCCGATTTGTTGTCATGTGGATCACTTTGATATATTTGATCCAACATTACCCGCTAATCCGAGAGCAAAACGGAAAAGATCATCAGTTGATCCGGATGGAAACTGGACTAGTGGAAATAAATTTATGCTTGAAGACGGAGACGTTCAAGCCGATTAATATTTTTTTAGTTTTATTATGAAAAAAATTTTATATTATTACCACGATTCTTGTGGTATAGGTGATTTTTATCTACTATTCCCTATATTTGATGCACTAAGAAAAAAGCATAAAGATGATAATATCACCTTATTGTCTAATGAATTAATAAAGGACATTGCTCAAGGTAAAGACTACTTTGATAATTATCTTGATATTTTTTCCACAGATTATCCTATAAATCGTTATGATAGATGTTATAGCTGGGATATTCAAAAATATGGAATTACATTATTTTACCCCCCTAAAAAACATTTCTGGGAAATTATTTCTGAAAATTTAGATCTTACATTAGATAGAGATAATTTCCCCAATATCTTCCATATAGAAACTTCAGAAAAAGATAAACGCCAAATAGATGAATTTATACACAATGATATTCATTTTACTGGTGGTTCTTGGAAACCTCTTAATGGTCCTATTATAGTTTTACATACAGGACATTCTTTTAAATTTCCTTATGGAAAATCTCCTAATTATGAATGGTGGATAGAATTAGTTAATGCTCTACCCGATGCCAATTTTATTCAAGTAGGAACTAGAGAAGAATCATCTCCAGATAAACCTTCTAGAATTGTTGCAGATTATAAAATTAATGCACCTAATTGTTTTGATTTAAGAGATGAAATTAGTATTAGACAAGTTGCATATTTAATTGAAAAATCAGATACATTTATAGCTATTGATTCTATTACTGCCCATTTATCATTACATTCTAGAAAAAGAGGAATAGTATTATGGGGTAGTTCTAATCCTAATACTCATGGGCATGATTATAATATAAATATGGAAGCAATTCGCCATTGTGGTCAACCTCCATGTATTGATAAAGGAAGTTTTTATGTGCCTGATGATTTAAATCAAAGATGTTGTTTATTACCAGATAATGTTAAAGAAAACGCTTGGCCACTTATAAGTGATGTGGTTCACGAAATAAATTCAATATTATGAAAAACTTATATGTTGTAATGGGAGGATTGGGGAAAGCCTTACTTTGGACTTCTTTAATTCCTAGTCTTTGTGAAAAAGATGAAGTAGAAAAAATATCAGTAATGTCGCCATGGCCTTGGCTTTTTGAGAAACATAATCAGATAGAAGGTCATGAACCACTTTTAGATTTTAGATATTTTCCTCAGTTGGAAATATATGATAAAATCATATATCATGAACCATATCTATCTGATTATTTAAAAGAAAAAGATCAACATATGCTTGATAATTGGGCAGATGCTTATGGTATAGAAAGAGTTTCCCCTAGCCCAAGATTAGATCCACCAGTAGTCGGAGATGATTGTTTTGAATTAAGTGAAAAATGTGATAAACCTTATTATGTAATACAATTTACTGGCGGGATGATGAGAGAAGGAATGCATCAACTTTGTCCAAGAGATTATAGACCTGATTTAGTTGAAAAATTGAATGCAAAAATAAAAAGTAAATTTCCAAATCTTAATTGTGTTTGTTTTAGGCATGAATACGAACCTAAACCTTCAGGCACAATAACATTTAAATCTAAAATTGAATCGGGGGTATTGGGAATATTACCTCTAATAGTAAAATCAGAATTTGTAGTATGTATAGATTCTGCATTAATGCATTTTGCCGCTTGTGTAAAAGATAAACCCACATTTGTTCTTTGGAATACAAATCAAACTACACCTAGTAGAATTGGTTATGATTTTCAAGAAAATATTCTTTGTGATACTGAGTTATGTATTGATACTTCAGCCGATGAAGTATTTGATATTATAGAATTAGCTTTAAAATGAAAAATTTATTTGTTGTTGTAGGTGGAATTGGAAAAAATATTATATGGACATGCCTTATTAATGAATTAAATTATAACTATGGACAATGTGGTGATAAAATTTCTGTAATGACACCCTGGCCTTTTGTATTTTATAATAATGAAAATATAGATTTTATAGAACCTTTAGCTGGATTTCCTTTTAATGAACAACTAACAAAATTTGATGATATCATTTATTTTGAACCATATTTTTCTGACTTTTTAAAATATAAAGATAAACACATATTGAATAGTTGGGCAGAAGGTTATGGAATCAATTCAGATTTTCAAAAGAAGCCTTATTTAAATTATAAACCACTTAATACTAAGAATAAATATTTAAGTGGGGAGATTGAAAAAGATTATTGTATTGTACAATTTTCAGGTGCACCCAATTACTATGATCAAAGTTTTGGTGATAATCAGAATAGTTTAGGTAAAAGAGATTATAGACCAGATTTAGTTGAAAAATTAATTCATAAAATTAAACATCATTTAAATTTAGATGTTATATGTTTAAGAAAAGAAAATCAACATAAGCCTTCTAATGTAATTTCATATACTTCAAATGAAGATCAAGGACTATTAGATATATTACCATTAATAGAAAAAGCTAAGTTTGTAATTTGTATAGATTCGGCGTTAATGCATTTGGCAGCTACTACCGATAATGATAAAGTTATTGTATTATGGAATGAAACACAACAAAATAATAAAAGAATAGGTTACGATTTTCAAACAAATTTATTATGTAGTAACGATATATGTAATGATATTTCTCCAGATGAAGTTTTTCGTGCAGTTGAAAGTAAATTATGAAAATCCACGATATATCAAAAATATTTAAAACTTCTCATGAAGAAAAAGATATTAATATTAATATTAAATTTTTTGGTGATAATTGGTTAGTTGAAATAGAAAATTTTTATGATGATATAGAAGCTGTTCATTCATACGCTCAATCTTGTAATTATACTAATCATTCAAGTATAATTCAAATGCAACATATAATAAGATCATTTGCGCCCATTATTAATATTGATGATTGTATGGTTGAACATATTTCTACTTTAGTGGGAAGGAAGATTGTAAGAGAAACGGCAATGCCTTTTCCCCCCACTACTAATAAATTAGATTCTTTGGGGATTTTTTCTATAATAACACCTGAAATATTTGAAAAATGTAAAAAGGAAACTAATAATTATGTTCCCCCACATCGTGACGATTTTGTAAATTGTCAAATTTATTTGTCTGGCGGATGTGGAACATCTTTTTATGAATATAAAGGTGAGGAGTTAGAAGGTTTATCTGATATGCCTAGTAAAAATCTTGAAACTCCTGAAGATTATGAAAAATATGTTAATGAAAATTGGAATGAAATATGTCATGTAGATGGAAATCCTAATACTTTAATTATGTTCAATGGTCAATTTCATCATGCAGTAGATTTTAAAAGACAATATGATAGAGATAAAAATCGTATTATACAAAATATATTTTATGCAGATGTAACTTCACAACTTACTTATGATCTAATTGATAAAGTTGATGACAATGATAGATTAAATTATATAATCTTACATGAATTTTTAAATAACAATATTGTTTGGCGTACAGATGATCCTAAAATACAACAAGAAAAAGATAATTACTTACAAGGTAAAGAAACCATTTTACCAAGTGAAACGTATTATCAACATATAAGGAGATATGATGGAATTTAAAAAAAGATTTTCTATTGCACATCCTGAACAAGATATGCAACAATATCCAAATCATTATTATCTTATATTAAAGAACACGCCTGAAGAGACTCTTGATGAAATAGAAGACATATACTTTGGTAAAAATTTTTATTATGAATTTCGAAGACAAAGAAAATTTGTTGGTAATGCTATGGGTCAAGAAGCAACTGATGAACATATAGATAATCTTCTTAGAATACAAGATGAACTTGGAGTAGAAGTATCTCTTACAGTAAATCAAACAATATGGCCAGATGAATTAATTTTAGATGAAACGATTCAAAATCAGTTTGTAGAATGGGTAGGTCAGTATTATGATAAAGGATTAAGAAGTTGTACAATTTCATCTAAACATTTGATGAGAACTAAAAAGTTACAACATCGATGTCCTAAAATGAAGTGGAAAAATACAGTAAATCATATAATATCTGATGGACAACAAGTAGCCGATACAATAGGAATTGGATATGATACAATACTTCTTGATCGCTCATTAAATAGAAATATTAAAGAACTTAGGCGCATAAATAAATTTATACAGAGAAGAAATGGTAGACCAATAAGAACTTCTCTTCTTGTATCAGAAGGATGTTTATATAGATGTCCATTTAAGTTAGAACATGATATGGCATCAACAGTTATAGGTGCTCAATATTGGGGTGGAGATAATGCTCTATCATCTCTTTCATGTAATAATTGGAAATCTGATAAAATGGATCAATTACCAAGAAATGGAATTGATATGGTTACTACCGATAAAGAAATGTTAGATCAGTATTTGGACAAAAAGGTAGGAGGAGTTGATATACTAAAAACTTCTGGAAGATTTGATGGTAGATTGTATAATAGGTATACAGAAACAGAGATTCGAACTAAAAATATAAGATTACAGAGACAGTTTGGCCCTTTGACTTCTTCAACTTTTCAACATGTTTATGATACAAACGCTATTCCTTTTGATCAATGGTTAGTATTAGTACCAACAGAAGAAGATGATAACTTAACAAAAGAAGGCTATCAAAAATTCTATGAAGAACATCTAAAAGATAATATTTGGTTATCCGAAAAGGGAAAAAGATTGAATAGAATACTTTTAAATTGTAAATCTCAATGTTATGATTGTCATGAATGTGAAAGAACTTTTGATGTACCAGATTATGATACTTCAATTAAAGAACTTGATGCGGAATTACGTTATGCAAGGATAAATTAAAATGAAACAATATTTTTATCAGAATTTAGAAGCAATCCCTATAGATTTATGTAAAGAATTGATAGAAATTTTTAATTCACCTGACTTTGAATGGAAACACGCGTTACTTAATAATCAAGTATATAATGAAAGAAGAAATTGTTTTATTAATGATATTATTTTGAGAGAAGAAGATACAAAATATCCGGCGATAAATCAATTAAAAGTTATTATGAATACATATTTAAAAACTGTGAATAAAAGTATCTTTAAAGGAGTTGATACTCCTGATTATTTTGCTGATGTTCAAGCGATAAAATATGATCCTGCGATAGCTCCTGATGGAACGTTACCACACTTTGATTGGCATACCGATGATGTATGGACACAACCAACTTTAAATCTTATAAGAAAACTTACACAGATTGTTGTAATTAGTGATGGAGAAACAGAATTTGAGGGCGGTAAATGTGAATTTGATCCGTTACACGGAACACTTGATTATGATGGTAGGAAACAGGGGTCATTGGTGATGTTTCCTTCTTTTTTAAAACATCGTATACTACCTATAACTAGCGGCGTTAGATATGCTGTTAATGGTTGGTCATACGGTCCTTCATGGAGATAAAGTGAATATATTAGGAATATCTGGTTCTATTGGATGGGATGGAAACTGGAGCATGATTAATGATGTGGATTATTGGGTTCATGGTTCAGGCGCAACATTGTTTGTTGATGGTGAATTGAGAAACGCATTGGGTGAAGAAAGAATGACTAGAATTAAGTATGATGGTCGATATCCCCAAAATGCAATAAATAAAATATTAACAGATAATGATTTAACAAATGAAGATATCGATGTAGTAGTATATGTTTCTGGCGCAGTATTATTAAGTTATCAGTTGAAATTAAGAGGATATTTAACAACCGCTTTAAAAAAATTATATCCTAATGCAAGAATAATGACATGTGATCATCATATTGCTCATGCAGCCGCTACTTTTTATACTTCAGGATTTGAAGAAGCTAATATTTTTACATTTGATGGTGCTGGTGATTTTCATCCAGATCAAAATTGGGATGCTCCAAAATTAAATAATTCTTCTTTTTTTAATGGTTCACTTAAAGATAAATCACTTGAAAATATTCATAATACTTATATAACCGAAGAGGGAACTAATTCATTTGGGGGAGTTTATTCAGAATACTCTATAATGATATATGAAATGAAAGTAAATGGCGTTATTCCTTCTGAAGAAGATATAGACAGTACTACTATAAATTACACAAACATTATGAAATCTGTATTAAATCTTCATTCATATTCTGATGTGAAAGATATAACAAATTATAATAGTATTATTGAAGATGACATATATGATAATCCAAAATTAAGAGAAACTTACCCAGGAAAAATTATGGGATTATCGGCCTATGGGAATCATAAAAATTTAGATGCGCCAGATATTTTTAAAATGGAAATGGAAGAAGGGTTTCCTATTATTACTACAGATAAAGAAACTAAATTACATATAATAAAAAATAGTGAAAATTATAAACCAGAAGATCTTGCAGATTGGTTACAATATAATTTTGAAAAATATTTACTTATTGTATTAGATAGTATACCCCCAGAACATAAAAAAGACAAACTGTGTCTTGGTGGTGGGTGTTCGTTAAACATATTAGCAAACTCTAAAATAATTGAAGAGGGTATATACAAAGATGTTCATGTAAATACTGCTCCTAATGATGACGGACTAAGTTTTGGTGCAGCTATACAAGCAGCGACATCTCTAGAAGATGATTTAATATTACCATTAAATCAAGGATGTTTAGGTGGAGAATATAGCGACCAATATATAAAAACTTGTTTAGATAATTATAAGGAGTCTCCATGAAATTTATAGACAATGAAGAAATGTTTACATTGAACCCCGATATGACTGTTTATGTAGAAAAAATAGGAGGAAATGATCCTCATGGTGGTGGATTTCGCGATGGATGTTATCCTGTTGTTGTTATGGAAGATGTATATAAATATCCGGATAGAATACGAGAATTTGCTGATTCATTACCTATACCACATTCAAACTGTAATTATGACAAATATTATGGACATAGAATAACTATTGATAATTTTATAGCAAATAAAGATTTCTTAAATACAGTATCAATGTTATTAGTACACAAATTAGAAATGTTTGATATGATAACGTGGAGTGATGCTACTAATAATAATCAATTTTGTTTAAATGTTATTCATAATGATGAAGAATGTAGTGTTTCAGAAGAAGATAGAAAACAATCTTATGTTCCTCATAGTGATCCTAGTGTAATTTCTTCTATAATTTATTTAAATAGAGATGATGAATTAGAAACAACCGGTACAGGATTATACAGACATATAAAATCTGATTTGGTGGGATTTCCTCAAAGTGCTTTTCATGAAGATTGGATAGCTGATATGGAAATGAAGGGAAGTATACCTATTGAAGCACAAAACTTTTGTATAAAGAAAGAAGTATTGTCAATGAATCCCACAAATCCGATATATGATGAATGTATTTTAGCAAATAATGATGAATGGCAATTATTACATAAATTTGAAGGAAAATATAATTCAATGGTTTCTTATATGGGGGGAATGTTTCATTCTGCATTATATGATGTTAAAGAAGTAACAAATGTAAAAAGACTTACTCAAGCTATATTTTGGGATTTTATTCCAGAACTAAAAGAAAATCCACAGGCACCCCCTGTAATAACACCAAGACAAATAACGGGTGAACCTTATACAAGTCAGCAGTGAAATGAAATATACACATTATAAAGATTTTACAGAAATATGTCATCTTACAGTTGATGATTTAGAAGAAAATAAAATAATCGCATGGTTTCAAGGAAAAAGTGAATTTGGCCCAAGAGCATTGGGAAATAGATCTATACTCGCAAATCCAACTCTTCCCGATAACAAAGATTATATTAATGAAAGAGTAAAACATAGAGAAGGATGGAGGCCTTACGCACCCATTATGTTAGAGGAATATATACATGATTGGTATGATATCCCCAAAACTTCATCACCATATATGTTATTTAATGCTTGGTTACTTCCAGAAAAGAAAGGTAAAGTACCGGCGGTGACACATAATGATGGTTCTGCGAGAATACAAACTGTAACTGAAGAATTAAATAAACCAATTTTTCAGTTATTGACCGAATGGAATAAGAAAACTGGTGTTCCTATATTACTAAATACCTCATTTAATGTAGATGGTGAACCTATAGTAGAATCTCCTGAAAATGCAATAAAGACCTTTATGGGAACAAATATAGATGTTTTGATTATAGGAAATTATAGAGTTACGAAATAATTAGGGGGCCTGGAGTGTCGTTCCAGCGGCACGCCTCCTAATAAATTGAGATCACAAATTTTCTTATGATATAAATAGTATAGATAACTATACTTATTCACTATTAAGGAGAAAATTGTGGCATTAACCCTCCAAAAACAGACTGTCAATCTTGTAATAGATCAAGGTTGCACATTTGAAAAAGTAATCACCGCTCAAAATTCTACTAGTGGAAATGTTACCATATCTACTGGCACTTGTACCTCAAAGATGAGACAATCTTACTATTCATCGAATAATATAACCACAATAACAACAGCAGTTGCTGGATCAAACGTAACACTTTCGTTGACTGCAACTCAAACTGCAGCAGTCAGTCCTGGTAAATATGTTTATGATGTTCAATATACACATGGAAATAATGTCACAGTAGAAAGAGTAGCAGAAGGAATTATAACGATATCTGCGGAGGCAACGAAATGACACAACCAAGTACTAGAGCAACTTTTAAAGATTATTGTAAACGAAAGCTAGGATGGCCAGTAGTAGAATTAAATTTGGATGATGATCAAGTAGAAGATTGTATTGATGATTCACTTCAATTTTTTCAAGAATATCATTTCGATGGAACAGAAAATACGTATTTAAAACATCAAATATCAGCATCAACTCTTAAGTTAGCAGGTGCACCTACAGGAACATTTACTGATGGAGAGAAAATTACTGGAGGAACAAGTGGTGTTCAAGCAACAGTTCATGAATATCATAGTGCTAATACTACTTTAAGATTCAAAAATCCTGAAGTTAAATCTGGTGGAGATGGTAATACGTATTATGCTAATACTTCTACTGTCTTTGGGTCCAATGAAACTATTACAGGCGATACTAGTTCAGCAACAGCAACAACTACAAACAGCGGACCACCAGTAGCAATAGGGGATTTCGATAACAAATATATAGCAATTGCTGAAGCAATTATTGGAGTTCGAAGAATTGTACCTTTCTATGATAATTCTAGATCTAATTCTATGTTTTCTTCTAAGTACCAATTTGCATTAAACGAAATGCATCAATTAGGAACAGGTTTAGTAAATTTTGAAATTTCTCAAGAACATTTAATGTTAATTAATGAAATGTTTACAGGAAATCCAATGTTTAGATTTCAAAGACACATGGATCGTTTACATCTTGATATTAATTGGGGTGGAGATGTAGATATTGATGATTGGATAATAGTTGAGTGTGATAAAATTATTGATCCTGATACATATACGGATATCTGGAGCGATATGTTTCTTAAACAATATAATACGGCATTAATGAAGAAGCAATGGGGGCAGAATCTAATTAAATTCGAGGGGTTACAACTTCCAGGAGGCGTAACTATGAATGGAAGACAAATGTATGATGATGCAACAGCAGAGCTTGAACGTATTGGAGAAGAAATGCAATTACGATACGAATTACCAGTAGATCATCTAATAGGATAATACATGGCAACGAATCCATACTTCAATAATTTTAAATCTACTGCAGATCAAGGATTAATCGAAGATTTATTTATAGAATCCATTAAAATGTATGGGCAGGATATGTATTATATTCCACGCACATTAGTTAATGAAGATACACTAATGGGCGATGATACATATTCGGAATTTAATGATGCCCGTATGATTGAAATTTACATTAAAGACGTAGATGGATTCTCAGGTGAAACTGATGTTATTTCTAGATTTGGTTTAGAAATTCATGATGAAATTACATTTACAGTAGCAGTACGAAGATATCAAGAACTTGGTTTTTCTACAGCAGAAGATATTGCGGATGGTAGAGATAGAATTCCAAAAGAGGGAGATTTAATTTACTTTCCAATGGTTACAGCCTTATTTGAAATTATAACAGTAGCAGATCAACCATACGGAGATATATTTTATCAAACAGGAGCACTTCAGGGTTATGATATGAAGTGTGTTCTTTTTGAATATTCAGATCAGAAATTTAATACTGGTATTGAGGATATTGATAAGATCGAAAGATTACATTCCTATACAGTAGAATTTACAATGGGAGCCGGAAGTGGTACTTATGTTGTTGATGAAGAAGTATATCAAGGAACATATGCAACTACCGAATATAAAGCCGAGGTCGCTCAATGGACTGCTGGAACTAAGGTACTGAGACTTATGAATATGACCAAGAATTTTGATGGCACTCAAAATATTGTAGGTAAAGATTCTGGAGCGTCTTATGCAATAACATCTTTTGATATGCAGAAGAGTGCTAGTGATACTCAAGCATCTAATCAATTAATAGAACAAGAAGCCGATGCAATTATTGATTTCACAGAAGGTAATCCATTTGGGAGCTTGTAATTAAATGCTTGGAACAACTTATTATCACGAAACCATCAGAAAATATGTTGCTGTATTCGGAACGTTATTTAATGATATTAATGTAATACGAAAAGATGCAGATGATACCATAAAAGAACAAATAAAAGTTCCTATTGCGTATTCTCCAAGAGATAGATGGATTCTTAGATTAAGGAGAGCTCGCGGAATTAGTGGAACAGATGAAGCTGTTGCAATGACATTACCAAGAATGGGTTTTGATCTTACAGGTATTACTTATGATGGTACTAGAAAATTGAATACAATGGGTCAAGTTTTTGCCGCAAATACTGCCGCATCTTCTTCTACATTGTTAAAACAATTTAATCCCGTTCCTTACAATTTTGATTTCAGTTTATATTCAATGGTTAGTAATGCAGAAGATGGTGCACAAATCTTTGAACAAATCGTACCTTTCTTTACTCCAGAATTTACAGTTAGTGTGAATTTAGTTCCAGCAATGAATATTAAACCCGATATAAGTATGATATTAAATGGTGTTCAAATTGAAGATAGTTATGAGGGAGATTTTCAAGTTACTAGAGAAATTATTTGGACATTAACTTTTACTATGAAAGGATATATTTATCCAGATGTTAAGAGTGGTTCTGTCACCAAATCTGTGATAGTGAATCTCAGAACACCGGCACAAGAAGCAGAAGAACCAGAACATATTATTTTAGAAGATAGTACATCTTTTACAACAAATTTTCTATTATTAGACGCTGATGCAGGATCACCAACCGCAACGGGTAATATGAAATTCATAACAGAAACTAGTTCGACAGGAACAGGCGCAGCAGGGATAAAAACTAGACTTACAGTTACTCCGGGTCCCGGCGATGTTACTGCTAATGATGATTTTGGTTACACAGAATCTTTTGAATATTTTGATGATAACATTGATACTAATTTAGGCACCGGATTGGATGTAACTCTGTAACATGTGGTTTCGGGGTTTTCTAATTGGTTGTTTCATTTGCGTTGGAACAGTATGTGTTGCGCAAAGCCCAAGTGAAATACAACCAGAACATCAAGAAATAATACACAATAGATATCAACCCCATAAGTTAAACAAAGAAACTTATAAAACTGAAGATGTTTTATTATTGTTTAAATCTTGTTATGAAACATTATATTTTCTAGGTAATACAAAATACAAAAGAAGTAAAAAAGAATTAAAAGAAGAAGAAGTATCTAGACAATGTTTTTGTATATGTGATAAAATTAGATCTATATATAAACCTGAAGAGTTTTTAGATAGACCTCCAATAGACATACATAATATTATTAAACCATTAACTACTGAATGTATGACAGAAAAGGGTCAAATTTGGCATGATGAGGAAAAATGACACAAGATACACGTATAGACGAAATTTTAGAAATCACAAGTTTAGTTCCCACTACTGAACTTAAACCTGAACCGCCTGCCAGAATCATACCTAAATCTGGTAAGGATGATGACATTGATTATAATTATGCCCGTGAGAATTACTACAATTTAATTGAACGAAATCAAGATGCAATAGAGGAGATGTTGGAGATTGCTAAACAATCTGAACATCCACGTGCTTTTGAAGTAGTTGGTCAATTAATCAAATCCGGCTTGGATGCCAATAAAGAGTTAATGGGTCTACATAAAACCAAAAAAGAACTAAGTATAGAAAAGGGTGGACACACTACTACTGTCAATAACGCAGTATTTGTGGGATCTACAGCTGAATTACAAAAGTTACTGAAGGGGAAACGTGGCGAGTGAAACATATCTCGGCAATCCAAATTTAAAAAACGTAGGACAAAATGTAGAGTGGACAGAAGAAACACTTCAAGAATATGTGAAGTGTAAAGATGATCCTCTTCACTTTGTAGAGAACTATGTTAAAATTATTCATGTAGATCAAGGACTCGTACCATTTGAAATGTACCCCTATCAAAGAGAAATGATTCATAAGTTCAATGATAATCGTTTTGTAATATGTAAAATGCCACGACAAACAGGAAAGTCAACCACAATAATAGCTTTTCTTCTTCATTATTTACTATTCAACGAAAGTGTCAATATCGCAATGTTGGCAAACAAAGGAGCAACCGCAAGAGAACTTCTTTCAAGACTACAACTTGCCTATGAACATTTACCCAAATGGTTACAACAAGGAGTGGTGATATGGAATAAAGGTAATATTGAAGTAGAGAATGGTAGTAAAGTGGTAGCAGCGGCTACTTCTTCTAGTGCAGTTCGTGGTAGTTCTTTTAATATTATTTTTCTAGATGAGTTTGCTCACGTTCCCCAAAACATAGCAGAATCATTTTTCACTTCTGTATATCCTACAATTTCTTCTGGTGAATCTACAAAAGTCTTAATCGTTTCAACTCCACTTGGATTGAATATGTTCTATAAGATGTGGATAGAAGCTGAAGAAGGAAGAAGTGATTATGTTCCCATTGAAGTTCATTGGTCGGAGATGCCTGGCAGAGATGGTAAATGGAAAGAAGAAACGATACGTAATACCTCTGAAGTACAATTTACTCAAGAGTTTGAATGTGAATTTGTGGGATCAACTTACACATTAATTGCTCCATCGAAACTTAGAACAATGGTCTTTAAGAGTCCCGTTCACTCTGCTAATAACTTAGATGTATATGAACAACCAAAGAAAAATCGTACATACGCATTAGTGGCTGATACGGCACAAGGAAAAGGTGTGGACTATTCTGCTTTTTCAGTATTTGATGTTTCTGAAATGCCGTACAAACAAGTTGCAGTTTATAGAGACAATCAAATTTCACCTATGTTATATCCAAATGTAATTTATAATGTGGGAAATAAGTATAATAATGCTCATGTTCTAGTTGAAGTAAATGATATTGGATCTCAAGTTGCTGATACTTTACACTACGATTTAGAGTATGAGAATATCATGATCATTACTATGAGAGGTAGAGCAGGTCAACAGATCGGTGGAGGATTTGCGAAGAACATTCAATTAGGATTAAGAACAAGTAAACAGATCAAGAGAATTGGATGTGCGGCATTAAAAGATCTAATAGAACAGGATCAATTAATTGTTCCAGACTTTAATACAATTAAAGAACTTACAACCTTTGCTCTACAGAATAACACATATCAGGCAGAGGAAGGATCTCACGATGATATTGCAATGACCTTAGTGATATTTGGGTGGTTAGTACAACAAAGATATTTTAAAGAAATGACAAATATGGATATACGAAAGAAAATGTGGGAAGAACAAATGGAAACTTTAGAACAAGATATGTTGCCATTTGGTATTATAGATGATGGACAAGAACCAGAATCCTTTAAAGATGATAAAGGTACAGTATGGACAGTTGATGATGAAAGTCAAAGAGTTTATTATTAATGTTTACACAAAGAACAACAAGTGAATTATTCCCTGTTCCACTATGGGGATTTGATTTAGATAATTCTAAAGAAGTTAATACTAGTATAGAGAATCGGGTTTATCAAAAATCCAAAAATGAAAAAACTAGACATGCTTCTAATGAAGGGGGATGGCATTCCGAAGGAAATATGTCTGATGATCCGGTGATGAAATCCCTTTTAAGATTTATTGAATGGGCAGTTGGTGAACTAAGTACTGAATCTGGAATGAAATATAGCACTTATAAGATATTTCTTTGGACTAATTTAAATAGGCCAGGAGATTATAATTCTATGCATTCACACCCTGATAGTCAGTTGAGTGGTGTTTATTATGTTAAAATTCCTTCTGGTGATTGTGGTACATTGAGACTCTATAATCCAATGTATCATTACAATTATCCCAATTCTCAAGGTTATAATATACCATTTACTACTCCAACAGCTGATGTAATCAATAAAGAAGGAAGTTTGTATATTTTTAGATCACCGATTATGCATGATGTTACTAGGAATAATACTCAAGAAGATAGGATTAGTGTATCATTTAATATAGTATTTGATTCTAATCTTTATAAGTGAATGGATCAAACTCAGAAAAATTTACTTCAGTAGGTGGATTATAAATTTCGTTTATTAACTCTTCAATTTTATCAACTAAATCAGGTCTTTCTTTCTTTAATCTTACTAAGAAATTAATTGAACCTGTTTCTAATTGAGCTGGATTAACAGAAATTCTTTTACCTAATCTTCTTTTGTCTGATAATTCAAGGTGTTCGGGATTTACACAAGAAGGATTAAAACAAGTTTGTGTTATTACTTCATGGTCTGCTACTTCACCTTTATACATCATGAAGGAATATCTACTAGCAGGTATAGTTTTCCCCATAACAGAAAACATACCATGACCTGTTTTATTTTTTGAAGCAAGCCAGATGTGACACTTAGTATGTGTTTCTGATAGATCAACCTTTTTAAGAAATCGGTCTTTTATTTTTTTGGTATTAAATAATGTGAGCTTATCCATCTAAATCCTTGAATTATTTATGAGAACTCTTAATATTTATGGTTTTAGAGAACTACAAAATAATAAATAACAGTACAATGGTAAAAATACCCTTAAGAAACCAATCTTTCAACTCATTATAGGAGAGATAAGATGCCTTTTACAATTAGTCCGGGCGTTGTAACCAAAGAAATAGATTTAACGACTGTCGTTCCTGAAATTTCTATGACAGAGGGAGCAATCGCCGGTCCTTTTAGGTGGGGACCTTCATATTGGGCAACAACAGTATCAAATGAATCAGAATTGTCGGGTACGTTTGGTAAACCAGACGCTGCTACGTATAAAACATTTTTTACTGCAGCAAGTTATCTCGCATATTCGGGAAATCTTAAAGTAGTCCGTACACCTAATACCTCAGATGCAAAAAATGCTACAATGGATGCAGCAAATACTGTTTACATTGCAAATGACGAAGCTTATGAAAATACTTATGATCCAGATATGGGTGGAACACAGTCTGATGACTTTGGTCCGTTTGTAGCAAAATATGTTGGTGATCTTGGAAATAGTTTAAGAGTTTCCATGTGTGCCGCAACTAAAGCAAACACAAATAGTGATGGAACACTTAATAGTAATACAGATACCGCTCTAACAGGAACAGCCGCATGGACAGAATCAAGTGGTGCACTTGCCGGTTCAGGTACAGCATTTACTACAGAGTTAAGTGTGGGAGATACTATTACACTAGGTACTAAAGTATTAGTAATAGCAACAATTACAAATGCAACAACAGTAGTTGCACGTAGTGCTCACGGATCGGATCTTGGTTCAGGATCAATGGTTCGACATAAGAGATCAGGATTCCAAGAACCTGTTGGTCAAATGGTTGGAACTTGTGCAGCAAGTGCAAATGGTGTTACTGTTACAGGAACAAGTACATTTTTTGATCTTCAAGTAACTGTAGGTGATTTAATTAAACTTGTAGGTACTGAAGAAGAACGAAAAGTTTCTTCAATTACAAGTAATACAGTATTAACAGTTTCAGAACCTTTTGTTTCAGCCGCTTCGGCTAACACTTGGTCACGAAGATGGGAATATGCAGATTCATTTGATGGTGAACCAGTTACTTCAGCACATTGTGCAAGAAATAGTGGAGCTCAAGATGAAATTCATGTTGTCGTTGTAGACGAAGATGGAGAATTTGCGGGAGCAAATAATACTGTACTAGAAACTTATTCTGGATCAGTTGCCGGTGGAGCTAAAGGTGAAGATGGTCAAAGTATTTACTACAAAGACCTTGTTAATAGAGGATCAAAGTATATTCGATGGATGGATCATCATGCAGATGGTGATGTAGATGCCGCTCTTTCAACAACCGCATGGGGTGGAGCAGCAAGTGGAACATTCAATGGTAAAGGAATTATCGTATCTGGAAGTATGACAGGTGGTGCCGCAGGTTCAGCCTCGACAGCCGGTAATATTCAAACAGGTTTAGATAAATTCAAAAATACTGAAGAAATTGATGTAACACTTCTAATGACTGCTGATGCAGACGCTGCTACTCAGATACACGCAATTAATAACATTGCAGAATATCGTAAAGATTGTGTAGCTTTTATTTCACCACTTCAAGCACATGTTGTAAATAACGCAGGAAGTGAAACTACAGATGTAGTGGGTCATAGAAATTCTATGCCCAGTTCTTCTTATGCTGTTTTGGATTCTGGGTGGAAGTATATGTACGATAAGTACAATGATGTCTATCGATATATTCCATTAAATGGTGATATCGCAGGATGTTGTGCATTTACTGATGAATCAAGAGATCCTTTCTGGTCACCGGCTGGATTAGATCGTGGTAATATCAGAAATTGCATTAAACTTCCTTATAATCCAAATAAAACACAAAGGGATGAACTTTATAAGAATGGAGTTAATCCTGTTACAGCAATGCCAGGAAGTGGAATACTTCTTTTTGGAGATAAAACTCTATTAGCAAAACCTTCTGCGTTTGATCGTATCAACGTAAGACGATTGTTTATTCTTTTAGAAAAATCAATTGCTAGTATGGCCAAATCTTTCTTGTTTGAATTCAACGATGCATTCTCACGAAGTAGATTCGTGGCAACAGTTGAGCCATTCTTGAGAGATGTTCAAGGTAGAGGTGGAATTCAAGACTTTGCAGTTATCTGTGATGACAGTAATAATACTGGAGATGTGGTAGATCGAAACGAATTTCGTGGAGATATTTACGTGAAACCATCACGTTCCATTAACTTCATACAATTACAATTTGTTGCAGTTAGAACCGGAGTTGAATTCGAAGAAATTATCGGTGCAAGATAATCGATAATAAAGTCATATAAATAATAATATACAGATGGGGGAAGACGATGATTCCTGAAGAGGGTACTTATAAAAAAGACTTCCCCATCATCTCAATCTAATCATCGGATATGGAGAAAACATGCCAGATTTTAGTATTGACACATTTACCTCTAACCTAACTAAAGGTGGAGCATTAGCAAGTTTATTTGAATGTGAACTTAGTGGAAGTAAAGGAAATGTAGCTACTACAGGAATAGGCTCTTTTAAATTTTTATGTAAAGGAGTAAATTTCCCAGCTTCAACTATAGAAGCCGCTACTGTTACCTATATGGGAAGATCAATAAATATTCCCGGTAATAGAGCTGCCCAGCAATTAACAACTTCTATCTATAATGATGAAAATATGGAAATTAGAAATCATATAGAAAGTTGGATGGAGAGAATCAATTCTCACAAATCAAATGTGAGAGAAGCTGGTTTTGCCGCTATTAACAGTTATACTGGATCGATGAAAGTTAAACAAGTCGCCAAAGATGGTGGATCTTACACTAAATCTTATGAATTTATTGATGTATGGCCATCAACTACTGGAGAAATAACTTTATCGTGGGATACTAATGATATCCAAACCTATGATGTAACATGGGAGTATAGCTATTGGAAATCAAGTCAAAGTGGCGCTGGATTTAATTAATATATATTTAAGTATGAAAAAAACGTTTTACATGGGAGTGGTAATCCGCTCCCATTTTACCTATTAGGAAAGATGTATGGCAGTTGAATTATTCGGTTTTTCTATAGGAAGAGTTGACAAAGATCAAAAGAGTAAAAAATCTTTTGCACTTCCTGAACCAGAAGATGGTGCACTTGAGGTTGGTCCTTCAGGCGGAGCATACGGAACGTATGTAGATCTTGAGGGTTATGCCAAAAATGAATTAGAATTAATTAGAAAATATCGGGAAATGGCAACATATCCTGAGTGTGACCAAGCAATTGATGATGTTATTAATGAGGCCATTGTTACGAATAGGGAAGAATCTCCTGTCAGTATCAGCCTAGAGAAATCAAATTTATCAGATACAATTAAAGAAGCAATAAAAGACGAATTTGCGGAACTAATACGTTTGCTAGATTTTCGAAGAGTGGGGTACGAACTATTTCGTAAATGGTATGTTGATGGTAGATTATATTTTCATGTTATTATTGATGAGAAAAATCCCAAACGTGGTATATTAGAACTACGCCCAATAGATCCCCTAAAAATTAAAAAAGTTCGTCAACCAAAAGTGGTTCAAGGACCCAATGGTGCAGAACTTGATACTTCTGGTTTTCAAGAATATTTTATGTTCAATGAAAGGGGAATTTCACAAACTGCAGGTGGTACTACAGTTCAAATTGCAGGAGATTCCATTTCATATTGTCATTCAGGTGTATTAGATCCAGATAGAAAATTAGTTTTAAGTAATCTACACAAAGCAATCAAACCACTCAATCAGTTACGAATGATCGAAGATGCAGTTGTCATCTATCGTATTTCACGTGCTCCAGAACGTAGAATATTCTACATTGATGTTGGTAACTTACCTAAGATCAAAGCAGAACAGTATCTACGTGACATTATGAACAAATACAAGAACAAACTTGTATATGATTCTAATTCTGGCGAAATCAAGGATGAACGTAAGCACATGAGTATGTTAGAGGATTACTGGCTTCCACGAAGAGAAGGTGGTAGAGGTACAGAAATTTCAACTTTGCCAGGAGGGGAGAATCTTGGTGAGTTAGCTGATGTTGAATACTTCAAAACAAAATTATACAAAGCACTTAATGTTCCCCCTTCTAGACTAGAACAAGATTCTGGTTTCATACTTGGTAGAGCAGAAGAAATCTCAAGAGATGAAGTAAAATTTACACGTTTTATCGAGAGATTACGAGCAAGATTTAATCATTTATTCAATGATCTCATAGAGAAACAACTATTACTTAAAGGAATTGTTTCATCTCAAGATTGGAAACTAGTAAAAGATCAACTTATTTATGAATGGCAAACTGATTCACATTTCGCGGAATTACAAAATGCTCAAATGATGAGAGAACGTTTGGGAATGTTAGTAAATGATATGGGATATAGAGATGAAGTTGTTGGTAAATATTTCTCACAAGAGTATGTTAATAAACATGTTCTTAAGTTGACTCAAGAGGAAATAGATGATATGAAAGAACAAATTGCCAAAGAAAAAGAAGAAGCTGGTGGTGAAGGTGAAGCTGAAGATCAACAATGGGAATTTGATCCTGCAGCAAATAAGCCAGATTTAAAGATTATATCTGGATAAAATTTATAAATAGTATAAATATAATAGAACAATAGAGGAAATTTTATGTCTAATGAAACTACAGTTGGTGATATTATAGGATTATCCGTTAAAGGTGATGCAGCAGGAGTAAAATCGGCAATAGGTGATGTACTTCAGCAAAAAGTGATGGTATCGTTAGAAGGTAAAAAACAGGATATCGCAAAAACTTTTTTAAACAAAACGCAGACAGACT
>VTLG01000516.1_pt1 | contig 69147 bp, 74 predicted proteins | sample 4694571 | NCBI WGS metagenome assembly VTLG01 (sample SAMN12604809, study PRJNA352737) | marine metagenome | biome: ENVO:00000447; feature: ENVO:00000209|ENVO:00000569|ENVO:01000036; material: ENVO:00002151; isolation source: viral sequences binned using virsorter ...
TAAACATGAACTATAAGACTGGCCGTAAAGGTGAGAACAACTGTAGGATTGTGTCTGCTGGAAGTGAATTAGACAAGATGTATGAGAAAGCTTATAATGAATATATGGTTTCTCAAATAGATTCTACTTTAGGATTCACAGAACAAGAACAGATTGCTATAGAGAGAAAAGAAGAACAGATACAGAGAGATGGTTCTGGTGAATGGATACTATCATGATAACAACAGTATTAGTATTGAACAACAATAGAGAGGTAATGATGATGAATATGGTATTTTTAAGTTTATTTGGAATTGCACTAATGATTAAAATAATAGGAGAGATGATATAATGAGTTATGTATTAAGCGATATTAAAAGAGGATTTAAGATTAAGACAATTATGAAGAGGCATGGTATATCGGCAACACTCGTGATTGCATGTATGTCTTCTTTAGATACTTATGGATTAAGTAGGAAATAATTTCTCTCTAGATGGCTCTACATGGATACATGATTCAGAGCCATCACTCAGAGAACAAGAACAAGCGTAGTTGGTCTAAGTACCTACAAGGTATGACGCTCTGCTTCCAGTAGAGAGATGTTGGCGAGAATCCATCCCTACGCTCCAGAGAGGGCCCACCCCTTTATACTGAGGATGTTGTGGTCAATCTATAAATGTAATAAGTATCCATAGAGATATAAGGGTGAGGACACAGGAGCATGTAGTTGCCGTTCACAGGATGAATGACCCCACCCCCCCTTTTCTGGCAAAGAACAATTTACAAATCAATCAAAAAATTTTTGGAGAAAAAATATGGACTATGAAGACTTGCACGATACAATGAATCGTATAGTAGATAAGGCACAAGACTCAATTGAGAATCTATGTGAACAGTATGAGGGTTCGAAGAATGATGGCGTTGATATTAATAAGAGAGATATCGACCATGCCTTTGAAGCATTGAGAAGTAGCATTGAAATGAGTATGGAATAATGATAGAGATATTACAAGAGATTACTGATTGGGGCGAGGATAAAGTATCCAACAATATATACATAGTAGAGAATAAAAACAAACTACTGGCGTATATACCACAAGGCAGTAAGAATAAAATTACCTTTGCTAAACCAGTATCGTTTAGTAAGAGTAGGAGAAAGTTTAAAAAATTATGATGTATTTAAAATTGATATTGATGTTTCCATTGGTGATTGGTATCACTTATGGAATATTAAAAATGATGGAGTATGTACTATTATGAAACACGAACAAATCATGTTAAGTGAGTATATAAGTGAGGGCGGTGGTTATACTGCCAGCGTGAATCGTATTACACTCAACGGCAATGTAATGTATCAAGTAGTCAAGAGAGGTCTCACTGCTTGTGATGTGACTCTTGGATACTATGAGCGTGAAGATGAGGCAGAAGCAATAGCAGAGGAAAGTATTATCAATGTTTAAAGTAATGTTAGTAGTCTATGCGATGAATGGTGCAATCATATCACAAGTAGGATATGAAAGTGTATCATCATGTATGCAAGATAGAGAAATGATACTTTCACAATCAGCAAATGTAAATGCAATTTGTATGCCAAGCAATAGTGAGTATACACATTTACAGATTGATAGAGTATTCGATAAATTTAAATCAATGGTGAGAGAGTTAAAAAATGACAATTAGAGAAAAATTAAAACACAAAGGTATGATAGTGGACTGTAGTGGTCCTGATGGAAATGCATTCTATTTACTTGGACTAGCAAAAGACTTAGCAAAAAGATGTGATTACACTGATAAGGATATGAATAAAATGATGAAAGAATTAAAGTCATCTGATTATGAACATCTGATATTGACCTTTGATAAGTATTGGGGTTGGCATGTCACTCTAGAATTTGATGTGCATCCATCCAGTAAGAGAGCAAATCAAGTATGAATATACTATCACTCATAGTGAAAGTGATATGGTACTTCTTTTGCTTTTATCTAGGAGTCATACTACTTACATGGGTCGCTTTTTTTTGAATGGACAGTTGACAATACTTGAATGGTCTGTTATACTGGTGATAATAATTTTTGTAATAGGAGAAATCTATGGATAAAATATATAATGTAATGGATAGAATGTTTAAACTAGAATACATTGGTGTTCTGTTTATAGCATTTGGATTTGGAATGTTTCTAGGTATCGTTGGATATGTGGAAAACTTACAAGTCATAGGATACACAGAAACAATTAAGATAGGCACAAGAATTATTCTATCAACCTTTCTGATGCTAGCAGGAATAAGAATCTACGATGGAAAATAAAACTCAAATCAATTTGATACAAGGCGATGAGTTCGGTATCTTTGATTATACTGATTTAGATGAAACTGAAAGAGAACAGAAATGGATGGTTCTTTCTTATATGATTGAACAAGGTAAGGTTCGAAGTGAAGATGTAGGCACATTGTTTCAAAACAATCCATTCTTTTTTGATTGGTATAAACGAAATGTAATTTCGGAGATTCCTATCTCGGAAACTTGCCACTAAAAAAATCTCGTTAGCGAAAACTCGGAGAAGACTCGGAAGATGAAAATGGAAAACTTGTGGGAAGAATTAACTGATATGTTGATTACGATTCTACATAATGAATTACTTAGAGAATTAATTGATAAAACTTCATAGGAGGCGAAACTATGATAAACTTTATATTATTTGTGACTGTACTGGTCTTTTGGCTGAGTGTCGTTTATCTGTATTTTGTTTTATCTAATCTGCTAGAGGATGTTCGAGAAATCAATAAAGATATCATCGAATGTAAAGCAATGATGAAACAAAAAATGGAACAAGACAATATGAAATCAGAAGTACCAAATGATGAATTCTTAGGAATCTAAAATGTCCTTAAAAGATTTATCAAACAATCTTCAAACCGAAGATGAGTTTCACACATTCGTAAAAAAGGAACGAGTGATACGCCGTACACTATCTTTACACCACTTACATAAAGACATGTCGAACATCATTCGTTCTCATCGACACGAAGAAGAAAAAAAGTCTAATGTAAAAGCTTACATGACTAATTACTTTTTACACAAAAAGTATGAACTGATTAATATCGTTTGTAATGAAGCAATCGACATTCTAAAAAGTATACAAGTCAAAGACCAGAAAGGAAATCTAGATAAATTTTTTACTTTTGATTGTTGGGGTGCCATCTATCAAGAGAATGATTACACAATACCTCATACCCATGGCCCAGCATTTTGTTCATGGGTTTATTATATTGAGGTGCCAAACAATGCTCCACCTCTATACTTTGATGAAGCAAAATTTAAAGTATATCCCAAACCAGACGAAATAATTTTATTCCCAGGCCATGTCAGACACGAAGTGCCAAAGGCAATTGACATGACTGGTGAAAGAATTGTTCTTGCTGGAAATATCTACCTAGACTATCGGAATACTTAATGTTAAAAACAATAACAACAACCATAGCTCTTGTTGTTATATCCTATGTCATATTCATATCTGTCGTTGCAATACTAAATGACTTTGGTCTTTTAAATAAAGATTATATTCTGATTTACTACTTCACTATATTCACTATCATTTCAGCTTTATCTTATAAATAGTTTCTATGAACGAAAACTATTTTATGGGTCTTGATGGCTTCGTATGGTTTACTGGTGTTGTAGAAAATCGTAATGACCCTGCAAAACTTGGTAGAGTACAAGTTCGTTGTTTAGGATACCACACAGAAAATTTAAACGATATCCCATCGGAAGATTTGCCGTGGGCACATGTCATGCATCCAGTCACCGACCCATCCATGCAAGGCATGGGAAACACACCTAGTTTTCTAACAGAAGGTTCGTGGGTAATCGGATTCTTTCGTGATGCAAACGAAAGACAACAACCAATCATTATAGGTTCTCTGCCAGGATATCCACAAGAACATGCCAATACTGAAAAAGGTTTTAATGACCCAAATGGAGATTATCCATCTGAATCAATTATACATTCTGGTCATGGATTAAATGAATCAGATGTATCAAGACTTGCAAGAGGTTCAGATGCCGAAACTCACAGGTCACTTATCAATAGGCGTGATACACAATTTAAAGATATACCTACAGCAACCAAACCACATGTATCAACAGTATCAACAACAAGTAAAAAAGAAACTGCTGGAAGTTTTAATGAACCACAACCTAGAGGAACAAACACTACAGGTGTCTATCCTTTTAATCATGTGCATGAATCAGAGTCAGGTCACATTCATGAAGTAGATGATACACCAGAGGGTGAAAGATTACTCTCACAACATACTGCTGGAACTTACGAAGAAATTATTGCCGATGGCACAAAGACAGTTAAGGTTGTAGGTGACAATTATGAATTGATTGCTGGTGGTTCTAATGTCTATGTACGAGGTAATATTAATTTAACTTGTAGTGGAACTAAAAGAGAATTAATAGAGGGAGATTATATACTAGAGGTTGGTGGTGACTTCACTAGAAAGATTGGTGGGTCAGAACAAGTCAAGATTGGTGCTGGAGAATCTGGTGGTAATCTAGAAGAAGAAATAAAAGGTAATCATGGATTTAATATTTCTAATTCTGTATCTGGTGCAATAGGTTCTACAGAAAAAGGTACAGCAAAAGATTGTGACATTACTATTGGTGGTAAAGAAACAAGAACGATTGGTGGAACTTTAGACATTACTACAGCTGATAGTTATACTCTAGTATCATCAAAAGATATTGGTTTCATTGCATCTAATAATATTTCTATGTTTAGTGTTGCAAGCACATCCATATCTTCTGGCACAACCATGACAGTTAAGGCTGCAACAAATCTAGATATTAAATCAGAGGCAGTAGGTACAATGACATTCGAAGGTGCATCAAGTGTTATAAATCTTTCTGGTAGTGGAAGTACAATTACTACTACACAAGAAGTTACTGCTAATACTATTGAACTTACAACTCATGTTCATTCACAAGGAGCAGATAGTGCTGGAGATTCACAAGTTAATACTAATGCACCTGTGGCATAGGAATAAGAAATGGCAGATTTTACAACAGCAGATTTAGAGGGAGCAAATGAGTTATTAAATAAAACTCTTACAGATGCTCTTGCACTTAAAGACCAACTGGTTGCTTCACATGGAGATGATGCTACAGCATTATTAAATTCATTACAATCAAAGGTTGCAGATTTAGAATCATCACTATTAAATATGATACCAGAATTACCTACTGTTCCTAATGTAAACATGCAAGGAGAATTTGCTACACTTGTTAATTTTGATACATCCACACCACAAGGACTTGAACAGTACACCACACAAGTGGCAAATATAACATCACAGTTTGGAACGGCAATGGCAGACAAAGGATTAGATATTGATTCTCTTGCTTCACAAATACAATCAGGTGGAGATGTTGGTGACTTACTTCCAAACTTACAATTACCAGATGGTGAAACACTTCCTATTGAATTACCATCTAATATTAGTTTACCATCTGTAGAAGCTGTGACAGAAACAATAAGTAAAACTTCTAAAGATGTTACATCATTAACAACTAAAGAGATAGAAATAATTACAGAGGAATCGCCAGGACTAACAAAGGTTACAAAAACTGTGACAGAAACTACAAAAGTAAATCCTAAAACTGTTACAAGCACAGCAACTAAAGAATTAATAAAAGTAAGTGACACTGGTGGCACTAATGAATATATTGCGAGTACAACTAATCAAGAAGAAAGAGATAAAAAATATAGAGAAGATAAACTTGCTGAGTATAAAAAAAATAGAACAATTATAGCAGGCTTCTATGAAGATAAAACATATAGAGGAGTACCACTACCAATACAAGTCTTTGATGATGATTGGGTTTATGAAATGGAAGAAAAAGCAAATGGTGACATTAATGGCAAATTACTTTCAAAAAACAAAACACTAAGATATTTCCAAAGTGATACTTATGATGAGGATATTAAAAATGGTATTGATGAAGAAGTAGCTTTTGTAAATGCACAAGATATGGGTGATTGGAATTGGAAAGAAGATGATAAGGGATATATTAAATATGATAGAAGATTCAAGAAAAAAAGATTAACTTGATAGAATCTCTTATAAATAATTGCTAAACAAACTAGAGATTATTAATGTCAGCATACAAAGATGCACAAGCACAGAACGATATCAGTAGGAATGCTCGACAGTATTCTGATTTAGATTTATTCTTTACTAAGAAAACTGTAGGTAATGATGTTAATAAAGTAACTGATATACAAGCAGTTAAGAGGTCATTAAGAAATTTAATTAATTTAAATACTTTTGAAAAACCATTTCATCCAGAGATATCTGGTGGTGTTCGTGAGTTATTATTTGAAAACATGACACCTATGGTTGCTGCTGTACTGGCAAGAAAAATAGAAGATGTTATAGAAAATTTTGAACCAAGATGTCGTTTAGTATCAGTTAGAGCATTACCAGATTTTGATAGGAATATTTACAATGTTACAATAGAGTTTTATGTAACTAATGCACCCACAGAATTAGTAGACTTATCAGTCATGTTAGAGAGAATAAGATAATGGCAACAAACGATAAAAGATTAAGAGTAACCGAATTAGACTTTGACAACATCAAAGATAATCTAAAAACTTTCTTAAAAGCACAAACAGAATTTAAAGACTATGACTTTGAAGGTTCTGGTATGAGTGTTCTATTAGATACTCTTGCATACAATACACACTACTTAGGATTCAATGCTAACATGTTGGCAAATGAAATGTTTTTAGATAGTGCATCAATTCGTTCAAGTGTAGTTTCTCATGCAAAAACTTTAGGATACGAAACAACATCTGCAAGAGCTCCCTATGCAACAATTAATGTGAATTTGTCAACAGATGCTAATACAAAAACAATGCCGGCAGGTACAGCATTTACAACAACTGTTGATGGTACAAATTATAGATTTGTTACAATCTCTGATGTAACTTCAAGTAATACAGGAAGTGCTGTTCCATTTGATAGTGTAAAAGTTTATGAGGGTACTTATCTTACAACAAGATATACTGTTGATTCATCAGATGCAGAACAAAGATTTTTATTAAATAATGCTAATAGTGATACTTCAACTTTAACAGTTAAGATACAAACATCAACATCTGATACTACAACTACAACTTATACTAAAGCAACAGATATAACACAACTCACTTCAAATAGTACAGTTTACTATTTACAAGAAACTGATAGTGGCAAGTATGAAGTTTACTTTGGAGATGGCACAGTTAGTAAAGCATTGTCAGATGGAAACATTGTTATACTACAATATGTGGTCACAAATAAAACTTTAGCAAATGGGGCAAACACATTTACTTCACCTACAAGTATTGATAGTGTTACATCAATTACAGTTACAACTGTTGCAGGTGCAACTGGTGGTTCTGAAGCAGAAAGTATAGATTCAATAAAATTAAATGCACCATTAGATTATGCAGCTCAAGGTAGATGTGTAACAGTAGATGATTACAAAACTTATACTAAAAAATTATTTGCAAACACTCAAGCAGTTTCGGTTTGGGGCGGAGAAGATGGTAGTTATGATACAAGTACAGGTGTATCATCTAACCCAGAATATGGTAAAGTGTTTATTTCAATTAAATCTACCACAGGTGAAAATTTAACAACTGTTCAAAAGAGTAACTTAGTTACAGCATTTGCTCCATTCAAAGTTGCTTCAATTACACCAGTCATTGTAGACCCAGACACAACTTATCTAATTTTAAATGTTACATTTAATTATGATTCAACATCAACAACATCTACTAAAGATGAACTGGCTTCTTTAATTGCAACAACAATTTCTAATTATAATTCAAGTGACTTACAAGAATTTAATGGTGTCTTTAGACATTCTAAATTAACAGGTTTAATTGATGATACAGATTCATCTATATTAAACAATACAACTACAGTTACTATGGGTAAATTGTTTACACCAGTAGGTTCATCTTCATCATATGATATTAATTTTAATAATGCATTTTATAATCCATACACAGGTTATAATACAGCATCAGGTGGAGTGATTGCATCAACAGGTTTTTATTTAGATAACAGTACAGAAACAGAATACTTTTTTGATGATGATGGTTCTGGTAATTTAAGAATTTATTCTTTATCCACAGGTGGTGTTAGAACATATCTAAACTCAACAGCAGGCACTATAGATTATGCTAATGGAATAATTAGTACAACATCATTATTAATCTCTGCTGTGTCAGATATAGATGGTGCATCATCAACACAGATTCGTGTAACAGCAATTCCAAAATCAAATGATGTAATACCAGTAAGAAATCAAATACTAGAAATAGATTTAGTTAACACAGTGACAGGTGGAACTGTTGATGCACAAGCAACCACAGGTGTAGGATATACTGTAACCTCATCAGGCACAACATCAACTACAACTGTATCAACGCCTTCATCTACACCAACAAGTTCGGCATATTAGATGAATGGCAAAGAATGATTCAAAACTAGTCACTAAAGTATCACCACTCATTGAGGGGCAAGTACCTGATTTTGTACAATCAGAACATCCTAAGTTTGTTAGATTCCTTAAACATTATTATCAATACCTAGAGGCAGGTAGAATTACCTACACAGGTGAGTTAGATTATTTAAGACAACAAACTAATACACTAGAATTTATTTTAGATGAAACTGGTAATCGTATTGTTACAGAAAAAGGAACAGGCACTACAGGTTTATTTGTAAATGGTGAAACGATTACAGGTGCAACATCTAAAGCAACTGCAACAGTATTAGTAGAAGATGGTCGAAACAAATATCTTTATATATCTTCTCAACAAAAATTTATTACTGGCGAAACTTTTACAGGTGGAACATCTGGTGCGACTGGTGTTATGTCAGAGTATCGTGCTAACCCAGTACAAAACATTCAACAACTTTTAGAGTATGCCAATGTAGATAATACTATCTACGATTTCTTAGACCAGATGCGTGACCAGTTCATGAACGCAATTCCAGAAACTTTGGCAACAGGTGTATCTAAAAGAAATCTAATAAAAAATATTAAAGATTTATATGGTGCCAAAGGAACATCAAAAGGTCACGAATTATTTTTCAAAGCATTCTTAGGTGAAACACCAGAGATAGTATATCCAACAGAAAGAATGATGAGAGCCTCAGATGGTAATTGGGGTCAAAAAGTTACATTAAGAGTATCTGCTTCTGCCAATATATCTGGCGAGGAAGTAATCAATCAAGTTATTACAGGTTCATCTTCTGGTGCAACAGCTGTTGTTGTATCTTCATCTACATTCACACAAGGTAACTTTGCAGTTACAGAATTAGAATTACAAAATATAGTAGGTACATTTACAGATGGTGAAACAATTACAGGAACATCATCTACAAGAGATGTAGATGTATCATTCACAGTATCATCTCAAATCACTACATCGGCCGTTACGAATGACGGAATATTAAATAGTATATCTGATACTCTAAGTATCGAAAGTCTAGGAAGTGGTGTATCAGAGGTCGTTGTAGAAGATATTCTAACAGGTTCAATAAGTGATGTTATAGTAGATGATGGTGGTAGTTTGTATGAAGTAGGAGATACAGTATCATTTACTTCTGATTCAAATGACACAGACATTAATGTTGCAACAGCTGTTGTCAGTATGGTTGGTGGTGGTATCTTGCAAGAGGCAGGTACTCTAGATGATTCAGATATTACAACAGACACAATTACATTAGAAGAATCTACTAACACATCATTAGTGCCATTTGAAATTATTTTAGAAGATGGTAATTTAATTCAAGAAGATATTACACCAGATTCTTCAACTACAGCATTTACTATTTCAAATGTTTTTGAAGATACTGAATTTAAAGTTTACAGAGATGGTGTTGAATTACCAGCAACAGATGCTGCTGGAGATACTGTATGGAGTGTAGCTTTTAGATTCCCAACACAAGAGTTTCGTGGTCAAACTTTAACATTTACAACAGCACCAACAACAGGTGTACCTCATGTTATAAAAGGTAACTCTATTAATAAATTATTATTAAATGGAACAGATGGTTCATCCACACATGCTGGTCATAATTTATTAACAGACACATTACAAGAAACTAAAGATGAATTTACAAACAATAATTTATTTGCTTTAGAAGAAGATACATTTGGAACACTTGCAGAAGCTACATCAATCAGAAAAATAAAAGTAACTGATGGTGGTAATGGTTATTCTAAATTACCTACTGTATCTGTTGATATAGATTATATTCTTGTTGATAATGTTCTTACTAAAAATATTGGAACTAGGGCAAGTCTTATAGCAAATACAACTGATATTGGTAGAGCAAATGGTATAGAAATTAAAGATGGTAGTTTCGATTTAGATTCTAGTAATCCACCAGATGCAACATTCCAAGCTCACTTTGTATTAAAAGATATTACAGGAACATTTGCTTCTGGTAATACTTTAACTACACACACAGGAACAGTATCAGGTTGGAATGCAGACACACAAGTATTAAGTACAACATTTGAAAATGTAATTAGAACAGATGGTGAGGCATCAAGTGCAACAAACGAGGGTATAACATTAGAGGATAATTCTGAATCAGAACCTCATGGTATTCTTTTAGAAGATGTATTAGATTTTGATGATGGCAAAAACTTTTTAACAAATGCTACATCAATTACAACACCAACAAACACAGTAGAAATATTTAAAGTAACTGTTAAAAGAAATTCTGCAGACACAGGTAATGCATTTTATATCAATGGTGTTGAATCACCAAGACTGGGTTTAGCAAGAGGTAACACTTATAGATTCGATACATCTGACAGTTCACTGTACAATGTAGACACATCTAAAAATCATCAACTATTATTTAAATCAGTTTCAGTTGCTGGAAGTACAACAGGTGGTAGTGCATACACAACAGGTGTAACATCATCTAACACAACAACAGTTCCAATTGGAACAACAGGTTCTTTTATTGAAATAGAAGTAGCGGCAGATGCCCCACAATTATATTACTATTGTACTAATCATTCTGGTATGGGTGACTCATTACTTGTCTTTACAAGACCAAATATTATTAATGGTATTAATGATAGAATAGTAATTAACGCTGATGGTAAAACAGGTGATGATAGTATATTATTAGAAGATGCCACAGGAAGAAATAATGGAACACATGTACTCATACAAGAAAGTGGTCAAACATTAGGAAGTGCAACAGATAGTCCAAACATATCTGGTGGTAGAATTATTTCAGAACATGGACACATAGATGGTGGAGTGCCACACAATGTTGGCGACCCATTAGTTATAAACAGATATCAAGAAGAAGGTTCAACAAATTTTGCTGTTATGGAATCTGGTAATACAGGTGATGAGGGTGATAGAATAAGTACAGAAGATTTAGGTAATGTATTAGTACAAGAAGATAATGAAAAAATATTATTCGAAGAAGATATTTCATATGACAATATAGTTTTAAATGGAACAGATAGTAGTTCAGTAGATGCTGGAAATGATATTATAAATGAATCTGGTATTGACTTCTCAAATAATAATGTAGTAATTACAGATTCAGGTGGAGCAACTGCAACGATTGTATCTGCCGATATATCTACAGGAACAGTTGCAGTCGGTACACAAAAAACAGATATTGGTACTTATAGTGGTATCTCTAGTTTAGTCGGTGAAGATTTAAATAGATTACAAGATTCTTATTTCTATCAAGATTATTCTTATGAGGTTAGAGTAGGTGAATCACTATCAACATATTTAAATGAATTAAAACGAGCAGTGCATCCAACAGGATTTGCTCCATTTGGTAAAGTAAATATTGCATCACAAATTTCTGTTAGAGTTGCAACAGCAGCTGCTGGAGTTGCTGGATATGATGGTGACACAACAACATTCTCACCAGAACTTGCTTCTACATTCGAAACATTATTTGATGAACATGTAAAAATATCACACAGAACAGCTGTTGGTATAGGTGACCATGATGCTAATATTGTATTAGATGGTACAGATGGTTCTTCAACAAATGCTGGAGATGGTATAGAATACGAAACTGCTACAGGAGATACTGGTAGTGGAATTATGGCATCTGAATCAGCACAAGGTATTGGTGGAAATAGTCAAAGAGCAATTATACATTCTAGAGAGATTAAGATTAGTAATAATCCAATGTCAAGAGTAAAAGATAATGTACTGTTACATCTTGCAACACATCCATTTAGAGATTCATGTGGTATCGTATTAGAAAGTGGTACAGGTAATCTTACAGACAATTTAGTATTAGATGGTATTAAACCATTTGATGATATTGTATTCTTTACTTTAGAGGATGATACAGGTAGTATATGTTTAGAGGGTTGTCGACCAGGCACAGGTAGATTACTTGCAGAGGCAGATAGAATTGCTGTACCTACAGATATGATTATGAATGAGAATGAAAAAATATTGTTTAGTGATGATGACAATGATACCACACTTACTTTTGATGAGTTTGGTACAATAACATTCGAACACATATTAAGACCAAGTCAACTTACCTTGGCAGATGATACCGACAATGTTGATGTAACAGGATTAGTAGATTCAATCGTTATGGAAAATGATGGTGAGTTATTATTAGATGGTACAGATAATTCTCAAACAGATGCTGGATTTAAAATATTACAGAATACAAAAGAAACAATAGTTACTGTAGAAGATGAGGGTGACATAGTTTTAAATGGAACAGATACAGCTGGTAGTGATGCTGGATTTAAATTAGTAATAGAACCTGATACAGATGATTTAGGATTTGTTGTACCTATTGGATTAGAACAAGATGTTAAAACAGTATCAACAAGTTCAGAAAGAGCAACATTTATATTAGAAGAAACAGGTGTATTAATATCAGAGGATAATGACCCTACTTCAATTAATGATAAAATTATAAGTGATAATTTAAGTGAGGCAGGTGGTATTCTTATGGAAGATATATTTGCCACAACAGCAAATGATAGAATTAAATTAGAGTATGGTGATGGTGTTATTCTTATGGATGGTAGTGGTGTTACATTATCTACAGATATAGCAGGTGACCCAATTACACCATATGATGAAGATGCTGGATTTGCTGTAACATTTGAAACTGAATTTAGAGACCAACCACTTCTTGCTATGGAAACATTTAACATCATAGGAAGTAGAGGACAAACACCAAGAGAAAACTTTAGATTGAGTTCTCAGAATGACACTAGTTATAAGTCTAAATATGGGTATACACCAATCGTGTTACCTGCTGAAATAACTGTTCGTGATACTGGTGATATTGCTCTTGAAGATGCAACAGATGATACACATGGATTTCTTGTATTAGATACAGCAGCACATGCTGGAGATAATATAGATTTAGAGGGAGCAACTGGTATAACATTTTAAAGAATGTTAGATATAACTTGTATAAATAAATAAAAGAATGGGAATTTAAAAAATGTCAGCAATCATAACAGAAAAATTCAGACAACATAATGCTACTCAATTTTTTGAGAGTTTTTCGGAGTCTTCAAAATCTACATATTATCTATTTGTAGGAAAAGCAACTGCATACACATCAGGAACAACAGGGGGTAGTGATTCTTCACCACCAACACCTAGTGATAGTCCAACAGACACAGAATTTTATGCATGGGATTCCATGTTAGCTGCAAAAAATGTAACATCATCTGATATTACATATGCAATACCAAGAAGAGCTTGGGCAAATGGAACAACATACGATATGTATGATGATAACATATCTTCATCAAGCACAACAACATCAGGTGCATCTAATCTATATGATTCAACATTTTATTTTATGACCTCTGATTATAGAGTTTATAAAGTTTTAGATAATAATGGTGGCACAGCATATAGTGGTGCTGAACCTACATCTGAATCAACATCCCCATTCGAGTTAGGTGGATATGTATTAAAATACATGTATCAAATTACAACTTCTGAAGCTGCAAAATATTTAACAAGTGATTTTATACCAGTATCAGATGATAGTACAGTTAGTGCTGCTGCTGTTGATGGTAAGATTGAATCAATAAAAGTTACGGCAGGAACAGGTTATACTAATGGAACATACTATGCTGCTGTCTATGGTGATGGTACAAGTGCTGGAACATCATCAGGTGCAATCATAAGAATTACAGTATCAGGTAATGCAATACAATCATTCGGATTAACTGCTGGAACAGATACAACTATACATGCTGGTGGAGCTGCTTATACTTTTGGTACAGTAAATCTAGGTTCTGGTTATACATTCTCAGATTCAGGTTTATCAAGTGCATCTAATATGGGTGGTTCAGGTGGAGCTATCGAAGTAGTTATCTCACCTAAGAATGGTCATGGTAATAGTGCAATTGTTGAACTAGGTGGACATTATGTAATGTCTGCTACAACATTAACACAAGCAGAGAATGATGACATTACAACAACAAACGATTTTAGACAAGTAGGACTTGTCGTAGACCCAACTAATTATGGAACATCAACAGTTGCTACTGCATCTACACGAAGACAAACTTTTGTAGTTAAGGCTGCATCTGTGAGTGGAACATTTGAAGTAGATGAAAAAATTACTCAAGCAACAACAGGTGCTGTAGGTAAAGTAGTAGAATATGATTCTACATTAAGTTTACTATATTTCCAACAAGAAAGATTTGGTGACTTTGGTACTAATAGTACAACAGGTGACCATAGTGTATTTGAGGGTACGAATGTAATTACAGGTGCAACATCATCTGCAACATTTACACCATCAAGTGATTCCGAAACAATTACTCTTGCAAATAATAATACACTTGCTACAACATCAGGTTATGCTAATCCAGAATTACAACCAGATAGTGGTAACATAGTTTACTTAGAAAATAGAAAACCTATACAAAGGGATTCAGACCAAACAGAAGACATTAAATTAATCATAGAGTTTTAGAATATGGCACAAATAACAGATTTAAATGTTTCACCATATTATGATGATTTTGATGAAGCAGATAATTTTCATAAAGTACTTTTTAGACCAGGCTTTGCAATTCAGGCAAGAGAGTTAACACAACTACAATCTATTTTACAAAACCAAGTGGAACGACATGGTAGTCACATGTTTAAAGAGGGCAGTATTGTTATACCTGGCCAGTTAAGTTATTCAGATGATTTTCCAACATTACAACTTGCATCAACATTCGCAAGTGAAGAAATAGACCCAAGTCAATTTTACGATGCAACAAATCCAGTAACAGTTACAGGAGTCACATCTGGTGTTAAGGCATATGTTATAGGATATCAAGCTGCGACTGCAACAACACAACCTATACTATATCTTAACTATTACAAAACAGGTTCAGATAATTCAACAACAACTTTTAGTGATTCTGAAAACATAACTGCTGATAAAGCAATTACACATACTACAGGATATGCAAGTGGTGTTGCTTCTGCAACTACATTTGCTACAGATGCAGCTGCAACAGGTTCATCTGCAACTATCGAGGATGGTGTCATTTATATAAGAGGACAATTTGTAAAAGTAAATAGACAAACACTATTACTAAGTTCAAACTCTGTAACAGAAAGTGCAAGAATTGGTTTAACAATTACAGAAAATTTAGTTACACCAGAGGAAGATAGTACACTTACAGATAACTCTAGAGGTTCATCTAATTATGCTGCTAAAGGAGCACACAGATTAAAAATTAGTTTAACACTTGCTAAACTTTCAACAACATCTACAGAAGATTCTAAGTTTATCGAAATGATGAGAATAGATAGTGGTACTTTAGTTTCTAAAGCAAGAGCAACAGAATACTCTGTATTAGGAGATACACTTGCAAGAAGAACATTTGATGAATCAGGTGACTATACAGTTAAACCATTTTTATTTGATGTAAGAGAAAGTATAACTAACACAGTACAAGGTACAAAATTTACAGGTGCATATATAAGTGGAGCAACTACCGATGATGGTGGAACTGCTTCAGAAGATTTACTTGCACTATCATGTTCTGCTGGTAAGGCATATGTTAGAGGATATGAATACGAAACTTTAGGAACAACATTTAAAGATTTAAATAAAGCAAGAGATGTTAAAACAATTAATGCTGGAGTTACTAACTTAGAGTTAGGTAACTTTGTTAGAATTACAAATTTATATAACACACCAGACATTGGTAGTGTAAGTGGTGAAACAACACCATACAAAGAAATAAAATTATATTCAGAAGCCACAACCACAAGAGGTATTTCACCATCTGTTTCAGCAGGACTTGAACCAGGCAAAGAATCTGCCCAAGTAGGTGTTGCTCGTATAAGAGCATTAGAATATGATTCAGGTGTGCCTGGTAATACAGATGCTGTATATAAAGCTTATCTATTTGATATTCGTACATTTACTGAATTACCAATACACTCTGGTGATTTACCTTTAAGTCCATTACTAACTGCAACACATTCAACAGGTGTAAAAATAACAGGTAATACATCAGGTGCAACAGGACTTGTTTATAATACATATACAAGACTAGATGGTGGTAACAGAGCATCAAACCCAACTATAGCTCGTTTAACAAATGTGGTTGGAACATTTACAGAAAATGAAAAATTATTAGTATCTGATTCTGCTGAGGCAGATGGACTTTTAGAAAACTCTGCTAATGCTGATGCAACTGTAGCAACAACAGTAGATATTATAACAAGAACATTTTCAGAAACAAGAAGTGTGTTTGGTGATGACGCTGATGGTGGTCAAGACTTCACTGCAGATATCGAATTATCAAAAGTAAGAGATACAGATTTAATTGCATTGAATGCCACAGACGCTAGTCTTGCAAATGCAAACGATAACATTTTACTAGAAGAAGATGGTACTACTGAATTAGGTATTGAACCTATTAGAGAAGCAGTATTAGTACAACCAGAAAAAAATGTTGCAATATATAAACTACCTAAGTCTGTAGTTAAAACATTATTAACAGATTCAAATAATAATACTAGTGATACATCATATACAATTAGAAGACAGTTTGTTGCTACATCAAACAGTTCTGGTGTAATATCATTAAGTGCTGGAAGTAATGAAGTCTTTGGTGGATTTGCTGAGGTAGATTATGTAATGTCTATATTAACTGCTGGTGGTGGTAGTGGTGTACAAGGAGATTTAGTACCTATTTCTGGTAAGATATCTGGTACAGGTACAGCAAGTATTACAATTACAGATAATACTATTTTAGGTAATGCTGCTAAAGTAAAAGTTATAGCAACAATCGTTAAGTCAAGTGTTGCATCAAAAACTAAAACAACCAATTTATCTAAACAGGTTAAAGTAGTTGCTAGTGACCCAGATGGTGCATATGGATGTAGAGCAACAGATAAAGAAATATCTTTAGGTCGTGCAGATGCATTTAGATTACAGGCTGTCTTTGATTCTGAAAGTACAAGTTCAGATGCCACTGCTCCAACACTTACATTAGGAACAGTTACAGGAACATTTGTAAGAGGTGAAAAGATTACAGGTTCATCATCAGGTGCAGAGGCAAGAATTATTACAACAACAAGTCCAATACAATATGTTTTAACAGGTGGATTTGGTGCAACAGACTTTACAACATCTGATACAATTACAGGTGAATCATCTAGTGCATCTTCAACAGTATCGACTGTGACTGCTGGAAGTAAAGTGATTACATCTAACTTTACATTAGACACAGGACAAAGAGATAACTTCTATGACATCGCAAGAATCGTAAGAAAGTCTAGTGCAGAAAAACCATTAGGTAGATTACTAGTAGTCTTTGATTTCTTTTCACATGGCACAGGAGATTTCTTTAGTGTAGATTCTTATAGTTCTGTTGGTGGTCAAATGAATTATGATGACATACCAACATACAGTGCTACAAAGATTGACCCAGATGACCCTAAACCATCAGGCGTATTTCCTTTAAGAGATTGTTTAGACTTTAGACCAACAGCAGAAAACATTGCTGGGGCAACAGATACACTAACTGCAATAGATACAATTACTGCAACTGCAAGTTCGTTTGATTTTACAAACAGACAGTTTGATGGTACAGGTGCTATTGCAATAGATACACCAAAAATTAATAACGCATTAACTTGTGACTTCGAACATTACTTACCTAGAAAGTCTGTATTGTATATTGGAACAGATGGTGAGTTTAAAATAGTAGATGGTGTTCCTGCTGAAGACCCACAATTACCAAGTGATTTAGATAACGCAATGAAACTTGCTATAATTAGTGTTCCTGCTTTCACATTTACACCAAGTGATGTAATAATAAAAAGAGAACAGACACAAAGATTTACCATGAGAGATATTGGTAAACTACAAGACAGAATTGAAAACTTAGAGTACTACACTTCATTAAATTTATTAGAAAGAGATGCAGAGAGTTTACAAATATCTGATGTCAATGGATTAAACAGATTTAAATCTGGGTTTGTAGTAGATAACTTTGCTGGACATAGAGTTGGTGATACATTACACCCAGATTATAAGATTGCTATTGATATGGAAAATAGAGAGTTAAGACCTAAGTGTGTAATGAAGGCTGCCAAGTTAGTAGAGAAAGTTACAACAGATAGTGCAAGAACAACAGCAGGTTATCAGAAGACTGGTGACTTACTAACATTACCATATACAGAAAAAGATTTTATAACACAACCATATGCGACTAAACCAGAAAATATTCAGTCTGCATTAATTTATGAATATGTTGGAAAGATTACTTTAACACCTAGTGGTGATGAGTGGTTTGAAACAGAACAGGCTCCAGATTTAATTATAAATGTTGATGGTAACTTTGATGCAGTGACAGCTGCAAATCAAAATAATTTAGGTACAGTTTGGAATGCATGGGAAACACAGTGGTCTGGTGTGGTTGCTAGAGGTGCATTGGGTAGAGTAGAATTTAATAATATTAATGCGTTTTTTAGAAGACAAATTAATACTGTAAGAACTGACCAAGAAAGAACAGGTACAAGAACTCGTATTGTTGAACAAGTAGAAAATCAAGTAGTAGGTAATAGAGTAATATCTCAAGCTGCTATTCCTTTTGTTAGACCTAGAACAATTACAGGTGTGGGTGAATGTTTCAGACCAAACACAAGACTATATGCTTTCTTTGATAACACAGATGTTAATGCATTTGTTACACCATCATCAACAAGTTATACAACAGATGCATCTGCAACAGAAGGTGGTGCATTAGTAACTGATATACAAGGTAAGATAGAATTTTCATTCAGAATACCAGAGTATAGATTTGCTGGGCAACAAAGTATTCCAAAATTTAAAACAGGTGATGTAGACTTTAGATTAACATCAAGTGAAACTAATGTTAAAGTTCCAGCACCTTCAACAGTTGGTCAAGTAACCTATGTTGCAAAAGGTATAGTAAACACTTCACAACAAACAATAGAATCTACAAGAAATGCTGTAGTTGTTCAAGATGCTGTAACTCAAACACAATCAATTACTAGTAGACAAGAATCACATATATTCGAAAGATTTAGATTTATTGACCCACTCGCACAAACATTTCAAATAACTGAAACTGGTGGATGTTTTATATCATCAGTAGATTTATTCTTTTCAGAAAAAGATACTAACTTACCTGTATGGGTTGAGTTAAGAGAAGTAGTAAATGGTTATCCTGCTCCAACATTAGTGCCATTTGGAAGAAAAGTTTTAAATCCAAATGATATTAATGTAGATGCTACTACAGGTAATACTGCTACTAAATTTACTTTTAATTCACCTGTATATTTAAAAGAGGGAATCGAATATTGTCTAGTTGCTATGACTAACAGTTTAAATTATAAAATATGGATTGCTGGTTTAGGTGAATCTGATGTATCTGGTTCAAATAGAATTATTTCTACACAACCACATTTAGGTTCATTATTTAAATCACAAAATAATACAACATGGTCTGCTGTACAATCAGAAGACATGAAGTTTACAATGAGAAAATGTAACTTTACATCTGGCTCTGGTACAGTCACTTTACAAAATGATAATCTAGGTGATGCTATAACAGCAGAAGATGGTAGTACAACAGTTTATGGACAAAGACTAGGAAGTAATCCAATCGTATTAACAAATGGTTCAACAGTTGTAAGAGTTAAACATGCTGACCATGGCATGTATACTACATCAAATAATGTAACGATTACAGGTGTATCATCTGGTGTATCAACAACATTGAATGGTGCAATTACAGCATCTGGTACAAGTGTTACATTAACATCTAATACTAACTTCCCATCAAGTGGTACAGTTCATATTAAGATAGACAACGAAATTATGTCTGGTACAATTTCTGGTTCAACCATTTCTAGTATTACTAGAGGTCAAGGTAGTACAACAGCTGCTGCTCATTCAAATCTTGCAACAGTAGAATTGTACATGATTAGTTCAATACCATTAACAGAGATTAATAAAACACATACTGCAATTGCAAACATAGGAATAGATTCTTATACAGTTGCTTCTACCACAAGTGCATCAATTAGTGGAGCATCCACAACAGCACAAGTTGGTGGAATATCTGTTTATGCTACAGAAAACTATAGATACGAAACAGTCAAAACATTAATAGGTACTATGGAATTACCTGATACTTCATTGACTGCAACAATTAAAACAACAAATGCTACAAGCCCAGATGGGTCAGAAACATCATTTGGTCAATCAACATCAAATACAACAATTCCATTAAATGAAAACTTTGATATGACAACATCATCTATGATTGCTTCAGGTATTAATGAAACAAACGAAATGTCTGGTAGTAAATCATTAGAGATGCCAATAGTTATGACTTCTCAAAATTCTAATTTATCACCAGTGATAGATTTAGATAGAAGGTCATTTATTGCAGTAGGTAATAGAATTAATAATGTAGATAGTTCTAGTGATGTATTTCCAACAACAGACTTTGTTGCATCAACAGAACCAGATGGTGACCAAAACTCTGCTATCTATTTAACTAAGGCAGTGACATTAGAACAAGCTGCATCGGCAATCAGAATTGTATTCTCTGCACACAAACAAAATACTTCAGAGATTAAAGTATTGTTTAAAACATTAAGAACATCTGATAGTTCAGACTTTGATGACATAGGATATGAGTTTTTTAACACAGATGGTTCACCAGATAATACAGTACCAAACTCTCTTGTTAAATCAGATTTCCAAGAGTATGTTTATACTGCTGGTGTAAATGATGATGGTGTAGGATTACCATTAGATGAGTTCATACAATTTCAAATAAAAATAGTTATGCAAGGAACAGATGCTGCTAAACCTGTAAGAATAAAAGACTTACGAGCAATAGCACTGGCAACATAAAATGAATAGAGTAAAAGTAGAAGAAAAAAAAGATTTAGAAAGAGATATGTCTTCTAATGCAATAGTGAATACTAACAAGTCTGCATATGAGATGGCAAAGAAAAGAGCGAAAGAAGCTCAGAAAGAAAGAGATAATCTTAGAGATGTTACTAGAGAGGTAAACGAAATAAAATGCGAGATGCATGATATTAAAAACATGTTAACTCAATTATTGGAGAAGTAACATGAGTGAATTATCAAGTCTTTTTGGTATAATCTCAGAAGGCAAAAAACAGGCAGAGTTTGAAAAGTCTGAAAGAATTAGAATAGAGGAAGATAGAAAACAAAGATTAGAACCACAAGTGGATGTGGGGTTAAATGATTTAAGTGAGTTCTTTAGTATAATGTCTACAAAGAAAAAAGTAGATGCATTACCAAAAGAAACAAAACAGGAAGTTCAACAGTTAGAAGTATTGTCTTCTTTCTTTGAACAAATGTCTAACTTTGAAAATAGTTTAGATACTGCAATACAAGCTTCTGATAAACAACCAGAAGTTGTAGAAAGAATTGTAGAGGTGCCTGTTGAAAAGATTGTAGAAAAAGAGGTAATAGTAGAAAAAATTGTAGAGGTAGAAAAAGAACCTAGTGTACCAGAAAGATTAGCAGAGGCTATGAGTTTAGTTCACAAAGGACAAATGTTACCAGAAGAAAAATCAGAGTTAGTAAAACTCAAAGAGGAGTTTGGACAGTTTAGACAATTAGTTCAAATGCAATTATCATCACTCGGTGGTGGTGGTAGTACTAGAATATTGGATAATGATGATGTAGATATTAGTTCTTTAGGAAATGGTAAGTTCTTAAAGTATAACTCTACAACAAAAAAATTAGAATTTACTGATGAAGTAGGTACATACTCTTTCAGTTAAGGTTATAAATATAGGAAAAGATAGGAAAATTAAATGGCAATATCGGCATCAAGTATAGCAAGTTCGAGTACTCTAAATGAGTTAAGAACACAATTTAATAATTTAGTTACAGATGTGACTGCTATTGAAGGCGGTAGTATTTCCTATACAACCCTTAATACCACAACAACAAATGCTACAACATTAAATGTAAAAGAAGATGGTACTATCGTATTCGAGGGTGCCACAGATGATGGTTTTGAAACCACATTAACAGTTGTAGACCCTACTGCCGATAGAACAATTACATTTCCAAATGAAACAGGAACAGTGCATACTACTGGTGGAACAACAACACACACAGGTATACTTGTTGCTGATGGTGGTAACATTGGCTCTGCTTCTGATAGTGACGCTCTTGCAATTTCATCTGGTGGTGTTGTAACATTTTCTCAAAGAGATATACACTCTGCTGGAATTACAATAGCAGATGGTGGACAAATAGGTTCTGCTTCAGATACAGACGCTATTGCTATAGCAGCTAATGGTAATGTTACATTAACACAAAATCTTAGTGTAGGTGGTGACTTAGATGTCACAGGAACACTTGACCTAAGTGATTCAAACTTTACTAATGTTGGTAGTATTCAATTAGATAGTATTGCTGGAGATGGTGATACAGATAGTTCAATCACATTTTCAGGTTCAGATGTAATTACGATTGCAACTGGTGGAAGTACAGCTGCTACATTTAATGCATCACAGGTTACTACTCTAAGTGGTAATCTAATTATACCAGATGCTGGTAATATAGGTTCTGCTTCAGATACAGATGCCATTGCAATAGGTTCAGATGGTGATATTACTTTAACACAAGATTTAGAATTACAACATGATGGTGCCATATTATCTTTTGGTGCTAATGATGAGATTGCTTTAACACATGTACATAACACAGGATTACTATTAACAGATTCAGGTGGTACACCTACTTTACAATTCCACGATGCTAACGAAAGTTTTGCATCTGATGGTAGTAAAATAATAATGGTATCAGGTGGTACTACATTTAATATGCCAACTTCTGATGGTACTGATGGTCAAGCATTAGCAACCGATGGTAGTGGAACATTATCTTTTGTTTCTGTTGCTGCTAACACACCTTCAAGTGCTGATGGTCAGGCATTAGGTTCTGCATCATTAGAATGGTCTGATTTATTTTTAGCAGATGGTGGAACAATACAGTTTGGTAATGACCAAGAAATTACTATAACTCATGTTGCAGATACAGGATTAACATTAACACATACTGCTTCAGGTGATGATAAACCAATAGTATTAAATCTGAAATCAGAGGAAGATGACCTTGCAAGTGGTGAGGAGATTGGAAGAATAGACTTCACTGCTGGAGATAGTGGTGGAACAGATGCTATTACAACTGCGGCTTCGATTGCTGCTGTTGCCGAAGATACTTTTGCATCTGATAATAACTCAACAGGACTTGCATTTAAATTAGGTGTAAGTGCAGCTGCAACAGAAATGTTCAGAATGGACCACGATGGTGATTTCAAAGTATTAACAGATGGTTCTGCAATTGCTTTTGGAGCAAACAACGAAATAGAATTAACACATGTACATGATACAGGATTACTCTTAACAGATTCAGGTGGAAGTCCAACACTTCAATTTCACGATGCCAATGAGGCAGTATCTTCTGATGGTAGTAAATTAATATTAACATCTGGTGGTACAGCATTTAGTTTACCAACCTCAGATGGTTCAAGTGGACAGTTTCTAAAAACAAATGGTAGTGCCGTATTATCTTTTGATACAGTATCAAGTGCTGCTGATGACATTACTGCTGGTGACGCTGCTATTAATATAACAACAACATCTGGTAATATTACAATAGATGCCGCTGCTAACGATTCAGATGTTATCATCAAAGGAACAGATGCGACAGCAGATATTACAATGGCAACATTTGATGGTAGTGATGCTGGTACACTTATATTGAATCATGATTTAGAATTAGGAACAGATGGTTCATTAATTAAATTTGGTACTGATAATGAAATCACACTTACTCATGTTGCTGATACAGGATTATTATTACAAGACAGTGGTGGAAGTCCAACATTACAATTCCATGATTCAGCAGAATCAGTTTCATCAGATGGTAGTAAGTTAATACTAACATCTAATAGTGTTGCATTTAATCTTCCAACTGCAGATGGTTCAAATGGACAGTTTTTAAAAACAGATGGTAGTGGAGCATTATCTTTTGGAACAGTTTCAACAACAGGTGCTTTTACAGCATTTGAATATACTGCAACTGCAGCTCAAACATCCTTTAGTGGAAATGATGATAACAGTAATTCACTAGCATATACTTCTGGTGTAAATAATGTATTCGTAACTGTAAATGGAGTTATGTTAGATGGTTCAGATTATACTGCAACTAATGGAACTGCTGTGGTATTATCTGCAGCTGCCAATGCAAATGACATAGTTAAAATATTGGCAACAAATGCTTCAAGTGTTACAACAACAGATTTAGATGGTTCAGAATTTGTGCTTGATGCTGATGGTGATACTACTTTACATGCAGATACAGATGACCAGATTGATATTAAAATTGCTGGAGCAGATGACTTTAGATTTACTGCCAATAATTTTAATGTCTTATCAGGTTCGACACTAACAATAGATTCAGGTGCGACTATAACTAATAGTGGTACTGCAAGTGGATTCGGACTATCTACAGGTAAAGCAATTGTACTAGCAATGTTGTTTGGTAGGTAAAATGATTATAAATAAAAATAAACTTATAGAGGAAATATAAAATGGCAAATCCAAATTTAATAAATGTATCTTCTGTACTTGGTGCAAATGCTGGATTTAATTTGACAAATACAGCAACTGCAACTTTGATTACAGTAGCTGCTGATAAACTCGTAAAAATTAATAGAATTAGTGTTGCTAATGTTGATGGTACTAATGCTGCTACAGTAGATTGTTTTGTAGATGGTATGGGTTCAGGTTCAACAGGTGTAACAACAACAGGTGCTGATGCAACTGTATATCTTGCAAAAACTATTACTGTTCCTGCTGATACTACATTAGTATTATTAGATACACCCATCTATTTAATGGAAGGCGATATACTTAAAGGTGGTGCAAGTGCGAATAGTGATTTAGATATGTTCGTATCATTCGAAATATTAGATGACGCTTAATAACTAGGGGATTATACTATGTCAACAGGTTCTTTAAATGGTGGAATAATTGGTGCTGACAATACACCATCACCTACAAAAAAGATAACAACATTTACATCAAATGGATGTTTTAACAGAACAGAAACTACTGCTCAAGTGGTCGTTGTCGCTGGAGGCGGTGGTGGTTCTTATGGTGGAGCTGGAGCTGGTGGTGTTTATGTCACTGGTACAGACCATCCTTTACCTAGTGATGCCGTTCCTGTTACAATAGGTGCTGGTGGTTCTCAATCTGATACCAATGGTGGTTTAGGTGGTCATGGTAATGATTCAGTATTTGCTTCTGCTAGTGACCCAATTACTGCTCTAAAAGGAATGGGTGGTGGTGGACAAAATCCAAACCCTGTTGGTCCTTTAGAATCAGGTTATGGTTCTGGTGGTGGTGCTGGTTTTTGTAATCCTGCCGAAGGCGGACATGGAACACACCCAGGCGCATTTGGTGGATGTTCATCTGTTTATCAAGGAAGTCCAGGCGGTCGTGTATCAAATCGTTCTGGTGGCGGTGGTGGTGCTTGTAATTTAGGACAAGGTATGGGTAACTCTGGCGCCGAGGGTGGAAGTAATGGTGGTATGGGTAGAGACCTAACACCGATTGGAGTTCCAACATGTTTAGGTGATTGTGGATTCTTTGGTGGTGGGGGTCAAGCAGGCTCACAAGGTCATCCAAGTAATCCAAGTTCCACAATGAGAGCATTAACAGATTTATCATCTTTTCTAGGTAAAAGACAAAGAGGTGGTGGGGGTGCTGGAATACAAGGTGACCCTACTATTATAACTGTATGTTGTTATAAATCATCCTCTAGGACAGCTGGTGTTGCTAACACAGGCGGAGGCGGCGGTGGTGGTAGATATCCAGGCTCTGCTCCTTACCCTGTTGATAAAAAAGGTGGTGCTGGTGGTTCTGGTGTTGTTATAGTTTTAGAATGTGTCGGTGGTTCTAGTGCCAAATCTGGTATCTATAAAATGTCTGAACAATATGTTCATGCCAAAAGGAGCTCATGGTAATATGCCACACTTTGCAAAAATTAGTGATAGTAATGTTGTAGAAAAAGTTGAAGTATTCTCACAAGAGGATGTGAATGCTAATGGTGGAGATTATTCATCAGGTGTTGAGGCATGGGTATCATCTTATAAAGGTGGTGGTACATGGAAACAAACATCTTACAATTCAAATGCAAGAGGAACTTTTGCTGGTGTAGGTTGGTTATGGGAACCAACAAAAGAAAAATTTTATGCTCCAAAACCTGCTGGTCATGATTCATGGACATTAGAAGAAACAGGTAGTGAATTAAGTTGGCAACCACCTGTTGATTGGCCAACAACAGAAGAAGTTAAATGGTCAGATAACACAGATTGGGTTTTAAGTTCTAACACATGGGATGAATCAAATCAAACATGGACTGGTATAGCAGATAAAATGATTAATAATGTATATGTCAAATGCACTTATGTGTGGAATAAGTCTACTAAGGTATGGGATAGAGATTAAAAATACCTTATAAATAATATTATATAATTTACTTGTGATTTATTATGATTTACAAAAAACTTTATTGGTATTTTCAATCAGCACTTTCAAACTATCTATGTGATAAAATTGTACATGAGGGTTTTGCAAACAATGTGCATGAGGGTAGCACAGGTGGGGTTGTTCCTAGAAATGATAGTGAAAGAAAAAAAACAAAAGAATTAAGAAACTCAAATATATCATGGATTGATGATTGGTGGTTAACAAGGGAATTATTACCTTATGTTAGAAAGGCAAATGAAAGAGCAGGTTGGAATTTTAAACTTACTTGTGCTGAACCAGCACAATTTACAATTTATGATAAAGAACAATTTTATTGGTGGCACAGAGATGCTAGAAGATACCCATACTATGATAATGACTTTCCTAATTTAATAAGAAAATTATCTGTAACAGTTTCGTTATCACATCCAGAAGAATATGAGGGTGGATATTTACAAATGGCCGCAAGGCGAGAGTGGAGTGATACACATTTATGTCAAGTTACTGAAATATTACCAAGAGGTTCTATTTGTGTATTTCCTAGTTACACTTGGCATAGAGTTACACCTGTCACAAAAGGAAAAAGATTAAGTTTAGTACAATGGAATTTAGGAGAAGGCTATGTATAATGAAAAACATCCACAGGCAGAAGGCACAGATTTTGAAACACATTCAAAATTTTTTTGGACACCTTTTTGGACTAACAGTATACCAGAGTGGGTTGATGATATTGACAATGCGTGTCAAGTGCATTTAGATATCGCACATGAAAGAGAAAAGGATAAAATAGAAAAACATGGTAATGATTTTGGAATGGTGTATCATTCAGGTCCTATAGAAACAGACCCTAAATTAAAAGAGTTAGTTGAATATGTTGGTGGAACTGCATATAATCTTTTAGACACATGGGGATATGATTTATCAAACCATCAAGTTCTTTTTGATTCTATGTGGGTACAAGAGTTTTCACAAAATGGTGGTGGACATCACAGAGTACATATACATGAAAATTGTCATGTATCAGGTTTTTATTTTTTAAGAAATGATAATTCCTCTTTTCCTTTATTTCATGACCCTAGACCTGGCAAACAAATGACACATTTACCAGAAAAAGATGAATCACAAATTACTGGTGCTACTAAATTGTGTAACTATCAACCAAGACCTGGCGACCTTTATATGTTTCCCTCATATTTACCTCATGAATATGTTGTATCAAAAGGAAAAGATTTTAGATTTATACATTTTAATTTATCGGCAGTTTCATTAAGATACTTTGGAGAGGGTGGGATATAATGAGTTATAAAAAAAATAGTTATCTAGTTGTCAAAAATGCAATACCAATAGATGTTGCAAATTTTGTTTATGATTATTTTAATATGAAAAGAAGAACATACCATACACTTAAAGATACATCATACATATCAAGATTTGACGCTGATTGGGGTGAACATGATAAACAAGTTCCTAATGCATATGCACACTATGCTGACATGGCTATGGAAACCATACTTGATGTACTCACACCAAAGATGTCTAAACTAACTAAACTAGATTTAACACCAACATATTCTTATGCAAGGATATATGGTAAGGGTGATATACTACATCCACATACCGACAGATATTCATGTGAGGTTTCAACAACATTAAATTTAGGTGGAGATATGTGGCCTATATGGTTAGTAGATAAAAATGGAAAACACAAAGAGATAAAACTTAATCCAAGCGATATGTTAATTTACAATGGTTGTGAATTAAAACATTGGAGAGATGAATTTAAAGGTGATATATGTAGTCAAGTATTTTTACACTACAATATAAAAAATGATAAAGGTAGTTCTAATTTATATGACCAAAGATTACATTTAGGATTACCTTGTGGATTTAAAGGGCAAAGTTTTAATAAAAAAAATATGCCGAATAATCCATATGATTTACCAGACAATGTGCCTACTAATAAATGATAAATTTTCCAGCAGTTTGTATAGATAATTTTTTTGATAACCCAGACAAAGTTAGAGAGTGGGGTTTAAGTCTATCTAAACAAAAAGACCCAGAGGGAAGATGGCCTGGTAAAAGAAGTGAACAATTATTTGGAGTAGATAAACAATGGAATCAAAATTTAGTTGTAAAAATACTTCTTGCATATTATGGTTGGGAATCTATGAATGAAGTTACATGGAATGAAAGTGACATTTCTTTTCAGGTAGTAAAATCACACGAACATGAAAATTGTAACAAAGGTCTAATTCACATGGATGCTAACTCTAGAGATGAGAATGGAATTGCTGGATTAATATATCTAACACCTAAAGCAGACTTAAATAGTGGAACATCAATTTATAAACTCAAAGATAATCATAATTTTAAGAAAGAAGATGGTGAACACATATTAAAATTAAAAAAAGATTTATATCTAAATGATAATGTTAATACTAAAGAATGGGATAAAATGATAGAAAAAAATTATAATGATTTTGATGAAACTATAGGATTTAATAATGTATATAATAGAATGATATGTTATAATACATTTTCGTGGCATGGTGCCATGAGTACAAATGCTGGAGATGATGATAGACTAACATTAGTATTTTTTATCAGAGGTATACATGCAGGCATGTATCCTTTAAGTAGAGTGGGTTCAATGCCATGTTAAAAGATTTTTTTTCAGTGCCAGTTTACATTCATAATTTTAATTATGATACAAACTTATTATCAAAATCTTGTTTTCAATACATGACTGATAATAGAGAGGTAATAGAAAAAAAAGCAGGACAAGATATAAAATCAATTTATGATTTACAATTAACATGGGTAAAAGATGAAATAAAAGTAAATACAGGGGGATTTGAAGAACCGAAATACTCAATAAGTAATTCATATAAACTTGACAATATAGATGTTTGGAATAATCTATTATCTGATTTTGAAAAACATGCAAATGAATTTGTTAAAAACTTTTACAACAAAAAATTAAAGATTAGTGAGTTTTGGGTAAATGTTAGTAGAAAAAATAATTTTGTGCAACCACATGTTCATCCTAAATCTGTCTTTACAGGTGTTTACTATATTCAATCATCAGAAAATTGTGGTGATTTAAGAATGGAAAATCCTTTTGCCACACAATTACAAATGACTGGTGAACTAAAACCACCATATACAAAATACAATACTTCGTATTGGAAGTTTCCGCCTATTGAAAATAGATTATATCTTTTTCATAGTTGGTTAAGACATAGTGTAGAAGTAAATTATAGTGATGTTCCTAGACTAAGTTTATCATTTAACATGGTTGAAGAAAATGTTGTATATAATATGCATGAACGAGGATTTACTCACAAAAAAAAGCCAGGTCAAGAAAATATTAAGTGAAAAATCTTATAAATAATAGAAAAAGTCAATCTAAGGAATTAAATATATGACAAGAGCAAGAGAAAATGCATCTGTTAAATTTGCAACAGCAGTTATAACAGGAGATACTACAATGGTGGCAGGAAAATCTTATGCAGTTAATACAACAAGTGGTGCAATTACTATGACATTACCATCTAGTGCTGATGGTGGAGATTACATACAGATTATAGATTATGCCGCAACAGCAGACACTAATGCAATAACTGTGGGTAGAAATTCACATAAAATTCAAGGAGCAACAGCTGACCTAACAGTAGGAACAGAAAGAGCTGCATTTGGATTAGTGTATATTGATGCTACACAAGGTTGGTTACTTACAGAAAAATAAGGAGTGACCTATGGCAGATTATAAAGATGTTAAGTATAATGTAGATTATAGCGAAACATCAGGCGCAGGCGGATTAGTAAAAATAACATCAAACCATCAAGCAACAACCGATAGTGATGATGGTGTAACAACAATGGATTTTACTACTGGTATTGATTCTACTTATGATGTTTATATGTTTCAATTACAAGGATGTATTCCTGTTGGTAGTAATACACTTCAATTTCAAGTGGACACAGGTACTAATACAAATTATAATATAACAAATACATCTGTAAGAAATTCTTTTTTTCATGCTAATGATAATAGCCAGGTAGGACATAGTGGACATGAAGGGTCTAATGATTCTGATACTAATTTTTGTACCATTGGTAATCCACAAAAAGGTACAAGTTTCAATAGGGGTGCAACAGGTGGATATGTAATTTTATATAATCCTAGTTCAACAGTATTTGAAAAACATTGGCTAGCTAAAATAAGTGGTTCAGGTGCCGCTGGTAGTGCTCACTTTGTAGAGGATTATGAAACTGCTGGTTATTTTCAAACAACCACAGCATTAACTCGTGTAAGATTTAAGTATAACTCAGGCGATTTTATTGGTGGTAGGATTACTATGTTTGGACTAGCAAAATAATGGCAAATTATAAAGACATAAAATATAATTTTAGTACAAGTTCTAATGCAACAGGTCTTGGTGGGGCATGGATACTTCTTAAAACACAAACAGTTTCTAGTTCTGTTGCAGCTGTAGACTTTATTCATGGCACTAGTTCTGTTGTTTTTGATGACACTTATGAACACTATTTAATTACATGGTGTAATGTACATCCAGCAAATCAAAAACCCGAATTACTATTTCACCCTGGCGATGGTGACTTTACAGATACTAAAACTAGTGTACAATGGATTACAAGAATGAGTTATAGTGGTGGTGGTGTCACAGTTGGAGTAGATGACACTAATGATTTAGCAGCAGGAACAGGTGGACAATCTGTATGTATAAATGTAGGTAATGGTAATGCAACCGATTCGTGTTCTGGTCAGATTTATCTGGGTGGTGCTGGAGAAACTGACCAATGGAAAAGTTATATATGGGATTCTATTAGTGTTACACCTGATGAAATGGAAGGCTGTCATGGTGGTTCAAATATACAACAAGAAGGAGCCATAGATAGATTTAGATTTGATTTTTCAGCTGGTAATATAGATGCTGGAAGTTTTTCTCTTTATGGATTAAATGACGCATAATGGCAAGTTATAAAGAAATATCAAAAAACTTTTCTTGGGGAGCTGACTTTTCTGGTGGGGATTCTTTATCTAAAATATCTTCAAGTACAGCATCAGCTGATTCAGTTGTTAATATTACTTCTGGTATAGATTCTACTTATAATGCTTACATGGTATATTATAATGCAGTTCATCCAGCTTCTGGCTCTAAGTTAACATGTCAATTTACAACAAATGGTTCGGACTTTAATTTATCATTGTGTACTGCTCAATGTAATGGTTCAAATACAGAGGGTGGAAGTCATAGTGATAATAATGCAGATGCAAGTGAAGACCAAAATGATGGTACAGCATATCAATCAATAGCATATGCAGATACTATTGAAACTAATGCCGAATCATGTTGTAATGGATTTCTTTGGTTATACGGACCATCGAATACAACATTCCATAAACATTTTTTTAGTAGGTCAGTTGCTAAAGATGATGCACCAGGCGTAGCACAAACATGGACTACAGGACAAATTAAAACTGCATCAGCAGTGACAGGTATTTCATTTAAAATGAGCACAGGTAATATAGATAGTGGTACATTTACATTATATGGAATAGGAAAATAGGAGAAAAATAATGCCGAGATATATATTAGAAAATGGAGTTAGGCGTCAAATGACAGATGCAGAAGAAACAGCAAGAGATGCTGAAGAAACTGCTTGGACAAATGGTGCTCTTGCAAGAGCAATGAACACTCTAAGAACAAATAGAAATAGAAAAATAGTTGAAACTGATTATTTAGCTTTGAGTGATGTCACAATGTCTGATGCTTGGAAAACATATAGACAATCGCTTAGAGATATAACTAATGGTGTAGATACAGTAGAGAAAGCTGAAAATGTCACATGGCCAACAAAACCATCATAATAGTTTGTATAAATAAACATATATTCAATAGGATAAAAAATTATGACCCGAAGTAGAGAAGTATCGAAAGGCGCAACAAGGACTGAATTTGTATATACTGCTACGGCAGGACAAACATCTTTTAGTGGAAATGATGGTAATAGTAATTCACTAGCATATACTGCTGGACAAATAGATGTATTCCTTAATGGTGTTAGATTAGCAGCCGCCGATTATACAGCAACGAATGGAACAGCTGTAGTTTTAGGAGTAGGTGCAGAGGCATCTGATACTTTAAACATAAATGCATTTGGAACATTTAGTGTATCAGATGTTATAGTTGCAAGGGCAGAGTTTGATTACACAGCAACTGCTGGACAAACAACCTTTACAGGTTCAGATAACGATTCACAAACAATGGCATATACTGCTGGTCGTATAGATGTATATCTAAACGGCTCTAGATTAAATGTAACAGATGACTATGTTGCAACCAATGGAACATCAGTCGTATTAGAAGCTGGTGCTCAGGCAGGAGATTCACTTGTTGTTGTTTCACATGGAACAGTTAACTTAGCTGCAAACATAGTGGCAGCAGATTTAGATTTAGATGGTAATCAATTAATATTAGACGCTGACCAAGACACAACAATTACTGCTGACACAGATGACCAAATAGATTTTAAAATTGGTGGTTCTGATATATTTCAAATGACTGCTAGTAAATTAGATTTAAATGGAAAAGAATTAGTATTGGATGCTGATGCTGACACTAGTATTACTGCTGATACAGATGACCAGATTGATATTCATATTGCTGGTGCAGATGACTTTCGATTTACAGCAAATACATTTAATGCATTAGATGGTTCTACTGTTTTAGTGGGTGGTGGTTCATCTAGAACTGTTGGTGGAGTAACTGCTGCTTTACAAGTAGAGGGAACAGCAATAAATGATTCCTCAATATCATTAATTTCAAATGGTGCTTCAGGCACAGCTGGTCTTCCAGCAAAATTAGTATTTGGTAGAACAGGTGCAGCTACTTTAGGTACTAACACAGTTGTTGCCAATGGTAATGAAGTAGGAGTTATTTCTTTTCAAGCTGCAGATGGTTCAGATTTAGAATCACAAGTTGCTTCTATTTCTTGTACAATAGACGCCGCTGCTGGCAGTAATGATACAGCAGGTAGACTTCAATTTTTTACAACTGCTGATGGTGCTGCTAGTGCCACAGAGAGAATGAAAATTGCTTCTGATGGTGATATCTTATTTAATACTGATGATGAAGAGCCATGGAATAATTCTGGTTCAGGTAACACAGGTATTGTAATGAAAGAAGATGGTCGTTTGGCTGTCACAGGTGATAATACTTCACCATTATTTATAAATAGAGTTGCTAGTGATGGTAGACTAGTAGATTTACTACAAGATGGTAGTACAGAGGGTGAAATTACAGTATCAGGTACAACAGTACAATTTAATGGCGGACATTTAGGTCGTTGGGCTAGACTATCAGATAATTCAAAACCTACATCACTTTTAAAAGGAACAGTTATGTCTAACTTAGATGACATGGTTGTGTGGGAAGTAGATGGTGTTGCAAAAGCAAATGAACAAAGAAACCAAGTTAAAGTAAGTGATTCAGAAGGTGACATAAATGTGGCAGGACTATTTGTAGACTGGTCATTACAACAAGGTTATAATGATATGAATATGGCAATGACTGGTGATATGGTCATTAGAATTGCACAAGGAGTAACTGTGCAAAAAGGAGATTTATTAATGTCTGCTGGTGACGGTACAGCAAAACCACAAGGTGATGATATCGTAAGAAGTAAAACAATTGCAAAAGTAATATCAAATACTGTTATTAAAACTTATAGTGATAATAGTTTTTTAGTTCCATGTGTAGTCATGGCATGTTAGAGGAGAGTTAAGATGGCATTAACAAGAGCATTTTTAAATAGTCAAAGATATGATGAATCAAGAGGTGGTGTTAATAATACTTACAAAGAACCCATTATACACAATGGTGATATGAACATATCTCAAAGAGGTGACTTAACAGGTGTTAATTCAGCACAGTATATATCAGCAGATAGATTTTTTATTAACATGGAAAATCTTGGAGCATTTACATTTGCAGCTTCAACTGATACGCCAGGTTTTGGATTTAGTAAAAGTTTAAAAATAGATTGCACTACTGCTAAAGGTTCACTTGATGCTGGAAATAACTTTTATCTATCTACACAAACAGAAGGTCAAAATTTACAAATGATGAGAAAAGGAACAGCAAGTGCTAAAACATCTACTGTTGCCTATTGGATTAAATCTAACAAAACAGGAAACTATGTTGTTGAGTTATGGGATAGAACAAATGATAGACATGTTGGTAAAGTAGCAACAATATCATCAGCTGATACATGGGAAAAACATGTTTGTAATTTTCCTGCCGATACATCAGGTGCTTTGGCTAACACAGCTGCTAGGTCAATAATGATTTCATGGGCTTTTGATACAGGCACAGATGATTCATCAGGCACACTACCAAGTGCATGGGCAGGTCGTACAGATGCAAACAGATTTGCTGGAACAAATTTAAGAATTGGAGATAGTACAGATAATGAAATATTAATAACTGGTGTCCAATGGGAAATGGGAACTTATGATAGTGAAACAATGCCACCATTTCAGTTTGAAGATGCTGCAGTAAGTTTAGCTAAATGTCAGAGGTATTTTATTAGTCATACAATCGCAGATGGAACAAGATTAGGAGATGGTATATTTAGAAGTACAACAAGAGTATTAGGTAATGTAGATAATACAGGATTATTGCATAATATGAGAGCAACACCATCTGTTGCAACAACTATTACTTCATTTCAAGTTTATCATGGTGCAGATGTAACTACAAACTCTGCAGCCACATCAGGCACAGGGTTTGCTATGAGTGGTACTCATGAAGTAAGAACAGATTTTACATTTTCATCAGGTTCAACTACAGCAGGATTGCCAGGTAAGTTAAGAGCAAACTCTGCAGGTGCTATGCAATATGATGCAGACTTATAGGAGATAGATTATGATAGTAACATCAGCAAAATATTATAAACATGATGGCGAAAATGCTGGAGTGCATGCTGTGATAGATGGTAAAGAATGGGCAGTTCCATTAGATACAAATAATAGACATTATCAAGCAATTTTAGAATGGGTTGATGCTGGAAACAGTATAACAGCTGCAGATTAGTACTGAAATACTAGTAAATGTTCCTATATACCTCTAAGAGTGTCTAGCATCCAATATTTCGAGTTTTATATCTTTTTGATATGATGATATCACTTGATACTCAAAACAGTCAAAATAACATACTGTAGGACTTCAATTTTTTAATAATCTCTTATTTTGTATTACTATTTACTATTATTATAAATACTAGTAAAATAGGATAATTAGTATGGCGATACCTACAACCAAAGCAACATTTAAAAATTATTGTCTTAGAGCATTAGGATTTGGTGTCATTGATATCAATGTATCAGATGACCAAGCAGATGATAGAATAGATGAGGCGTTACAATATTTTGCTCAATATCATTATGATGGTGTTGAAAAAATGTATCTAAAATATCAGATTACACAAACTGATATTGATAGAGCTCGTGGAAATACCACAACAACATCAGCTGACACAATAGACAGTTCTATCACTGGTAGTTTTCTAGAGGGTAATAATTTTATTCCTATGCCTTCTTCTGTTGTATCTGTAGTTCAAATATTTAATTTTGATAATGCACAAACAAATAGTATGTTTGATATTCGTTATCAATTAAGATTAAATGACTTGTATGATTTTTCATCTACATCAATTATACATTATGAAATGACAATGCAACAATTAGATTTATTATCTCATATACTTACTGGTGAAGTTCCAATTCGTTTTAATCAACATCAAAATCGTTTATACTTAGATATGGATTGGGAAGAAATAACTGTAGATGAATTCTTAATTATAGAATGTTATCGTAAAATAGACCCAACAACATATACAGATATCTTTGATGATATGTATTTAAAAAGATATGCGACAGCATTAATTAAAAGACAATGGGGAGCAAACCTCTCTAAATTTAATGGAGTAGCAACACTAGGTGGTGTAACAATGAATGGTGAACAAATTTATTCTCAAGCAATAGAAGAAATAGATAAACTTGAAACATCAATAAGGGAGGGCGCATTCAATACACCTATCTGGGGAATGATAGGATAATGCCATGGCAGTCAATAAAGCCTTTCACACAAATAACAGCACATCAATACAGACTGAAAAAAATCTTTATAGTGATTTAGTAAAAGAAGCAATACAAATTTTTGGTCATGATGTTTATTACATAGACAGAACAACTGTTGCTATTGATAATGTTTTAGGTGAAGATTCACTTAGTAAATTTACTTCACAAGTTCCTATCGAAATGTATGTGGAAGATGCTGAGGGTGGTTATCAAGGTGAAAAAGAATTGATGTCACAATTCGGTTTAGAAAATAGAAACGAATTAACCTTAGTAGTGCATAAAACAAGATTTCAGGATTTAACAAAACAAATACAAATAGAAAGTGGCACAGATACTACAGGTGGTTCTATACTTTTAGAATCTGGTACAATTGACCAATCAGAAGATTCATCTGTTTTAGAAACTGTAACAACAGGTAGTGATTTTTATATACTTACAGAAACAGATGCAGTAAGCACAGATAGACCATACGAGGGTGATTTAGTTTATCATCCTATACTAGGTAAAATATTTGAAATTAGTTTTGTAGACCATGATGAACCATTTCATCAATTAGATAATAATCCAATTTATAAATTAAATTGTAAACAGTTTGAATATTCATCTGATGCACTTGATACAGGTATTACAGATATTGATAGTATAGAAGATACTGAAAGTAGAAACACAAGAGATTTCGAATTTACATTAGAACAATCAACTGCTCAAAACGAGGAGATAAATATACAACATGCTAGAAGTAATTTTGGTTTATTGTTAGAGGAAACTGATGGTGATAATATAATCGGTGAAGATGATGAAACATCAGTAGGTACAAGTATTCTATTAGAGAATGCTGCTGACACAGGTGATGATTCATATCTATTAACAGAAGACTATATAGTAGGGGATGGTGTGCAAGATAAGACTGCACAAAATGAATTATTTGATAAACTGGATGATAATGTATTAGACTTCTCAGAATCTAATCCATTCGGTGATGCTGGAGTATTTGCGTAATGTTAGGAAATAGACAATTTTATCACGAAACAGTTAGAAGTATTATTGTAGGGTTTGGTACTCTATTTAATGATATACATGTTGTTCGTAAAAATAATAGTGGTGTAATTACACAATCTATGAAAGTGCCTTTGGCATATGGGCCAAAACAAAAATGGTTAACAAGACTTGACCAAGATGCTGGACTAGACAGTAAAGTTGCACTCACATTACCTAGACTAGGTTTTGAAATACAAGACTTGACATATGACCCTGCAAGAAAATTAAATCGTGTACAAAAATTTAAAAAAGTAAAATCAAGTGCAAGTGATTCTGGTAAACTAGACACACAATATATGCCAGTTCCATATAATGTTGGTATACAATTATATGCAATGGCAAAACAATCTGATGACGCTTTACAAATAGTTGAACAAATATTACCATACTTTCAACCAGATTATACTTTAACAATTAAAGACATGGAAGATATGGGTATTGCAAGAGATATACCTATAGTATTGAACAGTATACAATACGAAGATAATTATCGTGGAACTTATGAAGAAAGAAGAGCAATCATTTATACTTTAGATTTTACTACTAAGTTTTATCTATATGGCCCTGTCACATCTAGTAAAGTTATTAAGACTGTACAAGTTGACCAATACACAGATATGCCAAGTGCAGCTCCTAAGAGAGAACAAAGATATACTGCTACACCAAATCCAACATCTGCTGATGCTGATGATGATTTCGGATTTAATGAAACAACATCTTTTTATCAAGATGCTAAAAACTATAATACTGAAACAGGTGAAGATGAGTAATGAAAACATTTAAACAATTACAACAAAATTTAACAGAAGCCAAAAGTATGGTAGCAGTGGACAAAAAAAATAAAATGAAATATACATTTTTTTATGGACAACAAGTTCAATATAATGGTAAACCTTATGAAACTGATAAGGTTGCAAATGCATTAGTATTACATTTAAAAGGCAGAGATAAAATACCACCTCTTACTAGAACACAAGTAGAAAAAGGTTTATCTGATGGAACATTTAAAGTTATTGATATTGGTAACAATCCACAACATGCAGTAAAAACAAGATAATGAAAACTTTTAAAAAATTAAAAGAAGATATAGAAGTAACAGATAAGACTGGTAAAGCTTTAAATTTTGCCAAAGAATATATTAAAACATATAAGGATACAAGAAGACCTACACCAGAAATAATTACAAAGGGTATAGGCAAATTTATACTGAAAGGAAAAGATGAAAAGTTAGTTGCAGACATGTTAAGTGATAAGTCCATAAGGGCTTTGAGAAATGTTAATGTAAAAACTAGAAAGGTGAAATAGTTATGAGTAACAAAACAAAAGATATTCTAGATGAGATTCTAGATATCGAAGAATCGACAGCAGAGCTTGTTGAAAAAAAACCAGATACTCTTACAGTTAAAAGAGATAATACACTTGATGATGTTGATACAGATTATAAATATCAGAGAGAGAACTTTTATAATTTAATTGAAAGAGGTCAAGATGCGATTGATGGTATACTCGAAGTTGCCAAACAATCCGACCATCCTAGAAGTTATGAAGTAGCAGGTAATCTTATATCACAAGTTGCTGACATAACAGAAAAACTTGGAAAGTTACAAGCTTCCATGAAACGATTAAAAGAAGTTCCAAACAATGCACCGAAGAATGTAACAAATGCATTGTATGTGGGTTCAACAGCTGAACTTCAAAAATTATTAAAGAAAGATAAGGAGAAATAATTATGGATTTATCTTTTATTACAGCAGACTTACTAAATGACATAAGTTGGTTTGATGGTATAATGTATATTATACTAGGACTTGTAGTGTATTCTGCAATAAGATATATCAATAAAAAAATCTAATGGCTACAGATGTCAATCAATATCTAGGTAATCCACTTCTAAAGAAAGCTAATGTTTCTGTAGAGTTTACAAAAGAACAAATACAGGAATATCAGAAGTGTATGGATGACCCTATACATTTTATACAAACACACATGAAGATTGTATCTCTTGATGAAGGTCTTGTGCCATTTAACATGTATGACTTTCAGAAAAACATGGTACAAACATTTCATGATAATCGTTTTACAATATGTAAACTTCCTAGACAGTCTGGTAAGTCAACAACAATTATTGCATATTTATTACATTATGTTTTGTTTAATCAAAATGTAAATGTTGCTATACTTGCAAATAAATCATCTACTGCTAGAGATATACTAGGTAGATTACAATTAGGATATGAGAATTTACCTAAGTGGTTACAACAAGGTGTAATCTCATGGAACAAAGGAAGTTTAGATTTAGAAAATGGTTCAAGTATACTTGCAGCTTCAACATCTGCCAGTGCAATTCGTGGTGGTTCTTACAACATTATATTCCTTGATGAGTTTGCATATGTACCATCATCATTAGCTGAAGAATTTTTTAGTTCTGTATATCCTACAATATCATCTGGTAAATCTACAAAGGTAATGATAGTATCTACACCACATGGTATGAATATGTTTTATAAATTGTGGACTGATGCACAAAGTAAAAAGAATGATTATATTCCATTAGAAGTACATTGGTCAGAGGTGCCAGGTCGTGATGAAGTATGGAAAGAAGAAACAATACGAAATACATCACAGTCACAATTTAACTCAGAGTTTGAATGTGAGTTCTTAGGTTCGATTGATACACTAATTGCTCCACATAAATTAAAACAAATGCCTTACATTGACCCAATACAAAGTAATGCAGACTTAGATATATTCGAAAGACCAGACCCAAAGAAAAGTTATTTTCTTACTGCTGATGTTTCACGAGGAACATCACAAGATTATTCTGCATTCTTAGTAATAGATGTAACGCAAATGCCTTATAGAGTAGTTGCAAAATATAGAAACAATGAAATTAAACCTTTACTATTTCCACAAAAAATATATGAAGTTGCAAAGGCATACAATGAATGTTTTGTATTAGTCGAAGTAAATGATATAGGAGAACAAGTTGCAAATGCTTTACAATATGATTTAGAATATGATAATTTAGTCATGGCATCTATGAGAGGTCGTGCTGGTCAAATACTAGGAGCTGGATTCTCTGGTGGTAAGGCACAGTTAGGAGTAAGAACTACTAAGGCAGTTAAAAGAATAGGATGTTCGAATCTAAAACAATTAATAGAATCAGATAAACTATTAATACCAGACTATGATATTATGAGTGAGTTATCTACATTTATTGTAAAGGGTTCTTCATGGCAAGCAGATGATGGTTGTACAGATGATTTAGTTGCATGCCTATTCATATTTGCATGGGCAGTCGACCAAATATACTTTAAAGAATTAACTGATAATGATATAAGAGAAAGAATGTATGCTGAACAAAAAGAACAATTAGAACAAGATATGGCTCCATTTGGATTTGTAGATAATGGAATAGATGAACCAGAGGTAGAAGTAGATGAGTATGGAACTAGGTGGACTACAGTAGTTAGAGACCATAATTCAGATTGGTAAATTAATATGAGTAAGATAAGTAATTTAGAAGATGCTATAAAACTCAAAAAAATAAAACAAAAGTATATCAATCAAAAAGAAAAACTTGAATTAGATATACTCATGTTACAAAGAGAGTTAGAAGTTATAGAACAACAATTAGAAGAATGTAATGTTTCTGACTGGCATGAGAAACCACCAATGAGTTCAGGTGATATTAAACAGATATATGAAAAGTATATGAAAAATGAATATTTCAAAAAGAAGTTTTGGAATATAGATGATATTAAAGATGATTAAATTATGTTTGTTCTAAAGATGTATCTCTAACACAACTAAAAAAAACAGAAACAATATCATGATTGTCGGCTATTTCTCTGACTATATCTTCAGCACTTCTTGCAGTGGTCATACAAGATTCATAATTAGGAAATACATCAATAGGTAAAGTTGGGCCAGCAGACCCATCTGATAATTGTAACATAGCAATTAATAACCAAGATTCCATATTTACCCCCTCTATTATAGCTATTTATAATAAATTATAAAAAAGTAGGGTCTAATAAATCATTTTCTATTTTAATTAAACAATTAGAACATACTATCTTAGAAGAATCTATTAGTCTTTTTACAGTTTTTCTACTCTCATCATTCATACCTACTCTTTTAATAGTCTTACGAATCTCTTTATCATGAGGATAGAATCTTAAACAAGCTATTTCAGGTTCACCACAATGTATACATTTGGTATTTACTAAATATTGATTCAAAGAAGAAACTCTTTTATGGTAGTTCCTTTTTGTAACTTCTTTAATAGTTTTTTTATACTTTTTGTAATGTTCACTAGACATAATTCTATTTATATGTTTAGCAACATATAAAAACAGATTCTAGAATACAATTTTTTTATAAATATAACGAAAGAACATAAAGAATAAACTTTATAATTAATAGGAGTAAGTCAATGGCGTTTTTAGTGTCACCAGGCGTACAAGTAAATGAAGTCGATTTAACCAATGTTGTACCTGCCGTTGCAACTAGTATTGGTGCAATTGCTGGAGCTTTTGAAAAAGGGCCAGTATCATCAATCGTTAATATCTCTAGTGAAGAAGAACTAGTCGAGATATTCGGTAAACCTAAAACAACAGGTAATCAATTCGAAACATTTTTTAGTGCCGCAAACTTTTTAAAATATACAGATTCACTTAAAGTGGTTAGAGCAGAGAGTGCTATAGTAAATGCTGGAGCAAACTCTGGTATACTAATTAGAGATTTAGACCACTATGATGCAAGTTTCTCAACAGGACAAGGTAGTCATGGAGAATGGGCTGCAAGAACTGCTGGAACATGGGGTAACTCAATCAGAGTAGAGATATGTGCTGAGGCAGATGCCTACGAACAAGATTTAAGTACAAATAACTTAGTAAACACATCAACATCTGCTGTAGGTGATACATCTATCGTAGTAGATGATGCTGATGCTTCAGGTTATGCATTTAATGTAGGTGATTTAATATCATTCTATTCAGATACATCAAACACAGTATCAGTAGATGACTTTAATGAATATCAAGTCACTGCAATCAATACATCAACAAATGCATTAACAATTCGTTTAAAAGATGACCCTGCAGGTGCTGGTTTACAAACTGCAATTCCAGATGATTCAAAAATTAAAAGACGCTGGAAATATGCTGATTTGTTTCAAGGTGCTCCAGGCACATCAGATTATAATACAAACAATGGTCGTGGTTCTAATGATGAACTTCATGTTGTTGTTGCTGATGCTGATGGTTTAATAACAGGATTCGATACAGATACAGCTGGAAATAGAACAAAAGCTGTTATCGAAACATTTGGTAATATGTCTAAAAACTCATCTGCAAAAGGACCACAAGGTGATAGTATTTACTATGCAGATGTAATTAGAGCTAAATCAAATTTCATTTATTGGACAGACCATATAAGTGCTGGTAGTAATTGGGGAACAGATACTACAACAACATATACAAGTGTTGTACCAATAACTATTGATACTCTAACAGGTGGAACAGATGACTATTCTACTACTGCTGGAGAAATCGAACTTGCATACGATAAGTTTAAAAATGCTGAATCAGAAGATATCAATTTAGTTATCGGTGGTTCATCAAGTATCGTTGCTGATACATCTACAGGTCATGATACTCATGTCACAATGATTACAAACTTAGTAGAAGGCAGAAAAGATTGTGTTGGATTTGTTTCACCATATCGTTCTGCTACAGTTGGTGTTACAACATCTGCTAAACAAGCAAGTAATGTAAGAGTCGCTGCTGACTTATGTCCAAGTTCATCTTACATGGTGTTTGATAGTGGATATATGTACATGTATGACAAGTACAATGACACTTACAGATTTGTACCTTTAAATGGTTCAACTGCTGGATTGTGTGCAAATACAGACCAAGTTGCTGATGCATGGTTTTCACCTGCTGGTTACACTAGAGGAACAGTCAGAGGGGCAATTAAATTATCATTTAACCCAGACAAGGCAGATAGAGATGTTCTTTATCAGGCAAGAGTTAACCCAGTCGTTAACTTCCCAGGCCAAGGTGTAACTTTATTTGGTGATAAAACTGCTCAAACTAAACCAAGTGCTTTTGACAGAATTAATGTTAGAAGATTATTCTTAGTATTAGAAAAAGCGGTTGCTACTGCTGCTAAATTTCAACTCTTTGAATTCAATGATGAATTTACAAGGGCACAATTTAGAAGTTTAGTTGAACCTTTCCTAAGAGATGTTCAAGGTCGTAGAGGTATTACAGACTTCTTAGTCAAGTGTGATGCTTCAAATAACACAGGGAGTGTAATTGATAGAAACGAATTTGTTGCAGACATATTCATTAAACCTGCTCGTTCTATTAACTTCATTACATTAAACTTTGTCGCAACTCGAACAGGCGTGGCATTTTCTGAGGTAGGGGGTTAATCATGGCACAGATAGATGACTTTAAGGCAAATTTACTCGGTGGCGGAGCTAGAAGTAATCAGTTTCGTGTAACTATTGTACCACCTGCTGGAATTGCAATCGGATTAGATGTTGCAAGAACTTCATTTTTATGTAAGGCTTCTTCATTACCTGCTATTGAATTAGGTACTGTTGAACTAAAATATAGAGGAAGAACGATTAATATCGCTGGAGATAGAACTGCAGCTGCTGGAACATGGGAAACTACATTCTACAATGATACAGACTTCATGATTAGAAATGCTCTTGAAAGATGGAACAATGGTATTAATGACTTTGCTGATGCTACTGGTGTTCAATCAATGTCTGATTATGCAACAGATTTAACTGTTGAACAATTAGATAGAGATGGCACTACTATAAAATCTTACATTTTTAGAAACTCATGGCCTTCAACTATTGCATCTATTGAATTATCTTCTGCTGAAGATACAACAATAGAAGAATTTGCTTGTACTTGGCAGTATCAACACTTCGAAGCTTCAGGCGTTAACTTCTAAAACAGTCTTTTTTTTCCTTATAAATAAAGGACAATAAAGGAGATTTTATTATGGCAGAACTATTTGGTTTTAAATTTGAGAGAATCAAAGACACCAAAAGTCAAGAAAAATTTACAGCACCAGCTAATGATGACGGCACAGTCGAAATTGCTGGTGGTGGATTTTTTGGTCAAGTATTAGACACAGATGGTAGAGAGAGGTCAGAAGTTGACTTAATTCGTAGATATCGTGAGATTTCACAACAACCAGAATGTGATTCAGCGATTGAAGATATAGTCAATGAAGGCATTGTATCTAATGAGCGTGACCAAGCAGTATCTATTGTTCTTGATAGATTAGAATATACAGAAAAAATTAAAAGAAAAATTCGTGATGAATTTGATACTGTATTATCACTTTTAGATTTTGATGTAAAAGGACATGACATTTTTAGAAGATGGTATATTGATGGTAGAATTTTTTATCACAAAGTAATTGATAAAAAAAATCCAAAAAAGGGTGTTGTTGAAGTAAGGTATATAGACCCTAGAAAAATTAGAAAAGTAAGACAAATTAATAAAGATATAAAACCAGGCACTTCTTTAGAGATGATAAAAAGTGTTGATGACTTTTACTTATATAATGACAAAGGATTAAACTCTGGGGCATTGACTGAAGGCATTAAAATTGCAGATGATTCTATTACATATGTACCATCTGGTTTAATTGACCAAAACAAAGGTCACATACTTTCACACTTACACAAAGCAATCAAACCTGTAAATCAATTAAGAATGATTGAAGACTCTGTAGTTATATACAGAATATCTAGAGCTCCTGAAAGAAGAATATTTTATATTGATGTAGGTAATCTTCCAAAGATTAAAGCAGAACAATATCTAAAAGATGTTATGAATCGTTATCGTAACAAATTAGTTTATGATTCTTCTTCTGGTGAGATTCGTGATGATAGAAATCATATGTCAATGTTAGAAGACTTTTGGTTACCTCGTAGAGAGGGTGGTCGTGGAACAGAGATTACTACACTACAAGGTGGACAAAACTTAGGTGAGATAGAAGATATAAAATATTTCCAAAACAAATTATATCGTTCATTGAATGTACCTATTTCTAGAATGGAAGCTGAAAGTGGATTTAGTTTAGGTCGTTCTACAGAGATTACTAGAGATGAATTAAAATTCACTAAGTTTGTACAAAGATTAAGAAAAAGATTTACACCATTATTTACTGACATGTTAAAAGCTCAGTTAATTCTAAAAGGTATTGTTACCTTAGAAGATTGGAATAAAATGAAAGAACATATTCAGTATAACTTTTTACAAGATGGTCATTTTGCTGAATTGAAAAAAGCAGAATTAATGCAAGATAGATTAAATGCATTACAAACTATTGAAACATATATCGGAACATTCTATAGTAAAGAATGGGTACAGAAAAATGTATTAAATATGACAGATGCAGAAATAGATGAAATGCAAACACAAATTAATAAAGAATCTGGAACAGATGTTGAGGATGGTGGTATTGATATGCCAGATGGTGGTGATGGTATCACTAGATATCCACAAGATGGTTCTGGTAATTTTATATCAGCAGATGACTTAGAAGGCACTGATGGTGTAAATAATACAGGAGATAACAATGATGGAAACTAAAGATATAATAGATGCTTTATCCGATGGTGATAACTTAGGTGCTGAAACAGCTTTTAAAGATACAATTGCTTCAAAAGTAGGAGATGCCCTAGAAACAAAAAGAAAAGAAGTAGCAAACACATTTGTTAAGTCTACAGTCACACAGGATGAGGGAGATGGCGAGGAAGTTTGATTCTTTTTATAAACCTTTCTTAGAGAAAGATGAACATAAAAAATCAAGGGAATATAAGAAATTATCCCCTAAAATGAAATCTGCTGTGGATGGTGTATTCAAAATTATGGATGCTAAACCACAAGATTTCCTAAATACTTTTGAAAAAACAATTAAAGATATAAGTAAAAAGAATAGGGTTCGTGAAAAAGACCTTATTTCGTACTTTGAAAAAGAAGTACTGTCAATTTAATAGGAGTAGATTTAGATGTCTTTTACAACGACAACATTAAGAGATACAGTAGTCAATGCATCGGGTGCTGGTGGAACAGTTACAATTTTAGTCAATATTGATAATGATACAACTGCAACAAATGCTATCCTAGATGCAAGTGAATTAGATGGTCATGCAAATGGAGCTAAATTACATATTAGTAGAATTTGGTGGGGTTTAGTACAAGGAACTGCTGATGATGATACAGGCCATGTTGCAATTATTGAACAAGGTGCTTCATCAGATGTAACATTAATTGACCTTGCTGGAAGTGGACATTATGATGGCTCTGCTGGATTAATTAAATCTAGGGCAACAAACACAACAGCAACCTCTGGTGATTTTGAGGCATCTTGTCAAGGTACATCTGGTTTTGTTTTAATAGAATTTAAGAAAGATGAAAACTACACATCATAGAGAGAATTATGAGTAATAAAGTAAAATTAATATCCGAAGAATTTGTAAGTGATGTAGAGTACATCACCGAAGAAAAAGAAAATGGAAAGAAAGATTATAAAATCAAAGGTATCTTTATGCAGGCTGATATCAAAAACAAGAATGGCCGTGTATATCCTATGGAAATACTTGACAAAGAAGTTAAGAGATACAATAAAGAATTCATCAACGAGAAGCGTGCTTATGGTGAATTAGGACACCCAGAAGGTCCAACAATAAATTTAGAAAGAGCTTCTCATATGATAACTGCACTTTATCCAGATGGTAAAAACTTTATAGGTGAAGCTAAAATATTATCTACACCTATGGGTGAAATCGTTAAGACCCTTATGGATGAGGGAGCTAAACTTGGTGTTTCTTCAAGAGGAATGGGAAGTTTAGAACAAAAGAAAGATGGCAGTAATTATGTGAGGAATGATTTTTATTTAGCTACAGCTGCTGATATAGTTTCAGACCCATCCGCTCCTAGTGCTTTCGTAGAAGGCATCATGGAAGGCAAAGAGTGGGTATGGAATCATGGGGCACTTGTAGAGTCTGAACTAATGGAGGCGAAAGAAAGAATCAACTCTAGAATTCGGAAAAAACAAGCATTAGAAGAATCTTTGGAGTTCGCAAAATTCCTTAAATTACTATAATGTATAAATAATGACTAATATATGATAATATATTTAATTAATTAATTAAACAATAGATTCAACTAGGAGATATCCGATGACAAATGAAATCGAAAAAACTATTGAAGAATTAGAGGCAGAAGTCATAAGCGAGCTTGAAGAACAAGCAGCGGATGCTCCTAAGAAAGGCGCAGCTCCTGCTGAACCTAATTTAAAAGCTTCTGATGCTTCAAGTGTTACACCTGGCGGTGAGGTTCAAGATATGGGCCCTGCTGTTACATCACCTACTGATAAGTCTGGCCCAGGCACTCAAGCTGGTAAAAAAGCGAAAGAGGCTTCAGGCGATGCTGCTCAGAAAAGTGAGGGTAAACCTGATTCTGCCGACAAACCTAATGATGGCGCAAAGAAAGTTGCTAAACCATTAGCTGCTGGCGATTCAGTCGAAGTAAAAGATGACCAAGAAGTTATTTCTGAAAAAGAAGTTGCTGAAGTAGAAACTATGACTAAAGAACAAATGCTTAAAGCTATGAAAGACATGGCTAAAGACATGGAAGAAGCAGACATGGAAGAAATTAAAGCTACTTATAATAAAATGAAAGAAATGACAGGCAAAGGTGACCCAAGAGGTTTACAAGCCCAATCTGAAGAAGAAAAAGAAAAAGAAGCATTAAAAAAAGAAGCTGTAGAACAAAGAATTAAATCTATAGATGTACAAGAACATGTTGAAGCTCTTATGAGTGGAGAGGGTGACTTGTCAGATGATTTTAAAAAGAAAGCTGCAACTGTATTTGAAAGTGCTGTAAAATCAAAAGTTCGTGATGAAGTCACAAGACTTCAAGAAAACTATGACAACGAAATAGAACAAGGTATCAAATCTAACAAATCTGAACTTACAGAAAAAGTAGATACATACATGAACTATGTTGTAGAAGAATGGATGAAAGAAAATGAATTAGCAGTAGAAAGAGGTCTGAAAGGAGAAATCGCTGAAGACTTTATTGCTGGTTTGAAACAGTTGTTTGAAGACCATTATGTTGACATCCCTGATGACAAATATGATGTGCTACAAGCACAATCAGACAAAATTGCTGAGTTAGAAGAAAAAGTCAATAAGACTTTAGATGAATCAATAGAATTTAAAAAGTCTAATGATGACCTAACTCGTAATAAAGTTATATCAGAAATGGTTTCTGATTTAGCTGACACAGAAATTGAAAAGTTCAAAGGTCTTACTGAAGATGTTGACTTCGGAAACGAAGAAGACTTTAAAGGTAAACTTGAAACTTTAAAAGAAAGTTATTTCCCTAATACAATTAAGGAAACAACTGAAAATATAGATAATGTAGAAACTGGCCCTGCACAGGACATTGATGTCACAGATTCGATGGCTGCTTATTCAAAAGCAATCGGAACTGCCGTCAAGGGTGCAAGTAAGTAAATATATAAATAGTAGAAAATAAAGGAGAAAACAAAAATGTTTCAAACAGAAAATCTACAAGAGAAGTGGTCGCCAGTCCTTGCACATCCTGATTTACCAAAAATCGAGGATTCGTATAAAAGGGCAGTAACTACTGTAATTCTTGAAAACCAAGAAAAAGCTATCAAAGAAGATAGAAGTTTCTTAAAAGAAGCAGCTCCAACAAACAGCACAGGTGCTGATGTTGAGAACTGGGACCCAATTTTAATATCATTAGTTAGACGCTCTATGCCTAACTTAATTGCATATGATATTTGTGGTGTACAACCAATGACAGGCCCAACAGGTTTAATCTTTGCTATGAGAGCAAGATTTGCATCTATGGATGGTGCAGAGGCGTTAGGAGATGAAGCTGATTCTGGTTTCTCTAATGATGACGCTGCAGGCGACTTAGGTGTTGGTGACCAAACTGGTACAAACCCATCAACTTTAAACGACAGCCCATCAGCAGGTCAATATACATCACCAACTGGTATGTCATTGGCTCAAGGTGAAGCTCTAGGTGATACAACATCTAATGCTTTCGCTGAAATGGCTTTCAGTATTGAAAAAACAACAGTAACCGCTGTTACTCGTGCTTTAAAAGCTGAGTACACAATGGAACTTGCACAAGACCTTAAAGCAATTCATGGTTTAGATGCAGAAACAGAACTTGCTAATATTTTATCAGGTGAAATTCTTGCTGAGATAAATCGTGAAGTAGTTAGAAGCATTTATGTTTCTGCTGTTAAAGGTGCTCAAGTAAACACAACTACCGCTGGTATCTTCGATTTAGATACAGATTCTAATGGTAGATGGAGTGTTGAGAAGTTCAAAGGTTTAATGTTCGCTCTGGAAAGAGATGCTAACGCTGTTGGACAACAAACTCGTAGAGGAAAAGGTAATATAATCATCTGTTCTGCTGATGTTGCATCTGCACTTCAAATGGCTGGAGTATTAGATTATACACCTGCTCTAAATAACAATCTAAATGTTGATGACACATCTGCTACATTCGCTGGTGTTATGAACGGCAGATTCAAAGTATATGTTGACCCATATGCTGCCAATGTCGCTGCTGCTCAATACTATGTTGTAGGTTATAAAGGTACTTCACCTTATGACGCTGGTGTCTTCTACTGCCCATATGTACCACTACAAATGGTTCGTGCAGTTGGTGAGAACACTTTCCAACCTAAGATTGGCTTCAAAACTCGTTATGGTATTGCTGCTAACCCATTCCACACTGGAGTGATTAGTGCTGGTACTGCAGAAAATACAAGTATTACTGCAAATACTAACAAATACTATCGTAGAGTTAAAGTTACAAACTTAATGTAAGATTGTTGCTTACTACAAATGAATTGGGGCGTTTCGGCGCCCCTTTTTATTGCCTAAAATAAATGGACAAACCCTTGACAAACTATGTTTGAATGTGTTAGTGTACCATCATGAAGTTATATTTTATAAGGAATTATAAGTATATTAACAAATACTAATCTAGACAAATGATGAACAAAAGTTAATTGTTAAGGTTTTATTACTTATAAATATAATCAGATATATGTTAGGACTTTAGCATCCCTCATTTTCATTCCAAATTGAAAATGTTTCTTATGCTATCTATATTCTAATATATGGATTAAGTCATTCACTGGACTGTGGATGTCATAACTATTTCGTAGGAGAAAATCGAAATGGGAAATATTTTACTAAACATTAGATATCTGTTAGCGCCTGTGTTAATCATAGTTGCTGGAACAGGTGTCTTAATTGGTGGTATTATGGCATGGTTAGGAGTAGTTTTACTATTCGTAGGTTTGCTTGTTGATATCGCTACAAAATTTGAAACTACAGGTGTAGGATATGATGAAAATGGAGATAGTTTGGGTTGGGCAAGTTTCCAAAACTTAACTATGTATTTCATGTTACCAATCTTTGTACTGTTTCAACTAGTCATGGCGTGGAGAGTATCTACATACATGTCACTAGGTGGAATGGAAGGCGAAGTCGTAATGTCAATCATACCTGGCATCTTAGCAATGCACGAAGGCATAACAGGTCTTAACTTAATCGGTGCAACATTATCATCTGGTATCTTTATTGGAATCGGAATCATCTATGGTCATGAGTTATCTCATACTAAAGGATTTGGATTTGTAATATCAAGAACTATGATGGCGTTGTCTGGTTCAGCACATTTCTGTTACGCTCATGTATACAACCATCATCTAGAACTTGCAAGTGAAGATGACCCTGCTACTGCACCTCGTGGTAGAACAATATATGGTCACTATCCACTTTCATATCTAGGACAATCTAAATTCCTTTTCAATATGGAAAAAGAAAGATTATCAAGAATGGGTATATCATTTATCTCTTGGCAAAATCGTTGGATAAGAGGTTATCTAATGGCAGTGCCAACAGTTGCATTATTCTTTGCAGCTGGTGGATGGATAGGAATGGCTGTTCTAGCAACAATTTGGGGAATCTCAAACTTCGAACTAGAAGCACTTAACTATCTTGAACACTATGGATTAATTCGTGTCAAAGACCAACCAATTGATTACAGACACAATTGGGATAATTCAACAGCTTTTACTGCATGGTTCTTTATTGAAATCGGTAGACAAGCAGACCACCATGACAGAGGTGAAACTCATTTCTGGGAATTGGAAAATGTTGGATGTCCAAATACAGGTTGGGGATACTTCGTAGTATTCTTTATCGCATTAGTGCCACCTATATGGCATTGGTACATGCGTAAAAGATTAGCTGCTTGGGATACACACTTTGCAACAGATGAAGAACAAGCAATTGCTAGAAGAATCAACAAAGAAGTTGGTTACGAAGGCACACCTTTTGTTGGAGATGTATTACAAGATGCTGGTAATGTAGACTTAGGTTTACGCTCAGCTAAAAAGTAGTTAACTCTAAATACTTATGGAATTGGGGCGTGATGAACGCCCCTTTTCTTTTTAAGTCTTATAAATAATAGTATGACAACATCAACATCACCATTAAGTAGACAACCGACTAAGTTAGACTATTCAAGTCCTACACAGTTTCGTTTTCTAATCAATCAATTACCAAAAGTAGAATACTTTACTACTGAAGCAAATATTCCTGGCATAACATTAGGTGATGGTGTAATGAATACACCTCTCAAAGATATACCAATATTAGGTGATAAACTAACTTATGATGATTTAAATATATCATTTATTGTAGATGAAAATTTAGAAAACTATATTGAAATGCATAACTGGTTAACAGGTATTGGATTTCCAAAAGATAGAAGTCAGTTTAGTACATTCAGAAGCACAACATCAAATGTTGCAACAACAACAAGAGGTGAAAGTAAAGACATAGGTGATGTAAGAGCAACAACACCAGAACTTGCAATGTTTAGTGATGCAACAATGACCATACTAACAAACAAAAATAATCCTGTAGTAGAGTGTAGATTTGCAGATGTTTTCCCTATAAGTTTAAGTAGTTTAGATTATTCTCAAAATCAAACTGATGTTGAATATCTAACAGCTTCAGTAACTTTTAAATATAAAATATACGAAATACATACATTATAAATAATTATATAATATAATGATAAGGAGTGAATATGACCTTAGATGAATTAAAAATTCAAGTCGCAAATGACTTGAAAGTAAATGATGAAAGACTTGATACCGAATCTTTAAAAAACCAAGAACTATATTCAAAGTACTTAGAAATAAAAAGTAATTTTGAGTTGTTGATGTATAAAGCAAAAGGTGATTACAAAATACTTTATCGTGATAAGTGGGAATACTATGGCGGTAAATCAGATGCAAAGATTTATGAAACAAAACCTTTTGATTTAAAAGTACTTAAATCAGACCTATCTATCTACATTGAGTCAGATGAAGATATAATTAAAATGGAAAATAAAATAGTATACTTAGAAACAGTTATCAAGTATGTTGATGGTGTACTTAAATCTATAAGTGCCAGAGGATGGGATATTAAAAATGCTATACAATGGAAAAACTTTGAAGCAGGATTGATGTAATGATAGATGTAAATAATGATTTCGTAGAAGAACATATCGCACAACTGATAGACTTTCAAATGAAAGAAGTAAAATGGCAATACGATTATGATTCTGTTGCTGGTGGTAAAAATAAACATTGGCATGTACTTGCTGGACACAATATAGAAGAATGTAATTTAAATGGATTTGATTTTGTAGAACCTATATGGAATAACATACAAAAGAAATATGATGTAGACATGGAAAGAGTTTACTTTAATGCACACACACATGGAATAGAACCACACATACACCAAGATGATGGTGATGTGACTATGATATACTATCCTAGATTAGATTGGAGAAACGATTGGGGTGGTGGAACTTGTGTTCAAGAAATAGGTATGCATCCAGCAAATATTCAATATGAGGGAAACAGATTAATTGCATTTACAGCTGACTTATATCATCAAGGCATGCCAGTGAGTAGAGAGTGTTATCAATTAAGAACTTGTATCGTATTTAAAACAACATGGAAAGATAAAACTAAATCTAAATGGTATAATAAAACTAATAATTTAAAACCAGAAGATATGAAAGTAGATATTGAGTAATGATGAATTACTATAAATTTATTGGACATTACAAAAATATAGTTAGTCAAGAATTATGTAATGCTATAATTGAAGAAGACTTTGATTATAGTAAATCAACATATTCAACTCATAAAGGAATATCACCAAATAAAGAAAGAGTTAAAATGGATGAGATGTGGATTCGTAAAGACCATGTTTTTTATGAGGAGTTAAATAGTGCTGTTACTGATGTGGCAGAAAGATATTCAGAAGAAATAAAAACATATAAAAGAAATTTTGTAGCACATAAGACAACAGACTTTAGAGTAAACAAATATGAAAAAGGTGGATACATGAGTTTACATTGTGATAATATACATCATAGCCATGGTCAACAATATGGATATCCACAAGCATCAGTTTTATTATTTTTAAATGATGATTTTAAAGGTGGTGAATTTATTGTATCAGAACTACAATTAAATATTAAAAAAGGTGATGCAATTATTTTTCCATCTAATTTTATGTTTCCACACGAAGTTAAAGAAGTTAAATCAGGCACACGCTGGAGTATTGTATCATGGTTGATGTAACTCGACACAAAATATTTCCTACTATTATAAATGAATTTCAATTTAGTATGGATAAACAAGAATATGATTTAGTTATTGATGAACTCAATGACATGGAAAAGTATAAAGAAAATAATCTTATTACTCAAACCACAGATGATTTATCCAAACACATACCAAAGTTTACAAAAGAAATTTATAAAATTACAGAACATATATGTGAAAAATATTCATACTTATATGATAGATTAGAATTTACAGGTATGTGGGCAAACAAATTAGTAAAGGGTGAAGTGCATCCACCACATACACATTCAAATAATATTTTTTCAGGTGTATATTATCTAGAGGGTGGTTCACAAATACAATTTTTTGACCCAAGACCACAGGCAAATGTTTTACATCCTAATTTAAAATATACTAATTTTGATAACTCTGGTATGGTAGGATTTGAATCATCAAAAGGATATGGATTGATTTTTCCTAGTTGGTTACAACATTGGGTAAACACAACAGATAAAACTAGAATTAGCATATCATGGAATATATTATTAAGAGGCGACTATGGACAACCAAACACATTACAAAATTCACATATCTAAACTTAACGAAGTTTATTTAAAAGTAGAATGTGATAACTCTGGTATCTGTTACGAGTTAGTACAGTACTTTACATTTGAAGTGCCTGGTCATAAGTTTATGCCTGCATACAGAAATAAAGTATGGGATGGTAAGATAAGATTATTCTCAGATAAGACAGGTAAAATATATGTAGGTTTACTATCTTATATCAAAGAGTTTTGTGATAGAAACGAAATAGAATATGTTATCGCTGATAATGTCGATGATACAGATAATTTAGATATAGAAAAAGTAAAAGACTTTGTTAAATCTCTTAAACCACAATCAAAAGGAAAAGAATTAGAAGTTAGAGATTATCAGATTGATGCTATACAATGTGCATTAAGTAATCACAGAGGTATGTTAGTATCACCCACAGCTAGTGGAAAGTCATTAATCATATATGCACTGATAAGATTCTATAATTATTTACTGAAAGATAAGAAGATATTAATACTAGTACCGACTACATCATTAGTAGAACAGATGTATTCTGATTTTATTGACTATGGTTGGAATGATAAATACTTACATAGAATATATCAAGGCCATGAGAAAGACACAGATAAACCTGTAATCATTTCAACATGGCAATCACTCTATAAGTTAGATAAAAAATATTTTGAAAATTTTGGATGTGTTGTTGGAGATGAAGCACATCTATTTAAATCTAAGTCATTGACTACAATCATGACTAAACTAATTAATTGTAAGTATCGTTTTGGAATGACAGGTACTTTAGATGGTACACAAACACATAGATTAGTTTTAGAAGGTCTATTTGGTAAAGTAGAAAAAGTAACATCCACAAAAGAACTCATGGATAAAGATACTTTGTCTAGTCTTAAAATTAAGTGTTTAGTATTAAAACATAAAGAAAGTGAGTGTAAAGAAGTAAAGGACTTAAAGTATAGTGATGAGTTGCAGTATATAGTCGCTCATAAGACTCGTAATACCTTTATTTCAAGACTTTGTGATAAGTTGAATGGTAATACACTATGTTTATATCAGCTAGTCGAAAAACATGGTCTAGTGTTATATAACATGATGAAAGATTTTGATAGAAAGGTATTTTTTATACATGGTGGAACAGACACAGAAACAAGAGAAAAAATTAGAGCAATAACAGAGGAAGAAACAAATGCAATCATTGTCGCATCGTATGGTACATTTAGTACTGGTATTAATATTAGGAACTTGCATAATGTCGTGTTCGCAAGTCCGAGTAAATCTCGTATACGAGTGCTCCAATCCATCGGCCGTGGGTTGCGTAAATCAGATAAAGGGGTCATACACACAACGCTTTTAGATATTGCTGATGATTTTACATATAAAGATAGGAAAAATTTTACTTTGAATCACTTCCTAGAAAGAATAAATATATACAACGAAGAAGAATTTGATTACGAAATAGATAGGATAAGGATATGACAGACAATACTACTAGAGTAATAAAATTAGCAAATGGTGAGAGTATCGTTTGTACTTGTGTGCCTACAAGAACAGATGAAGATTCAGATAAATTACACATAATACAACCATTAAAAATGGAATTGAAAAATAGAATCACTAAGAAAGGTGTTGTTGAGGCATTATCTTTATCTCGTTGGTTACAACCATTCACAGAATCAGATGAATTTGATATTGAGAAATCAACAATCATTACAGTTACTTCAGCATCATACGCTTTAAATAATTATTATCAATTTATGTTAAGTTCGTACAGTGAAGCTGATGCCCATACAAATGAACCTATTATGCAACCCAAAGTTAATGATACACCAGAAGAAGATGAATTTGAAAACTCAGAAGAAGTAAGAGAAATGTTTAAAGAATATGTAACAGCATTAAGTGGTGACAATAAAGAAAAAGAAATAGTACAAGAGGAAATATCAGAAGAAGACTTAGATAGTTTGCCTATATCTAATACTAAACATTAACATCCCTTTAGTACTATAGTATTATCTCGGCGGGAACATAACGATTATAAAGGATTAAACAACTATTGTCAAGTTAAATTTACAAATAAATGTAAAAAAGTTTTTTTAAAAAAAAACAATAATAAACATTGACAAAACATGCTGAATTTAGTATTATAACATCATGACTACAACAAAGAAAAAAGGCGTTCATTACATAGACAATAAAGAGTTTCATGCGGCTATGATTGCATGGAAAGAACTATGTAAAGAGGCAGAAGAAGCTGGAGAAGAAAAACCACAAGTCACTAATTACATAGGTGAATGTTTTCTAAAGATTGCAAATGGATTATCTTATCGCCCTAACTTTATAAACTATACATATCGTTCAGAGATGGTATCAGATGGTATAGAAAATTGCTTACAATATATACATAACTTTGACCCAGAGAAGTCAAAGAATCCTTTTGCATATTTCACACAAATTATATACTATGCATTTTTAAGAAGAATTCAAAAAGAGAAAAAACAAACTCATATTAAAAACAAGATAATTGAAAAACAACAATATGAAACTTATACTACAAATGAAGGCGATGATACAGTCTATGACATCAAAGGTTTTGACCCAGACATTATGTTGCCAGATGAAGATGTATATAAAGTTAAATCAAAACAAAAATCAACACTACCTGAAGGTCTTGAAGAATTCATGGAAGAATCATCTAACGCTAACAAAGATACTTAATGAAAATAGCAATAATTACTGATACTCATTTCGGTGCAAGAAATGATAATGTAAATTTTAATGAATACTTTTATCAATTTTATGAGGGAGTATTTTTTCCATATTTACAACAAAACAATATTAAAACAGTATTACACTTGGGTGATTGTTTTGATAGGCGTAAGTATGTATCCTATCGTACAGCAAAAGATTTTAGAGAGAGATTTATATTACCATTTAATGTATTAGGAATAGACTTACATATGTTAGTGGGTAATCATGATATCTATTATAAGAATACAAGTGAAGTTAATTCACTTACAGAATTATTAGGTGAAAAACATAAAAACATTCACATATATGAAGATGCAACAGAAGTAGACTTTGATGGTTTACCAATTTTACTTATGCCATGGATTACACAATCAAATCAAATCTATGCAGAGGGTATGATAGATGAAACTAAAGCTGAAGTGTGTATGGGTCATTTAGAAATTAATGGTTTTCAAATGAATAAAAATTTAATTCATTCACATGGTGGAAAGGATAAAGAATTCTTTAGAAAGTTTGATACAGTTATGAGTGGACATTTTCATCACAAGTCAGATGATGGTCAAATCTATTATCTTGGCACACCATATGAATTGTATTGGAATGATTGGGAAGATAAAAAAGGATTCCATATTTACGATACAGAAACAAGAGAGTTAGAAAGAATAGTAAATCCATATACAATATATGAAAAGATATATTATGATGATACTAAAGAAAATTATCTAGAACATGATATAACAAAATATGCAAACAAGTATGTTAAATTGATTGTAGTAGTTAAAAAAGATTTATATCAGTTTGACCAATTCCTAGACAAGTTATATTCGGCAGATGCTTTTGATATAAAAATTGTCGAAGATTTTTCAGACTTAGATGCAAGTTCAGTATCAGATGATATTGTAGAAAACACAGAAGACACAGTGACACTATTAAACAAATACATTGATGACTTACCTATTGATTTAAGTAAAGATAGATTAAAGAATCAAATGAAATCTTTATATACAGAGGCACAAGACTTAGACTTAGAATGATTATATTTGAAAAGGTTCGTTGGAAAAACTTTCTTTCCACAGGAAACCAATTTACAGAAATAGATTTGAATCGTAATGAAACCACACTCATCATAGGTGAGAATGGTGCTGGTAAATCAACAGTGCTTGATGCATTATGTTTTGCATTGTTTGGAAAACCATTTCGTACAATAAGTAAATCTCAATTAGTCAATACAGTTAATGCTATGGAAACTGTAGTAGAGATTGAATTTAGTATTGCAAGTAGAAAGTATAAAGTCATTCGTAGTATCAAACCAAATAAGTTTGAGATATGGCAAAATGATAAGATGTTAAATCAAGAAGCCAATAATCGTGACTATCAAAAAATACTAGAACAACAAATACTAAAATTAAATTATCGTTCATTTACACAAGTTGTTATCTTAGGTAGTTCAACCTTTGTACCATTCATGCAATTAAAGGCAAAATTTAGGAGAGAGGTTGTTGAAGATTTATTAGACATCAAAATATTCTCAACAATGAATATATTATTAAAACAAAGATTAAAAGATTTAGTTATAGAATTACAAGAAGTAGAATATAATTACAAGTTATCTAACGAAAAGATAACTATGCAAGAAGCTTATATTGAAGACATTAAAAATAATGCTGATATTATTATAAAAGAAAAACAAACTAACTATGATAGTAATTCTATAGAGTTGGGTAAAAAGATAAATGATAAAAAATCATTAGAAGAAAACCAAAAAGGATTATTTGAGTCAGTCACAGACCAAATCAATGTAGAATCTAAAGATGTAAAATTAAAAGACCTTCGTTCTACACTTGTAGAAAAACAAAAAGAAAAAGATAAAATGATTGCCTTTTTTGAAAAACATGATGACTGTCCTGTATGTACACAAGATATACCTAAAGATTTTAAATCTGAAATGATAAACACAAAAGAAAAAGAAAAGAAAGAAATTGTAAGTGGGCTTACAAAAATGGAAAAAGAATTAGATAAGACACAATCAAGGTTAAATGAAATTAAAAAGATTACAGATAATATACAAGATAACTCAATACAGATAGCACAGTTAAATACATCCATAAAAGAATTAGAAAAATATCAAGAAAGATTATCTAATGAGATTTCTGAATTAGAAAAGAGTATTGTAAATAATTCTGATGAAGAAAAACTAAAAGTATTAAAAGAAGAATTTGATGACATAGAAAAAAACAGAAAAGATTTAAAAGAAGAAAAAATCTATAAAGAAGCATCAAGAGCTATGTTACAAGACACAGGTATCAAGACTAAAATTATTAAACAGTATTTACCTATCATGAATCAGTTAATTAATAAGTATCTGGCATCTATGGAATTCTATGTTAACTTTAGTTTAGATGAAAACTTTGATGAAACAATTAAATCAAGATTTCGTGATAACTTTAATTACGCCTCATTTAGTGAGGGTGAAAAAATGAGAATAGATTTGGCATTATTATTTACATGGAGAGCAATTGCTAAGATGAAGAATAGTACCAATACCAATCTATTAGTATTGGATGAGATATTTGATAGTTCATTAGATAGTGCTGGAACAGATGAGTTTCTAAAAATACTAAACACACTAGAGGGTGAGAATGTATTTGTGATAAGTCATAAACAAGATGTATTAGTGGACAAGTTTAAACATACACTTAAATTTGAGAAGAATAAAAACTTTAGTAAAATGGTGGTAGCATGAGTGAAGTATCAAAATTATTAGAACCCAACAATCTTATATTAAGAACCCATATGGAATCTGTAAGTAAAGATTGTGATAGAGAAAAAGTCAGACAAGACTTAATAGACTCTATGGAACATTATCAAGGTGTTGGTTTATCTGCCAATCAAATAGGTATTGCAGAAAGAGTCTTTATCATGTATGAAGATATCAATACTAGAAAAGTACTTACATGTTTCAATCCTAAGATAGTAGAAGTATCAAAAGAACAAGTATCTATAGATGAGGGTTGTCTTACATATCCTGGCGTATGGTTAAAAGTTAAAAGACCTGTTGCAATCAAAGTTGAGTTCGAAGATGAGAAAGGTGAAAAACATAATAGAACATTTGATGGATTATCATCTAGAATATTCCAACATGAATATGACCACATGGAAGGCACAGACTTTACACAAAAGGTATCTAGACTAAAAATAGAAAGAGCGATGAAAAAACTCAATAAAACAGTTAAGAAAATACAAAGGTCTAAATGAGAATCATTCTCATTAACCTGTGATTTACCCCATATTGTACAATATTTGTACAGCAACAATCTAAATTATTTTACAAATCCCTTATAAATCAATAACTTATAGACTTGACAATACCTGTTAGGGCTGTTATAATGGTGTTGTAAATTAAATTGAGAGAGTAAATTTATGACAAGAAACATTTCCCAAAATATCAAACTAGAATCTGTAAAGGATAAATCGACTTTAGTCAAATTATTGGCTGAGGAAGATGTCACTGTGACATATCAGAAAGCACAGACTGCTAGTTTTAATCCTGTGACTAGACAGGTTATCTTGCCTATATGGAAAGATAAATCAGAATCAGTTATGGATATGATGTCACTTCATGAAGTGGGTCATGCTTTATATACACCAGTATCTTTATTAGAAGATGGTCATAAGAAAAATGTTAAACATTCTTTCTTAAATGTTCTAGAAGATGTTAGAATCGAAAAAATGATTCAAGACAAATATTTGGGTTCTAGAAAAGTTTTCAAAACTGCTTATACAGAATTATTAAAAAAAGACTTTTTCAATGTTAATGGAAAAGACTTATCAAAACTTAATTTAATTGATAGAATTAATATGCATTATAAGAATGTACCAAATGTACCTTTTGATAATGATGAATTAGAGTGGGTTAAAAAAGCAAATGAAACTAAAACTTCTGATGATGTTTTAAATCTTGCAATCGAATTACAAGAGTGGATGAAAGCAAATCAGAAAGAAACAGAATCAGATGATATGTTCAAATTAGATATTGCAATGCCTGATGAAAAATCAGAAGATACTGATGGTGAAAATTCAGAATCAGATGATTCTAATAGTTCCGAAGATGGCGACCAAGAATCAGAAGATACTAATGGTAGTGGTGATTCAGATTCAGATTCAGATTCAGAAGATGAAAAAGACTCAGATGATAAATCAGATGATGGTAAATCTTCTGAGAATATAGAATCAGATGATAAACAAGAACAAAAAATTAAAGGTTATTCTAAAGGTACTGAACATGATGATTCAGATTTTGATGGTATCGAAGCAATGACTGATGATAACTATCAGAAAAAACAATATGAATCAGTTGATAAGAATACTACTGAGATTGAATACTTAAATATTCCTAAAGTAAATTTAAAAGAAATAATTATTGACTACAAACAAGTTAATAAAGAATTGACAGAACATAATAATAGTAGAAGTGAAGGCAGAGAACAAAATCAAAAATTCATGGACTACATTAAAAAAGATATTGTTGATTTCAAAAAAGAACAATCACAAACTATATCATATATGGTTAAAGAATTTGAAATGAGAAAATCTGCTGACTTGTATAAAAGGTCTACTGTTGCAAAAACTGGACAGTTAAACATGAATACACTACACAGTTATTCTTACAATGAAGATATATTCTTAAAAATGAATGTTGAACCAGGCGCTACAAATCATGGACTAGTTATGTTCGTGGATTGGTCAGGTTCTATGCATGATAACTTCTACAATACAATCAAACAGACTTTAAATCTAGTTTGGTTTTGTGAGAGAGTAAATATTCCTTTTGAAGTTTATGGATTTACAAATGGTTATGGTAGAAGTAGAGAAGATTCTAACAAACATATTCATGCTCAAAAAAGAAAACAAGATGATATGATAATTAATGAATTAACTTTATTGAACATGTTATCAAGTAGGTCAAACAAGAATGAAATGCAAGAGGGTCTTGTAAACTTATGGGCATATGCTCATTATTATGGAGCTGCTAATAGTCAAACTAGAATGCCAGAAGATAAATATGGGTATAATATTTTGTATCCAATTTATCCTGCTAGTGATTATCAGTTATATAGTACACCATTGAATCATTCAATTGTTGTTGCTATGGACTTAGTACCAAAGTTTAAAAAAGACAATGGACTACAAAAAGTACATACTGTATTCTTAACAGATGGTGCTAGTAATAGTATTGATAAAAAATATGAATTTAGTATGCAAGATTCTAGACCATATAGAGAACAATATGATAGTAATGATAAACACATTCCTTTGCCAGATGATTATCAAGGTACGATTATGCCATCGAGTATTAGTGTTCATGATAAAACATTAGTTGTCACAGACCCAGTCACTAAGAAAAAGTGGATTGAAAAAAGAGAAGAATCTAGGAATGGTTATTATTATAGTAGATTCTCATATTCAACACAAACAGATATTCTGTTATCGTTCTTAAAAGAAAGATTGCCAGGTATGAGTATTACAAACTTCTTTATTGCTAGTAGAAATAGAAAGGGTACAATATCTAAAAATGATATTGCAAGTATCTTTGGTTTAAGTACATGGGAAGATGAAGAACAAATCAAATCTATTCAAAAAGAAATTCTAAAAAACAATGTTGCTGTTTGTAAAACTGCTGGGTGGGATGAAATGTATGTTCTGCCTGGTGGAAATAGACTAGATGTATCAGATGATAATATGTCAGAGATTACGCCTGGAACTGCCAAGACTGGTGAGTTGAAAAAAGCGTTCTCAAAAATGTCCTCTGGTAGAAAGAATTCTAGACCATTATTGAATAAGTTCATAGGAATGATTGCTTAATGAGAATCATTCTTAATAACTATTTTCAAAAGTCTAGTAAAATAAGGGGGTTCAGGCCCTTGACAAAACTTGCCCAGACCTGTTATAATGGGTATATAAAATGAGATATGTGAGGTATCAATATGAAAACAAAAAGTGAGTTAACAATTATTCTTAGTGAAAAGTTTGGTAATCAAATTTTGACTAGGAAAGATATTAAAGACTATTTAGAATCAGAAAATTTATTAGGTAGTGTTGCTTCGGCGGGCGCTATGACTAGATTCTTAGATTCACAATTAAATAAAGTAGGTCATGGTAAATATCAATTACCTAATGGCAAATCTAAAATAGTAGAAACTAAAATTCCGAGTGAAGTTAAATCGACACCACAAGTTTCAGTTTCTAACAATGAAAGTCAAGCAGTTAATCTTATGGTAAATACAGAAACTCAAAATCTGATTCCAAGTCATTTTGAGGGATTCGTGCCATGGGGTCATTGTGCGACAATTAAAAAAGTTATTAAATCCAAAATGTTCTATCCTATTTTTATCACTGGATTGAGTGGTAATGGTAAGACATTAATGGTAGAAGAATTACACAGTCAATTGAAAAAAGAATTGATTAGAGTAAACATCACTATCGAAACTGATGAAGATGATTTGCTTGGTGGATTCAGATTAATCAATGGTGAAACTAAGTTCGTTCCAGGCCCTGTAATTCAGGCAATGGAAAGAGGTTGTACTTTACTTCTTGATGAGTGTGATTTAGGTAGTAATAAACTACTTGCATTACAACCTGTATTAGAGGGTAAAGGTGTTTTTCTTAAAAAGATTAACAAGTGGGTCACACCAAAAGCAGGTTTCAATGTAATTGCAACTGCGAATACTAAAGGTAAAGGTTCTGATGATGGCAGATTCGTTGGAACGAATATTCTTAATGAAGCGTTCCTTGAAAGATTTGCTGTCACAATCGAACAACCTTATCCAAGTTCTGCTGTTGAGAAGAAAATTATTCTCGGTAGTATGGAGAAGTATGGTAAGACAGATGAAAAGTTTGCAGATAATCTAACTGTTTGGGCAGAGGTTATTAGAAAGACTTTTTATGATGGTGGAGTTGATGAGATTATATCTACTAGAAGACTTGACCACATAGTTAAAGCATTCTCAATCTTCAATGATAAAATGAAATCAATTGAGTTATGTGTATCAAGATTCGATGATGATACAAAAGAATCATTCATGGACTTATACACTAAGATAGATGCTGGAGAAGATGTACAAGGTATATCAGATTCAGATGAAAATCTAGATGACCCAGAAGATGAAAATCAAAATGAAGATGGTGGTGCAGTAAACTACTAAGATTCAAACTTCATAGTTTGATACCTCAGGCTGGGGGAACGAAAGTTCCCTCAGTTTTTTTTACAATCTATGGGCATAGGTTGTATAAATAATAATGTGAATGCCTAATGGGTTCACATAAAAATAAACTTTGCTTAATAAGGAGGCTTACTATTATGGTAAAACTAACACATTTTGATGTAAATCAATTCGCACCTTTTACAGTCGGATTTGATAGAGTCTTTGATAGACTTGTAGATTATGGAACAACCTACGATACTGGTGGATTCCCACCATACAATATCAGAAAGACAGATGACTTTAAACATGTTATTGAAATTGCTTTGGCAGGTTTCAGTAAGGCAGAAATAGATGTCATTTTAACTGATGGCGTTTTAGAGATTAAATCCTCTAATTTGCCAACAACAGAAAAACCTAAAGATGATATGATTCATAAAGGTATTGCAAAAAGGTCTTTCACTAGAAAGTTCACACTTGCAGATGATATTGAAGTCAAAGATGCGAAACTAGAAAATGGTTTACTTGTAATAGACTTGGAACAGATTGTGCCAGAACACAAAAAACCAAAGACTATTAAAGTAAAATAACTTGAAAAAAGTGTTAGGAACATGTTGACAAAGCATGTTCCTTTCATGTATAATGACTACAATAATGATAGGATTATATTATGAGTGATAAAGAAGATATAAAATTAAAAATTGAAGATTCGGATTTTGGTATGGGTGGAATTGATAGATTCAATTCTGAAACTGGTGAAACTGAAATCATTAGACAACCAGAAACAGATAGACCCTTTACTATCGGTGATTACAATAAAGCATTGGCAGATGCACAAAAAAAACAGGAAAATATTATGAGTGAAGAAACACAACAAGTGAAAAGAGCAGATATGATAAATGCTCAAAACAAAGCAACAGAAGAACAACAAGTAGATACAGGTGAGGAAGTTCCAAAAAACCCTGGCGGTATTGAAATTGCAATGCGACCAAAAGTTGCTGTTAATATTATGAGGTGTCAGATACCAACAGAAGTCACATCAGAATTAAATCAACATATTGAAGATGTAATTATTCCAAATAATGTAGACCACTCAAAAGGACTTGTAGGTCAAATCAGACAGAACGAAAGGTCGGCACAATTAACATTTCCACATGAAGGCGATGAAGTCGGTGAAATGTTTAGTGGTGTCTTACAAAGACTTGCAAGAGAATTCGTTGATAGGTCAATCGGAATAGAATGTGAAACCTCAATGGAAAGTATGTGGACTGTGCATAGTTATAGTGGTGATTATAATCCTGTACATGACCATGGCACAAGAACACCTATGGGTGTATCATGTATCATGTATTTACAAGTTCCTAGATGTATTGCAACACTAGGTAATCCCTCAGAAAATTTTGATGGTTTAAATGAATCATCAGGTGCAGTAGATGGTTTTACATATTTAACATGGGGTACTAATGGTATGCGAGATATTAATATGTTAAGACCTATTACAGAGGAGTATATCAAACCAGAAGTTGGTACATTAATTATGTTCCCTAGTTGGTTAAGACATGGTGTTATGCCTTTCTTTGGAAAAGAAGATGATGAGAGAAGAACATTCTCAGCAAACATCAATGTTAATTTAAAAGAAAAACTAACTGGTGACCATTATAGAAAAGACCACTCTGGTGAACAGTCGTGAGTTTAAAAGATTTATCTGATTCTTTAGGTGTAAAAAAAGAAGAATCTAAAAAAGAAAATCAATCTTTTGATACACATGCACAAATAAAAACTGTGCCATCATATAAATTGATGGCAGTACAATTCCCAGATGCATTTGTTGATGATATCAATAAACATATTGATGAAGTTATTATACCTAGTAATGTATCTCATGAAAGTCAGTTAGTTGGACAGATTAATCAAGATGAAAAATCTGCTCAATGGACTTTTCCTTTAGATGATAATATGGGAAAAGATTTTAAAACTGTTATAGATAGATGTGCAACTAGTTTACTAAAAGATAAAACTGGTTATTCTCGTGATAGTATTGCAGATGCTTTTGAAGCATGGACTGTACACAGTTATGCTGGAGATTACAATCCATTACATGCACATGGTTGTCAAACACCATCAGGCCTATCTATGATAATGTATTTGAAAGTACCAAAGTGTATTGAAGATAAACCATCATTTCCTAGTTTACATAATGCCTCTGGTGATATTGATGGTCATACAGGTTTAATCACATCAACAAATACTATTCATGATGTTTATAGATTAAAGTTAGATGCACAAGAATATATAAAACCCAAAAAAGGATTTATGATGATATTTCCTAATTGGTTGCAACATTGTGTCATGCCATTTTTCGGAGAGGGTGAACGAAGAACAATGTCTGCTAACTTTAATATTAAAGATAGTAAAGAAACAGTTGCACAATTTAAATCACCAACACTAAATAAAGAACATTAAACAAAAGGAGTATATTATGAAACTAAGTGAACATACAGTAGATGTATTAAAAAACTTTGCAACGATAAATCAAAATCTTGTAATCAAAGAGGGTAGCACATTAACAACAATGTCTGCCATGAAAAATATTGTTGCAAAAGCAGAAGTAGAGGAATCATTTGATAAGGAAGTAGCAATCTATGACCTAAATGAATTTCTTGCATCCATATCTTTATTTTCTAGTCCAGTATTAGAATTTAATGAGGGATTTGTGACAATCAAAGAAGAAAATAATCCAAAGAATTCTTTGAAGTATTTTTATTCAGACCCATCAGTGGTGACTTCGCCTAATAAAACAATTACTATGCCAAGTAAAGAAGTATCTTTTACATTAGGTGGTGAAGACTTAAACAAACTAAAAAGAGCTGCTGGTGTAATCGGAGCTCCAGATTTAGTATTAGAAAAGAAAAGTGCTGATGTATTCTTAACAGTCAAAGATAAAAAGAATGATACTGCAAATACATTCTCTATTGATGTTGATACTGTTGAAGATGGTAGTGACTTTAAATTTTTCTTCAAAGTAGAAAATCTAAAAGTGATGGATGGTGATTATGATGTTGATATCTCATCAAAGAATATTAGTCATCTGGCATCTTCTAATAAAGATGTAGAGTATTGGGTTGCACTTGAACCTGAATCAAGTTATGAATAAAAAATTGGATTATATATTATGGAAACTTTTTTATGGGTTGAGAAATATCGCCCCACAACAATCAATGATTGTATTTTACCAGAGAACTTAAAAAAGACTTTTAAGGAATTTGTAGAAGACAAACATATACCAAACTTAATTTTATCAGGTGGGCCTGGTGTCGGTAAGACTACTGTTGCCAAAGCAATGCTTGATGAGATTGGTGCAACATCATTACTAATAAATGGTTCAGAAGAATCTGGTATTGATGTGCTTAGAAATAAAATTAAAAACTTTGCCTCAACAGTATCACTAGAGGGTGGTCGTAAGTATGTTATACTTGATGAGGCAGATTATTTAAATCCTCAATCTACACAACCTGCTCTTCGTGGGTTTATG
>VTLG01003962.1_pt1 | contig 68938 bp, 88 predicted proteins | sample 4694571 | NCBI WGS metagenome assembly VTLG01 (sample SAMN12604809, study PRJNA352737) | marine metagenome | biome: ENVO:00000447; feature: ENVO:00000209|ENVO:00000569|ENVO:01000036; material: ENVO:00002151; isolation source: viral sequences binned using virsorter ...
TCTGCAAAGCAATCTGGGTTGGCTAAGCCAATTGTTGCAAATGATGATATCTGGGCAGAGGAAGGCCTAGACGAAATCCACTCTTGGAACGACTCGTTCATTGAGGAAACAGACATCACACAGGAAGAGCAAGAACTGCTCGCGCAAGAAAGGTTGCGAAATGCAAACGACGATCTCCCCTTCTGAGACAAACGAAGAACTGACCCGCTTCAGCGGATATCTTGATGTCAACAAATTGATCACTGCCCCAACGTGCATCATCGGATGTGGTGCTATCGGTAGGCAGATCGCTCTGCAACTTGCAGCGATGGGTAATCGCAACATGACCCTTGTCGACTTTGACAAGGTGGACACTGTGAACATCGGTGTGCAAGGTTGGGGGGTTGGTGACATTGGGAAGTTCAAAGTGGACGCGATGAATGCTGAAATCCTGAGCAAGCACAACTTCTGTCCGGACACGGACGGATGTGCATGGCCACCAGATGACGAAGGCAAACTCGATGTGTTCTTTGATCAGGGGCAGACGCCCTACTTCTTCTTCGCCGTGGATTCCATCGGAGTTCGGAACCAGATGTGGCAGGCTTTGAGAAGCAAAGTGAACTGCAACATCATTGACACTCGTATGGGCATCAACACGTGCAATGTCATTTCTTGCGGTGCAAGTTTTTCAAACGACTTGCACTGGTACTCGAAAACTTTGTTTCCGGAAGCGGAAGCAGAGCAGGCACCATGCACGATGAAAAGCACTTTGTATTGTGCCAACATCGCTGCTGGGTTTGCTGTTTCTCAATTCGTGGAGGGTCTGCGGTGCGAGGAGGGCCGTGCAGACTCCGACTTCTTGAATCACAACCTCCTTATCAACATCCCTTGCGGCCTTATCGAAACAGGCCAGGAGTAAACCATGAGTTCTTACAAAAACGAACATGTCGTCAAAGGACATTTCAGAGGCGGACGCTGGATCCCAGAACATGTACGAGTCCGTCGTGTCAAAGGCGTTCAGCCTAAAAACAAAAAGAAGCGATCAGTGAAAACTGTATCTCAGCCAGAAACCGTCGTTGATTTTGTCACGATCGGTGTAACCACCGAGATGCAAAAGCAAATCACCCACGGTGTCGAGGTGTGGAACCAGACTATCGCAGACCTGGGCATGCCCGTATCTCGAATCCGAGAATCGGATTACATCACGCATCTGGTCAAGTTGGGACTTGAATCCGATGTCAAAAAGTGATTTAGACAAACATCAATTTGCATGTCCAGTTTTCGAGGCTCAACTCAAAGCATCAAAAGACTTTGACGCACATCGTGCGGCAGTTTTCGCTTTCAATACCCATTTGGAAATGCTTGACACGATGTTTGTAGACGTGTTCGCAAAACTCGAACGCCGACTTTCCCACTTGAATGCATATGACGATCAGATGGAGGAACTGCTTGAGGAGTCACAAAATGATTCTGACGTTGCTCTTGATATGTACAGGTCGGTCATGTATGCGCTGATTGCTGATTTGACCGACTGCCCAGTGGTCGGGGCCAGACTGAAAAAGAGTCTGTCCGAAAAAATTGGCGATCTATGTGCAAAAAAATTCAAATGATCTCCACTGCACCCCCGCTCGTTGTAAGCTCAACGAGCGGGGTGTTTTCTCGATTGGAAAGTAATGCAACATGTTAATCATATTTCCTTGTGTGCCGGAGTTGGCGGCATTGATCTCGGACTCAAGCACGTTATCCCAAGCATTCGAACCGTGGCTATGGTGGAGAGGGAAGCCTTCTGCCTCGCGAACTTGGCATACCAGATTAAAGAAGGGAGGCTGGATAACGCTCTCCTCTATACCGACCTTACAAGATTCCCGTGGGAGAGATATCGAAACATTTTGGATCTCGTATCTGGAGGCTTCCCGTGCCAACCCTTCAGCCACGCCGGCAAGCAGCAAGGTGTCGAGGACGAAAGACACTTATGGCCATACATCAGACAAGGACTTGACACTCTGGGATGTAGGTACTGCTTCTTCGAAAACGTCGATGGAATCGCAAGTGCCCCTTCACCTGGGTATCACTCAGTTCTCCACCATGTCCTCGTCGACTTGGAAGAACTGGGTTTCACTTCAACGGCAGGATGCTTCACAGCGGCGGAAGTTGGGGCACCTCATCTTCGAAAAAGATGGTTCATCCTTGGAGTGCGAGACCCAAAAGGTGGGGGGCTGCCAAGAGTCATCAAGCACGAACACGCCGGTTGGGTCCCAGACATCGTCCTGCGTGAGCCACAACAACTGGCCGACCCCAGACGTGACGCTGAGACCTCACGAGGGGAACGTGAGGCTCCTGAGAAAAGGAGTGATGTCGGGGATGCTGAAGTCGGAGGCAGACGCGATGTTGGGGAGGGACATATCCAAAGCCCAAGGGAAACTCCCCGCTTGGCCCACAGCATCTTCAAGGGATTGGAAAGATACCCCGGGGATGTCGACCAGTCGGGGGGACAGAACGGGGGAGGCAAGGAAAGCGGATCAGCTCCCAAGAGCCGTATTCAACCTTGGCCTGCTCGACCTGGAGAAGATCAAAGAGACTGGGAACCTTCGCGCGTCACTTTCTCCGACATGGGTAGAAACACTCATGGGCTTTCCGATCGGGTGGACAGACTCAAAGCCTTGGGCAACGCGGTAGTACCAGCGGTTGCGGCCAAGGCATTTTCAACATTGTGGTACAGGATTCAACATGGCTAAACAGAAAATATCTGCTTCGTGGATTACAGCGGGGAAGCCCCGCAAACAAAAGAAAAGAAAAGGCTTTATGTCAAAGCCAGCAACCAGCCGTTCTGGCAACGGCAAAAAGATTAGGAGGTACTGATGTTCGCGGATGATGTGAAATGGAATGTTGAGAATCTCAACAAGTTGAAGGGCGCAACGTTTCTTGGTGCGGAGTATGTTGATCCCGAGGAGGGATTCCCATACTTGGTTTTCGAGACAACTGGCGACAAGGCAGGAAGATTCTTTCTGGATATTCAGCAAGACCCCGAAGGTAACGGCCCTGGCTTTCTGAATATCGTCGAGGCCAAAAAAACTGTGGTCAACGGGTTGGTAAGGTGGTCGTGATGAAAAAAAGAATCCACATCAACCAGCACGTCATTAGATCAAACAAGAAAAAAGAGTCGGGGGATCGTGACCCTGTGATAACCTGCAAGACTTACAAGACAAATGATTACTGCAATGAAATCATTATCGAAGGTCCGTGCAGAGTGATTTATTCACCAGACAAACCCTTGTCTTGTGGAGCCCACGTTTGGATTGAAACTGAGGCCGAAACACGATGCGTCGGGTAACAAAAGATCTGCTTGAGCGTAAGTTGCAGACGTGTTGTGATTTGGCCCGTTCATCCAACTTAGATATTTCGTCATCGGAAAACGACCCTCTTAAAATCTTTTATAACGACAAACAGTATGGGACTCTGCATGGCGAGCACTGTTTGAAGAGATGGGATTTTTTGCGAGACGAATATGCATACCTCCAAAGTGGCAGCATGTTCATGTTGTACATGTACCTATGTGGTTACGAACGTGGGTTCACAGATAAGTCTGGCAGAATCGGGTAACTTTGCCCTTGTAGCTCAATTGGATAGAGCAGCGGACTTCTAATCCGCAGGTTGCAGGTTCGAATCCTGCCAAGGGTGTTCAAGGAGGTAATTTAATGAATCAGAACGAATTTTCTATTGACTGGCTGAAGGCCCAGTCACACCCTGTCGCGATGGTTACTGTTTTCACCAAATTTGATGCAGACCAATATCAGGCCGCTAGGGACATGTCTCCGTTGACCGACGAACAGTGGGAGCATGCAGTAAGACTTTTGGAAAAAACTAATAACAGAGATGAGGCCTGGGAGTTCCTTGGCTGGTGCATTGACTATACCTGTAAGGAGGTTTGAAATGGGAATGGATGTTTATGGACGCTATCCATCAACAGATGTGGGGGAATATTTCAGAGCAAGCATTTGGGGTTGGGCTCCAATACACTCTCTGATATGCAGAGCGAGTGACGAACATTTGGAAACTTTTGGAGAACCACTGTTTGATCATGACACTCTTGTACGACTGAGTTGCAATGACGGAGACGGAACTGACGACAAAGAGACCTGCATCATCCTTGCAGACTATCTCGAGCACTATGCCAAAGAAATTGGTGAAAACAGTTTTGAGATAGATCTTGGCATCAGATGTTGTTCAGAGACACGAAAGTTCTTGAGCAAAGATGAGGCAAAAGAATACGAAGAGACTGGCAAAAAATGTGAATCTCCCTACAAGATTGACCAAGAGTTTGTGCTCGAGTTCTGCCGGTTTCTCAGAGACTGTGGGGGGTTCAATGTCCACTGATCACACGCTACGTGAAGTCATCCGCTCCCTTGAAGCGATTGATCTAGGGGCATATGAAACCGCAACAGCAATCTTGGTTGACCTGGCAGAAAAAATACTGGACGAACGTGATGGGATCATTCACGTGGGCGTTCCAGAAGCCACCTTGAAGTTCCCGGGCGGTGAGGCTGAAGACCAACCGATCTCCAATCCCGAAAAGACTGACTAATTTTTGACCACCACCACGACGGCGTTTGAACAGTCTCGTGGCAGTTTCGGCCATTAGGCAATTGATGGAACGCTTCGAAGTGTGCAATGGTCAAAAAAACAAATGCGGGCTCAACCGCCAACATTTGGTTGAAGATGTCTGAAACATCTGACTCGCGGATATGTTCAAGTACATCAGTGCATATGACTGCATCGAAGTTTTGATCAGGAAAGTCGTCAAACTGCGGTACTGCTGGGTCAAAACCTTCGCATTCATACCCAGATTTTCTCAATTTTTTGAGCAATTTCCCTTTACCACATCCAAAATCTAAGATAGAACTGCCCTTTGGCAACTCATCAATCAGTTCTTTGATCTCTTCAAAGGAACCTCCTGCACCGTAACCCTTTTGTTTTGCGTGCTTGAGTTTGTATTGATCGATAAGTTCTTGGGTATTCACAAAAAACAATTTAACAGGAAAAACTTCATGTCAACATTTGACCAGGGGGTTCAGCAGCAGTTTTTGCGTAACCACCACATTGCTGGAACAAAAGTCATTGCAAACAGCTTTGACGCTGAACATACATCAGCCTTCGACAACAAAACTTATTACGTCACCATGACCTTCGGAGATTGGGGGGGGGATCTGCCAAATCGCAAGTTTGCTGGTCACTCGCAAGAAGAGTGGTACGTCTCAAGCATGGCTGATCCGCAACGACCAATTCAGGACAAGTTCTTGGCTAAGTCGGTCCTCGATTCTTTTTTCATGACCCATTGGGGAATCACCTCCTCAGAATTGATTGACACAGAAGCAGGGACATGGGTCAGAAAACTTTCACCAAATTATGCAACAGGCAAATGTTGCCTAGCAAGGAGAACACAAAATCAAAGAAGCAGAAAAAAATGAGACAAACTCACGTGCGATGCATGCAACTATCCATTGGCATTTTCAGTGGGGTTCTATACCTGTTCATCTCATTGAATCTATAGATTTCTCAACAAACCAGTCTAAACCACAGGCGATCCTGATCGGGAAAAACAGGGGGATTCACAAAGATGACTGGAGATATTCAGAAATTTACGCACATCTACTTGACAACAGAGAAAGCATCCTTAAACTTCCCTGTTCGTAATTACCGCCGGATATCCGGCAAGGAAAATTGAATGACTAATGAAACTGTAAATACAGATAAACCTGCATCTCCTCACTCTCTCCAGTTCCCTCGTGACTCTGGTATCAGAGAAAAGTTGAAGAGACTCTGTACGCTACTTGAGGCAAAGCAGAAAAAAGAGATGGGCTTTACTGCCCGAATGCCCATGTATACGGCCGCACAGATTGCGATCGATGACATGATCAATGACCTAGAGCAAAACTCAAACTGAGTTTGGAATTTGCGAAAGGAGTCCCCTCTCGTCACCTATAAGACCCCGTAAGGGTGGTGGTGAGGGGGGCTTTTTCAATGGCACAATATCACAAATGCGAAAAATACATGTGTGCAAATTACATCGCCACGCATTACAAATATTCCGCTCGAAGAGCAAGACATCTTGCGTCTGAAAGAAGCATCGAGCACGACCATGTTGGTCCAAGAAAACAAAAATTGTGGGCTGTTGGCAAACTCAAAATGTTTGCACCCAAGCCCAACGGTCGGCCTCCGACAGGAAGGGTGAAACGGTAATGCCAATCACAGAAGAACAAAGACGTCTTCGCAAGTATGGGATCGGTTCGTCAGATGCAGCCTGCATTATGGGAGCCGACCCCTGGAAATCACCATACGAACTCTGGCTTTACAAGACTGGTCGGGCTGAACAGCCTGAGGCAGGTCAAGCCGCTGAGATTGGCAATCATTTGGAGTCATACGTGCTTGGGCTCGTGGAGTCGGAGTTGGGCATCGCAGTCATTGAAAACAACGGAGACGTCGATCAAACCTTTGAAAAGGGCTGTCTCAGGGCCAACTGTGATGGACTGGTCGGATCAAACTGGGCAAAAGGTTTGCCTGTTGTTGAAATCAAAACAACGGGTAGGACTGAGGAGTGGGGTGTCCCGGGGACAGACGACGTTCCTTTCAGAGTTCTTTGCCAAGTTATTCATCAGATGATCTGTGCAGATTCTGAGGTTTGTTACATCGGCTGCTTGAAAGCGGAAAGAGGATTCAAGTTCGATCTTTACAAGGTGGTCATGAGCGATCATGAGGACTTTGCCAAAGCACTTTGGGAGAAATGCAGTAACTGGTGGAAGACCCATGTCGAATCAGACATGGCACCACCAGTTGACAGGCCGATCTCAGACGATGTTTGGTCTGCTGTGGATCGCATTGGAGGCAAGACTGCACCAGTGAGTCCAGATGTTGTGAAAGCCTACACCGATGCCCGAGACAGAAAGAAAGAAGCAGAAGCAGAAATGCAGCATGCAAAGTCAATACTTTTGGCCTCTCTTGCTGAGGCTGAGGTTGGAATTTCTCAAGGTTTTTCAGTAAAATATTCTGAAATATCTAGGAAATCTGTTGACACAAAGCTGCTGTTCGATGAGAATCCTGAACTACGCGAAAAGTATTCGACAGTGTCAACGTACAGGCGATTAGATGTACGAGAAAAAAAGTGAGGTAACAACAATGGATTACTCAGATCCAGAAAAAATTCACATCAAAAACAGCAACGGATTGCAAGATGCAGAACTTGAGGTTTTCCTATCTGCATGTGCCCGCTACGGTTTGAACCCCCTTGCAAATCAGATTTACGCCAGAGTAAGCGGTGGCAGGTCTGGGCGACGCTTGGGATTCATGACTGGGATCGATGGCTACAGAGCCATCGCTGATCGCACTGGTGCATATGCCGGCAACGATGATCCAGTCTTCGATAGCGAGGAGAATCCAACAAAAGCGACTGTGACAGTCTTCAAGATTGTCTCAGGTGCGAGATGCCCCTTCACAGCCACTGCAAGGTGGGATCAATACTATCCGGGCGATCAATCTGGCCGGATGTGGAAACGTATGCCACACCTGATGCTTGGGAAGTGTGCCGAGGCACTTGCTCTAAGAAAGGCTTTTCCAGCACAACTGGCTGGGCTCTATACCCAAGAGGAGATGGACCAGGCGGGCCCAGGGCTCAACAATGTCCAAGATATCACCGTGGGCGATACTGCTCCTCAGGCGGCGTCTGAGGCTCCAGACGAACCTGTTGGTGAGCCTCTTGGAGATTCCGGTGCCGAACAGGTCGAAGCACTGCTGGATTCTGCCGGGCTTGATATCTTTGATCTCCGTGCGGCAATGTCGAAAGCCATCCCGAACGTCCCTAGCAATGTTGCAGAGTGGCCAAAGGAATGGATGGGTCGAGTTGTCAAATGGGCTGCTGCCAAGCAACAGGAAAAGGCAACCGAGTCCCCAGAAGAAGTATCAGCCTGATACACTCCCAACAAACACCTCCAGCCCGTCAGGGGGCCTCGGCCCCTTGGCGGGTCTTTTAAGGAAAAAAAATGTCAGAAAATCAGAACATGTTCGAAGACTGTGGTGAAGGCGTACTCTTCACCGAAGAAAACAAAAAAAGTGACCGCTCACCAGACATGACTGGGTCAATTGAAATCGAGGGCAAACCCTACAGGATTGTTGCTTGGAGCAGGGTCGGCTCAAGGTCAGGAAAAGAATTCCTATCAATCAAAGTTAGTCCGCAGCGTGAAAAGTCCCAAACGGTGCCGAATCACACGAATCAGGACTCTGTTCAAGGAACTCCAAAGCCTGCGGATCGGTTCTCAAATGACGATGTGCCCTTTTGAAGATGTACAATTAGGGCATGAATGAACTTGCCTTAGCAGTTGCTCTAATCACATCTGACCCCTCCGGCCCACCAAGCGACCCTGATGCTGTCGCGATGTGGATCGATGACCTCGGACGTCTGACCCCTTTCGGTCGGACGTTCGATGTTTATATCCAGACTGGTTTTGATCCCGACTTCTCTTATCCAAATGGAGATCCTCGTCGCCCATATATGATCGGCAGCACCCGAGGAAGTGAGTCTCCATCTCGGTCATTTGGTTGGGCTATTGAGGGACCCATGTTCAAGAACTGTAGGCCTGACCACCTCTATCCCTGGCTGGACAACTGCCAAGAGTGCATTGATTATTGGACCATAGACACAGGCATTGAGTGTCCTGCACCCGGTGCTTACTGGGACTGTGTTCAAGCAAACCCCTATCAGAGGCATATGTATCTCGGTGCAAAGTTTACGCCGATCAACTGGATCTTTGAAGGACCAGTGGGTTGCTGTCCAAGATACGGTGACTTGGTTGATCTGGATTACGCTTGGTGCGACTCGTGGATCTTGCATGGACCTCTTGGTAAGAAGTATGGCAGCCAAAGTCCACAATACAAGTATCCCCAGGTGCAGCAGCAGCACAAGGATCTCATGGACACTCCAGTTTTGAAGTTCTGGCTACCAAAAGAAGACATCGAAGGTGAACGGTGCTGCTCTTCTCCCTCGCAGAATGACTACGGGGACCTAATCCGTTGGAACGCTGACGTTGATTGGGAAAGTGAAAAGTGGCCCGGATCTTTTCACATCGCTCGTTTCACGGGTCCAGATTACTTCTCATCCGGTGGTGTTGTGCGATTTGCTTGTGGCAATGGTCATCCCTGTGAGCCATCTCCATATTCAATAAATTACTACCCCGATAACACGTGTCCTTCAGATTTGAATGAGGATGGGGTTGTTGGGTTCCAAGACCTTCTGCAGGTTCTTGGCGACGTTGCAGGATTCAAGTACCACCCCCAGACCAACAACGGCTTCAATGCAATCATCAAAGTTTTGGCTGAGTGGGGAGATTGCACAGGCGGGTTATAATCTGTCTATATGATCCTGCCACTTTTACTCCTAAGCGACATCATTCTTCCTCAGCCAGATCTTCAAATGGTTTCCTACTTGGAGACCGAAAGATCACTGATTGAGGTCGAGAGTTTGGTTTATGAATCTCCAAACGATCCTCTGCTGGGTGCACCAAATGGTGGCAAGGCTTTTGTTTATCGACTGACTGTGGTTGAGTCAGATGCAGAACTCTGGGACTTCGACATCTATCTTGGTGAAGAAAACAGGCCAGATGTAACCGTCGCATATTTTGGGGACTTTCTCGGCGACATGATCTGGGCAGATTACAACTCGCCTGAGATCACCGAATACTTTCCTTCAACGAACCTGATGACATGGGATTGGAGTCAAGGTTATGGCCTGGGAAAGGGCCAAACTGCAACTTTAATTGTCTTCACTGAAGCCACTGGTGTTCAACAGACTGTCGCCGTTGGATACTTTTCTCCTTTTGATGGAGTCCCGGGTGTCGGTGCAGTTGAAGTTTTTGCCCCGATGATGGGCCTGATACCCACACCAAGCACCCTGTGTTTGGTCGGATTGGTCGTATTAAGTGGGAATAGGCGAAGAAAGTTGTAATTTTTTCGGACTTTTCACCCACGTTTCAAAATTTGTATGTAGTCTTCCGGCAACCACCCATGCCAGTAGGTGTCTCACGGCATCTGCTGGCATTTCCAAACTTCGTCCGCTAAGGCATTACAGTTTCACCGATAGATGGTCTCTCGGTTCATCCTTGGCGGACGATTTGGCTCTGCCGACATCTTCCTTTGTGCCGGCTCATTGTTTCTGCTACGGCGATGAGCTGGTTTGGCCTGGTGGCAACGATTGCCAAAAGGCGACAATTTATGACGCTGGGTCAAACAGCAAAGGCTTCAGGGCCATTTGACCGTGCTTTGGACACGATGATCCAAAAAATTCATGGGTTTTTTCAAGACTCAGGGACAAAACCCTACCCTGAGCCGGTATGTTCCGCACTCGTGCAGCGCGAAGTGGCTTCCCATGGCGAAATGGTTCAACGCTGCAACTCGTCTGCTCCTGCAATGGGAGACAAAGAGTAACCCCAGGGATGGGGTTGCCTCATCTGCAACCTGCTTCAAGAGAAACAAAGGAGATTTGCCATGTCTGATAAACCAGTGAATGTGTTTGTTGAAAATATTTTACTTAATGATTCACTTCAGGGGAGAGTTCGTCTTGACCCATCGATTGTCGAAGAGTACGCCGACTCAATGAAATTCGACAATGTTGAGTTCCCAGCGATTGATGTGTATCTGGACACAGATACAGATTACATGTATCTGCTTGATGGGTTCCATCGAGTCGAGGCGTGCAAAAAGATTGGCAAGACAAGCATCTTGGCAAACATTGTTCCAATCCAAACCGAAGATGATGCAGTTTGGTGGGCAGCGGCAGCCAACCAGAGTCATGGACTCAGGCGAACCAATGCAGACAAACTCCGATCACTTGAGATGGTTTTGTTTCTGGACAGTTCTCATGATCTGTCAGATCGAGAGATTGCTCGGAGGATTGGTGTTTCGCACACGTTTGTGTCTATTCACAGATCAAAGTACCAAGAGCAAAAGCCAAAGGAACCAAATGAGTTCAAGAGCACAGATGCGGATGCGTCGACGGAGACGTCATCTCCTAAGCCAGACAAAGAGACCAGAGTTGCAGCACCAAAAGAACTCAAAGACCGTATGCGAGACGTCAGCATCGTTTACGAGGCGTTGGCTAAACAGATTTCTGATTGCATTGAGTCAGTGGAAGCCCTCGCAACTGAGCCGTACGGATGGTCCCTGAATGCAAACACAATCAAATCTGATCTTGGAATAGCGTTGGACAGCGTGATCCAAGGAAAACCCTACAAGCCGTGCCCATACTGCCAGGGCGACGGCTGCAACGCTTGTCGAAACACCGGATGGGTCGGCAGAGCGGTGTACGACATGGCACCAGATGAACTCAAGTAATTAGAAAGGGTGGTTTTTTGAAATTACGTGATTATCAAGATGAGGCTGTAAAGGCCATATACAAATCTTGGGATGAATACGACAGTTGTCTCGTCGTTATGGCAACTGGCTTAGGCAAAACAGTTGTCCTAAGCCAAGTTGTTGCAGACTCAGTAATCAATACTGGTCGAAGATGGATGGTCATTGCTGGACGTCAAGAAATTGTCGAACAGAATGCAAGGACTCTTGCGAGAGTGACCAACCAAGATGTAGCGATTGAAATGGCTGAAAATAAAAGTTTTGAATACGGGAACTTCAAACCCCTCGTCATTTCAGCAAGTATTCAGACCTTGATAGCAAACAATCGTGGCAAGCCAAGGATGCAGAAGTTTGATCCGTCAGAGTTTGGCGGAATCATTATCGATGAAGCACATCATGCAACATCGAAGTCGTATAGGCAGGTGGTTGATTATTTCACCGCCGGCGGCTGCAAGGTTCTTGGCGTTACCGCGACCCCGGACAGGGCTGATGAACAAGCCTTGGGACAAGTTTTTGAAACGGTTGCATACCAGTACGATGTTATTCAAGGGGTTCGAGGAGGGTGGCTGGTTCCTATCAAGCAATGTGCAGTGAATGTCACAGGCCTTGATTTCAGCACCATTCGCACAACTGCAGGAGATCTCAATGGTGCAGAGTTGTCTGATGTGCTTACGTACGAAGAGAACTTGCACAGGATGGTGTCGCCAACATTGGAGATTGCAGGCGATAGACGCACATTGATCTTCGCAGCGTCGGTCGCACACGCAGAGCGTGTCTCAGAGATCATCAACAGATACAAGCCCGGATCCTCAGCCTTTGTCAAGGCTGGTACACCAAGAGATGAGAGAAGAGAGATCTTCCGTGCCTTTGCAGAAGGCAATCATCAGTTTTTGGTGAACGTTGGAATTGCAACGGAGGGATGGGATGACCCGGCCACAGATGGTCGGGGGGTGCAACTGATCTCGATGATGCGACCAACAAAGAGCAGATCTTTGTATGCACAGATGTGTGGGAGGGGAACAAGACCTGTCCCAGGGACAATTGACGGATTGGATTCTGTTTCTGATCGTGCCGCTGCAATCGCCAGAAGCGAAAAGCCGGGCATCACAATTCTTGATTACGTTGGGAACTCTGGCAGGCACAAACTGATGCATGCTGGCGACATACTTGGCGGCTCATGGTCAGACGAAGTTGTCGATCGTGTTTATGACAATGCTCAGAAAGCAGAGCGTGTTGAGTTGGATCTCCTGCTTCAAATGGAGATCCAAGAAGCACAGCTCAAACGAGAGGTGGAGGCCAAACGGAGGACGTTTGTGCGGGTGAAAGCGGACTACAACTTAGATGAGGTAAGTCCGTTCGACTTTCTCGGTGTCGTTCGTCGCAGGGTTCCTGGATGGTTTAAAGGAAAGCCTGTTACCGAAAAGCAAGCCACGCTCCTCAGAAGAAACAACGTTCCGAACATCGACAATCTCAACGTCGCGGAAGCATCTCAACTCATTGATCACATCATGTCTCGCCCGTCTGAGAAGCAAGCGTGGGTTCTTAAAAGAAACGGCCTCGACCCAAACGACTTCGATCGAAAGTCGGCAAGCGACATCATCACAAGAATCAAAAGCGGTGACTTCAAAAAGGAGGTAAGTAAATGAAACACACCATTGTGATATACAACAAATATTTTGAAAAGATTGAAGAGATACCCCTTGAGCACTTTTTGATCAGACCGAAATTCTGCAACATCTCAAAGGAGGCTCATTGCTACCGCATCCTCACAAAGGTTGAAAAGTCAGTCCAATACCCAGATGGTGTCAAGGTTTCTGAAGTTGGTACATGTATGGATTTGGAGTGAATAGTGGAACCAAAATACAAAGAAGGTGATTTTGTCTTTGTTCGTGCAAAGATTATTCATCCAGACCACCGTGACCGTGACTGGGGACCGAGTAACTCAGACTACAAACTGCAATGCGTTGGGCCAACTGGAGTGCCAGGAGAACAATTTAGAATCCAGTTTGTTCCTGAAGAATACATAGTGTCTGTAAAAGAAGCACTTCAAATCATCAAAGGGAAGATGCGATGAGAACCTTCGAACTTGTGGACAAAAAAACTGGGGAGATAACATTCTCTGGCATTGAGGTAACAGAGTCAAATCCTTGTCCGATCTGCGGACATCTTCACTCAAAACAATCTTGGTGCCTGATTGACGCACCTCGCGGTTTGGTCATATGCCCAAGAGTTGAATCAGATAAGGAAATTGGTTCGGCTGGCTGGATGCACGAAATTGGATCCAGTGGTGAAGAGATCGTAACTCGCAAGGTCGAAGAAAAACCAGTCAAAGATTTCACGGGTTTCGCTGCTGAAGCATGGCAGAGATCTCAAAAACATCAAAGACAAAAACTTTCAGACATGCTCGGTTTGCATATTTCAACAGTCGATGATTTTCGTGTCGGTGTACATGACAACTCATGGACATTCCCAATGTGGAATTACGAAGGAGCCTGTATTGGTATTCGCAAAAGAGGTTTTATTGGGGGCAAGTGGTCACAGAAAGAATCAAGGTCTGGTGTGTTTCGATCAAGAATTCACGACTTGCAAAATTCAGATTGGCTCTTGATTTGTGAAGGAGAAACGGATTGCATGGTTGCACACGAGTTAGGTTTCAAGGCAATCGGTCTACCGGGTGCGAGGCAAGCAGCAAAAATGATCTCAAGATTCTGTCTGGGTCAAAAGGTTGTCATTGTTTCGGACAATGATGAAATAGGAATTCAGGCATCAATGGGACTTAGAGGAAAACTCAAGGAGTCTGGATTTGATGTGTGCATGATCAGGCCCCCCTCGTCGTTCAAAGATTTGAGAGGGTGGTACAATCAAAGAAAGATCAAAGCAAATGCATTGGAATCTTTGGTAAGGCAGAAGACCACTTGGGACAGGCCGGAATTGAGTTCAGCGTAGTAGGGGAGCCAATCGCACAGCCCAGGCATCGTGCAACAAAGATTGGCGGCAAGGTACGTATGTATCTTCCAAATAAACACCCAGTCAACGATTGGAAAAAGCGAATCATTGAACTTGCAATGGTTGTTCATAACCATAGAGAACCCTTTGTTGGACCTCTGGAATTGCACTTAGACTTTTGTTTTCCCACACCTAAAACTGTGAAGAGGAGTGGTTGGAAAGATACCAAGCCAGATCTTGATAACTGCATCAAGGCTTGTATGGATGCAATGACAGACGCAAATATTTGGGAAGACGACAAGCAGGTATGCGTCTTAAAATCCACAAAAAAATGGGCAAACTCTGACGAAACTCCTCGTGTAGATATCAGGCTCAAGCCCTGCGATTAAATATTTTGCAGCCTCTTTGAGAAAATGCCGGCTTTGCCGGTTATTATTACGTTTGAGGATTATCTATGAGTATCTACAAAAATGAAAACCATTTCGAAATTCGTAGCGATGAGTCCCAAAAGAATGCTTTTTGGATTAAGGTGCACTCCCAAGAAACTAACTCAATGAATAGCGGTATGTCGTTTGGACCGTACAAGTCTCAGAGAGACGCGGAAGCACACGTCCGCTGGCTTAGCACTGAAAGATCAAATGCACCCAAACAAACTCCGTAAGCCATCAGCATCAAAAAATGTCGTACTTGGCCTCGAGCAAGCCCAGGAGATCATCCACAAAGCTATCGAAACGATGAATCGAAATGGTGTTCGTGATCGATCGCTTACAGATGCATCAAGACAACTTAGATGTGCCCACGATTGGATAGACAGATACACCGCGTGGTATTGGGCAAGAAAAGAAGAAAGCAAGGAACAAGAGACTGCTCAAGCCTGATCAAAGATGGTGTTGCATACTTCTCGTCGGGGGGATCCCAACTCACATATTTGGCTGCTGGAGAGACGAGAGAGAAGCCGAGTTGGGTTCCTCCGAGGTGGGAGAGATGTTTGGTTCACTGCACAAAGATGCAGAGGTATATCTGATGCCAATAAAAATGCCACCAACAGATTGGGGTGGTGCCTCTGTGGACCGGGGCTCAACACCTCCCGAGGACATAACTCAACAACTTTTATTTGAGTTGAGAGATATCCAAACCATAATTGCATGTATTCGAGTTGCAAAAGAAACACTCATGAGAGATGCAAAATCTGTGGATCAAGAACTCAAGAACTCTGCACAAAAAATGCTATCATCTGTGAAATCTGTGCACGAAAAGACACTGAATATGAAAAGGATCCTTTCTGATGGTGACTAAGGACAAAGTTCTGTTTGAATACCAGCGGGACATCGTTACATTCGCAGTGAGGCTGAAACAAAAACTTGACGGCACCGCGAGGGGCAACCAGGGAGAAGTCAATATCTTGAAGTCCGTCACTTCAGAGGCCAAAAAGGATCTGGAGGCAATAATTCAGGCAGAGCCTTTGGGGTGTCCTCCGCACATCGTACAACTTACAAAGTCTTGGATGGGATACTTCGACCATGCTACGAAGATGCTTTCACTGAAAAAGCCGAAGATTTCTGAAGCGAGGACTTACCTTGGCGGACCAGAGCGAGAAGAATGGGTTGCCCGCCGTTAAGACAAGTTCTTCGGCGATCGAGTCCCTAAATCAAAAACAGCAAGCCCTCGAAATGAGGATGGCCGGCAAGACTTACGCTGAGATTGGAACCAAACTTGGTTTCACCCGTCAGCGTGCTTATGCCATAGTCAAGGAAGAGCTCCAAAAACTCAACGAGGAACGTGCGAATACAAGGGAAAGCCTACGGTCTTTGATGAACGAAAGATATGACGCGATTTTGAGAAAGTTATGGCGTCAATCAGGAGTTACGGAACAGTCGGATGAGCCAGTAGACGTGGCAATGCTTGACAGGGTTTTCAGAGTTTTGGATGCACAGGTTAAGTTAAACGGGCTTGATGCGATCACCGACAAAGAAGAGGCTGCACTGGCGCTGCAAAGCGGGGGATCGAGGCTTGCCTTGCTTGTTCTAAGGTATTTGCCAGAGGACAAGCGGGCTGACTTCATGTCAAATATTAGAGACATGATCTCTGCTGATAATTCCCAAAACCAGGTAGAATATATTGATCAGGAGAAAAGCGATGGCTGAAAGCGACGACACATTCGAAATGGAAGAAGAAATCGAGATCGAATCTGAAGTGGAAGAGACAGAGGTTTCGGAAAGCGGCGAATGGCCTCCATCCTTTCTGAAGTTTTCAGACAGCAACGGCGTCAAAACTATGTGGGCTGAAAGGCGACTTGCTCAAAACGGCAAGGGCCTGAAATTTTTAGTTCTTGAATCCAGCAAGCCAATCAACGAATTGAACGCCGATTGGAAAGATTTTCTTGAACTTGCAACTGAATGCGGGTTCTACATTGAATGTAAAACTCCAAAGCGAGTCTACAAGATGAGATCAAAGGCTGTGCCAAACCAACCCGTCAAAGAGTTCCCTCACGACGTCAGCTTCTTCTGAACAACTGACCATAAATATCAAAAAACAACATATCACAATTTTGAAAAATAGCTAACCTGAGTGTGCTGTTTGTGTGATATGTTGCGCCTGACGGGATACCTGTTGTTAGATTTTTATTTGCAAGGGTATGCTCAAAACCTCTGGAGTATGGAATGTTTGCTGTTGCGAAATTTTGCAAACACCATTGATGATCGGTCATTGGCCAAGACCCTGGGAAGCCCTTAGACGCTGCGTCACTTGCCCCAAGAGACGCCATAGACAATCCATTATCAACAGGGATGTGATAATACTTGCCGGCTTCAACATCAAAAGAGTTGCCATTTAGTGTTTGACGGTCAATGTAAACACCTACATCCGCAGTGTGCCCCAACTGGAATTCAAACGATGACACGGCGGTACGAGAAACGAATCCGACACCCTGGATTGCATAAACAAAATCACTCAATAGATTTCCAGTATTGAAATTTTGAATACCGCCTGTGAAGTTGGCCAGTCGTATTAGAGGCGACATCCACGAAGAAGCTCTGCACTCCAGCATGGAAGCAATACTGGCCTCCATGATCGATCCGGATTTGTAAGTACCCGCATTTGGCATGGGGCAATTCAGGGCCATATTTACGCTCTGCTCGGCTACCATCAGACAGACACCTTTACTGTTCCAAACACATCGACCACAGCAAATTCAGCGGTCGAACCAACGTTATCCAAAACCAGCGTAACGTTATTGCTAGAGTTGTTCAGGCCAGCGTTATCCGAATCGCTGTCAACCAACTCAAACTTGCCCACTGATCTGAGGATGGACTGTGCCGGCATGCCTGCTCTCGTGTTATTTGCAGTGCCGTCATTGATTGTCAGCATATCTTGACGTGTCATTGGGAAGCCACCGGGTGTCGGGTGTGCACCGTCGTTGATGCCAACGTCACTGGTTCCGCTCACGGATGTCGAGAAAGTGTAGTACTTTCCCTTAAGAAATTGTGCTGCACCTCTAGCCCCAGATCTTGATGTCCCGCCTGAATCTCTTCGGCTTGTGGGCTGATCAAGTGTGATCACAAAATCATCAGATACATCAGCACTATCGCCTGAATCTTGCATCTTTATACGCAAACCAGATGACCCATCATCGTCAATATCTACCGCAGGCATAAACCCAATACCAGTAATGTCAATCACAACTGGAAAGGGGGTTTGCAAAATACCATTTCGAAACGTGAAATCAGTGCCGCTTGAAGGCTGCACATCGACAAATCTATGCAGCAGCGTATGGCAGCCGCCCACGACAAAAGGCAGTATCTGTGATGTCAAAAGCAGATGATATCCATCGTAACCTTGAGTGCCGCCAGCGATAGATTTGTTGACATATCCAGCCTGTTGTGTTCCTGGATAATCTGGTGGATTGCTCGAGGCAGGGTTGAATGCAAAGTCTGAAGATCGGATTGCTCTTTTTGTCATATTTCAAGGACCCACATTTACGCTTTTGGACAGAGAGAGGCCAAAAAGATCAACCTGTTTTACAAGATGTTGACTACCGATTGCGCGGATGAAAACACTTGATCTGGGGCCACCTGGTAAATCTGAATCTGTGACACTTTGGCAAACCTCTGCTGCCAACGGCTTACCGGCATCACTGTGCAAATTTGTGATATCTCTGTTTACAAAATCTACGGGTGCAACCGGCCATGTTCCAGGAGAACCAAGAGAAGCGGCAGCAGGATATGAAGGTGTGCTAATGACATTTTGGTGGAGACTGGCGTAAATTACATCTTTGGTCGAGGCGGTCCAACTGTTGCCTTGACCGGATCCAAAACCATTGCCGTACAGAACCTCAGCCATGTATTTGTATCCACCCTGAGAAGCCGCTGTTACTGTGAAACCTGTGTTGCCTGCAGAGCCAAGAGTGCTGGGGTAATGAACCGCAATCATTGTTGGTATAAAAAAGAATGAATTTTGATCATTTTGCGGGCAGCTCATAATTTGTTGCCCAACCTGCGTGCTCAAAGTCAAATCAAAAGATCTTGAAATAAGACTATATGGACTGCCGAATGTAACTTGAGAAAGCAAAGACGCAGCGGTGTCGTACCGATCATTCCAGTTATCGTCCCCGTTGCCAGAATCGATTTGACCAGCCGCCAGTTCAAATAGATTAAATTCTTGAACGCTTCCCATTTTATGCTTTCGATTTATGTTATTTCATTGAGCATGATATAAGAATCCCAACCCTTTGTTACATCGAGGGGTGGGTATTCTTGAGCATTATCATTGCTTGCATCCGCAGAGTTTGGAACTGGGAGTTGATTTTCTCTGAAACTTGGTGGATCGGCTAGGTATGGCAGATTAGCGAAACCGCCTCTTCCAATCACAGCATGTGATGGGATTCTTGTCGAGTTCGTATCTTCGCAAGTCACGCTGATATATGTCGTAAACGTTGTTGGCAAATTTTCCTGATCAAAAGGCTTGACGGGAGTCAAAGAAGCCGAGTTGCTTTGAAGATGCGTGTATGCGGAAACGATTTCAGAGGCTGTAAACGTGACTGATCCTATTCCAGTTGCATTTGTCGTGGTGTATTCTCTGTGCAGGACTGGAACCCAGATTGAACCTCCAGATCCCTGTTGGGACATTGAATACTTGGGACCGGGTGCAGATTGATCTGAGATGTTTCTAATAAAAGACAAGTTCGGCCCGAAGAAAATCCTTGCCCAGACAATCGCCCTCATGCGGGTTGACGAACCTCCTTCAGCTGTGCCAAATTGAAGTTGTGATGGAGTGTCCACTACCGATGCTGAAGGAAGACATGCCTCCACAGTCAAATCAGCGATTTGAGAGGCTGTTGGCAGAGAGGATCCTGAATGCTGTGTGTGATAAATCCCACGGGTGGATATATCTGGTTGACTTTGATTTGTAAAGCCACCGCCACCCAGCAAAGTCCTTTTATAGGAGGACGATACTTTGTTTCCTGCGCTGCACCACCCGATTCTTGATTCTCTATTTTGTTTGTTGAAATACTTAGTTCCGTCCTCATCATTCAAAAACTTGGATCCAACTTTTGAAAGTTCGATAAAATCGATTCCAATCCCGGGTTGAGATTTGAAAATGGGGCTTTCATTTGGATCAATCGCATTGATTGATGCAGCACGAAGTAGAGGGACACCTGCGGCTGACTTACGCGGCACGCAGACATCAAACTGATCGTTGCCATCCACGCTTGGTGGAATAGCAGCCAGATCAATTGTCCCAACGGTATCGGAATAAACATCAACTACAGGCTCTGTGCCATACCTTTGTGGTATGAGACCTTTGGCCTGGACTTTCCTTTCACCAACGTCTGTTGCAGAATAGTCACGAACAGCAAACAAAGAGACATTCGAATTGCCCAAAAGTGTCTGTCCGCTGTTGAAGAAAAATTTGTTTCCATCTCTTGTTCTGACACCGATAGTGTTTTCCAAATCTTGGAAATGGCTGTTATCTAAAATTTGTATTGTTGGACCATCAAATATGTATCGCAGAGAATGTGGAATAGCAACTTGGATTGAAAAACCTGAGGTATCTATGCAAGTGCCAGCAGGGATTGAAGGCGTATTGTTGAAGCCTCCAATAACATTATCTTGGCTGATTGGACCGGGAGTATCTCTTGCATAACCACGCATGGTGGTGATTTCATCATTAGCACGTGAGCGTAGAATCGCCAGCCTTGATTTTTGAACCCCTGTTTCAGATTCCATCAATCTTGGAACAATAATCGGTCGAACAAACAAATCATTTTCGATGTCGTCGCCCGGACCGGGTGGCTCCTCACAGGGCTGGCACGATGTCTCACAACACGGCACCCCTGGGCTAAAGGTCCCTCCTAATGCGGAACAAGCAGATTCGGTGCTATTGATGCAATCAGGTTGAGGGTTGCCACTGCAAATGCAGCATGATCCTTCGTTGACCTGATCGACCACATCACAGCAATGCGCAACGCAGGTGTCAGTTGATGTGTCTAACACATATCCATCTGCACACTCAGAGCCATCGTTGTAGATGACATAACACGGTTGCTGGGTGTTTACGGGATTGCAGCAAACTCCTCGAACTGTGATCACGCCGCATTCGATATTGGAACAGGAAGACCCGCCACCAAATGTGCTGTTCAACACGTTGTCACACTGATTTTGTGTGAAGTTATCTTCGCAACTTACGGTTCCTGGTTCGTGTTCACCGCAACACGTCCCTAATACAGGTTGGATGCATTCAATGTCTTCACAAACAGAACCTGCGTCAAAAGTTCCGTTGAGGAATTCGCATTCTTTTTGCGTTCTGATGGAGCACTCAACTACATTTGAGCTGTTCAATATGCAGCAAGTTCCATTAACTGGACCGGGTGGTTTGCCGCCACCGCCATCTCCGCCGGTCGTGTCAGGTGGCTCTGAACCGCAAAAACGAATTGGCTCCATCGCAGTTTTGCCCAAGAACACATTTAAGCTCGTGGGTCTTACACATGCAGGTCTTGGATCGACTGGACCGCTGCCATCGTCATCACCACTAAGGCCTGGGATTGTCCACGGGTCCTTGTAACCATTTACTTTGACGTTTGGCGAGTTATAGTCGTATGTGACTTTGGAAACTCGAATGGTTCCGTATCCTGAGACCGTAATATTTTCACCAGGTCTAATCTCTCTTGCGTCTCTCGCTAGGGAAACCTCAATTGCCTGAGACAAAGACATAAACTCTTGGCCTCGACGCTGTGATATCTGTTGAGCGACATCTAGGGTGGTTACGTTTGTGAGTGTCTGAGTTCGATTTTTCTTGGTACCAGTAGCAAGTTCTGGTCCGTCATTTTCAATTGTGACCGTGTTCTGCTGAAAATTAATTGCTGAATCCTTAAATCTAAATTCAACACAGGTAGGATTGAATTTGGTGGCAAGGATCTCAATTTTCTCAACAGGGGGAGAGAGAGAATCTTCATTTACAGTGACCGAAGTGTCGCCCTCTCGTCTGGTGGAGAAAGTAAGAATTCCCTGAACTTCTGACATGACAATGCCACAGTCATTCAGGATCTCCTGAACCATTTCTTCTACTGTTCTACCGTTGCCCGTATTTATGTTGATCCAGATTTCTTCTTGGGCAAGTTTTGTGCCGATAGTATTTAAAGATGTTTTATCGATCAGATCTTTATCAATACCAACTCCGTATGGGCTTTCACTGGTGAGTAAAACATAAAGGCAATATGCAGGGTTTACGCCACCAATGCCTTGGCGAAGTTGTGCATGATGTAATTCAAATGTCAGATCATCCACTTCTTGGGGCATGACAATCACGTCTGCTTCGATTCGAGGCCACCTTGGGGATTGAGTTCCGAGGTAACATTTGTCGAAATGCAAGAACGTAAGATTTGGCCACACTGGTACTCGCTCAGTGTCTAGGCCCATATTACCAATCAGTCTTTGATAACTGGGAAGGTTTACGTCATATCCGCTGATACTTCCGTAGTACGGCCTCAAAAAAGTACCGTTGGCCTTATCAGCGGACAAATAATTGACAGCAAACCCATTGCCCTGACCCGTATCTTGAGAAATCGGGGTGCTTAGGGCGGGAGCACCGTTGAGATATATTTGTTCAATAACAGTTGCACAGCCAATGCAAAGACCGACCATTCCCTCTTCAAGAACGCCGGTCACGTCATCATCGCCCCCACCCTTTGCGGCATTTTGAGCGGTGAAACCTACGTTGCCAATATCGTCGATGTCAATATCAACAGTGCTTCGATTGCCACGCCAGAGGATTGAAGAACCAACTCTATGCTTACCTATCAAGAGCGGGATGTATCCCCCCCTCTCTGTGACCTGAGTTGGTCCGGGTGCCGGACTATCAGGGGTCAAAAGCCCTAGAAGCAAAGCCCCAGCAACAATCAATCCCAAGCCAATCCAGAAGAGAGGGATGAATGCCATTTCTGGGGAATATTCTGCTAATAAAAAGGCCGGCATCATTTCAATATTTTACTGCATGCTGATGGTCTGTAATGCCATACAGCTTTTTGCTTCGAGATTACATCAAGATTATGAACTTTTACACCTGAAGGGTTGCTATGCCAAATTTTTTCATGACCACCGCAAATCATCATGTGGCCAGGAACGTTGTTCACAGACGCAATGATTATGTCTCCGGCTAACACGTTTTTGAAATTCTCGTACAGCATCACCCCCGGCCAGTAACCATCACGGCCGAAAAGCGTCTTGAATGCGTCGCTACAAGATTTTGGATCTGTCAAGGGTGCGTCTACAGGCAACCGAGGCAAAGGGGATAAATCAAAAGCATCTCTGCCATGAATCCACTGTAGCGGGTAGGCAATGAACAAAAAACAATTCAGCGGAAACGCCGAAGTGTAATTTGTATATTTATATTTTGATAGATTTTCTAGAATTATATCTAGATTTTCGAGGCTTACCTCTGCGTCAAATAAATCATGAAAGGTCGACACTCAAGGACCCACCAGGGATTTTCAAGGTTTGATTTATCAAGACTTGAATTGTTGGCGTCAAGCCGCCATACAAAAGCAGATTGCCAGAGGTCGATGCATCATAGATGCCCCAGCCGCCGACCGTTGTCGTCGCCTGTGAGATGCCAAAGTCTACTTCTGCAGCATTTGAAGTGACCCCATTTGATGCAGCATTCAAGGTGATTGCGACCCTGCCGGCTGTTCTGATAGTTGTTGTGATTTCCGTGGCTGATGAACCTGCTGGCCCTGGATCGCCATTGAACAAAGCCAGATGTAATCCCGAAATGCCAGAGAACGCCGTATTTCTCATAACATCCACAACCTTGCCGGCAAGATAATCTGATACCAAACTCATGGTGCTTTGAACCTGTATGTATGTGTATTTGGAAGATTCGTTTGCAACCCATACTTATGGGCCAAATAGCCTTCAAGGCGGAGCCTGTCGGCCTCGGACAATTGGGCCCCTCCTACGACAACTTCGGCCAAATCTCCAGTCATCGCCTGGCCTCCTACCGAAGCTGCACCCAGATCGAAAACATTGCTATTGCTGATCGATCCGGTGTTTGTGGTGTTGGTGGTTGTCATTGCAGTTCCATTTACAAATCCGGTGCAGGTTGAAGAGACACGCTTTGCTGTCACAATCACGTAATCAGTTCTGCTCCAATTGCCTGCCGATTGCGTTGGGATGTTGGTTGTGCCACCCATACGAGCCTGTAGCACGCCAGCTGCCGTTGTCATAAGACCAAATTCAGTGTTATTTTTCTCAAAGAAAAACTGAGCACTACTATCATCGGTTGATTTGAACACAGCTGCCATGAAAATATCCCCGGTGCCAACATCCAAAGCCGCAATGTCACTATCGCTTAAGATATCGTTGGTACCATCAAATCTCACCACGCTTTGGTTATTGAGTTCTCTCGTCTGAAGTGTGGGCTGACGTGCAGAAATCAACTGAGAGGCGGTAAATCCGTTGCCACTTGAATCAACCCAACTGGTTACAGAACTACCATCGGTGCCTGACAATGCACTGGCCTGATACCAAGCGGATGGGCTTATTGAAGCAGGAGTCCACTCTTTGGTCAGAGAAACAGAACTGGTCCCTGATGATTTTTGGTTGATCAAGGCACGCACTTCAGAGGCACGTGCGAGACCTTGAGGCGACACCGACGCTGGGTCTGTCTGCGGGTTGAATGCAGGCATGCGGATTCCAAAGCCACCGAAGTGTCGGTGATTATTCATTTGTCCATCAAGTGAGTTGACTTTCAGTCCGCAAGTGTCATATCCCTTGTTGCATCCCTCCGTGATTGTGCCAGTCTTACCGACCCATGTGTATGTTGTAGAAGCAGGAGCAGGGTTGTAAAGATTGAAAACCGCAGCAGATGACGTACCAGAAGCAAGGCTTCGGATGCTGAGGTTTAGGCCCTCTACAGTGATAAATCCATTGTTGAAAAATAGATCTCTGGCAAACGCATCAGCAATCGTAAGTCCATTCGACGTGCCAGTTATTGCAAGGGTAACTTGATTATCGGACACCGAAGATACTGTGGCAGAGTAGGAATGCACAGTTGCGTTACAACTCGTATCGCCAAACCTCCAACCGCATAGGTTTGAGGCGGTGACGCCGATTGGGTAATCTTCCATCACTGCTTTGACTGACGAGAACTCACATTCGGTGATGCCGGGGTCCCCTTTCGCACGCACCGTCAACTGTCTCAAAAATCCATGTTGCAGCAAAGTAGCCGTGGGTCCGGCTTCGGCATTTTCCGCGTCACGATCAACCTGATAAACAAAACACTCGATGTCTGCAAACTGCCCAGCAATTCTGTTTTTGATCGGCAGCGTGTCGGAATCAATCGTGATTACAAACTTTTCGTCTTTGACGCCGCCAGCCAGACCGTCTTTCATTTTGAAATCTAACTCTGGCAACGCGGTAAAGGTTTGTGCTGCACCACCAACGGTCAGTGACATGTTGCTGAACGAACGCACGTATCTATGCGTGAATGTGTAATTAGATGCAGTATTGTCTGGTCCAGATTTGAACTCGACCGCAAACGTCTCTGCCAGTGCTGGGTATTTGATATCAGGCATCAGAACTGTACGGGAACCATTTGTTTAGCCTGTGCTGCCTTCTCTGACACCCACAACCAGGCTTTTGCTTGATCAATCCGAAAGAGACAGTCTCAATCCAATGTTTGACGGTGTCACCAAACCCAACCGAGCCACTGCCTAAGATAGCATTTTTCCATCTTGGCTGCACCTTTTCTTGTGACAAAATATTTTTTTCTTCAGATTCACGGGTGTTTATTTCCACAACATTTTCGGCAACTTGCTGAGTTTTCTTCTTTGAACATCCGCAACCTTTTTTTGGTGCACGCTGTGGTTGAGGATTAGAAGGTGTCTCAACTTTCCTTGCTTGGATCTGCGGTAGGCCGTCAGGCAGGACGTCCACAACCTTGGCAACCATTGTGTCTGGGTTGCACCGAATAATTGTCTTCTTCCCGGTGTAAGTAAGCACTTGAAAGTAAACGTGTTTGCCCACCCCGTGTGCTGTGAAGTTCAGATTGAAATTGTCGACGCTGTGCATGATCCCGTACTTTGTACCACATTTATGCCAGAAAGTTGACAGTTTATGAACGGAGTTTTTTCTCCTGGCGACAATTTGTATCCGTTGCTGGAGCTTACGGAACTTCCGCCAACAAAAAAATCATTGCCCTTGGTAGGAGGGTTGTATTTGTACGGATGGTTTGCGGGCAAACTGCTGGTTAGAGAATACTTATGAGCAGCGTAACCCTCAACCTGTTTTATTTGAGTCAAAGTAGGATTTACCAAAAACATTATTTCTGCAATCTCACCTTCACATCCACCAGAAAAATACGATGATCCAATGTTGTAATCGGTTCCACTGAGATCAGTAGAGTCTGCAGCCTGATCTGAGAGTTCGTTTCCAAGATATCTCAAAGCAAACTTGCCATCTTGACGCCCAAAGGCGATGGCCCGATATGCAGAACCAGTTGTGCCTGCAGGAAAATTAGAGCTGGCGGAAGTTTTAGATGTTGAACCCAGACTAACTTGCAAAAAAGAATTGTTATTCGCGTAAAGCAACTGAATTGAAGTTGCTGAACTTGAGCCACGGGCGATGCCACCAAAAGAAAGGGTCGATCCATCATTGGCGTTACCAATGAAGAGACACATCAGTGATCCACTCGTGCCGACATTTAGCGTTGACTTTGTAAAAAGAAGTTGGTCAAAATCACTTGCACCATCAAAGTTGACAGCAGGCTTTCCGCTCACGCTGCTTGTCTGAACATAAGTAGGCTGCTTTGCAGCGGTTCCCTGGGTTGCCGCAACAGAATTGCCCTCGCTGCTCGTCCATGATGTGACTGCATCCCCGTTCGACAGGGAACTAAGCGAGTCTGCGGAAAACCATGCAGCACAGACAGAAGTCCCTAAATCAGTGGGGGTCCAGGTGCCGGCATCTCCATTATTTTGAACCTGCAATCCACGATTTGTAGGGGTACGGTCAAGAACAGTTTGTGAGGAAAAAGAAGCAGTTACCTGTGTGTCTGGCTGAAACTGTCGTTTGTGTTTTCGACCAATGTAAATGGCGCCAAAACTTCCACCAAAATCTTTTGTTTCAACATCACTTTCAAAAGATCCGAGAACATTGACAGAGCCAAAAGCAGAAGATCCTGCTCCCGGCACGGAAAACTTGATAAAGGGACTGAGAAAATTGCCTTTGCCCAATTGGTTGATGAAAATTTCTTTTCCATCTGCTTGGGTAAGCATCAATGTGTCCAGTCTTCGTTGAGATTCGACCATCACGCACCAATAAAGCAGGCTGTGTCGCCACTTGAGTTTGAGGAGATGACGAAAATATTTGCAGCATCATTCACCTGCAGCAATGGTGTCGTGTCTCCTACATTCGTAAGTTTGTATCCAGTCGAAGAACTTACACCTGTTGCACCGACGAAAATTGGTCCTGTGCCCGACATAAATTTTACAACCACGCCGAACTTCAAAGCGGTGGTTGAAGCAATTGCTGCAGCAGAGTTCGTCACCGCTTTTTGTCCGTTTACGAGAGTCGTCGTGGATTGTGCTGTTACAGAAACGCTTCCGATCGCCGAAGTGCCTGCACCCAAGACAACTTCTTGAATAAACGGAGATCCTGTTGATCCATCACCTGAAGAAGCCTTGAAAAATTTTGTTGCTCCTGCTGAGTCTGAAAGGGTGAAACTGCTCATATCAAATCCTTAAATAGCTGTAAACGTTGTGAAATTTGCTCTCGAACTTTTACCTGAGGAAAAATCTGTGCTGGTAGCAGGCGCAGACAGAGGGTTGCAAGTTACACATTTATTTGTTGGGTCTGAACCTTGACAAAAACCACCATAAGAATATCCAATCAGTGTTACATCAATAGCATCGAAACAAACAGTCTCGAAATTACTGTCGGTGCATCCGGCACAATCTCCAAACCCTGACCCACAGCACACATCATTTGTTGGAGGACACTGCTCCTCACAGGAGCCTGAGGAGAAATCGCAGTCCACAAACCTTGAGGTTGACAAAGTTCCTAAGCCCTCCAGTCTGTAACAGCACTCGCTTGCGTTGCTTTCTTGAGTGACTTCAAAAAAATCTGCACTGGGCAACGAAAAACCATCACATACGTTTTGATCTGGACTCTCGGATACGTTGCAGGGGATGCACACGCCAGGCGCTATATCTCCAGTTCCCATTGGCCCGATGGTAGCCATGTAGGCGTAAAGATCAGCCCAACGTTGTCTGTTTCCATGATATCTGGTGGTCCCAGCCGGGCTATCTTCAGCGTCTGGGAAATGAAAAGGACTGACATTGTTTTGACAGTTACGGGCTTCATAAAAGACAAAAAGCGTATATGACTGGTATGTCCCGCCAGATTTAAACTCGCCAGTTATAGAAAAAACGTACTGGTTGCAATTATCAGCGCTTGTCTCTCCGTTTTCTCCAAGCCAAGAATCAAATCCATAGACGTCATCTCCGTTGCCGTCGACTCCAGTTACATGCCTTTCCAAGAAAACCCCGCTGCAAAAATTGCCGCTTTCACCTTCGAAAGACTGTCCACAGCAACCCGCACCGTTTGATTCTCTCAACAAAATTGGTGCGCAGCCTATGCAGCCCGCACAAGCACTAACGTCCTGTTCAGGACATACTCGCGCAGCGAATCGGAAATCAACAAGGATACCTGAGGCGCAGACACAACAATGCGTATCTGTACAGGAACCTAAAATATGATCATCACATGGTTTAGGATCACAGGTTGCTGCAAACGCCGCATCTAATGCAGTGGTTGTATCAAACCCGAAGTTTGACTCTGCATCTTTCTCGTCAATGAGTTCTTTCACGCCAACTTGCATCTGGCAAATGTCATTTGTCACCCAGCCCTCGGTAAGTCCGTCGCTGTTGAACTGACAAAGAGACACAAACTTTAACAAGGAAATATCTGCAGAAGATGTGACAACTGCATCAAATGTCGTGCCGGCGACATCATCTGTTGGAGATTTGTTGATCGTGATAGAGGTCGTGCCATCTGCGTTGTCGGTTGCACTGGTGATTGAGGCGATAGCACGACCACCTGTTTTGGTGATAAAACAGATATGCCCCCTACTGACAATCTCTGCGGCCGACCCAATTTCAGTTGTTACAACAAGGGTCGTGCCGCTGTACGAACTCAATTTCAATTCCGTCGACAGCGATGGGAACCAAAAAGGTAAAAGTCTGCCTCTTCGAGATTGAAAGAATTGGATGAATGACCAAGCAGTTGCCCGATCCAAAGCAAGGATTTCAAACTCAAATTGCCTAGATCCCTTTGTTCCAAACAATTGTGAAGATCTTCCGAGCCCAACTTCGACCCTGTCGATGTCCGCAACTTCTTGAGCCGCGATGCCGCCACCATAATTGATCTGAAAATCAAAGATTGGAATTTCGACGTTGCGTGCAGTTCCTCCCGAGTTGTAATTGTAGACAGCCTTAAATGATCTTCCATGCTCGGCAACCGTTGCCAGATTGCTCAAAGTATTAAGACCAGGAGTTTGCTCGGCAACCAAATCTACAGACTGCAATTCATCGTGGATAATCTCAAGTGAGGTTTCAGGCGATGCGTCGGCTTCGATTGCTGGATACGCACGCAATTGAATTTCTTTGTTCTTTAATTTATTGAGTTGCGTGTTGGAAGGCTTGAGAGAAAGGTATCCGCACTGGACTCTGTGGGCGCGGTTGCCCCCTGAGGAGTCAGTTTTGAAATTTGCCGTGATATCAGAAGTTGTTGTTTGTGTGGATGTGAAACAGCCAGACATTGTTCCAAGGGATGTGGCGATCCCGCTTACGCCGGAAAGATCTCCAGCGGTTTGGACTTCTATCCTTGTTGAGCCGGTTCCAACAAACAGGTCGCCTGTTACCTGAAGCGCTGTTGCTTTTGGGAAAAAGAACGATGTGCCTTGTTCGACGGTGTTGTCCTGAGTTTGTGCAAAATTTTCTACGGTGGAAGTTGATTGTCCTCCAGCGGCAACATCCTTGGTATCTGAATCTTGGATAGGGCTGCTTGTGTCCGCATCTTTGATAACAAACGTGTGATGGTCAATAGAGCAGACGTGCGAGGCACCGTGTGTAAATGCCGTGTTGGTTTTACACATTCCGTTTAAATATGTTGCAATCGCGTCTGTGATAATCAGCCGACTGTATTGACACTTTGGCAAGAATTCCTCGCCGTCTGCATCTGTTGTCCCCCCGGCCAACGCACCGAAGGAGGTCATGGTCAAACTTGGTGCAGACCCAGTCGTGCCGGCACTTCCTGCAATAACAGTTGCCAAGGCAGGTGTAGATGAATTCCCTCCAAATCCAACGCCACAAGATGCAACAACCAAAATGTCGCCAGACTCAATGAGGACGTCGCCTGAGGTCAAACTATCCGATGCAGTGAAACCAGTGACCTTGCCCTGGAAATCTGAATCTCTTAACGATGGAGGCGTGAAGCCTGTGCCAGTTGATCCAGCAAACGATGTGAAATCTAAAGTGTCATCTAGGGTGACGGTTTGCGGGCTTGATGATTTATCAACAGAAACAATCTTTCGTGTGACGTAATTGTCAACACATCCAATACCAGTAGAGTCCCTTTCCAATGGAGCAACTATCAGATATTGCTCTGCCTCTATTCTTCTGTAATTTAAATTATATTTACTGTCTACATTGAATGTCGTTGATTGTGCTCCACCTGTACCAGCAGAAATTGCAAAACTGTCGGAGTACAGAGGGAATGGCTGACGGCTTTTGGTGCGACGAATCAACTGATCATTCATCACACGTACCTGAGCCGAGTTGATCGGCAAGGTGGATGCGGTCGTTGAAATCCTCGGCTTATCAGCAAGGCCGTATCTTTGATCTGCTCCCGTGCGTGATCTTTGATCCACAGTCTGGTAACTGCTGGTCAGCGTGACAGACGTCTCGTAGTTGGCTACGAATATTGCACCTGGATCCTGAAGATCGTTTACATCTGACGGTGTCCCGGTTCTTGACAACAGTGTTGAGGCTACGACCATTAGAACTTGTTCCTGTTTTCCCTAAGGAATGATAAGAACTGATTCTCGCCACCTTGCAATAGCGCCTGCACATTTGTTTCATTTGCAAGCAAAAATGTTGGCTGCGGTCCCGAGTTGCCGCCCATGCCACCGACTGCACCACCTGTGTTGAATCCGGCTCGTACGCCTGCTATACGGGGCGTAGAGGACGCCCTAGCAAATCTCGATGTCGGCCCGCCAAGTGAGTTCAAACCCATCAGGAAGCGTGTCCCGAGCGAAGCAGCAGCCTCTTTGCGGATTACGAATTCACCAGGGGTCAGCATTGCTGGAACAACGTCCCTGTTTGCACTTGGGGGTCCGCCAACAGTTCCTCCATCATTGAATCCAGCACGAGGAACAGGTCCGCCACTGTTAAAGAATAGACCAGCAGCAGGACCACCAATCGCGGTCATGATTGCTTTGAGCAGCACGGCTTTGATAATCGCGGCACCAAGTTGGATCAGCAAATCGCCGAAGAACTGTAGTAGGACCTGATCGAGTTCTTTGACGGCTTCCTTGAAACTTCCAAAGCCTTCTGTGACAAGAATTTTGATTCCATCAGCAATGGTATTTGCAAAGAAGTCAGCGGTTGATGTTGCAAAATCTGTAACTGTTTGAAGTGCAATCTCGGCTCTGGTCGGGATCGAATCAAAGAAGTCGGAGAGACCAAGTTGGAATGACTCAACACCGTTCGTAAGCCTTAGAGCAGCCTCCTCCAATTCCGCAAGGTTTTGATCTATTGCCGCGATTTGGGCGCTTGTGGCCAACAGATCGGCTTCAAGGGCACCCTCGGATACTTGGTCAACGAATTGGTCCTCAAGGATCTGTCTTTGATCTCGAAGAGATGATTGTTCTGATCTGATAGCTTGGCGGCGGACATTTCTTGTACCTCTGCCCTGCAATCGTCTACCAACAAGTCCTTGTGCAAAAATTGAGGCCTGACCAGCAGCAAAGGACTGGATTGAGGCAAGTTTTCGATTTACCTCGAGGCGTTTTTCTTCCAAATCCAAAATCGCCTGTGTTGCAACAAAAAGAGCATTGGTCTCATCGATGCCACCTTCTCGCAAGGTGTCCAATTCTCTTTCTTTTGCAACCTGGAATTTTATCTGTTCAACAGTCTTTGTTGCATTTGCAGCAATCAACCTGCGGGTTGTCAATTCCTCCTCAGTCACAATTTTGAGTTGTGTCGCTTCAGCAGTGACTGATCTAAATGCAGAGAGCGCGTCTCTGAAGTTTTGGCCTACCTGTCCTCCAGCGGCAATCACCGGCAACTCTTGAAGAATGATCCTCAAATTTTCTTCGAATTTGCGCAGAACAACATCGCCGCCGATATCTGGAAGATCATTCAAAGAATTCACAACCGTTGGCAATGCCTCAATCAGTGTGACCAGGGTCCTTACCCCTGCTATATCATCAATGCCACCCGTGCCACTCAGAACACTCGCTGTTCTTCTGTCTATACCTCGTTCCGCCAAATCAAGCACGCTTTGAATTTGGCCCGTGAATCCTCCGGCTCCACCAGTTCCAAATCCGACTTGTTGCAATGCAATGAATTCAAAAGCCTCTGCAGCAATTTTTTCCAGACTGTCTTTGGCCGCCTGGTTTACCCCAGGATCTTTTTTCGCCTCCTCAACAGCCTCACTGGCGCCATCGATCAGGCTAACCAGCAACTCTTGAAGTTGGTCAGATATAGGGAAGTTTTTTCTAAACTCTTTTGCAATCCCTGCGGGCCCACCTTCTTCAAGACCAAGAATCTGCAAAAGCGTTGGAACTTTTATGCCGCCGAAGTTCGTTCTGAGTTCAAAGTTCTCACGAAGGTCCTTTTGCTCCTGAGCAAGTGCAGCCAGTTGCTCCTCTGAAAGTGCGGCACGTTTGTCATTGAAATCTTGAAGATCAATTACAGCCTGCTCGTTCAATGTCGATAGCACAGTCACAAGACCGTTTTCTGCAAAGAAGGAGTTTCTAAGCCTTTCTACAGCGTTTACATCTCTTGTTTTAATAATCTGAGGTGCCGCACCCAAACCAGCTGCACCGCCAAACACATTTTGCCTTTGCGGCAAATCCCTCAACTGTCCAATTATGTTCGCTCCTTGGCCACCACCTGCTGCTCTCAAAGCAGCAACAAACTGAGTCACGACTGGATCTTCGGCAGCGATCGTTCCGGCATTAATAGATTTGATAAGACTTTCTGCCAGACGTTCTGTGATTTCAAAAAGACGATCATCTGGCACGCCTGCAGAAACCGCTGATGCCTCGGCAGCAAACAAAGCAGCAGACGGTATGACGCGACCACGAGTTGGTGAGTCCAAGCCAACAAGCGCAAGGGCTTCTTTTACAAAACCTGCGATGAATCTATCAAAGACAATTGCAAACGTATTTATCAGGCCGTTCCCAACCAGTTTGAAACTGTCAAGAACGGTGTTGAACAATTCTACAATTGAGTTGCCCAATTCTGAATTTGGCGAAATCAGAGTTGCAATAACAATTCGAAGCGCAACGGATATTGAATCACCAATAAGTTTTGCGAATTGGCCAAAGATATTTGCCAGCTCTGACAAGAATTGATTGAAGATGCTTCCAAGTTGTGCGTCTCTTGCCGTAGTGATAGCGCCCCTTGCAGCAGCTGCATCTTGAGGGTTTATCGATCCAGATGAAAGTCGAGTATCAATTTGATCATTGACTCTGCCAGCAAAATCCGAAGCGTCTCTCAGGGGTTCAAAGACAGATACGAACAGTGCTCTCAGTCGTTCCGCAGTATTTGTAAGCGAAGGAATCAACCCTTCAAACAACTCTGCACGGAGAGATGAGAATGCAGACTTGAGTTTGTTCACAGTGACGATCAGGGTGTCACTGAGTCTTGAGAATGCCGTATCGGTTGCCCCTGCTTTGTCCTCAAAGGGATCGAAGAAGTCATCAAGGGTCTGGGTTCCCTCACCACGAAGCAGGGAGAGAACACCGACCAACGCACGAACACGAGGGAACAGGTTGCCGATGACGTCAGTGTTGCTGTTGGTTGCAAGAGCAATATCTTCCAGGACACCCTTGAGGCCTTTCGATTTGATTGCTGCTGTGTTGAGTTCAATACCCAATCTTCGCGCAAGTTTTGCAGACGCCACAGAGGGGTTGATGATTTTGTTCAGAACTTGCCGCAGAGCCGTGACCGCTTCTGCAGTCGTCAAACCACCAGCAGACAGAGCCGAGATCGCACCGCCGACCTCGTCAATACTTACACCTGCTGCTTCGGCAATCGGGAGAACCCGACCAAGCGATCCTGAAAGTTCATCGACTGTGGTGCGACCGAGTCTGACCAAAGTAAACAGAGAGTCTGTCTGTTCCTCAAGTTTGTCGATATCTCTGCCTGTGGTTTGGAACACCGACAGAAGCAGCTTTGTGGCCTTGGAAATATCGGTTACACCACCGACGGCAAGTTTGGATGCCTGATCTAGGAACTTTTCAAGGTCTCCGATCGGCACACCGGATGAGATAGAGTCATAAGCGGCTTTGAAGGTCTTCTCAATGTCTTGACCAGCCTCGACCGCCTTGTCCCTCACCAGACGATTCAGGGCCGTCAGAGCCCCGTCTAGGCCCTGTGCAGTATCTGTAAAATCGAAGCGAGCCCCAAGGCCCCCAGTGATAACCGTCCCAGCACCGCCCGGTCCAAGCCCCTGAATCAGCGTGGAAATTTGTGCTGTCAGCAGTTCGAAGTTGGCTGCGTCAGCAATACCCTTTCTAATCTGATCAAAGAACTGTCCAATACCAACAGCACGAAGGATGTTTCTTACATCAACTAGGGCAAACCGGAGAGCACGCAGCCGACCAACAAAAGTTGGCAATGCTGGGCCACCAAAGAACTTATTCAGCAGCGGAATGGATTTGCCGATTTGTCTGAAGGATCTGGAAACGATGCCACCAGATTTTCCGATTCGTTGGAAGTTTCGTCCGGCGAGGCTTGTGTCGCGGAGAGCCTTAGAGATAGCCCTGAGGATTCTCGTTGATTTCAGTAAGGCCCTTTCAAAAGCCTTTGCCGACTTGGTTGCTCGAGTCAAGACCTCAATGATCGACTGTACAGGCCGTTTGGCGTCCTTCAGAACCTGTGTGAAGGCTTTGAAACTCTTGCCTGTATTCTTAAAGTTTGCCTTGCTGAGCATCTGCACAGCTTTGACAAACTTCTGAAGATCTTTGATGGCAGTCTTCAGCCCCTTGAATTGGCCGCCAACAGAAGATGTCTTCTTGAACTCTTTTCGGAACCTGACCAGAGATTTGCTTACCTGATCAATTGGATCTTTTGTTCTTTTGAAAACTGCTCGTAGTTTCGCAAAAGCGTCTCGTCCAGCCGCCCTGCCTGTTTGAGGAGCGACCTTCCCTGGGTTGAGTTGAGTTTTTCCTAGACCCTGTTGAACCTTCTCGACCTTTTGAACCATCAGGTTCAAGGATCTTTGAGCACTCCCCGTGTTGATCTTGACAGTGCCAAGAGGGTTTTTCAGAAGGTTTTGAATATTTGTGAGACGTGTTCTAACACCAGTGAGTTTGAGGTTGGTGTTTCTCGTATCAATAAACAGAGTCTGCTTTTTGATATCTGTCAGTTTCTTAGACAGAGTATCAAGCCGTCCATTGATTCTCTGAACTGATGTCGAAGCAGATCTGGTATTGAGTTTGAGATTTTTGGCTTTATTTACTGCGGTATCAACCTGCTTGAGTTTCCGGAGGATATTCTCAAGACCCGGTGATACCCCATCCTTGAAGGCAAACTCAATTGTCGTCTTCTCAGCCATCTGTCATTTGCCTTACAAACTTTTGATACTGCATTGTACCACCCTTTTGCAGCAATGAATAAACACCAAGTCGAATCAATTCGGCCTGGTTAACCATCCCTGTTTTTTCTACAGACGTTATCTGAGAGGCAAAATACCAGAGTTGATTGACCGTCAGGTCATCGATTTCTCGCTTGGGCCATCCTGCTCTTGCGAGGACTGAGTAAGCGAGTCCCAAAGATTCAGCTTCGTCCCGCTGAACCTCCCCACCACCTGCTCGATCAGGTCCACCCAAGGTCGGACCTTTCCCTCGTCACCAAATGATTCATCGAACCATTCTGTTGCCAATTTTGGGAAAAGCCATACGGGGCAAGCATCGTCGGTTAGATCAATACCGTCTACACACTCATTGATCACATCCATCAGGTCATCTGCAACGAGATCGACGACAGTGACCATCAGGGAACCAGAATCGAGATCGCCACCACCGATACGCTCCAAGGCTTTGCTTACGGCTTCCTTGAACCTGCGGAAATGCGAAACCGCCATAGGACGTACGCTAAAAGTCAAAGACTGACCGCCGGCTTCAATAGTTACCGTGCGGCCAGGAAACAACGTTTTAAGGTCTGCGCTCATAACGCAGGCATACTAATACAAAAATCAACTGCCGGGGGCATCAAGAGGAATTTCATCGCCCTTGATCAGCATGTATCTGCCAGCCTTGTTGGTCTTATTGATATCAGTAAGAACAGCGGCACTGAAGGTTACGTTCGAATAGTCTTCAATGCTGAAACTTGCGGATTCAACTGTGAGAGCACATTCGAACTCTCTTACAGATTGACGCTCGTTGTTGTTACGTGAGAATACGATGTATGCCCTGCCCTTGAGCGGGGTGCTCAATGTTTGAGGTTTGACCAGTCTGGTGTTGCTCGTCTCCAAGGCATCCTCGATGTAACTTAGATCAACCAGATCTCCTTCAACCAAATTCCTAGTACCGCCAGAGAAAAATCTCACAATGCCGCGTTCAGCAGAAACCAGTTCAACATCTGCTGTATCTGCATTTGTACCATCAAAAACTGTAAGAGTTGTTGTCCCCGTTCCAACCTTACTTCCGGTCAGGTTGCTTACATTGTATGCAGGAAAGGTCGACTGACCTTTGGTGCCTGTATGGTAAAAGTTCTCTGACTCGAGTTTGATCAACTTGCCAGGACCAATTTTGACGGTGTATCTGACATCTGAGTTTGTTCTGCCAGCCTCGTTTACGGCCGAGGTTGGACCAAGCACTTCAGTCTGATCACCATAGAAAAGAACGTTAAGGTTCTCTTGGTTGATGTTGCCACAGGTCAGCGAATATGACTCGTTGATATCTGTAAAGGCCTCATCAATCAAATTCAAGCGACCGCCATCAGGGTCTCTAAATGCAATCGTTGTGGGCTCAAAGTTTGGTGTGGCCTGAGTGATCGAGCCGAGATCCAGCGTCGGGAACACCGTAGATGAGGTGTCATTACGCTTGAAGTAAAATCTCGACCCGACCAGCCAAGTTTCTTGAAATCCAACAATACCAGGCATTTAACACCTCAACCAGCGTTGCCTTGACCTGGAGTGGTCGTAGGCTCATCACCCTTGATGTACATGTAACGACCCGCGATGTTGTCAGCGTTGATGTCGGACAGGACGGACACGTTGAGAGTGAACTCCGAGAAGTCTTCCACCTGGAAGTTAGCGCTTGACGGCAAGACGGTGCATGAGAATTCACGGACTGACTGCTGTGCGTTGTTGCTTCTGGAGAAGACAATGTAGCCGCGACCGCGAACGGGGCTGGAAAGGCTTTGTGGTTTCAGAAGTCTCTCGTTGCCTGTGTCGAATGAAGTGATCGCAGAGCCAATGGAAGTGCCAGTCTTGAGACCAACAAAGGTTTTCGCACTGCCACCGGGAGATCTGGACAAACTTGCTGCACCACCAGAGAAGAATCTCACGAGGCCTCGATCGCCAGACACGACTTCGTAATCACATGTCGAAGAATTGGTTCCGCTGAATCTCTGCAATGCAGTTTCAGTACCACCAGTGGCAGCCGAGAAGATGGACAGTTGAATGTCATTTTGGATGCTGTAAACACCATCGCCGTTGCCATCAAGAATCTTCATCAACTTGCCGGGTCCAATCTTGTAGACTTGACGCTTAATGGTGGTTGGATCAGCGAGTTCTGTTGGCGGGTCGGCAAGGAACAAGAATTGCAAGTTCTCTTGATTCAAGTTTTTGATGACGACATCGTAGTTTTCGTTGATGTCTGAGAAACCTTCGTCGATCAAGTTGAGACGACCGCCGTCACCATCTTTCAACTGAAGAACAGTTGGTTCAATGGTTGGACTGATGGTGTTAACAGTACCCAAGTCCAAAAGTGGGAAGGTGGTTGTGCCTGAGGTATCTCTCTGAAAATAGAAGCGAGATCCGGCTACCCAAAGATCTTGAAAACCTACAATGCCTGGCATATCTTATCTCCGTTGCTTTTCAGTATTGTACCGTAAAAGTCACAACAATCCCTTGGATTGAAAAATCTGCTGAACTCATTTCTTGAACTTCAACATTTAAAATGTCAAGGCTCAACAATAGGTCGTCATTTGTATACAGGCTGTCCTTTGAGTTCATAAACTGACGAAGTATTTGCTCAGCATCGAAAACCAAACCTTCAATCTCATTGTCGTTGAAGCCGCCCCCTATGGCCTCTGAATCGATTGCCTTTTCGTCCGGCATGCCTTGAGCAAATTCCATTTGCACAGTCATTTCCTGCTGCTGAGGAGCCATGATTGTGAAATCAGGAGTGATAATCGCCACGGCCTGGGCATGACGATCAAATGGAAACTCGCCCCAGTTGATTGGCCCACGTCTCACGAAGTAGGCACCTGCCCTTTCTGAGACACACAAATCAACGAGTTTTTTTAAAATTCTTGTTCTAATACTGTCAACGCTTGCCATTGAGCACCTGCATGAAAACTTCTGTCATAGCCTGTTTGATGTTATCCGCTTGCTCTTTCCTGAAAGCACCGAGCGGATCACGCTTTGGCACTCTAACTTTTCTCATCAACAAATACTGGGATTGCACACCAACTTGGTCCCAATTATTTCTACGAAGTTCCTCATAGTCCACCAGCCTTGCCACAACATCGCCGCCTGATCGAATTGGTATTCTTTTCAAAGTCCCGGGGTAAGGGCCAAGGTTGTATGGAGCTGGGCTTGAAGAACGCGGTCCGCCAAATCGTTGCCGGCCGCCAGCAGTCAATACTCGAGGCCCAACAGGTACGGCAAGTAACTGTTTCTTAGACGGAAAAATAAATCCGCCCTTTTTATGTTTGGCCAAAATCCTATTGAGTTTGGTTTTTCCTGCACCGGCGAAAATCCCGTACCTGATAGTGGGTATGCCCTGAAATCTGCCGGCGGCAACAGCAACCTGAAAACCAAGAGCCTTTTTCAACTTGCCAGTGCGTGCCCCAAGCACTGTGTCAGAGGTCGGTCCAGAAAAATGATTCTGCTTCAGGATCCTCAAAAACTTCTTAGCGACAGTTTGCGTTTTTGCACGCACCTTTTGGGATATCGCGACCTTGTTCAAAAGGCCACGCTGTAGAGCATTCAGCCCTGCAATTCGGCCTTTGATACTGACCGTACGAGATTCAGCCATTGTGGAAGTATCCGTAACGCTTGTAAGTGCGAACAATGTCTAGGAAAAACGGATCGTGGACATCCTCTTTGAGCCTTGATGTTTGACCGCCGACACTCTGATCTCTCAGGATTGATTTGTCTCCCCCGTAACGAAGCCTGTGATAGACCACCTGTCGGGTCAAACCTAGTTTCACATCCTCAGGCGGCTCTGGCGGTGATCCCACAAAAGACGTCTGATCAAGGTCAGGAGAGGCATATCCGCCAGTCATTTTGATGCTGATCCAATATTTCCAGCCTGCGTAATCATCAAGGTGAATGAATCCTCTTGATGGAATCACGGTGTAATCATCATTCAAGATGTAAGTGCTGGCCTGCGTTTGATTTTCACCAAAGTTCCAACCTGTCACAGTGATTCGAGGAGTTGAGCCATTCATGTTGATTGGCATCAACGGCACCCATATTTTTGGCTTCGACCTTTTTCTGGCGGTGTCAAAGTTATAGATCTTCTCGTAATCGTGCCTGTAGCCCCACAGCCGATGCGTGAGGCTTTCGAACAGGCTCTGGACCGAGTTAATCAACATCTGGACAGCAGGCTCTTCCTCAATCGTGACCTCTTGCATCAGCCTTACGTCAGAGACGGTGATGAGTGCTGCTCCAGGGGAAATAAGCGACATTACAAACCTCTCGCAACCTGCACTTCAAATGCATCTGTGGGCACCTTGTCGCCGCCCGATGTCGTAAAGATCAATTGGCCTACGTAAGATCCTGCAGCCAAGGTATCTGTTTGATCGTCAGTAAGAGTGATTGTCAGTTCGTCGCCGCTTTTGGACCCAGATGTCACGTTCAAAAGCAACTTGCCTTCCAAAGCGACAGAGATCTTGAAACTGGAAAAATTCAGGCCTGACAGATCCGACGGCGAACCATCCATATTTTCAAATGAAAATGTGATGGATGATCCACCATTTTTATTCAGATACAGGACTCTGTTTTCCATTACTTTCTTGGTCCTCTGAAGCGTAGTTTCAGTGATTGATTATATCTCAAAACACATTTTACCGACAGAGAGTTCGGAGTCTCTTTTACTTGGCTTGAACTTCCAAAGTTGATGCTTTGACCATCTGCGGCAAACCCACGGTTTTCGGTTCCAAAGGGTTTGTAGTTGTAGCGATTTGGATTTGACATTTCTTTTCCCTAATAAAAAGGCCCCCCAATAAGGGGGGCCGTGTTTCTGAGATGTCCTTCAGAATCAGTTGGTTGGGACGCCAGCAGCAGCGAACACGGTGTCGCTGAAGAATTTGTCCGTAGCCGATCCTGGTCCGTTATACAGACCCGAGATCACAGCGGTTGCTGCGGCCCCGCCACCTGAAGCACCACTGGTGCTCTTGATAATCAAGCGCAGGTACTTGGTGGTTGACTGAAGGTATGCAAAGGGAATTGATCCCATGAAGAACTCTTGGGTGTTATCGGTCGTGACAAAAGAGATTGCTGAGGTTGAGTCAGAAATCTTTTTGATTGTCGTGAAGGTGGAGTTGTCAGCAGACTCTTCCACTTCGACCGTCAGAGTTTTGCCAGAGGCAGTGACTGTATTGATGAAGAATGTGATCATTCTGCCATCGAGTTCGTTGAACAGACTGATGGAGTTCCCTTGTGTGGTGGCTCCTGATGCGCCGATAGACGCAGCGTCTGCAACATTGAAAGCGTTGAATACTTCAACCTGTTCGTGTAAATGTGGTCCTACAAGCATTTTAGTTCCTATATCCTTCTTTAAGCGTAGTTTGCGTCGTCACAGATCACGATGGACTGGTCGTGACGCATGCCAACGTCCAGATACATTCTCATCTTGACATAGATGTGATCACGGGTGAATCCCTTGCCACGTCCACCGTCGTCATCGATCTCGATGCCGCCCCAGCGACCAAGGAGAACTTCGTTCCAGTTTCCGTAGAACACGTTACCGAAGGTGGTGCCTGCGTCACCGTCATCGGTCCAACCAAGTCCTGCACCAGGCTTTCTGGCATGCTCGACTTGGGTCGATGTTACAAACGGTCCAATGACTTCACGGAGACGGTCATCGGAGATCATCGGCATTCCGAGCAGGTATGGTTGCTCGCTGCTTTGACCAGAGAAGTTATCAGTCTTCAATTGCTTGAGATTTCTGAAGAACTTAGGGTGAGCCAAGAAGGCAGCGGATTCATCAATCGTGATGCCGATGTCTTCCAAGAGGCCCTTCATTGCATCCAGATCGTCAAAGTCCAAAGTACCGCCGTCAGCATCAGAGACAGTGGATCCATCCCATCGAGCGCTGGTGTCAGCACGATAAACTTGAACACTTGGATCTCTATTGAGATCATTTGCAGCCAATGCGGATGCGTTGACTGAGTTCAGGATGCCGCGAGGTTGATCTGCGGTTCCAGTTCCGTAAAGGATCGACTGGTCCAATTTCTTGGCTGCAGCACGAACCATGTCTTCACGAAGCAAGTTCTCAAAACCAAATCCAGCGTACTGACGCATTTCTTGGGTCAAGCGAACCATCACGGCGAGTTTCTTAGGAGTCATCACGACATCGCCAACAGTGGTTTGCGATTCGGTGTACTCGTCTTCCTCACCAATGTAATAAGCAACCAGTCCGCCCAAGAATTTTGGAATCTTGACTGTTCCGCCATTGAGACCGTCAATGACAGAAATTCTGGTTGCATCACCATCTCTGCCGGTCAGGTTGACCAGTGCAGACTTGGTGTAAATGGCTTGAATCACATCATCAAGAACTTCGTCTGGTACAAAGAATCCACCAGCGGTGCCAACACCAATGGCTTGTGCCTTGGTTCGAGCGTGCTCCATGACTTCTTTTTCGAAGCCGGCTCGACTCCAGTCATTGGTATGAATTGCGTCCATGGCACGAATAAGGGAGAAGTTATGAGCCTCTTCCTTCAATCCGCTGATGCCAGTGCCGTTCATGGAACGTGCTTTTTCAGACTGCTCTCGCAGATCGTCGACAGTTGCACGAAGACCTTCGAACTCCTTCAAAACGTCAGCATTCTTTACGCCTTCGGTTTCGATGCCCTCTACGTTCTTCATCTGAGTTCTGATCGAATCGATCTGCTCAGTAAGACCTTCGTAGTTCTTGGTCAGGTTGTCAACGTTCTCGAGGAGACGCTTGGCAACTTCGCGTTCAGTTAAATTCTGAGATTCACTCATTTTTAGAACCTTGATCCTTATTTTCCTGTGACCCTATCGGTCATTTCCAAAGCTTTTATCAATGCTTCACTGATGTTTCCAGATTCTACATAATCTTTGGGATTATTATCAGTTGGTGTTGAAATATTTTTCACTGTGGCCTTGATAGATTTGATCTCGGAGGCAAATGTCTCCGATTGTTTTTCGATCTTAGCATTCAACTTAGAAAGCTGTCGTAGCAATTCTTCGTATATCAAAGCCCTTGAGGCATCCTTAGATTCTGCATCAATTTGTTGCATTTTCTTGTCTGCCCAGTTGTAGGCCTGCATCTCGTTTGAGACAGGGTTGCCACCCCAAAGATACCAAGCAACTGCTCCTGGCCCTGGGAAATCATCATTGTCTGGATTGCTGTTTTTTGCCGGCTCAAGATCACTTCTGTGCCTGATGAACCATGCTCGCATCCTCATGACCTTGTCCTCAGTGATATCGCCCTTGGCCATTGCCCGTGCCTCACGAACAGTTTGAGGACGAAGTCCGTCACCAGAAAGACCCTGCTCGTGATACTCAAGTCCTCGCCTTGCATTTTCCCGCATGTAGGCGGGAACAGACAGATCGACGTCTCGCAATTGAGCATCCTCAACGTCAGCAAGTTCAAAAGATTTGCTTGACAATGGATGAGCCTCTGGCAGGAGATCGGTGTCATATGGCTTATTCTTGAACTTCAGGTTACGAAGTGCATAAAGAAAACCATTTACTCTTGCATATGCCCACTGTTCTTCTGATGTAACAGTCGGTCGTACGGACCCGGGATTGTTGCGGTAAGCGCCTACACCACGTTTGAATACTTCATAAAGAACGGTGGCAGTGGTTTTCTTTCGAGAGTCATCGCCATGTTTCTCGTTGTGCTCTGAAGCCTTTTTCTTCAGGGTGTCTTTGACAGCCTGTGATTGCTTGTCAATTGATTCGTTGATGATATCGGGCTTACCAATTTTTGTAAGTCTTGAGAAATTGACTGGGAATTCACGATCTGTGATCATGAATTTGTCGTCCCCAAGATTTGCCAAAACTGTGACGTGTGCAATTGGATTGTCCGAAGTGGCTTCTTGGCGTGATTCGCCGACACCAGCATCGCCCTCACGCTGAATCCTTGCGACCTGTCCACGATACTTGCCCTTGCGTGCTGTCCACATCACGTAGTCGCCAACAGATACATCTGCCTTAATGACAACACCAGATTCTTTTTGTTCTTCATCCTCCATTGAGTCTTGCGGCGAAGCGGGAGGTGGCATCAACGGAATACCCAAAGGCAATGAATCAACAGCATGGTTCATGCTGCTATCAGGCATGTAAAAAACCATGCCTGGATATTCATCAAATGTGTGCATGTGACAGGTGCCTTCGCCACCCATTTGCTCATCAATTGAATCTGCTTCTTCTTTGGTCATGTAAAGGGGGTAGTAATATCCATACATGCCTTCGGTTTTGCCATCGTTGCTTGTTCCAACAACTGCGAAGCCGACATTATGGGCATCCTTCATCTCCTCCTTTTCATCTTCCTCTTCTTCTTCTTCTGGAAGATGTCCACCCTTTTCTTCTTCATCTTCCTCTTCTTCCGGAAGATGTCCGCCCTTTTCCTCTTCTTCTTCTTCTTCCTCTGGAAGATGACCACCTTTTTCTTCCTTGTCTTCGTCCTCTTCGTCAAGATGACCGCCGAGCAAAATTGCAAGTTCCTCGGCAATAAGTTCGTTTTCGATTTCTTTTTTGGTCAGAAGATCTGGCGGATCCATTTCAAATTGTGCGTAATGCTTAGACAAATGGTCGTAAATTTCTGATCTTTCATCGTCTGTCAAATCCATGGCTGTTCTCGCACCGTTCAATGCAGCCATAGCAGCAATTACACCTCTGCGGTGGGTGCGAAGTTCACCATCCACAACATCATGGTGAGGGAGTTTGTATCCGCCCAACTGTTCCATCATGTCAGGCTCGATGTATGCAAAACCCCTGGCATACTTTTCGTAGTCCAGTTCGCCATCGTCTTTTTCGGCCCAAGCCCGCATACGTTGCCTCGCTGCGTCGCCGTCCCAGGATGCATTTTCGTCTGACATCATTGGCACTGCTGCAAATGGCACAACCATTTTTCTCATCGGATCTTTTTTGTCTTCGTCCTCATCATCGTGATACGACCTTTTGTCATCGTCCTTTTTGTCGTCGTCGTCATTGTGATAAGAGCCGTATCTGTCCTCGTCCTTCTTATCGTCATCGTCTTCATCTTCGTAGTCATAACCCTTGAGGGCTTTGCCAAAATCAACGAATGACTTTTCAATGCTTCTATCAGTTTCCGTTTCGAATTCAGGGAAGACTGATTTCCACATTGCTACCAGATCGCTATCCAAAGATTGCCAGTTTGCATCCTTGGTTCTTTCTGCGTGTGCTCTTCTAAGTTCTCTAAGTACGTTCAGATCTTGAGGATTGACCAGACCGCTTTTAGCAGCCTTTCCAATGACCTGAACCGCGCCAGTATTTGCTGGAATCGGTGCAACTGTCCACTCCACTAAAAGGTTGTCATCAAAAACCATGCCCTGTGGACCAAGTCCAAGGGCTTTCCGCTCGTCCATATCAGCGACGTTGATCACATTTCTTGTGAAGAATCCAACGCTACCTGTCCTGATAATTCTTGCTTTTGCCAATCGATAGATCGTATCTGCATAGTCGTATTCGTCTTTGGTTGCAAAAACTGGCAACAACTGCAGTGATCGCCCCTCATAATCTTCTGTTCTTCTTTTCATCACCTCCCATTTGATGACAGATCCAATCGGAACAGAGTCCCAGTTGTGGCTGTACAGCATCACGGGGTTATTCATAAATTGTTTGAAATCCCAGTTTTGCAGCACAATATCGCCGTGCCGGTCCACCCTTTCGTCGCTGGCCCACCATGGCATTGCTCTTTGGCAATAATCTTGCCTCCAGACAAGCCCGGCTTCCGTAGCCATTTTTTCTAGTTCAGCACAGGTATAGCTATGAGATTTTCTTGAGGGCTGCAAGCCATCACGCTCGACACGACAGTTGCCGTCGCCGTCAACAGTCAGCCCCTCGGTTTCAAGATGATTGTCGTGGATGTGCCTCAACAGTGCTTCGGCGTCTAAGGATTCTCCACTCTTGAAAACCTGGTCATTCATTTTGTTAGATCCATTCTGGCTGATATGCGACACAATCTGACATTCAGATCATTCAAACATTATTGTACAGTAATAGCAAAAGAGCAGCAGGATTCAATCAAGATTCAGCCTGAATATCTTTTTGCTGGCAACCGTTGCCAATAAAGCAACCTTTTTGCTCCACACCTGCAACTTTGAAAAATTCAGATCTGACACCATTGAATGTGTATTCGGCTTGAATCTCTGCGACACTTGCTGTTTTTTCTTCTGACGACAAAATTTCCAAGAGGTATTGCACATCCGAATCATCAGTGCAAGTCGCAAGATTTTTGGAGACCATCATATGTGTCGTGTTACACATACGCTCAGATGAGTCCTTGAGCCACGCAAACACAGACGGATGGTCTATCTCCGGAGTTTTTCCTTTAAGATCTGCCGTCTTACTGAAGGTGAAAGCGAGGCTAAGTGACACAGCATCAGCAACCTTGAAAGAGTCTCGCAAGATAGAATCCGAACTTTCTCGGCTAATCTCGAAATTGCCTTCTTCAGTCTGCTTGATTTGATCTGCCATGGCAAGAATTGCATCTCTCCACGCCTTCTTGTAAGAATCCTGTATTCCGCTAATCGTCTCTTTCGCCAAAGCATTGAGGACTTCTTCTGACTCTCCAGGGCCTTCTGGATTTGTTCCTGGTTTGATTGTGGGCCTAATCGCTTGCGGGTCAGGATCTGGATTTGGGCTGTCTTCAACAATTGTCTCCGTTGGAACAAGAGTGGGATTGGAGAAACTTGTATCATCTCCCGTGTAACCGGGAACAGAAAGACCTGCGACCTCGAAGGCAACAGATGGAGGCATATGGATATTTTGGGCTGTAAGTTTGTTGACGACATCAATTTTGTCGACCAAACTTTGTCGCAGAGCCTCAATACCGCTGAGATCAAATGCACCTACGATATCATCGGTCTGACTAAAAAAGATGCTATTATCCAGAACATCCTCAAAATATCTTACTTCTGGTAACAGACATTTGTCCCAGAAGTTAAAGTCCTGACCAAGTTGTGTTGCATAGTTGAGATTTTCAGTAATCCCTGCAACAGATTTTGGAACCCGCATAGCACCAAAAACTTCTTCTCGGTTGTACTTGATCGAGTCCAAGAAATCCATATCTCGTGGCGATAGGCCAACAGGTACGTATTCCAGAGATCCTGTCAGGATTGCCAACTCACCTCTGTTGCCCGGACCTCTATGTCGCTGCTCCCAGCGTTCGACAAAATCTTCCTCTTCTTCTGCAGTCCATGGTTCTGTGCCACCTTTGTCAATAAGGATGCCGCCGGGGTTTGCACCATTTTCCAAAACAGACTGATTGTGTTGTTTGGAAAGAAGATCCGTTTTGACGGCCATAGCAGTAGGGCCTACAGGGCTAAAGCCCCGGATCATGTTCTCAGGATTGACATATTTAAAATGCAAAACCTGAGATTTATGAAGAAAAACCTTCTGTTCTTTGCCAACAATCGGCGAGTACTCTCCCGACTTATAGGCTCCCATGGAGTATTCCCATCCCATGAGTTTGCCATCTTCAACAACCTCTTTTATGGCATCTGGGTTTAGAGCAAAGATCTGGCTAGGGATTTCTCCACGCTGCCCCCTTCTATCATCTGGATAACCCAACAGCCAGAAAGCCTCACCCTTCAAGGCCATGAAAAGTTCAGTGGATTGCCACAACTGAGCGCCAGTCATGTTTTCGTTGGCACTCATCAACAGTTGATAGATTGGGTGCTGGAAATCTGGTTCTAGGGATTTGAATCGCAAACCTGCGAATCTACCAGGATTGGCCCCTTTTGTGAGGTGACGCTGAACTGCCCGACGCTGAAGGCCCGCACGTGGGAATGATTTTGTTCTCACACGCTGTTGTTGGACGTCAGATGTTTCTTTGTATACGTAGAACGGTGCCTGACTCAAGTTGATTGCACGTACCATCGCAGTGCAATAAACCCATGCGTGATTCTCAAAGGGCTCTGTGCTCCTATACAAGGCATCAGCATTCAGATTGAAAAGCGATGACAGATAGTTCGAATAACTTCTTCGGATCGCAGACGATGATTGCGAACGCTCCCTGGCATTGCCCACAATACTTTCCGTTGCGGGCAAAGGATTTCCATCAGGGCCGTAAATCATCGTCATTGGAATCTTCTTCTCGGACTTCTGGGTCTGCCGGCGGATCTTCTTCACGCCCTCTCGGAACCCAATTATTTAGTGTAATAAAGCAGTTATTGTTGACTAAATCCTCAAGATCATAGCCAACAATGTAGATTTGCTTACGCTTAGTCTTCTGCCTCTCTTGCTTCTTCTTTGGATTCAAGGGCTTCTAATCTCCGTTTGAGTTGGAACATATCCATTTCATATTTGCTTTTTTGATCTGCAACACGCCACACCAAAAAGGCTGTTCCGAGTATACCAGAGATAAAAATTCCGATTGGAACAAGGGTCGACTGATCAATTAGAGACGGATCACTGTTGAGCATCGCACCCAAGGCCGTGACCGCTGTCGAAGAAGTTCCGCCGTAACTAACCGCAGCAGGGTTTAAAAAAGCCATTATCCTCTCCAACAACTGAACTTCACATGATTATATCGACAAAACATTCGAGAAGATTTTGGGTTACAATCAAATTCGAAAGTGCCACCCCATGAGTCAAAGGCCGTATAGATCACCAGTGAGCGGCAAAAAGGTTCTTTACATTGTCCGGACCTACTCGGAAAGAAGCGGGGCCGTGATATCTCGTGCCCTAGCAGGCAAAAATGCCTTCAGCGAGCAGATGTTCACGGACGATCGTTTTGCAGAAGATGGGGCAAGAATGTACACAGAGGCTCAGATATGGTGCCTTGAATTGACCAAACATGCAATGACAGAGGAAACAAATGTTGTTGCGGTGTACAACGAATTCAGAACTTCATCAAGTGTTTACCCATATGCGAGCTTGGCAAGAGATCTTGGATGGCTGCCATACATCGTGGACTGCAAAACTGTAACCCATGATGAGAAAGACAAACTTGCAGCAGATGAATACAGAAATAGGTGGGAGGATATATGGATCCAAGAGATGAACTAAAAGAAATTGAAGAAGATCAAGATCTTGAATTAGCAAAAAAAGAAGACGATGATACAGAAGCTCCAGAGAAAAGAGATCTGGAGTCCCTAAAAAATAAGGCGATGCTCAAATGAAATCTCCGAAATGGTCAGTCGAAGAACACCACAGATATAGCCATTCGATTTGTTTTGAAGATGTATCAAAAGACTGGTCTGGCAAGATCCTTCTTCGGTCTGATGTCCACCATGACAACTCTCATTGTGATTGGGACATGGAAAAAAAACATTTGGAAATGGCGAAAGAGGCCGATGCACCGATAGTCGACGGTGGAGATTTGTTTTGCGCTATGCAGGGAAAATGGGACAAAAGGGCTGACACGTCTGCGTGCAGACCGGAACACAAAGAGGGCAACTACCTTGATGCTTTGGTATCAACAGCATCTGATTTTTATGAAGAGTATGCAGATCAGTTTGCACTTATATCACCAGGCAACCACGAAACATCAATTATCAAACGACACGAAACTTGCCTTACAACAAGGCTCTGCGAGAGAATAAGGGCTCACTCTCAACACTGTAGGCTTAGAGCTGGTGCATATAGCGGATACATCAGAATCAAAGCACGAAGAAAAGGCAGTAACAGCAATTATTCTTTGGTCATCGCTCGGCACCATGGTTATGGAGGGGGTGGCCCAGTTACACGTGGCGTAATCCAAACAAACAGACAATCTGTATACCAGCCTGATGCAGATATTGTTTGGTCAGGTCATACACATGACTCTTGGCAAGTGCCGATATCTCGTGCAAGGTTGAGGCCTAACGGTGATGTATACATTGACCGACAGGTTCATGTAAAGACCGCCGGTTACAAAGACGAATACTTGCCACACTCTGGTTGGCACATTGAGAGGGGTGGTCCGCCAAAACCGAAAGGGGCTGCTTGGCTTCATTTTTGGATTGACAGACCAAGCGAAAAAATGCACTACGAAATCAGAGAGGCATTATGAGTCAACGTCATGAACAAAAAATGGCCAAACGTCTTGTCTCTGGTTTTGTCGAAGAGGTCGGTGCAGATGCGGTTGTTGTTGTGTACAGCAAAAGTGATGGACAAACAACTTCTGTTCAGATGTCAAGATTTGGCAATGTGTTGACCTGCATTGGCTTGGTTGATTGGCTTCAAGATAGATTCGAAGAAACATTCGGCGACCCAGGCAGATCCGAAGACACAGATCAAGATGCAGATGAGGATGTTGTCTGATGGAATGCTACGGGACTGTTGAAATTGTCAACGGTGACACCGTGGCCAGATCTGAAAAATCCAGAGTCGTTGTTTCGATTTTGGATGATGGTCTTACTGATTTAAGCCCAATATTGTTGTCTGTTGTGGTGTCAAAACTTGAAACCAACATCATCCTGTCTCCGGCAGAAGCAGTTGAAATTGCCAAATCGCTTTCTGTTCTTGGCAATGGAGCTGTCGATGATTTCAACGCGCGCGGCTGCGTAGGACCACGATTCCGGGCTTGATTCTCTTTTGCTTTCTCATCATCGCGCAGACTGCCCACTTCATCACGCAGTCGTCATGAGATCCGCTTGAAGATCCCCAAGAATTACCACGCTTTACATACGTCAGACACTCTTGCAAAAACTCTCTGTCGTTCACCCAAGTTTCTGCGACATCAGGCTCGGACAAAAGATCCGCAATTTCATCCAGCATTTGTGGTTTAGTAACTGCATTGGTGGACCATCCTGGCTTGCCGGGTTTATGGTGAAAAAGATTTTTGCGGTAGCCGTAATCCCAAATCTGGGTCAAAACAGCATGCCCATGATTTTCTCTTTCAACCCCAAGCAAAGCGTTGTTGTAGTCTTTGCAAATCCGGACAGCATGCTTTGCAAGTTCTTTAGGGCTGAGGAAGCCGTGTATTGCAGCGACCTGCTCCGCCGTATCGCGTCGCATAATGCCAATCCCGCAACGGTCGCCCCCTGGCAAACCTTCCGAAGTGTCACATCCAGCAACATACTCCACACCCTTAAGAGGCTGTTTCCATCGTACCTCATAAGTCCCAGCGTTAAGCATTTTCTTCTCAACGCCTGATACTTTGGAATCCAAATAATCGGGTAATGATTCCAAGAGATCAACGCAGATCTGCGTACTAAATCTGCATGTCCCTCCAGTGAGAAAGCATGACACATCGTCTTCAGGATGTTCTTGCCGAAAAAGCGGGCCAAGTCTTCTCTCCGTTCTGCGACGCCATTTGATTTGGCCGGCATCAAGGCCGTGGAGTCTAACCAGTTCTTCTTCTCTATCGTTTAGATCCATCATGATTTCGAAGGCTTCTTCTTCTTCGACCTCATTCCGATTGGATATATCCATAAACCATGGAAGAAAAATAGGGGTGTAGTCGTTTTCTCCACGCTTTGCAGCATGGTAAATATCGTGAAACAAGTCCATGCCGTTTGGGGTTGACTCCAACACGATCTCGCCCTCTGCGGCTGCTTCCTCAAGACCCGCAAGGACTTCACGCTGTTTATCTTTTTGATTACCCCCTTGGCACCAAAAGGCTACTTCAGAGCCGTGGATCCTCTGAAAGGTTCCACCACGAGCCTCGGAACTTGCGGCGGCTGTACCACAGATGAATCGAGAATTGAGGGATGGAAAATCCATTCGATAGCTATTACCAACGCCCTTACGCTTGGGAGCCTCGCCATGGTTGTTGTAATACCTTTGAACAATCTCAAAAATATCAGACGTCTTGCGATGCGTGTCTGCCAAAGTCATGACTGAAACGTTTTCGCATTGCGTTGACATGTGGTAAGACAAAGCCTGCTCGAGCGTTGTGAATCCACCCTGCCGATACTTGAGCAGGATAAATCTTTTTGGCTTGCCCGCTTTTATTGTTCTTCGCTTTATGTCCAGATAACGCTGCTGGACAGGTCTGAGAGCAAGGTTGATCAACTGTGCTCTTTTGTTGACAATCATCAAATGGCGCGTACACCACGATTCAAAGTCATCAATCGAATATTTACGGGTAGCCCTCTCCATGCTGTTGAGCATGGAGTCGAGCAAGGCTTTGTCAAACTCGTTTAGATCTAGGTTCAATCAACGCTTGATTTTGCTGACGATCCAAGACATTGGGAAGACTTGTCCTCCAACCCAGCCAACGACAGCACAGAGTGCAGAGAACCAGACGGTTCCGAGAAGTTCAGAAAAAGACATTAGTGCAAGGGTAGAACTCATTTTTTTCTCCTAAGAGCTTCATCCAACAAAGTATCTGCCGCTCTCATCTGAGCGATCAGTTCACGAATATTTTCAGGCTTTTCTGATTTCATAACACTTTCAATCATGTCAGCCTGTCTTTGCGTCCGCCTGGGAAACCATCCGACCACACGTCGGAGCAGCATCCCGAGTCCAGATTGCCAAAGTAAAACAATAACAACAATACCACCAATTACGAATGCAACCTCACGCACGTTCTGCAACCAAGAAGGTACAGCATCAGTAACGCTCTGGAGTTCCACCTGAACATTGCCGGCGATCGATTGGATTTTTTTCTGTTCTGCTACGCCAGCGTCGTCACCATGGGTAACAAAGCGTTGCTCAGACGACTCAGAAATTTCAATAACTTCATTCGCTGATTCCGATATGACAGCGGTGCTGGACTTGCAACCAGGAATCGTGCAAGTGGCAACCAAAACAATTGCCAAAATTTTTATGCGGACGGTGCAGATTTGCGATACCTGTGATTTCTTGGCAAAGTGATCGAGTATTTGTGTGCCAGATAACCCTCTGCCTTGAGGCGATCAATCTCTCTGGTCACAGAAGTATTATTTTTGAAAAACTCTGCCAAACCATAATCCGGCTCTGAGTTCACCGCAATGCTCTTGAACAGATGAAGCGACCCAGTGCCAGTTCCTCCAAGATAGGATGTGGTGACATCAATGCACTTTGTGCCATCAATTGTCCAAACGAGTTTGTTTCCAAATCTTTGTACAACATGAACTTGGTACTGCCCAGAAGTTGGACCAAAAGATCCAGTATGGGATTCTGTTGTTTCGCTTTCAGTGTTATTTTTGAATTTAAAAACTGGTATGCCCGAAGAGTTGAATTCTGCTTCGTACCCTTTCGATCCACCGAAGTTTTGCGCTTTCAAGAAACCTTTGCTTGCGAAGTTTGAAACTTTGCAGACAAAAGCCATAAATAGGTTTTCTCCGGTAAGCGATTCAGCATTCCCACCAATAGCCGTATTAACCCTGACATTTGCTAACACTGTGGTTTGAAGCACTCTGAACTGTTGGCCTTTGCCTCCAAAAGTTTCATTGAATAAAGTCAGCCCCGTAGATGCATTTGTGCCGGTAGTTTGCATCAATGTATTGTTGGTGCTTCCAACCCATTTGAAGTGAGTGGCTGTGCCCGAAGTAGCGGGGGTGAATACACCAGTCCGACCGTTGTATGCACCTACTTCCTGATCAGGGTTGAACCAATTTGTGCTGTTCGCTAGGTCCGAGGGCAGCCATGCCCTTGCACCAACACCTATGCCTCTGCCGACGCCAACGCCAAGGCCTACAGCACCTCTTCTCCCCCTTGCAGCAACAGCTCTGGGGTTTCTAATAGCAATGACCCTTGCTTGGTCAAGAACTTGTTGGAGATTCTCATAGTCGCTGAAAAATACGGACATGCAATTATTATACTTAACTCATGGACGGCAATTGGAATAGAGAAAAACTCATTTCATTTATTCAGGGATTTGGTACAGAGGTCAAGGCTCTTAAAGGCAAAAGCGGAAAGATCTGTCCTACGGATAAACTGGTGAGTTACATCAATGAGGCTTTTGAAAACGAATTGTCCAGACAATCTGAAGCGACACCAAAGACAGAAGAAAATGATTTGTTATTCTGACCAGGATGACAGAATGCCACCTTTTAGGAAATGGTCTAAGCATTGATCTCGCGCCTGTTACAGACCCTGATATCACATATGGATGCAATTTCAACATCCCCGGCCGCCCCGTCGAGGCTTTGGGTGTCACTGATTATCTTGTACTAAAACATCATCTGCAACACGACACAGTAGAAAAGATTTTTTTGACGCAGACGCTTCATAAGCGTGCACGAACTGAAAATCTGATCGAATCACCTTTCAACCAATATCGAAGCGTGCTTGTTGAAGGATGGGATTTAGAAAGCAGATTCAGAAGAGATCTGTCCACCGGACATTTGATGGCTCACTTTCTAAGCCATCGATATAAGACAATCCATCTTTGGGGTTTCGATGCTCTTTTCAGTGGAGACATTTCAAGTTGGCACGACGGGCTGTACGTTCATGACTCAAAGGCATCTGATGCCCGAGACAGGTGGTCTGAACTTTGGATGAGCCTTCAGCGAAAAATGTGGGAAACTGACTTCATTCTGCATACATACACGGGATCTCCGACAGATAACCCGTTATTGTTGAAGGAAATATTTTGAAAATTAGGATTTCACCCAAATGAGTATATGTCACATTATAGGTAATGGACCTTCCTGCGATTTGTTTGGAGGTTGGGACGGTGACATTTACGGATGCAATACTCCACACCTCGATTTGCCCTACAAGGCGGTGGGCATGATGGATGCATTTGTGCCCTTGTATCTTGATCAGACTGGTGAAAAACTTGATGCAGAGATCTGGACACCAGAAGAACTGCACAACCATCTGAAGAAGCATGAGATTGACCTAGAGACGAAACCATGTATTGAATTTGCTCCAAGCGTTGGTTTGGCAATGGCCACCAGGCTTACCAGTTACTACGAAGAAATCCACCTTTGGGGATTTGATTCATTCCACAGTCGGATCAACGAATCCATGACTGACGATGTTCATGCAACACCCATCAGAAACAAATGGCTCCATCACTATTGGATCGATTGGTTTGAGAACAGAATCGCTCCCTTTGGTAATTTTATTGTTCACATGCCGAGCGATGTGGACATGCACTACCCAATGAGGGGTGTGGAGTATGTTCGGACCGATCCACCTGCTCAAACCCCTCAGACGCGATCCTGGACCCCGTATAAGCCAATCAACACATTGCCGCTTGATTACTGTTACAGATTCCATTTCACGACACCCGAAGGCAAACTTGTCGAGTGCTGGTACGGCGACGTGATCACGATAGAATACATCAAGGAGGAACTGAAGCAGGGAGCAGCTGATGGTGGACAAGAGAAGGTTTGAGATCCCCCAGCCAATTGACTATGTTGAGATGCACGAAGATCGTGTTGCTGTCTGCATTCTCTCCAAACAGATGGGGGAACAAAACGGCTTGGTCTCAAAAACTATTTCATGCACGGCAAGTGTGTTTGATCTTGAGACAGGCATGGAAATGCCAAACGAGCCAATGTTTGCTTGTGCCATAACACTGGTCGACCAGGAAGAGTTTACGGCAGAAGTTTTTTCTCTCAGAATCAAAGCCATAGCAAACACAACAGTTCCACGTGATTTTTACAAAGTTCACGGGATTTGTAACATCATCAGCCTCAACCAAGACGATCAAATAGAAGCAATATCCCAACTGAAGAACAGAGGATATAACGCTCTTGTTGATACAATTCATATCTGGTGGCCTGAAGAGGCAGATCTGATGTGAGGAGTTATGGCAAGCAAGATCTTGGTACTTGCGGCATTGAATGCCAAGAAGTGGTTTCTGGAGAATCATCTTCCAGAAATTGATGGATATCAGCATCCACGTATCACGATCGCAATCATAAAACCCCAAGGGTGCCAAGGGCTTTGCGAAAAAATCAACAATAGATACAAAATCACTGTGAATCCGTCACAGCCGTTGCGAGACTTCATCGCGACAGTCATGCACGAACTGGTGCATGTCAAACAGTGGGAAGAGGATTACAAGGGCGACGCTGAAAAACAGTGCTCTGAATTGGAATATAAACTCACAGATCAGGCCTGGGCAAAAGGGATTTTCTAACCTGCCGATATAATATTGGTGGTGGAACCTGTAGAAGAAAAAATCAAAGAACTAGAAGTTCTTCTCGAAGACTGCAAATCGTCACGCGAAAAAGAGAAAGACACTCAACTCGCGGATTGCGAAAAAAACAAATCATTGCTCGAGGCACGAGCACTCAAACTGACGGTAGGAGCCGCCGTAGGCGGCACCATCGTTGGCAAGGACGTGCTTGATGAAATCATCACCTTGGTCGGCAAACTTCAAGAGTTCATTGCCTCAATCGGCAAGCCACCCGGGGCATATGCCCAAACAACAGCAGGTGAAATCAAACCAATCACCCAAACCTGGGAAGAACTCCAGTGGGACCAAAACAAGCCAGTCCTCAACAGGGAAAACTACTTCGCCAGCACCCCACCAATCACCCCAGACTTGGCCGACAAAAAAGATTTTTTTCAGCCGGAATGGTTTTGGGGTTCAGAAATTAATTCAAATTCAAAAGGTGAAATTCAGTTTTCTGATTTCCAACAATCTCAAAACCTGATTGAACTTGCAGAGGCCATGCCAAGGCAGACAGTCAACGAACAGGCACCAGAACAGATTGTGCAAGCCTTTGTCCCAGATCAGATCCTACAGCCAGTCGTGCCAGTCACGGCCCAAAGCCCAGAACAACCCAATCCGCAAGATCCACAGATGGCTGTCGTGCCGGAGCCCTCAATGGCAGTGGTTGCCATGATGGGGTTGATGATGATCCCGACCCGGAAGCGTTTCTGAATCCAGACTTTTTTGGTTTGAAGTGACACCCCACGGCCAGGAGTAGCTCGCCCGCGATGCGAGCGGCTACCCTGCCAAGGCTAGGACGCTTATACGTCCTGCCTCTTGCATTCGGCTTGATGCTCCTCCCATTCCTCTCGGACGTCGTCGATCCGATCCTGACGACGTGGGACATCATCCCGTGTTGACTCGATAGCGTGAGACCACAAAGAATCCAACTGTTCCTTCGTCAAGTCGAGCCAAGAGACCTCCTCGCCGTCCAAATCGAACACTTGCCAGTCGTACAACACTTCGTCGTGGATGTCTCCGTATCCATCCCAAGAGACAACGACTTTTCCATCGGCGGTGAAGTTTGGATCAAACTCCAGACAATTAAATTCAATCTCGCGAGTCATAAGGCCGCGCTTGATGCTGACGTTTGAGGCGGTGAAGAAGGCATTTTGGAAGTCATTCATTGTTCTATCCTTTTGAGTAGGCACTATTGCCACGGGAACATCGTATACGCGATGATCCAACAAATCAAGCCAACAACCAAAAAAAAGTGAAACGGTCACTTTTCCACAGGTTATCCACAGTGGAAATAAAATTTGGAAATAGGCTTGAAATAGTAGAATGTCCAGCATAGGATGTCCGCATGGCCATTCTGCCATGCAAAAGGATAGAACAATGAACCACGCTCAAATCATCGACAATCTTCCCGCCACCCAAGAATTCGCATGCACGTTCATCAAGAAGGATGGAACCACCCGCGCGGGACGATTCCGTAAATCTGCCCCCGAAGGATGGACCCCAAGCGAGTCCGGTCGTGGATTGTCCCGCGAACAACTTCGCGAACGCGGGCTGATCCTTGTCACCGACGTCGTTCTTGAAGAATGGCGAACCATCCCACTAGCAGCCATTAAAGTACTCAAGACCGAGTATTGACCCCCCCACCGTATCCCCCCGCATTGGAGCGGGGGGATACGACCCCTTTCCCAATAATCAAAAGGATAGAACAATGAACCAAACCAAACTTCCAACGAACCCGAACGCATGGCGGCATGACGGCAACACGTACCGCTATTGGCAACAGAACCCGATCACCAAACTGGACTACTGCATTTGGACACGGCATGATCCCATTCGTGGCGCTTGGGTATCGGTATTTGAAGACGCTGAAGGCGTGTACCATCTTGGAACAGGCGATTCTTCGGCTTCTGCATTTATCGACGCATGCGAGCGTGTACGCGATTCTTGGATTTTGAAATCCTGAATCATCCCCCCCCACCGTATCCCCCCGCATTGGAGCGGGGGGATACGACCCTTCACCCAAAAATCAAAAGGAACCTGAACAATGACACTTCCAGCAAATACCATGAATTTCCTCAAAGACCGAATGAATGAAGCGCATGAAATCGTCGATGCCAAAAAATCAATCTATGATGACGCATGTCGCGCAGAAGAGGATGCGCTGATCAATTGGGAGATGGCTGACTTCTTGAAGACCCCCGAATGCGAACTAAAAGCAACGTACTATCTCGCCCGCTCTAAAAGATTGAGCGCGTACGTTGATGTTCAAGAGGCGCTCATGACTTTTGAAGAATCCATCCGCCGGATCAAAGAGCGGATACAATAGAATCTGAATCATTGTTCTCCCGGCGCGTGGCATTCTGCCCGCGCCGGGATTTTTGCGCGCCCAGGTCGCGCCCAGGTATCGACCCCTAATTGAGAATGATTCTCAACAAAAAAAAGCGCCCCCCCCCATTGTATCATCCCCCCCATATCATTGTCAAGAGCAAAAATGCTAAAAAATAAAAAAAAATAACTAGTAAAAAATCGGATCATCAACTTGCAATCTATGATCCGGAGCCTACAATGCATCCGGCAATGATGCCAACAGAAGGAAATGAACAATGTCTGAAATCATCCGACCTAAGACCACCGCCCGACCTACCCGCTCATGGTACGACTTGGGATGTCAAATCATCGTCAAACCATACTCCTCTATGGTTCGCGTCTCTGTGTGCGACATGGACACCGGCGCCTGCGTCATCCTGCAATCGGGATACGATCAATGGCAATACGAATACATCTCCGACGTGGACATGTACGAATCGCTCCCGATCCCCGGACACGTGATGCTGATGGACTGCGGCGATGGAACAAAGACGGGAACCGATACCGAACTGCAAAAAATCGCGGATGCCAAAAGCGCCCGCATCGGGATGATGATGAACACCGCCCGTTATCACCTTGCACAGGAAATGGATTTGACCGTCTGCGAATGATCCCCGGATGCCCCCACCGGCGCCACGATCCACCGTGGCGCCGGTGTGAGGGCTAAAATCCTGAATCATTGTTCTCCCGGCGCGTGGCGTCATGCCCGCGCCGGGATTTTTTTTGGTTCATGCTAAAGATCCCCGCATCGAATCGCCGATATAAAAAATGGCAATGATGCCAACAAAAGGAAATGAACGATGCTCCCCACCGAATCCATCCCCTATATTATCTTCGCCTTTCTCCTCGCCTCTTCGGCTTGGGCTCTCATCGAACGTGAGCGAATCATGGACGAGACGCACGACGACGACGACCCGCCGATCATGTGAGCGGATCCCTGGATCCACCCGACCCCTGGAAACAGGGGTTTTTTTGCGCCCTAGCTCCCAGCGCTCCCCAGCGCTCCCAGCGCTGTAGCGCTAGCGCTAGCGCTTCACCATACCCTCACCGAAATAGCTGCACGGTTGGAGTTTTCGGTTGGAGGCCGTTGGAGTTTGTCAAGAGCAAAAGGGGAGAAAAATAAAAAAAAATGGTTGGAGTTTTTCAAGAAATATACTTGACACCCAAGAAAATTTCTTGTATGCTTGACCTGCCAAACAAAAGGAGAACAAAATGGCATACCTTTCTGACAATCCAAAGACCAAGAAGCAAGCAAAAGAAATGCTTGCCGAGAACGGAACCCTCGAGTGGTTCCAGCCCGGCCCCTTCGGCCACGACGTGACCGATGGCAAAGTGTCCATCGAAGGGCCACACTTTCCGGAGCCTCATCGGTGGTACGCCACCGCGACGATCCGCGACGGCAAAGTGGTCAAACTTTCCTGACCCTTTTGTTCGGGGACCCCTTCGGGGGTCCCTTCTTTTGGGAGAACAGTATGAACGATGAATTTCCTATCTCCGTCACGCACTTCCATCCAATGACCCCAAAGGGCATGGATAGCGTCGTGTTCTTTTGCTCGAAGCAAGAAGCCGAGATCCGTCTGGCCAAGATCGATGTGACCGCTTGCCGAGATTGGCATAGAAACGACATCATGGAAATCAGTGTCCAAGAGACTCGATTCGGCTGGGTCATCGAATGCGACAACCAACACTGGGAAGATCATGAACGTCTGAAATACTTCGGAGTTAAAAAATGAAACTCTGGAACGTGAGAATCGTAGGCTCTGAATCCTTTACCGATTGCCTTTATTGGGGCGCGGATCGTTCGGATGTCACCTATGCCGCCGCCGAATCCTTTGGCGTCAAGATCGAGCAAGTCAAGGCCAGGCGCACGCGTATGCCCTTCAATGTCCAAGAATTGGAAAAGGATCCGCCGCCATGCCCAATGCCAAACACTCTTTGGCAATACAGGTTATCCCAAAGATAAGCCACCAGCTTAGACCAGGCGACCAGCTTAGACCAGCAGAAGAGCTGGACCATCTGGTGAGCTAGACCAGGCCAAGAAAAAACCCCCGACATGCCATCTCAACATGCCAGGGGTCAAAAGGACTAAGAAAAAACTCAGCCCCCCGAAGGGGGCCAAGATCCATCCACGCGCCGCGTAGTTATTTGGCCGAGTGTTTGGCGATGTATTTCGCCAGTGCGGCCTTCATGTCCTCGGACATGTCTGATTGACTATACCATTTACACATCAGCCCGTAAAGCAAAAGCGGCAGAATCGTTGATTCCATGAGATTCTCATACGCTTCTTGATGTGCTGCACAATCCATCGCGGCAGTCTTGCGATAAAATTCCACGATCTCAGTGAAGGCTTTCATGTCTCGCTTCCACTGCTCTGGGCTGATCTCGTTCCCGCTAGGGTTTGGGAAGTCTTTTGTGCCAAAGTGATCTTCGATGTTGAATGAAACCATTGTTCATCTCCTTTTGTTTGAACAAGTACATCTTAGGAACACTTGAAATAGTTTGCAAGGGGTTTGTACAAGTTTGTTCAAAAGTTTTTCTCCGCCCAAACTCTTGAAGATCCAGAGCCCTGGACTAGCCTAGTCTGTGATGTATGACAAACACAAACGTACAAGGCCTGGGCGTCCAGCTTATGATCGGCAGCTCTAGCGATCTGGGCAGCTGCTTGCTGCCGGCAGCCTGATCTGATCCTCACCCCTTAATGACAATAGATTGCCAATAGGATTAGGTGGAGTTCCTAGCGACTGGGTTGGAGATTGTCAAGCAAATTCAGGTGGAATTTAGTTATCCACATATTGTCCACCGTTTTGAATATTTTTCAGCAATTGGCTTGCAACAGAAAAAAAGCGGCTGTACACTACACGGGTCGCCGAGGGGGCGACGAGACGAGACCGGACGTGTTGATCCGGACAACGAAAGGGAACGAACAATGTTCGAACAACTCTTCAAGCAATTCGAGAACTGGCTCCGAGAGCAAGTCCGCGAGATTGTGAGCGAGCAGATCGAGCGACTTCGTGAAGACGATCTGGGCTACGGCTTGGACGATCGAATCGATTCTCGCCTCGACGATCGGGTCTTCTTGGACCACGACGATGTCCGCGACATCGCTGGCGATGTCTTCAACGACAAGATCGCCGACGTAACCATCGAGATCCACTGATCTCCCGGGGCAACGGCCCCCCTCAACCGGCCCCCTCCCGAAAGGGAGGGGAGCCGAATAGATCCCCGAGGATCGACAATCAAACGGCAGGAGTAATTGACCTGCCAGCGGTGACTGAATAACGTCTGCACGGCGTAAAGTATGCCTCCATGGGAGTAGGGCCAACTGGCTGAGGACCATGTGGGGCAGTAGGTGAAGCGACTTAGTGCGAACAGTAACCTTGGAGGTAATAAAGTAATCCCTCCCCGCACCCGCCCCTTTTGTTCCCCCTGCCGAGGCTTGTCCTGGGTAGGGGGATTTTCACGCCTGGTCTCCAGCTGTTGTCCAGCTGCCCTGGGAGGCCAGAATTTTTAAGGGCTAAATTTTGGTTGGAGTTTGGGTTGGAGCTTTTGCCTACCAAACCCGTTGGAGTTTGTCAAGAGAAAAAAAAATTTTTTTGGTTGGAGTTTGGGTGTTGCACAACAGATCAAAAGGTGATAGGTTGCACTCTGGCCATTTTGCCAACAAAAGGATTTCAATATGCGCTATGACTTGTTTACCCATAACGACGGTGTGAACGAACGCACCTGTAAGGTCGTGTTCTGTGAGTTATCACGGAAGGACACCAGCGAGTACGGCTCCAAATGGGAGCGGGATCACGACTTGAGAGTCGAGTTGTACTCCCTGCCTCTCTGGGTTGATATCACTTCGCTTGGTGAGGACGTATCATGGTGGTTCGACTTGAACCAGCACGGATGCGAAAGCGGTATGTACATGCCTGCCGTGACGTACCACGAAGCACGCGACACGTTCAAGCGATACGGAGCGGAGATGCTGGACTATCTCGCCAATCAAGACATCGAATGGCATGAGGCTTTCGCTCGCAAGTTCAAGGGCGAACCGGTCGACATGGACCACCTCGCCACGTTTGTCTACTCGGTCTGCATGGAAATGCTTGCGGCTCAAGTCATGACCGCGTGCGAGGAACACGGTCTGCATGTCTGAACATCTCACCAGCACTGATGCTGTATCCATCAGCCGCCCCCATGTTGCGGGATGGACCAGCACCACCCCGGGAGGGCTAAGCACCCGACCGCACCGGGGACCACGCGACGGGGCCGGCCATAGTGCCGGCCCCTATCGCGTTTCAATCCTAGCCAAGTGGGCCAAGGCCGACGCGGCCCTGGGCTGAGCCGCTGATCTGATCAGCTGGCAACGGTTGCCACCAGACCCCACCCCCCCCCACTCCCCTCAGCAAACACCGGGTGGAGTTGGTCGGAGTTTTCCCTACCAAATCTGGTTGGAGTTTGCAAGTAAAAAAATAAAAAAACCCCGGATTTCTCCGGGGCTTGTAATAGGGCCGGGGCCGTGCGAACGACCCCGACCCCAAACAAAAGGGACGGTTAGAGAGTTGTCGCTGCGGATCTCTCCATCTTGATTTCGTCGTGGATGCCAGTGGCGGCGTAGTTGCCAGTGATTTCCTCTGGCTCACCGTCGTGAAGACGATCCTTTACCAGTTCAAGTTGATCGGCCATGGAACGGAGCATCTCGATGAACCGCGAGGCTTGATCAACATCAGAGCCGGGGACCATCTCCATGAAGAATGAGTAGGACTGACGGTTGTAATCAGCGTCACGGAAAAGCATCTCGACGCAAGCGTAAGGGTCATCCCCACGCTTGTTCAGAATAGGGTTCAAGCCGCGAACCTTGGTTTCGCACTTGGTGACTTTGTTCATGTGAAAAGTTGTATCGAACATTTTTAAATCCTCTTGTTTGAGTTTCTGCCACCGGCCCCGTGCCGGTGACACCGGCAGTATAGCAGCAACCGAGAGGCAATGCAAGTGTTTTTCAAAAAAAATATACCTTTTATACATCAGCCCAAAGCGACAGCTGCCGGCCCCAGCTTGGCATGATCCGAGCCCTAGCCTATGGCTTTACGCTATAGCGGATACCGCCACGCGGGCAGCAGCTTTACGCCAGTGTGATGAGCTGGCGGAAAACAACACACCACGTACAGCTTTACGCCAGTCGGAGTTTGTGGCGTAATCCGACACATCACGTGCCAGGATGCGTCAGTCGGAGTTTGTGGCGGAAAACGACACGACATGTTCCGGGATGCGTCAGTCGGACTTTTGGCGGAATCCGACACTACACGTACCAGAATACGCCAGTCGGAGTTTGTCGCAATACGACACAACGCGGTGTCGCAATATGATCCATAAAAAAAATCTCGCCCCGGCTGGCAGCCATCATATCCGACCGGGTGGAGCTTTGTCAATACCAAAATGCGACAAAATAAATTTTTTTTCTACCATTTTACGCCATAAAAAATTCCAAGCATTTTACTATTTTTTTCTTGACATCTCAAAAGCTTTTGCTAGGGCAAATTCTTGGGGCAAAAAATTGCCTAGCATGTTTCTCGCAATATGTCAACAATAAAATAAATATTTTTTTTCTTGGAATTGCACTTGAAAAGTGTTCCGACTTCACTTACATTGGTTCATGGATTCTTGCGACCGTGTTATGACCACGGGCGAGATTCCCAAAGTGGAGTGTTCATCATGCGAACATTGACGTTGGATCTGCCAAAAGCCGATCCGTCCAAAGCCCCACCATCGGCGACGATTGCCCCCATCATTGGGACGGCTGCTGCTGATGCTGATTCGGCTCGCAAGGCCGATCAAAAGTTTGCCAAAGCGGAAACTGCCGCATTGGCCTCACTCGCTGCTGCTATGGCGGCTGGTGAAGATTCTGCCGCCCATTCGGCGGCCCTCTCGGACATCCGAGACAATCGTGACGGCGCATGCGCCGATGCATGGGCGGCACTTACGCCCGTTCTCGCATTCCTCTCCGAATTGGGCGCGGGTGCGACTGTCAACATGGGTGACGGTGTAAAGCCGCTCACGGCTCCCGAAGCATCGGCTGCTATCGCTGCCCGTGCGCCCGGTGGCAAGGAATTGAACCGTAAGGCGGCAAAGACCGCCGATGACGCGGTGTCGATTCTCGCTGCCCGATTCGGCGGCTGATTTCCCTGCTCGATTCGGGAAACCGGATCGGGTGGGTTCAACCTAGACGGCGACTGGTGATCGCCAAAGCCGGATTCGTCCGGTGAACAAGTGAACAATGCTCCCGCTATCGGTGCGCCGATATCGAGCCAACCGTCCGATTGGGTGGGGTGTGCATTTCTTGCGCGTCTCGTCCCCCGTTGGAGTTTGGTGGAGCATCCGCCCGCTACGGGTACGCCGATCATCGGCACGCCGTAGGTTTGGGTGGGGAGTCGAGTCGCATTGGGCGAGTGTTGTCCGTCCAGCGTGTGCGGCCTTTCGGGGTCTTCACGTTCTCGATACCTCATCCGAGTAGGCAGCACCACACCGTGCAGAGTACGAACGGCGAGTGTATCTCGTTGTGCAGCAGTATCGGTACGCAGATCCCTGGATTTGACATCGTGTATTGATCCCAGTCGGAGTTTCCGATTGTGGATTGTGTCACATGCACCTGACTGTCACATGCAAGAAGTACGGCGAGGTAAGGTACAGAACGTCGCTACCGATGCGGCCAGTCTGTGTTGCCATGTGGTGTAAAGAATCGAACTAAACGCTGGGTCGGAGTTTGTTCTTCGATCCAGCTTTTTGCCAACCCTTATTGAGTAAACAGTGTGTTTATTGGACAGGCCTCATGTAATTGTGGCCTTTTACCATTTTGGTTGGGGTTTTGGCAAGACAATTCGTAAATGAGTGGAGGTGCTGTATGGCACGTAAGAAAAGAGGTACTCAGCCTCGTGTATGGCGTATGAGTTCATCCCCTTGTACGCCTGTCCCTTTCAAGTCGGCAACGATCAATCGCCTATCACAGCGTGATCGTATGGGTCGTCGTTGGGGGGGTACTTGCAGTGGGGATGGTCGCAAGTTCGCCCGTATCGTTTCGCGTGAAGCGCGGATCGCTGGGCAGTTATGTCGGGAGCATGGTGTCGGTACATTCGGCAACGTGTTGCTCGCCATTCACAATGAGTATCGGTCTCGTTCGTTCGAGACGGATCACGATGCCCTTCGTTGGGCATTGGAAAACTGGACAACAATCGAGGGCGTCGTTGGCCCCCTGGATTTTGTGCAGTATGAGATGGGGAGAGACGGCATGCCTGAGCGTGTGCTGCCCGTCATGTCTCGACGAGAGCGAACCAATCGTCGGGGCTAAACAAAAGTGGGTCTGCCCGACTTAGGGCGTTGGACTACCACCATGTCACAAACTACGCTTCATGGTGCGTAGATCCTCCACTTAGGCCTCCCGCCTCCTCGTTGAGGTGGGGGGCTTTTTCTTTGGCAACGGTTGCCACACAAACTCCTGCAGTTTGTTAGAATTTTTATTTCCTACGGAGAGTCCAATGGATACAACACAGTTGATTGTCGCCGGTTGCAGCATCGGCATCGGTGGGGGGATCGCTGGCTTTTGGCTGGCTAAGTTCCACACCCGATGGCTCGATCTCAAACTGGAGAATCTGTTCCTCGAAGAACAGAACCAAAAGCTTTTGGAAGATGCGGAGAAAAGAGAAGCATCAAAAAAAACCCTAAGTTCTTCTGTAGAACAAAAGGTGAGCAAGGCCTGGGATAAATACAACAAAATGACCCGCAAAGATCTTGAGGATATGTGGGGCCAGAAGGGTTGGGACACCGACCCAGATGACTGGTGGAAACGCGGGCCAGACGGCGAATTCTAAACAAACCTTACTCTCTTCTTTGCCCTGTCACCTTCTCGAAAGTGGCAGGGCTTTTTTATTGGAGGATCTATGAAGATCAATATCGAAGTGCCAGACCATGTGGCAAATGCAATCGTTGGTGGTGAAGAATCAATTCACCACGAAAACCTCATCCTCGATGAAGTTCGTACCCAAGTCAGCATTCGTTTGGGGTGTTCAGACGAGCCTGTGATTGATGACAACACAGCCATCCAGAACTGGCTTGACATTCACGCCGAATGCTACCCGTTGGAAGGAGCAAGCAAATGATGTTCATCGCATTCGTGGCCACAGTCGTTGTGGTCTACATGATTCGTGCTGCACTTGCTTTCGAGCACAACAGCATGGACGAATTGACCGATTTGTCAGATCAGTACGAAACGTACGGGTATGACGGACCATCCGATGATTTGATCGCCGAGCGTGATGCCGTTTGGGATGCTTACGAGGATATGGATGATGAGTGATGGCAACTGCATCGTCGGGTTCACACCCTTCGGATCATTCTGCATCGGGTCCAGTCTCGCGGTTGCTGGTTGTGTTGCGGTCATGACCTATGACTACAACGAATTCGCAGTCGAACAGAAGGCAATCTTCGGAGCCGGCGACAGGCTTGGCTTTCAGACCTTCATGGACTTTGAGGTTCAGTCGATCATGACCGACCTCGAAGATCGGATCTGGTTCGTCGAGACAACTCGAGGCTTTGGGCCAATTCGTGGAGATGCCGATGAACTCGGCCCCTTGCAGATCACAGAGGATGCGTGGAAAGACGCCATCGAGTTCAGACCTGAAATCGGTGGGGTGTACGCGGACTGTGCTGATCTTACCTACAGCATCCTGATATTCCGTGCTTACATGGATCGTTGGGCGTTTGGCGAATCGAATGAAGTCAAAGCCCGTCGTTGGAATGGTGGCCCGAAGGGCGACACCAAAGAGTCAACCAAACCTTACTGGGAGAAATGCCAAAGTGTGCCAAAGAAACTGTGATCACTGTGGTGCGGAAATACCACAGGCCAGGCTTGAGGCGATGCCAAACACAAAGCATTGCGTCAACTGTGCCGATCTATTCACAATGAGACCAGTTGGTCGCATCCTCTACAGCCATAAGACAGCAGGCGAACTGTACATCGCCAAAGACAGCAACACCGCTGCAACTTTGGAAGCAACGTACAGACGTCAACGCTGATCACAAACAAACAACCCTCCCCCTTCGTCGCATGAGGCTCGGCGTCGGGGGTTTTTCTTTTTCAGCCTCGGAGGTTTTTACCATGTCCGAAATCAACGGAACCGTTCAAGTCAAGCTTCTCAACAACCAAGGTGGCGGCTTCGCAGAGTTGCACACCGTGTCAGCGGGTACAACCGTCATTGACTTCTTCACCTCAAAGGTGGGGGGCGATGCCGATCGCTACAAGATCTCACTCAACGGTGAGCCAGCAACCGCTCAAGATGTCATCACCCCTGCATGTGGTGCTGAGTTTGCCCGTGTTGTGATCACCCCGATGAAGATCGAGGGTGCCTGAACAATATCGCTTTATTCCTCGCCCCCTGGCCAGTCAAATGGTCGGGGGGCTTTTTCGTGGAGGTGTCTATGACACAGAATGAACAGGCAGTCGACGTGCCTACAGAAAACGTCAAGTTCGACGACAGTTGGATTGTACGAGAGTCTGACAGCCATGGCTATGGAGACATTGTCCGCTGTACGGACGCTGATCTCAAATGGCTTGCTGCTGAAACAGCAAGAAAATGCAATCCTCCAGAGAACAAGTTCCCAGACATCGATTCAGATGTTGAATGCTATGAAGCAGACCCCAGATCTTTTTCGGAAGACTTCAAACTGCTCTACGAAAAGCGACTTGAACCGCTGACTGTCTTTGGCACGAAGCCAGAGTGGGCTCGTGATCTTCAAATGAAGTGTGCCAAACTTCGTGGCATGCTGAATGCTTTTGACAGGAAAATCAGCGACTGGGTGCCACTTCTGCCAGTTGATGAAGCCGAGGTTTACGGCGGGCTTGTCCGGTTTCAAACCATGATGTCTGATATGCCTGCGGGCGATGCAGCATTGGACAGAGGCCTCAAGCCAGGTCTGTATATGGATTCTCGAAAAGAACACGTGTACTTTCTCTGCGATCAAATCAACCTTGACGGGTATTTGTTGCCGACAATCGTGACTCGGTTTTACACATGTCACATCAAACACGACACGAGTTCTACGCCGCTAGCAGCGACCTACACGGGCGATACGCCGCACCAAGATGGGTATTTCCATCCCAACATTGCAGCCGGTGGTCGGGAGTGGTCGACTGTCTGTATGGGTGACGGTTCAACGGCTTTCATTACTGCAGTCAGAACTGGTGAGTTGCAGTCGGCATTCGAGATCTTGCGGCAAATGCTTCACACCAATGGTGAGCGTAACCCATACCTGTTGCTGGAGAAAATCTTCGGCGATGATGAGGACGATCCGATTTATTGCATCATCGACGGCAATGAGATTGGTCGGCAGTCTGAAGATGGTGAGGTCACGTCTGGCGACCCTTGCTATGTCGACTATGCTCACTCTGGCACATACTTTGAAGGGTACATCGACCCTGACAACGCATGGTGGGAACCTGAGTTCTTTGAAGATTGCTACTTACACACCAGCCACATCCGCGAGTTCAATGGTCGTGCATACTCGGAATCTATTTTCCTCGGTACCACAGGCCCAGATGTCGAAAACCGACACAGAGCCAGCCATTCATTGAATTCCATTCATTGGTCGGAAGTCTCACACCTGAGGGCATCCCATCCACATGAGCGGTGGTGTGGCAACGCGACCAGGGTCGAATCGGTTCTTGGCATCGAACTCGAGCCAACGCAGGATCACACCCCATACTCGACGAAGTTGAACGACATATTCAACGAGCAACTCGAAGACCTTGGCGCCGCACTTCGTGATGTCTTACCTTCAGATTGGCCAACACGGCGGATGCATGTGATCAACGTTGTCTATCCAACTTTTGGTGCTG